>Ga0182015_10001893_pt1 | contig 26631 bp, 24 predicted proteins | sample 712P3MmetaG_FD_120478 | JGI IMG/M metagenome (GOLD analysis project Ga0182015, IMG submission 120478) | Permafrost microbial communities from Stordalen Mire, Sweden - 712P3M metaG | ecosystem: Environmental > Terrestrial > Soil > Wetlands > Permafrost | place: Sweden: Stordalen | collected...
CCAGCCTTCAGCGCATGCAAACTCTCGAGCGCCCGGGCGAACGCGGGCTGTCCGCGCTCGAACTCCACCCGCATAGCCGCCGCCGAGTTTCCCTCCAGAATTCGCGCCATGATCTGGTCGCGCACCTGGTCGTATTTGTTCCACGTCCGCTCGAAGGTTTCCACGTCCGCGGAGATCTCCGGGACGCCCAGCGCTCGCAGCCGGTTCACGGCCTGGTCCACGCGCTGGCTCGCTTTGCGCGCCTCCAAGACGTACGGCAGTTGGTCGTTGGGATCCGTCACCACCAGTGCGTAAAGAAAGGCCCGCCGGCTTTCCTGCGTCTCATACTCCAGGTCGCTTTCCATCTGCGAGCCGGTCGTATCCACTCGATACAAGTCCCGCGTGCTGATCACCGCCTGGTTCAACCCGTGAATTCCGAGAACGGAGCCCAGCAACGCGCTCAGAACGATCACGGCCACGAAGACTCTTCGGAACCAGACGCTCATTTCAGCCGGTATCATTTGAGCCTGTATCCCTCTTCGCCCGGTAACTTGCCATCGATACGCAGCGCCTGGACTGCGCCGCAAGCCTGCGACGCCAGCGACTCGGTCTCGACGATTGCGATGGCCGATGGCACGTTGAACACAAACTGGCAAGCCGCCGAATCGCTGTTCAGGATCTTGATGGAGACGGGCGCGTCACCGCGGTACTCGATGTTTTGCAAGCGCCGCTTGTACTCCCCGGGCGTCGTGTTCAGGAGGCGCCCCATTAAGTATTGGAATGGCGCCGACCCGGTGTCCCGCTCCACCAACACCACTCCCGAGCCGTTCGGCCATTGCCGGCTGTCGCCTTCAAACAGCGAGAGCAGATCGCGGAGCCGGAGATTGTGCGTCGGATTGGACGGATGCACCACTGCCGCGAAGGTTCGCGCCGGCTCAGCCGCGTAATCGAGCGTGGGCGCCGCCAGCAGTACCGCGATCAATGGAAGTATGCGCCCCATAAGTCAAAATGTAAACGCCACCTGCACCGCCGAGGAGATCCAGCTGGTGCGCGGATGCTCGGTGTCGCGGCCCAGTTCGAACTTCAGCGCCACGCTGTCCGTCAGATCATACCGGACCCCGCCGGTATATACGGTTTTCCACGGCATATATAGGCGGGCCTGCATGTCTATAAGCCCCGTTCCGTACAGGTTGAGATATTCCACGCGGGCGTAGGGCTTCCAGGATGAAGCGATCCGGTACGCAAACTGGTTATAGAATCCCAGACCCATGGCTGACCCTAAGGATGGATCCCGCAGTCCAATCAGCAGGCCCTCGTTCAGGAATTCCACCCGGCCTTCCACATACACGAAGTGAACCATCCACACCGAACGGTCCAGCGCGATTCCGGCCAGGGGCGAGAACAGGTCGTGATAGGTAGAAAATCCGATCTCCAGCGCCGGAACGGCACGCGGCTGGGAATAGATGGCTAAATTGGTTGCGCGGTTGAACGAGATGTCCACCAGAGGTACCCCGGCCGTATCGCCATAATTCCTGGAACTTCCCCCTTCCAGCACGTAGTGGAGATTCAGGTCTCCCGACGGTATTCTCCCGTTGATGCTCGCACCCACCGCGTGCAGTGGGAGGAAGCCTCCTTCGTCCTCGAAGGTGAACATCCTCGGACGGCTAATGGCGGTCTGCAACCAGGCGCCGCGCAGGTAGGCGGTGCTGTAATATCCAATGGCGGTCCGGTACGATCCGATATCCACGTTGAAGAAATCGTTTCCCCGATACTGCAGCAGCAGCCGTTCCACATTCACCGGAACCGAAGCCACCAGTTGCTGGTCATCCGTCTCGAAAACCAGTTCCATCAGCGCCGTCAAACGGGGCGACAACCGCTCGGTGCCGAACAGATCGATTTCCCCCAGATCGAACTTCTTGGTGGAGGTTCCATCCACGTTCCTCAAGAATCCCGCATCGGCGTAGCCATGGAAGTTGAACCGGCTGGCATTATCGGGCTGAGTGGCGTCATCACTCGGTGGCGGCTCCGGCGCGGCGGCGATGGGGGGTGGCGCCAGTGGCGCTACTTGCGGCCCCGGCGGCGCCTGCGCCTGCTCGAGCGCTGCTACTTGTCGCTCCAGCGCATTTATCCGGTCGAGCAGCTCTTGAATGATTTCGTCCTGGCTGGCTGCTTGAGCCAACAGCGGTGCAGCTGTCGCAAACACCCCCAGGAAGAGCGCGGATTGGACACGCAACCGAACACCCACAAATCCCTCATCGTCTAACACCTCCGAAGTTTGAGACGCATCCAAAGTTGACATGCATCAAAAGGTGAATGCCAACTGCACCGCCGCGGAGATGTAGCTCGGCCGCAGATAGTCGCTTTCCTGGCCCAGTTCGAATTTCAGCGCCACGCTGTCCGTCAGATCGTACCGGACGCCTCCGGTATATACGGTTTTCCAGGGCACGTATTGGCGGGCTGTCGCTGTGTTTATCGCCCCTGTTCCATAAGCGTTGAGATATTCCACGCGGGCGTATGGCTTCCAGGACGACGCGATGCGGTACGCAATCTGGCTATAGAATCCCAGACCCGTTCCTGATCCCAAGGATCCGTCGCTCAATCCAATCCTCATTCCTTCGTTCAGGAATTCCACGCGGCCTTGCACATATACGACGTGAACCATCCACACCGAACGGTCTAGCCCGATTCCGGCCGCGGGCGAGAATAGGTCATGATAGGTAGAAAATCCGATCTCCAGCCCTGGAGCGCCGCGCGGCTGAGAATAGACCGCCAAATTGGTGGCGCGGTTGAACGAAAAGTCCTCAAGAAACCCCTCTGTGTCGCCATAGTTCCGTGAACTGCCCCCTTCCACCACGTAGTGAAGATTCAGATCTCCCGACGGGATTCTTCCGTTGATGCTCACACCCACCGCGTGCAGCGGGAGGAACCCTCCCTGATCCTCGAAGGTGAACATCTTCGGACGGCTGATAGCGGTTTGCAACCAGGCGCCGCGCAGGTAGGCGGTGCTGTAATATCCAACCGCGGTCCGGTATGATCCGATATCCACGTTGAAGAAATCGTTTCCCCGATACTGCAGCAGCAGCCGTTCGACATTGACCGGGACGCGGGCTACCTGTTGCTGGTCGTCGGTTTCAAAGACCAGTTCCATCAGCGCCGTCAAACGAGGCGACAGCCGCTCGGTGCCGAACAGATCGATTTCTCCCAGATCGAACTTTTTGGTCTGGGTGCCGTCCACGTTTCTCAGGAAGCCCGCATCGGCGTAGCCATGGAAGTTGAACCGGCTGCCAGCGTCCGGTGGCGTGGCGTCATCACTCGGAGTTTGCTGTGGCGCCGGCTCCGGTGCGATGGCGATGGCTGATTGCGTCGGCTGTGGCTCGGCCGGCAGCGCTTGCCCAGGCTGCGGAGCGCGCGCCTGTTCGAGCGCCGCCACCTGCCGCTCCAGAGCTTGCACACGCTCCAGCAGCTTTTGGATGGTTTGATCTTGAGAGCCCTGATCTTTATCGTCCGGAGGCTCCCCGGCAACGGCTACCCCGCCGCCCGCGGCCGTGAACACGAGCGCGAATACGCAAGCCAGACGAAGGCTCATGATGCCCTCATCGGATGCCAGCCGCAAAGCCTGAGCCCTAACGCTTGTTTACGCTCAGAAGCGCAAAGGGCCCGGCGGCAAGCCTCCAAACCGAGGAGGAACTCTCACTTCACCCGCCGCCGAGAATCCGTTTTGCGCGAGTTCCTCACTAGACCCGTCAGCAGCGTTTCATATTGGTGAGTCACCGCTTCCCATCCGTAGCGCTCGGCCACGCGCTCGGCCGCCCTCCGGCCCCATTCCGAGCGCTCTTCGGAACTCATTCGCAGCACTTCACCGAGCTTTTCCTCTAGATTGGCGAGCTCAAACGCCATCCCCGCGCCCCCAGCCACCTCGGTGTTCTCCGGCGTATTCAAGTACAGCACTAGCGCCCCGCGCCCCATCGCCTCGATCAGCGCCGGATGCGTGCCGCCCACCTCGGTCGCATGGATGTACGCCAGGCAGTTGGACAGCAACTCGTGATATCCCGCGCCATAAATCGCACCCGGCATGACCACGCGCGGATCTTGCGTGGCGCGTATCTTCTGGATGTACTCTTCGGCGTACGGCGCGTCACCGATCAACGCCAGTTTCACTGGCGCCACCACCTGCTCGAACGCCTCGCGCACCGCCAGCGCATTGTTCTCCGGCTCCAGCCGGCTGACGTACAGAAAATAGCGGCTGGCTTCGAGACCGAGCTTGCTCAAGACACCATCCGCAGGCACCTTGCCGGTCTCGGCCCCGTAGGGAATAAATTCGGTGTGCTTCCCGTAGCGCTCCAGATAATAGCGGGCGATACTTCGCGCGTCGGTGACCACCACGCTCGCGCAAAATGTCGCCAGCCACTCCGAAATCGCATACCAGGCCTTCGCCACGCGATTCCACTTCTTACGCTTGCGCTCCAGGCCGTCCACATTCAGCGCGGTTGGAACGCCCGCCAGGCGCGGCAGCACGGTGAAGATCGCATTCGCGCCATTGCAATACAACGCGATGTCGGTCCTGTGAGTGATCAGATGCAGCGTGGAGAAAAAAGTGTGGACGATGGTGTCGAAATACTTGTGGCGCCAGGTTGGCAAGTATACCAGGAAAACACCCCGATAGATTGACCCGGAATGTGATGCCGGCTCGGAGTACCGCTCCCGGCAGTACACCGTGACCTGGTGCCCTCGCGCGGCCAGACGAGTGGAAAGCTCTTCGGCAAACGTCTCAAACCCGCCATAGCGTGCCGGAATCCCGCGGGTGCCGAGAATCGCGATGCGCGCCGCGGCCTGCCTCCCGGGTCAGCCTCGCGCTGCCTTGGAACGCGCCAAAGCACGCCCCGATAGCTTGGTTTTGCTGGCCGGCGCGCTCACCGGACGATAGCTGAACCAATGCGCGATGTACTCGTCATCCACCCGCTTGCGGCTCATGATCTCGCGCCGCTTGGCCATCACCCGCTTCCAGTTCTTGGCGATGTACCAGAATGCCTTCAACGAACTTTGCTCGCGCACCAGACAACAGGAAATCACCACCAGGTCGCGCACCGTGATGGAGACCCAGTTCCTGCGGTACACATCCCAGGTGATGTTTTTCATGCGCATCAGGAAGCGGTTCTTCACCGAGTGCATGTTGATCACCGAAGGCAGCGCCCGCCGGTTGCCCGGCAAAACGTTGCGCACATGGTAGCCGCGCGCGTGCGGCGTGTAGATGCAGCGCCAGCCCAGCAGTTGCGCCCGCCAGGCCACGTCGGCATCCTCGCGGTACACGAAAAAATCGGGATCGAAAAACTCCTCGTCCAGCGAAATGTCCTCAATCATCTCGCGCCGGAACAAGGCAGCCGCGGCAGTGGCGCCGAAAACAAATTCGTGGTTCAGATAATGCCCGTTGTCTATCTCCTGGCTGCCCCGGTCCAGATGACGCAGCATCGGAGTGAAGTAGATCCCCGTGGAGTCCACTAGCGGCTTATCCGGCAAATCGAAACTCGCCCGGATGGTCAGTAACTTCCCGCACACCGTACCGATCTTTGGATCGATCTGTCCCGCATCCGCCAGTGCTTGGACGAAGTTCGGCAACAGCAGAACGTCCGGATTCAACGTAAGCACCCACTCGCCGGTGCTGATCGAGATCGCCTGATTCTGCGCCGCCGCAAATCCGATGTTCTCATCGTTATAAACAACGCGGCAGCGATCCGCGAACTGCTCCAGGATGTCCACCGTTCCGTCCGTCGAGGCGTTATCGACGACGATAAACTCCGTGTTGGGATAACGCTGCGCTAAAACCGACTCCAGGCACCGCTTGATAAACCGACCGCTGTTAAATGTGACGATTGTGACTGAAACCCGATCGTTACAGGGCATGAATGGGTCGTGTCTCTATTCTTTTGTATTTTTACAACTGTCGCTGCTCTGTTGCCTTGCTGCAATTGCTCAAAAAGCTTAGTTCACCGACACGGCCAGAGATTAGACTACGTCCCGCGAGCCGACTTATCTTTCCATATACCCCAATTGGCCTGAAACTTCGCCGCCGCACTATCTCAACGGCCGTTCGAAACATGCAACCGAGCATCACTGCCGCAGTCACCCGGCGGTATCCGGGAGGGCGAAAGTGCTTCGAGGCGTACCTTAGAAGGCTAACATACCAATACACCTCGCGGCAGGACCACTCCAGCCTAGCAATACTGTGGCCACCCCGATGGCGCGCCGTAACTCGCGGCACATAGCGTATTTTAAGGCCCAAGTCACGCGCCCGCTTACAAAAGTCCACGTCTTCAAACCACAGTGGATGGAACTGTGTGTCAAAACCGCCCAACCGCTGCCACACTTCGCGGCGAAACATCAGGAAGGCTCCCGGCGGTTGCTCGGCCTCGCCCGCCCTATCCAGATCCAGGTCCAGACAGCGATATCGCCGATTCACTGGATTAGACGCCAGCACGCGATTGATCCCCAACACCTCGCACACCAGCGTCCCGGGCGTTGGAAATCGCCGCAGCGTGAAGCCCTTCTGGACTTGGCCAGCTTCGTTCACCAGTTTCCCCGCCGCTAAGCCGGTTCCAGCCTCGCCGCAAGCCTGCTCCAGTTCGTCAACCCGCGATGTCAATTCCGCGTCCGGATTCAGAAGCAGGATTAACTCGGTCGCGAGCGCCGCCACGCCCTGATTCACCGCGCCTGCGAATCCATGGTTATCCGCATTTGCAATCAGAGTGACGCCCGGCCGCCGTCGCACCAACGCGCACGTCTCGTCGCGTGACGCATTGTCGATCACCACCACCGGTAAGTCGCCGCACGAATCCAGGCATCGCTCGATCACTTCCGCCGAATTGTAAGTGACCACCACAACGCCGGTGAGTTTCATGTCAAAGCAAAATACAACCGCCAGAACAGATCGAAGCCCGTCAAGGTCTGCAGCTCGCGGATTTCCTGTTCGCCCCGCTCGATGATCGCAGAAAATTGGACGATGGCAGGAAAGTTGGCCGAGTGTTCCCCCCGCGCCGCGCGCCCCCGCGCTGCCTGGAAGCCGCGCGCCCCTTCGATCTTGCCCGCCAGGTAGCCTCGAAAAGCTCCGTGGCGCAGAGCGACGAATCCCCATAAGGTTTGAGCGATTAAGACGCACCAGCCATAGCGTTTGATCCAATCCTGCGGATAGTGTTTCGCCACCAACAGCAATTGATTGCGCGCTATCTTCCGCACCGTGTCCCGATGCCACCGCCCCAGCGTCGCGCTGCCCGCGTGATACGCGATTGCCTCCGGCACATATAAGCCGCTCAGCCCCAGTTCCGCGCAGCGCAGGCCGAAATCCACGTCTTCCAAGTAACTCTCAAACTGTTCGTCCAGTAAACCCACGCGGCGGAATAAGTCAGCACGAAAAACCGCCGCCGTGAAGGGCGCTAACTGGATGCTCCTTGGCTGGTTCCAAAGCTCGGAGTCGAGCCGCCCATGCCCACACCGCCACGCGCACCCGCCGCGGCACAACGCGTCAAAGCATCCCTCGATCCGATCGTGCGCCGAAGCATCCAGCAACTTACCCGTCGCAAACCATGCATCGCCCACCTTCGCCATTACCTGTGCAAGCCAATCGGGCTCCAGCGTGACATCGTTATTCAACACCGCGATCCACTCGGTGCCGGCCTCCGAACCTGCGTGCCCGATCCCCCGGTTCACCGCCGCCGCGAAGCCCGCGTTCGTTCCGAGCGCTATCACTTCGGCCCCGGCTCGCCGAGCCACCGCCGCCGAATCGTCGGTCGAGCCGTTGTCCACCACAATCACGCGCTCGATCGGATAGGTTTGCCGTCCAAGATCAGCGAGCACCCGCGCCAATAGCGACGACCGGTTCCAGGTGGGGATGATGACCGCCACGCGAGTCACCGGGCGCGGCCTGCCGAGAACCGTTTCTTCACCAGGAAGTACAGGTTGTAAAAGCCGTCACGCCACGGATTCAGCTTGATCTCGCCCATCCGCGACGAATAGAGAATCGAGATCTCCGCGAAGCGTACGCGCGGGCTTTTCAGCGCCTCGATCTTGATCTCCTCGGAAAACGCCATGCCGTCGGATTCCAGACAAATGTCCTTCAGGATCGAACGCCGGAAAACCCACATGCCCGATTGCGAATCGCGCACCCAACGGAAATACAGCACCGACATCGCCAGCGACAAAATCCAGTTGCCCAGCCGGTGTTTCATGCTCATCGCGTTCGAGTCGCGCACCGGAAACCGCGAGGCGTTCAAGAAATCCACATCCAGGTGCAGCAGCGCTTCCAACAGATAAGAGATAGCATCCGGGGGATAACTGTGATCGCCGTCCAACGTAATGATGATGTCGCCTGTCGCCGACGCAAAGCCCCGCTTGTAGCTCCTTCCGTACCCGCGCACCGGCTCGCGGATCACCTCCGCGCCGAAGGATCGCGCCACGTCCGACGTCCGGTCCGTCGATCCGTTGTCCACTACAATCACCTGGTCCACGAATTCCGGCATGCGGCGCAATACCCCCGCGATCCCTTGCTCCTCGTTCAGACAGGGAGTGATAACCGTGATCCGTTGCGACTTATACACGTTTGGCTTGTAAACTTATGATGACAGCCGGGTAGTGCCTGAGAACCGCTCGGCCGGCGCTGGTACCATATTCTCATGAAGCTGTTTTGTGCTTGGATTATGCTTGCCGCCAGCGTTGCCTTTGCCGGCGTGAATCCTCAGCTCCGCGAGGTGAAGCGCGTTTACATCCTGGCCATGAGCGCCAGCATGGATCAATTCCTGGCCAGCCAGCTTGTCAAGGCCGGGATCTTCGAAGTGGTAACGGACCCGAAGAAGGCCGACGCCATCATCACCGATCGCGTGGGCGAGTCTTTTGAGAATAAGCTCGACGATCTGTATCCTCCGCCCACCCCGCCCAAGCCCGCCCCCGATGCCGCCAAGACCGATGCCGCCAAGACTGACACCGCCAAGAGCGACACCGGCAAGAGCGACACCGGCAAGATCGCCGTCAGAGGTGACGCGCTGGCGGGAGTGGATTTGAGTGGCGGCGCCCGGCCCACCACCATGGGTCACGGCAAGGGCAATATCTTCATCGTCAGCCGCGGCAGCCGGTCCGTGCTTTGGTCGATCTACGAGCCTCCCAAGAACAACACCTCCCGGGAGCTGACCAAAACCGCCGAGCGAGTAGTGAAGCACCTGCAGGAAGACTTGACCGAAAAGAAACCCGCCGCCGAATAGAGCTTCAAATCGACCTTGCGTAGAGGAACGGCCGATCTCCGCTGCTTCTCCAGAAGTAGACCAGGATGATCAGACTCGCGATCGCCGCGTAGGCACACCACAGCGAGGTGAACGCGTATCGCTTGACCTCCATTACAACCAGGACAATCGTCAGGTTTGCCGCGCCGAAGATTATCATCGGCCTGACCTTCGAGAAGAACAGCGAACCGCAGGTTGCAATCACATACAGCACCGCAACCGCTGTATTGTTTGTCGCTTGGTTGATGTACACGATACTGTTTCCCTTGATGTAGAGCTGCAACGGGTACGCCGTCAACGCCCACAATGTGTAGAGCGTCGTTGCTCCACCCAGCACCAGGAACGGCAGCATGCGCCTGCGGCTCTTCACGTCAGCCTCGAACAGCAGCACGCTGAGCGGCAGCAGGAAAGGGAGCAGCCCCTGCGCATAGAGCATGAACGCCGCGCCCATGTCGTGCGCCACCGCGGGCGAAAGAATCCCATCCAATCCCAGCCAGACGAATCCCTCGATGAACTGATGAACGGCGAATAGCGCGGGCAGCGCCGCGAAAAGCAGCTCGCGCCTGTGCTTCACCTTGGTCAAGGTGACGACGCCGATGGCGCCCAGAGCTGCGCTACCAACGAAGTTCGCTGTTGCTGAAAAGCACACGGCTCGTCTTGTCCCTTGCGAGAATACCTTATCATCGCAGAACCCGGGACACCTCCTATCTAGTTTGCTTCCCCCGCAGCACAAGGCGGCAGCCCTTCACCAACCGCTCCCGTGACTTGATCGATCTACGAGCTCCCCAAGAGCCTCCCACGAACTGATCAAAACGGCGAGCGAGCGGTGAATTACCTGCAGGCTAGAATAGAGGATTGTCCGGAATTCAGATGCATAATGGATCGAGACAACGTGTCCGCCCCAACGATTGAAGCGTTACAAGTTGGAGAGCTCTACTCGAACGACGAGATCTTCAGGTCTCTCAACGTATCGAATGCCGGCGGTATCCGTCTCGGGTTGCAGAGCAAGGCAGTCCTCAGGGCGGTCATTTTCACCTCCGTGCAAAGTTTCCACAGTGTCGGCGAGAATCCGTACCATGACCGTTTAGAGGAAGGCATCCTAACGTACACGGCGGCGGGAAAACTTGGTCAGCAGACGCTGTCCGGGGCAAACAGCCGGTTGATCGAGCAAAAACTATTCAATTTTCCCATCCACGGATTTGCACTGATAGCAAGCAGAAGAGACAGAACTGTAGGACCAAGGCGCTGGAAGTATCTGGGGTTGCTTGAATACCTTCGTCACTATCCGGATACCCAGCTTGACGCCAGTGGCAAAGTTCGCAAGGCCTGGCTTTTCGAATTCAAGATCCATCGTGAACCGCACGTTCTGCCGCTAGCACGCGACGCGGCGCTCTCGAGCGAAATACTAACTGCGTCGAGACGCCGGGCCGCTAGTAGCGTTGGCGACGACGAAATCGTTGACGGGCGCGATTACCAGAAGCCTGAGAACATCGAACGGATTGAACACGTCCGTGGCAAGCTGTTGGCGATGGAGCCGAAGACCTTCGAGCGTTTTATTAAGGATTTGCTCGTACACTGCGGCTTTTTGGATGTTTGTGTCACGAAGTTCAGCGCCGATGGGGGGATTGACGTGAACGCCAGAGCTGGTGGCCGCACTTGGATCTTCGAAAACACGCTGGTTCAGGTGCAGGCGAAGCGTTGGCTGCACTCCATCGGGCGCAAGGAAGTTGCCGAGTTGCGCGGCAGCCTGCAGCAATTTGCCAGGGGAGCTGTCATCACGACCGGCCATTTCTCAAAAGCAGCCATTAATGAAGCCAGCGAAGAGGGAAAGAATCCGATTTGCCTTATCGACGGGTTCAGGCTCTCCAACGTTGTGCTCGACGAACAGTTCCATTTGGCGGTATGAGGTATGTCCTCGGAGTTTGCCACGGCGAGACGCCCAACAATCAGTTGAGGGAACACTTCGCAGTTTCCTGCGAGCAGGTGTACCTTATTTATTGAGGGCGACAGCGCCATTCGCAACTCCCGCCCGTACAACAGGAGGAAACTAATGAAGAGCGGCGAGAATTTTCGAACCCGGGCCCGGGAACTGTATCACGAAGAGGGCCAAATCGAAGTGGACGCCGATGCGCGCGTCTCCGTTGCGGTCGGAGGGGCCTACGTGGAAGCGTGGGTTTGGGTGCCTCTGGAGAAGGAGCAACGTCCAGGGTAGTTCCGCGCCTAGCCACGACGGTCCCCTATAATCGCTTGGCCGAACACGCCGATTCGATCCGCCAAGTGAAAAATCTGGAGCTTGCTGATTTCCTCTGCCGCTATCTTGTGGTTGATGACATCTGGATTCCGCTAGGTGAATCTTTACTGATCCAGAACTTTTCACCCATATGGAACCGCTTAATTGAGGGCTTCGGAAATCACGACCCGGGCAAGGGCCGCCACCAGGGCCAAAGGCCACCATGGGATGTCCTCCATCCGGGCCGGGGCTGGGCAGGAAAACTCCAACCGAACAAGCGACCCGCGGAGTAACTTGTGGCCGCTGTCAGCGAGTTCTTCCAGAGCCACCCGAAAGTGTGATGAACGACCTCTCCGGCTACGGCGTCGAGATCCATCTCAACGCTCTACTTTGAGAAAACGTCATCACCTCCGCTTCTCCCGCAACACCTGCCGATAACTCTCCACCAAACGCTCCGTCAGCACGCGCATGTCGCGTGTCGCTACCACCCGCTCCCGCGCGCGACACGCCAACCCCCTGGCTTTCTCGCCATCTTCAAAGAGCTCCACGATCTTTTGCGCGAATTCCAACGGATCCGCCGCCAGCGAGCAAATCTCGCCATCGGTCGCCGCCAATCCCTCCGCGCCCAGCGGCGTCGAAACCACCGGAATGCCCGCGGCAAACGCCTCCAGCAACTTCACTCGCATCCCCGAACCGCTCAGAATCGGGCACACGAACACCGCGTAGCGCCCCAGCGGCTCGCGCACATCCTCCACAAATCCGCGCAGCTCGATGTTCTCGGGCAGATGCGGGAGCGAATGCGCCGGCGGCGGCTCCGCGCCTACAATGATCAGCCTCGCTTTCGGTTTGCGGTCCAGCACGGCCGGAAGCACCTTCTGCGTAAACCAATTCAGCCCTTGCTGATTCGGAGGATGGCGAACCCCGCCCAAAAACAGCATTGTCTCCGGCTCGCGTCCTTCGGCGCGAAATTCGTACCGCGACGTCGCGATTCCCGCGCGATTGTCGTCAATCCGGCCGCGCAGTTGCGGCAAGAACGATAGCAAGTAGTCGCCGTTGTCGGGACTGCACACCTGCACGCGATCGAACCTCGGCAACACGCGCAATTCATACCGCAGTGCGCGCAAATACTCGTAGGACGCCTTGGCTGTGTCCAGAAGCCCGCGCACATTCGCCGACCCCCGCGCGATCGATTGGAAATAAATGTCGTGCTCGAACACCACGCAAGCGAGCTGCCGGTAATCGCCTCCATATTGGCTCAGCGTCGTGTATTCGAGCTGCACGACGTCGATCTCGCGCAGATACATCTCCCGGTGCAATCGCCATTCGAACTCCTGGTTCGCGAACTCGCGCACCGCATGCGGTAGGATCGAACCGAATTGCTTTTCCAGGCCTTCGGTTCGCACCAGATACTCAACCGACGAAGCCTTCTGTTCCAACTCCTGGTGCGGCTCCCGCTCCCAGGCATTATCGAGCAGGATGAGCAGATGCAGATCGCACAGGCGCGTCAATTCAAGGGCGGTCTGGTACATGAAGACGCCACCGCCATGCACCGGTGGACAAATCGGATACGGTGAAACGAACAGCACGCTCAGTCTTTCCGAGCCGCGCGCCAGCAGCACACCCGGAGACGGCCGGAGGTCGTGCACTGGAGAACATCCACTCGAAGAAGACCGGACGGGTGGCGCGTTAGCAAGCGGCGTAAACCGATCGCGGAAGTAACCGCCCAATGGCCGGCGAAATGCCTCCGTGTCGTTGATGACAGCCATTTCACGAGCGCGTGCGCGTGATCGCATCGCCCCCGGCAATTGGCGGAGCGCCTTCCACAATCCCGCGAAATTCGCGCGCTCCAGTGAATCGCCGAACAGCACCGTCACCACCGCGCCCGCGTAGGCGAAGAAGAAGTGCGATCCAAGCCGGCGCCACTCGTGGATGTTCTTCCAGCAGAACAGCGCGAAATTCTTCTTCAGCACCAGATCGATTTCCCCAGCAGAGAACCGCTTTCCGATCGTCCCGCGATGCTCGTGATACACCACGCTCCTCGGCTGATAGAGCACTTTCAAGCCCCGCTTCCACGCCAGAAATCCAAGGTCGGTGTCTTCCATATAGAAGGGCGCCAACAGCTCGTCGAATCCGCCCAGCTCCAAAAACTTTCGCCGGTCGAACGCGCAGGATCCCCCGCCGCCATAGGCGCACGGATAGGGAACCTGGATCGCCGGATCGTCGCGATGCCGCACCCGGAGCGATCCGTTTTCCCACCAGCATTGCGTGAGCCCGGTTTCCTCGCGCAGTTTGTTTGGATCGGTGAAAAAAATCTGGCACGCCACGGAGAAAATGGTTTCGCCGGTGAAGGCTTCCAGCAGCGGCGCGAGAAAGTCGCGCTCCACGCGCATGTCGCTGTTCAGCAACACCACGATGTCGTTCTTGGCCGCGCGAAACCCGGCGTTCGAGCCGCCGCCAAAGCCCAGGTTGCGATTGAGCGCGAGCACTCGCACCGAAGGGAAGCGCTCACGCACGAACTCCGCGCTGCCGTCTTCGGAGCCATTGTCCACCACAATGATTTCGTTGTCCGGATGGCCGCCCAGAGCTTCGATAATCGACGGTATGTATTTTTCCAAAAGATTGCGTCCGTTCCAGTTGGGAATAACGACGCTGGCGGAAACGTTGTTCGGCCGCTGGTTCGGCGCAAGCTTCTTGGTACGAAACAGAGATGCAAAATCCACGAGCGCAAGCGCGGCCATCGCGATCGCGAGCAGGATCGGAAAGACTAGAACCAGCGGAAGCGCCTTAAGGAAGCGCCATAAAATGATCAGCAGCGTTTTCAAACTTCAGGCCCAAGTCCAACCGTCCGCCCCATCTTCACCCAGCGCGACGCCCGTACCATTTCAAGCTGCGCCGCTAGCCCGGCCCTTTGTGCCTCGGCGGTCTGCGCCCACTCCGTCCGTTCGCACACTGTCGCTTCAGCCGTGTCAAGGAGCCTGACACATTCGGCGAGTTCCCGGCACTTGGCTTCCAGCTCCGCTGAAGCCTTGCGCGCCCATTCCGTCTTGACCCGATCCTCTTGTTCCATCCGAGCGACTTGAGCTTGGTAACCCGTGGCCAACTCCACCACTTCGTTTTGTAAAGCGCCAATACGCTCGCCGGCCGCCTTCAGCTCCGCATTCAAGCCCTCCCCCCAGACAGCGCGCTCCACCAGTTCGTGGTTTAACCGGCCGTTGACTTCGAGCAGCGCCTCGCGATCCGCTGTGATCTGCGCAAGCTGCAGTTGGAGCGCTTCTATGTGCAGCTCACGCTCTCGCAGGATATTCGCGGCTTTTGGAACATAGACAAATGCCTTTGGTTCGGGCAAGGGGCCCGCCGAACACATGCCGATGAAGAAGTGCGCTTCCTCCGCGGTTCCGCCTCCGCCATTGATGCGCGCTTCCGCCGGCCAGAAACTCAGGGCCGGATGAAACGCGAACGACTCCACGCGATTTTGCAAAAGGAGCCGGACATTCGAAAATACCTGCTCCAGCTCGCGCACGAATTCCCCGGCTTCAAACTCGTGCTCGTGAAATGGATTCGGTCCGGTGGCCGCGCGAGTCGCGCCGTAATAACGCTTGTTCGGAGACGAGACGATGAACAGGCCTTCGCGCGTCAGCACCCGCGCGCATTCATGGAGAAACGCACGATAGTCAGCCAGGTGCTCAATCACTTCGAACGCCACCACCAGATCGAACGACTCCGGCGGCAATGGAATAGCGGTGCAAGACGATTCCAGAAAGCGCAGGCCAGGAATCCGGTAACTGGCGCTCGCGTATTCGATCGCATCCGCGGAAATATCCACGCCGGTCACCGCCGCGGCGGATTGCGCCAGATCGGCCGATCCATAGCCCGTGCCGCAGCCCGCGTCGAGCACGCGCTGGCCGTGCGCATACCTTCGCGCGAAGGCGTAGCGGGCGATGTGCTCGCTCCACAAGTCGTCGTTCACTTGGCCCGGAACTACCCGCTCTCCGGTGAATTCAACCAACGGCCGGCTCCGCGTGCGGGAGTGCCGGGCTGGCCCTCAAGCTGCAATTGAGTTCCACCCGGCAGGGCAGGTGAATGTACCCGTACACTTGGCCTTCACCCGGACTCATTTGCAGCACGATGGCGTTGTCCACCCAGTCGCAGGTCCGATAGGAGTGCAGCGTTCCATCCGCGATCGCGGGTGAAAATGAAAATGCCGACGCATAGAGTTCGGGAAGCTGGAGATGAAAATCGACCGTATATACATCACCGGCCGTCATCGGCGGGAGATCGAATCCCTCGCGAGTGGTATTGGTTGCGGCGAAATCCAGTCCGATGTGATTGCGCATCATGAATCCCACGATCGGCAGCGTAAGATCCTCGTGCGCCAGCACACTAACGCGCACGACGACGGTCGTGGAGGGTTCGAGAACGTAGACTGGCTGGCCGGCTGCGTCCAGGAGCGCGATGCCTAGCACTTCTGCACGTCCGTCGCCAAAACGATGATCGATGTTGGGCAGCGTGTCCACGATTTCAGGCGCCCGCACCTGCTCGTGCGCTACCCTCTGGGCCTTACGGTGCGTGGCCGTGAGATAGACATTGTCCTTTTCGACCATGGCCGCCATGTAGCGTGTGACGACAACGTCGGTGTCGCCGATTTCTCTGATCTGGCCGGCGTTCAGCCACATGGCGCGGTCGCCAATCGCTTTCACTTCCGCAATCGCGTGCGACACGAAGAGGATGGTTACACCCGCCGCGCGCATCTCATGTACTTTACGCATGCAGCGCTGGCGGAAATAGATGTCGCCGACCGAGAGCGCTTCATCCACCAGCAGAATCTCGGGATCCACGTGAATGGCCACTGCGAATGCCAGGCGCACCGCCATGCCGCTCGAATATGTCTTCACAGGTTGATCGATGAACTCGCCAATTTCGGCGAATTCCTCAATCCGTGAAAACTTGGCGTCGATCTCCTTCTTGGAGAGGCCGAAGATCGCGGCGTTCAGATAGACGTTCTGGCGCCCAGTGAATTCCGGATTGAACCCTGTGCCGAGTTCGAGCAACGCTGCCACGCGGCCGCCGACGAACACATCGCCCTTCGATGGATAAAGGATGCCCGCGATAATTTGCAGCAGCGTGCTCTTGCCGGAGCCGTTCTCGCCGACAATACAGAACGTCTCGCCGCGCTGAATCTCGAAGCTGACATCGTCGAGAGCCGAGAAGTCACGATGGAACGAAATCCGATTGAGGCAGGCCAGCTCCTTGAGGCGCGCGCTCGGCGACGAATAGATGGGGTAGGTCTTCGAGACACCTCGAAACTCGACGATGGGTTGCGGCACTAAATCGAATCTACCAAAGTTGGTTGACAGAGTCGCGTGGCCCCTCCTAACCTTGAAGAAGCTACTGCCGGCGTAGCTCACTTGGTTAGAGCGACGGTCTCATAATCCGTAGGTAGCAGGTTCGAGTCCTGCCGCCGGCACCATCAAAGTTTAGCCCCAGCCGAGCCGGTTGAAATGATCCACTCGTAAATGCGCTCCAGCTCCCCCTGCGAGTAATATTCGATTTCGATCTGCCCGCGTTGATCCGATTTTTCGACGATCCGCACCCGCGTGCCTAGCGTGGCTTCGAGTTCGCCAATTGCAGCTTTGATATTCGGGTCTTGCAGCGGCGCATCAGAGGGCTCCCTGGGCTCATTGACTTTCTTGACCAACCGCTCGACCTGCCGCACCGAGAAGCCTTGCGCCGCAGCTTTCTCAGCCACTTGCAGTTGCAGTTCTGGATTAGTGAGTCCGAGAATGGCGCGTGCGTGGCCCATGGAGAGGCGCCGTTCCGCAACCAGGAGCTGCACCGCTTGGGGAAGCCTCAGAAGGCGGATCAAGTTGGTGATCGTGGTGCGGTCCTTGCCAGTTCGAGCAGCGATTTCCTCGTGACTCAAATTCATTTCCGTGTGCAGCCGGTCCAGCGCCTGGGCCGTCTCCATCGGGTTCAGATCTTCACGTTGGATATTCTCGATGAGCGCGATTTCCAAGATCCGGTCGTCGGCATAATCCTGAACAATGGCCGGAACTTCTACCAGTCCCGCAAGCTTCGCTGCCCGCAGACGGCGCTCGCCGGCGATCAGTTCGTAGCTGACGCCCTTCCGGCGCACTAACAGCGGTTGTATTATCCCGTGTGTTTCTATAGAGTTAGCAAGCTCTTCGAGATGTGCTGCATCGAAAACGGTGCGCGGCTGGAGAGGGTTCGGATGAATGTCTGTGATCGGTATGGATGCGACGCGCAGACCGGTTTCCGCCGGTAGCGGCGCCGGTACTCCGGCAGCCGGTCTTTGTGGCAATAGAGCCGCGAGACCTCTACCCAAGGCTTTGCGTTGCTTGTCCGGCACTGTGCTCACGAGCCAGGACCTCCTTCGCCAATTGTATGTAGCACTCTGCGCCTCGTGATCTCACGTCGTATACGATGATCGGTTTGCCATAGCTGGGCGCTTCCGCCAGACGAATGCTGCGCGGAATAACAGTTTCAAATACCGATTTTTCAAAGAAGCCGCGCAAGTCCAGCTCCACTTGGCGCGTCAGGTTGGTCCTATCGTCATACATGGTGAGCAAGACACCTTCGATCTGAAGTGTGCAGCCGAAGGAACCTCGGACTCGCTCAATGGTATCTAGGAGCTGAGAAATGCCTTCTAGAGCAAAGAACTCGCATTGAATTGGGATCAGAACGGAATCCGCGGCCACCATGGCATTCAGGGTCAGTAGATCGAGCGCCGGCGGGCAATCGATGAGAATGAAGTGATATCGTGCCCGGACCGCCTCCAATTTCTCGCGGAGCCTGAACTCTCGGTTCTCGAGTTCAACAAGCTCTATGTTGGCGGCGACCAAGTTCCTGTCGGAAGGAAGGATATCAAGGCCTTCGAATTCCGAGGGGACGATAGCGGATGTAATGTCGGCCGCGCCAAGGAGGACTTGATATAGCGTCAGCCGGTCCCCGCCCTTTGCGATGCCTAAGCCAGTGGTGGCATTACCTTGTGGATCGGAGTCAATCAGCAGGACACGAAGATCGTTGGCGGCAAGAGATGCAGCCAAATTGATGGCGGTGGTGGTTTTGCCAACGCCGCCCTTCTGATTCGCAATCGCTATGACTTTTCCCATGTTTCACGTGGAACATGGGCCACGATTGTTTCACGTGGAACATATCCCGTAAACGCAGACTTTTCGGTCTCCCCAAGGTAACCGAACTGGCTCGGACCATGCAATGCGGTTGTCGCCCTGAATCGAAGAAAAATCGTCTTCGCCCAACATCAGGCCAACTCTGGGAGCAAGCCGGGGTACGTTCAACAGGACCTCGGCGGGATCGACCGCCCGGGCGACCAGCCAATCCGTCTCCAAGACCACATCCCCGGCGCGCTGGCTCAATACCGAGACGTTCAACAGATGCCGGCTCGACTCCCGGAGGAAAACGGCTTTCCTTTGACCAGATTCAATAAGCGTCACGCGCCAGTCGGGTTTGAGGATAGCCATGGGAATCCCAGGAAATCCCGCACCCGAGCCTACATCGAAAACCGAAATCGTTTTGTGGGCCGCAGGGAGATGGGCGCTGAAAAAGAGAGACTCGCAGTAGTGTCGAATTACGGTTTCCGGGCCTGGCTTCACCGTGGTCAGGTTCATTCGCTGGTTCCAACGGATCAGCAATTCGTAGTGCCCGTAGAGCTGAGCGATCTGCATTTGACTCAGCTCTGGGCCAAGGAGCTGAGCGAACCAGTCAGGCGTGGGCACTGAGGCTGAGGTACACATCGAGAACCGCGACTGCAGCGGGAGTGATGCCGGGGATACGGCCCGCCTGGCCGAGCGTCTGTGGACGGACTCGTTCCAGCTTCTGCTTGGCTTCGGTAGAAAGGCCGGGGATATTGGTGAACTCGAACGCCGCTGGAATTCGGCGAAGCTCCGACTCGCGCAGGCGATCGATCTGCCGCTCCTGTTGAGCGATGTAGCCGGCGTACTTCAATTCGGTCTCGACGGTCGCCAGAAGCCCGTGGACTGGCTCCTCGCCCAGAGCCTCCCTGATGGGGTCTGACAGTGACACAATCTTAGCCTCCGGCCGGCGAAGCCATTGAAGCAGCCGCTTCTCTTCGAGATATGCAGTGAGCCGCGCCTTCTGATTTTGCTTCCGCAGATAGAGATTCCAACGATCGTCGCGAACCAGGCCTACTTCGCGACCAATGGGCGTGAGGCGCTCGTCGGCGTTGTCGATTCGCAGATGCAGGCGGAACTCGGCGCGCGAGGTGAACATCCGATACGGCTCGTCGGCGCCCTTATTGATCAAGTCGTCGATCAGGATCCCGGTGTAGCCTTGTGTTCGTCCGATAATAATCGGTTCTTGCTCAGCAATCTTACGGGCAGCATTAATGCCAGCCATCAAGCCTTGGCAGGCGGCTTCTTCGTAGCCTGATGTGCCGTTGATTTGGCCGGCCAGAAACAGACCTTCGATCGACTTCACTTCCAGATTGTGCTTCAATTCGCGCGGATCGATGGCATCGTATTCGATCGCATAGCCAGGCCGGATCATCTCCGCGTTCTCGAGGCCTGGAATCGAGGCCACCATTGCCAATTGCACATCGATGGGCATGCTGGTGGACATACCGTTGACGTAAACTTCGTTGGTGTCGACGCCCTCGGGCTCCAGGAAGAGCTGGTGCCGGTCCTTGTCCGGAAACTTGACTACCTTGTCTTCGATGGAGGGGCAATAGCGCGGGCCGACGCCCTCAATCTGACCGCTGTAAAGCGGTGAGCGAGCTATGCTATCCCGAAGAATCCGAAGCGTTTGCTCAGAAGTATACGATATATAACATTTGATCTGCTCTCGTTCGATTTTTTCGGTCAGGAACGAGAACGGCGTCGGGTTGGCGTCACCACTTTGCGCTTCAAAGCGCGACCAATCGATGGTACGGCCGTCGAGACGGGGTGGAGTGCCGGTTTTCAGACGTGTCCAAGCGAGCCCGAGGGTGCGCAACTGGTCGCCGAGGAGGTTCGATGGCGCCTCACCATTGCGGCCGCAACTGTACTTCATCTCGCCAACGTGTGCCAAGCCGTTCAGGAAGGTGCCGGTTGTGACCACAACACAATCGCTCGAAATTGTTCTACCGTCCCGAAGGAGGACGCCGGTGGCACGCCCATTTTCCAGCGCGAGTTGCGCGACTTCGGCTTGCAGGATGCGCAGATTCGGCTCGCGCTCCAGCACTTCGCGCATCTTGATGCGATATTGCTTCTTGTCGCATTGCGCGCGCGGCGACCAGACGGCGGGCCCGCGGCTGGTATTCAACAGGCGGAATTGGATACCCACCGCGTCGGTCACTTCGCCCATCACGCCGCCGAGGGCATCGATCTCGCGAACCAAGTGGCCCTTGGCGATGCCGCCGATCGCTGGATTGCAAGACATCTGCGCGATCAAGTCGCTGTTCATCGTGATTATGGCAGTGCGCAGACCCAGGCGGGCGCACGCACGCGCGGCTTCGCAACCAGCGTGGCCGGCGCCTACGACAACGACGTCATATCGCGACTTCATGGCATTTTCAGTGTGGCATACTTCGATTTACCACAATGAAAATCTTGGTAGTGGGCTCGGGCGGCCGCGAACACGCGCTGTGCTGGAAGCTGGCGCAGAGTCCGAAGATATCCGCGCTGTACGCGGCGCCGGGGAATCCGGGGATCGCACAGGTAGCGACGTGCCTCGCGACGACGGACTATCTGGCAGCGGCCGAATCGATGGATGCCGATCTAACGGTGGTTGGGCCGGAGACCCCGCTGGCGGCTGGGATCGTGGATCAATTTCGCGCGAAAGGGCGCCGGATCGTGGGTCCAACAGCGGCCGCGGCACGGCTGGAATCCAGCAAAGCATTCGCTAAAGAGCTGATGTTGCGCGCGGGGATTCCAACGGCGCGATTTGCCGCCGTGACCAGCGCCGACGAGGCTCGCGACGCGCTGCTCGAGTTTGATCTGCCGGTGGTGATCAAAGCCGATGGGCTGGCGGCGGGCAAAGGCGTGATCATCGCGCACACGCACGAAGAGGCGCGCCGGGCCATCGAACACCTTGGGGCCGCCAGTTTGGTGCTCGAAGAATTCCTGGTTGGCGAAGAGGTCAGCTTTATCGTGCTGAGCGATGGCGTCAACGTGCTGGCGCTCGAGCCGGCGCAGGATCACAAGACGGTGAATGATGGCGACCAGGGTCCGAACACAGGAGGCATGGGGGCGTACTGCGATGGGCGCATTCTCAGCGAATTTCGGCAGGCGCTGGTCATGGCGCAAGTGATCCGGCCGGCGATCGCGCAGATGCGTTCCGAAGGCATGCCCTTCACCGGCTTTCTTTACGCCGGCCTGATGATGACCGCGCAGGGCCCGAAGGTGGTGGAGTTCAACGCGCGCCTGGGGGATCCGGAGACGCAAGCGCTGATGCACCGCATGGCGTCGGATTTTGTGGAGCCGCTCTTCGCGGCGGCGCACGGCTCGCTGGACGAAACACCTTTGGATTGGAAGACAGATCCTTCGGTGTGCGTGGTGCTGGCGGGGGCCGGATATCCGGGATCGGTGCGAACGGGCGATCGGATCACGGGGCTGGATCAGGTTCAGGAAGCGACAGTGTTTCACGCCGGAACAAAACTAGATAAGAATGTCCTGGTCACATCCGGCGGCCGCGTTTTGGGCGTAACCGCGAGCGGAGCCACTCTCGAGCTGGCGATGAGCAACACGTATGGGGAAGTTCGCAAGATCCACTTCGATGGCATGCACTATCGCAAGGACATCGGGCAGAAGGGCCTCAAGCGCTGGTAAGATCGGGCATGAACAAACTGCGTTTTGCGGCCTTACTTCTTCTTCTGGGCTCGCTCGGAGCCGCGCCGCTGGATGAAGTAACCCGCAAGCTGGCGCGCGACATCTTTCAGCAGCTCATCGAAATCAATACCACCGATTCGGTTGGCAGCACCACTGTCGCAGCTGAAGCGATGGCCAAGCGGCTGCTCACCGCCGGGTTCGCCGCCGAAGACGTCAAAGTGCTGGGACCCAACGACCGCAAGGGCAATATGGTGGCGCGATATCGCGGAACCGGGACCGCGGGCCTGAAGCCGATCCTGATCATCGGTCATTTGGATGTGGTGGAAGCGCGGCGCGAGGATTGGACCACCGATCCGTTTCAGTTCGTCGAAAAGGCCGGCTATTTCTACGGACGCGGCACTCAGGATATGAAGGTTAGCGACGCCATCCTGGTGACCACCTTCATTCGCTTCAAACGCGAGGGATACCAGCCGGATCGAGACATCATCCTGGCGCTGACGGCCGATGAAGAGGGCGGGAAGTCGAACGGGGTCGACTGGCTGCTGAAGAATCATCGGGAGCTGGTGGATGCCGCGTACGCTTTGAATCCGGATGCGGGCGGCGTCACCACGGTGAAAGGCAAGCCGCTGAACGTGGACGTGGAGGCGAACGAGAAACTGTACGCCGATTTCGAACTTGATGCCACCAACCCGGGCGGTCACAGTTCGCTGCCGGTTCCCGACAATGCGATCTACCATATCGCGGATGCTCTCTCGCGCCTGGAGCATGCACCGTTTCCGTTCGAACTGAATCCGATCACGCGCATGTATTTCGAGCGGCGCGCGGCGCTGGAATCGGGGCAGACGGCCGCCGATATGAAAGCGATCCTGGGAACTCCACCGGATACGGAAGCGATCGCGCGGCTTTCCAACGATGCTCGATTCAATTCGCTGATGCGCACCACTTGTGTGGCCACGCGCCTGAGCGCCGGGCATGCGAACAACGCGCTGCCGCAGCAGGCGCAAGCGAACGTGAACTGCCGCATAATACCGGGTCACGCGACGGAAGAGGTTCGGCAGGAGTTGATTCGGATCTTCGCCGATCCGAAAATTATCGTGAAGTATGTGGACAATTCGGGTCATGTTTTGGATCGCGCGCCCGCGACGAAGGCCTTCGCAGCCCTATTGCCGCCGGCGGAAGTAATGCAGCCGCTGGAGCGGGTGGCGGATTCGATGTGGCCGAGCGCGCCGGTGATTCCGGAAATGGAGACGGGCGCGTCGGACAGCGTGTACACGATCGCGGCGGGGATACCGAGCTACGGAATTTCAGGCGTCGCGCTGGACCAGGACGATGTGCGGGCGCATGGCAAGGATGAGCGCGTGCCGGAGAAGTCGTTCTATGACGGCGTGGAATTTTACTACCGGTATTTGAAGGCGCTGACGGGGGCGCGGTAGGCGGGCGGGATCGCCACCGGAATCGCCACCGGAATCGATTGATAGAATCGAAGTGTCCATTTAAGTGCCCGTGGGGACGTAGCTCAGATGGATAGAGCGGTCGCCTCCTAAGCGCACTCCGGCGTTCCAAGGATTACATTCCTTCATTTCGATTCTTTGTCTTATTAACAACTTGGGGAATCTGCTTTCGCCGATTCAGGATCTCCAACAGGCAGATGAGATGGGGTTTTGATACAGTTTTGATACAGTAAGACCCTACGATCGGGAATTTCGCACGACCCCGCCGACTCGGGGCGAGCGCTGCGGTTAGAATTAATACTGAGAGTCCGCGATGGAAAACGTCTCGATCAACTTGGCGCGAGATCTCCCGGCTTCAGCAAGGAGCGCAGTAGAAAACTTACTCGGGCGTAGTTTGCGTGATGACGAACAAGTGAGCATCATGGCTCTCGATCCCCATCCTGCTCCCTCAGGTGAGGCGCGCCGCGCAAGTGCTGAACGTTTGAGGGGCGCTCTAGACCAACTCGCTCTTAAGGCGCAGGACGTCGCTGAAGGAGAGGTCGATAACGCGGTCGATGAAGCGATGAATTCTATCCGCCCCCGGCGGACATGAGGATCGTTCTCGACACGAACATTCTCGCGCGAGCCAATCCACACTCAAAAGGCGTGGCACGGAGGCTGCTGCTTACGATCTTGGAATCGGCAGATCATGTGCTAGTTTTGTCGCCGTTTCTATTGCGTGAAACTGAGCGAGTTTTGAATCATTCGCGGTTGCAAGCCATCTGGCCGCTCACGCGGCTCGACATCGAGCAATACACGCAGGCTCTCCAGGATTTCGCGGAGTTGGCTAATCCGCAGACTGGCTCAAGGCTAGTTCCCAACGACCAAGAAGATGATCCCGTGTTGGAGACTGCGTTGTCTGGACGAGCGGATGTCCTATTCACGCTAGACCGGCACTTTCATCACCGAACGGTCCTCAAGAGTTGTAGCGAACACGGTATCCAAATCCTAACGGATGTTGAACTGCTTTCGATGTTGCGCGATGTGTCGTAACCGTTTGCGTGTGAAGGAAGCAGCTTGTTTCTTTTGGCTCCAACGCTTATATCCTGTTCTTTGGTTTTCAACAATATGGGGAGTTTGCTTTCGCTCAGCTAACAACCCAAACAGCCAGAAATCGATTGGTTATGATACGGTTCTGATACGGTGAACGGGACCGCGCGTTTTGGCGATCCTGGCCGAGAACTTTTCCAAGGAGGGCTACCAGGAGTTCTGGAGGCGTTAACCAAAGTTCGAATCCAAGCCGGGGGAGCCAATCTTGACTTTCGGAAACGGCGGCCCCGTTCTCCTTTTGTTTCGTTCTACTTAGACGGTTCGAGCGCCTCAAATTCTCAAACGGATCTTCGAACTCGGTGCGCAGCTGTCCGTCCCGCCAGACTGCGGATTTCAGCACCAAACTTTAGGAAACGCTGTTTTTCGTGCCTTGGTTGCACTAGGAAGAAACCTGCCGCCCGGCTGGTGAAGATCCATAAGATCGATCGCATCCTGGACCGGTGCGGGCGCGCTCTTGCGCACTCCCGAGACGGGCCAGGATCTCTGCTGATGACCGCCAGCCCAGGCGTGGCGGTCCCAACCTCGTCGGGCGGACCGTCACTGGCCCCCGCCGCCCCCCTTTTCCTTATTGTCATCCTCTTTGAGAGGGTTCAGTAAACCGTCAATGACTTCTTTGAATTTGTCGTACGGCACCGCACCGCTCAAGAACTTCACCGCATGCAGCTTCGAATCTTTCACGTCTGTTCCGAAGAAGAAAGCCGGCGTTCCGCGCACGTTGGATTTCTGGCCTTCAGCAACATCGGACTTTACCTGGGCGGCGTACTTGCCGCTGGTAAGACAATCCTGAAATTTCGCGGAATCTAAGCCAAGTACGGCGGCGTGCCCCGCCATCCCCTTGGCATCCAAAGCGCTCTGGTTCTTGAAGAACCGATCATGCGCTTCCCAATATTTGCCTTGATCGCCGGCGCAAGCGGCAGCCTCAGCGGCCTTTTCCGCAAACGGATGAATCTGCTCCAACGGGAAATTGCGGAACACATAGTGTACTTTCCCGGTTTTCACGTAATCATCGAGCACCTGAGACATCGTTTGGGTCGCATACCTGCCGCAGAATGGGCATTGATAGTCGGAAAACTCGACGATCGTCACTTTGGCCGTTTTTTCCCCCATATCCGGAGCGCCGGCGATGCCGATGAAGACGTCCTCGAGGGGCGCCTGCTTGCCCATGAGGATGTCTTTTATGATCTGAACGTTTTTCTGGATCTCCTTCTGACTCGATCGGAGTGCATCGACTTCCTTCCGTAATTGCCGCAGCTCATCGTCTGATGAGCCGAAAGCCGTAGGGATCAATAGAAGACTTGCAGATACGAAGGCCACATGGCCCACATGGCCCAGTACTCTTAGACAGACTTGATTCATAACCGTTTATGTCCTTCCGCTCGAACATAGAGATAACTCCCTGCCGACCCAGTGAAGCTACCGGGCGCCATTACAGACTGTAATGCTGATCTCGCGTAGTTGCAATACAATCTTTCAGCCAGAGCTTCGTAGGCCTGGGCAGCTACATTGGGCGCGGGGTTTGGTCAGTGAGCCGGGCGACCATCCGGTGCTGGTCCAGGAAACCGCCGGCCGATATTGTTCAACGTCTCAGTATCGACTGCTTCCGAATCTCCTAACCAAAAAAAGTTTGCACTCCCTGCGGTTTCTTGTCCTCCGCTTCCGCTTAGTTAGGTTGAAGGCGATCAAAGGGAGATCCAGATTCAAACAGGTCAAAGACGCCAATGAGGCAATGCGAGGCCAGTGAAGTATTCTGCACCAGGTCGGTCCTGAACCCAGAATTGCGATCAGGGTTTCGAGCGACCTTGAGGCCATTAAAGGCAGGC
>Ga0182015_10001894_pt1 | contig 26629 bp, 26 predicted proteins | sample 712P3MmetaG_FD_120478 | JGI IMG/M metagenome (GOLD analysis project Ga0182015, IMG submission 120478) | Permafrost microbial communities from Stordalen Mire, Sweden - 712P3M metaG | ecosystem: Environmental > Terrestrial > Soil > Wetlands > Permafrost | place: Sweden: Stordalen | collected...
AAGGGGCCGCGAGAAATCGCGGCCGTTTTGTTTTGTCACGCGTTCCCCGGTGCTTACTCGGGCAGATCGACGTGTTTAACGTCATCGATGGGCTGTCCGAGAAACTGCGCTCCGAGGCGGCGAAACTTTTCAGCGGAATCAGTGGCGAAACATCTCAGGCGTGGCAAGCGGCGGCGCTCTGGCTCTGGCGCGGAGGACAGCGGCATGCGGCGCAGCAGTCTTCCAACTGCATCGGCGGTAGCGTCGGCGGAATCGACAATCTTAACTTGTTTCGGAGCGACCCGGCGTAGTACCGGTTGGATAAGCGGGTAGTGGGTACAGCCGAGCAACAGAACATCGGCGGACTTGAATCCGTCGGCGAAAGCTTCCTTGAGATAAATCTGGGCGACCTCCTCAGTCACTCGATGATCGGTCCAGCCCTCCTCGACCAGCGGCACTAATAACGGGCAGGCTTTTTCTCTCGCCTCGATCCCACGAGTTTCAAGTGCCTTCAAATAGGCATGGCTGCTTACCGTGGCTTCAGTGCCGATTACGATGACTTTCTTATTTTTGCTCTCACCAGCGGCGCGATCGGCTCCAGGCTCAATCACCCCGACAACTGGAACATGAGCTGCCTGGGTAATTTTGTCCATGGCCAGCGCCGTGGCCGTATTACAGGCAATTACCAGTGCCTGCGCGCCTTGCTGCTCGAGATAGTGCGATGCGCCCACGGCATATCTGGCCACGGTTTCCGCTGATTTCGAACCATATGGCAGGCGCGCAGTGTCGCCAAAATAAATGTAGTCGGCATCGGGAATGAGTCGAAGCAAGGCCTTGAGCACGGTGAGGCCGCCAAAGCCGGAGTCGAAAACGCCAATGGAAATTCTACGGGCGGTCATGAAAAGGTCAGGCGGACCGCTCTGATTTTGATACGGCGACGCTGGCGAAATCTCTGGATTTTCCGCAGCATGGACCCGGCGGGATCAGCGCGCCGTGAGGGCAGGTACGCGGGTGGCCGAGAAACGCGCAGATCTTGTCGGTGGCTTCGGGCGAGAGGATGTGCTCGAACTTGCAGGCTTGCTGTTCGATTTCGGTTTCGCTGTCCATGGCGAGGCTGTCGGTGAACAGGCGCTCCGCAAGACGGTGCCTGCGAATGATGTCAGCGGCGCGCTGGCGGCCGCGGGGGGTCAATTCCACAATCATGCTGCCGTCCCCGGTCGAAGCCGCGACTGGCTTCAGTGCGTCGTGGCAGGGGTTTACGAACGGCTTGTGGTCATGCGGTTCGGGAGGATGCGGGATCGCGGTCACTAAACCGAGATCGATCATTTTTTCTACTGCGATGCTCACCGGGAGCGCGCCGTGCACCTCCATGCGCTCTAATTCCGCGATCTCGCCATGTTCGGCCAGCGCCCAGAGTTCTTCCAGCACTTCGTCGAACTGTTCTTCGTCGGCCATGGCGAAGACTTCCTGAACTGCAATCTTGCCATGGTGCAGTTCAATGCGGCGGTCGGCGAGGCGGGCGACGACCGGGTCGTGGGTCACCATCACAATCGTTCTTCCCTGCTGATGCAGTTCGCGCAACAGGCGCAGCACAATCTCCTCGTTCGCAGCATCGAGATTTCCCGTGGGCTCGTCGGCGAGGACAATTTTGGGATCGTTGATGAGGGCTCGGGCAATGCAGACACGTTGCTGCTCGCCGCCGGAAAGCTGTGAGGGAACGTGGTGCGCGCGTTCCTTCAGTCCCACACGCTGCAAGGCGTCGAGCGCTTCTTGTTCGTCCGTCATGCTGTGGAAGTACTGCGCGAGCATCACATTTTCGAGTGCTGTGAGGTAAGGAATCAGGTGAAACTGCTGAAAGACGAAACCAATTTTCTCCGCGCGCACGCGATTCAGTTCACTTGCAGAAATGTGGGCCACGTCTTCGCCATCCAGCCAAATTTCGCCAGAGGAAGGACGATCCAGGCAGCCGATCAAATTCACCAGCGTCGATTTGCCAGAGCCGGACGGGCCCATGATCGCAATCCATTCGCCAGGATCAACGTTGAGGGAGAAGTCATCGAGCGCACGGATGACGCCGCCGTTGGCTTCCGCTTTGGCGGGATACAGGCGACTGACATTTTTCAGCTTGATCATCTCACTCCCCTCTCAAGATCATAGCGGGTTGGACGCGCCGCAGCAGAAAAATCGGAAGCACGGCGGAAATCAGAGCTACCACGATACTGCCCACGAAAACCATAGGCAAAACATTGAAGCGCGGCACGACCGGAGCATGAAAGTTTACGCGGCCAATCCATGCGGCGACACCCACTCCGATGCCGAATCCGAGGATCGCTCCCACAGCACCCAAAGCGGCGGCTTCAGCGGCAAAGAATCCACTGATCAAGCCTTCCGACGCGCCCAGAGCTTTCATAATGGCAAAATCGCGGCGGCGATCAAATACCCATCCGATCAATGTAGAGAGCACGCACAGAGCCGCAGTCGCGATAATCAAGGCAGTTGCGGCAGCCAGCGTGGCGCGAGTCTTTCCCAGCACGCGGGCTTCGCCTTCCATGATCTGACGAATGGGATGGACTTCTGCAGCAGGAACGGCTTGCGAAAGCTGTCCGATCAGAGCGTGGACGTCTTCGGACGAACCCGAAGCTGCAATCTCTATAATCGAAGGTTTCACACCGGTCCAGTTTTCGAAATCTTGCGACGACATATAAACGCGGCTGTCTTCGGACGCCCCGGTTCGCAGAATACCTGCGGCGTTGAGATGGATAGTACGTCCCTGAAAACTAAGATCAAACGGCTTTCCTTGCGGACTCACCACTGCAGCTGCGCGTGTGCCCACCAGCGCATCTTGCGAGTTCGCAGGCCACGATGTAACCGACCACCAGCTATCGAGCTTGCGGACCTGCTCAAGGTTGGTTCCGGAAACGACGACCGACTGGCCGTTTGAGGTGCGAGCCACAACATAGGCGAAGGGCACGGCGAGGCCATGTCCGGCCAATAACGCGTTAACCTTATTGAGCGTATCGGCGGGAAGTCCCTGATCCCCTTTCGCAACCATCACTACGTTTGCGCCGTAGTTGCGGAACTCCTTGCGCAGTTTGGCTTGCACATCGACATAGAGATTCAGCATGGCTGTGGCGACGGCGGCGGCAACTACCATCGCCAGCAGGGCCGAGGCAGCGCGTCCGCGACGCAGCACGGCGGCGCGCATCAGCATGCGGAGAAACATTGAAGTGTGAGGCTTGCCGCCACGGCGCTTGACCACGTCTGATTTCACGCTTCACCTCGCAGCGCGTAGACGGGATCGAATTTCACCGCGCGCCGAATCGCCATCGCGCTGCCGGCAAAAGTTACTATCACCGCGATGGCGAGAATCACGGGGAAAAGAACAGGCTCGATCGTAATCTGGGAATCAAAAATAGAGCGGCCGATTTGTCGCGCCAGCAACGCTCCGCCGGCAAACCCTACGATGCCGCCGATCAGAGCCAGCAGCAGAGCCTCCGCGAAGAATAAAGCGGCAACCGATATGTTGCCGGCCCCCAAAGCCTTCATCAGACCTACTTCGTTGCGGCGCTCAAAGATGGCTGTGGCCATTGCCGCGGAAACCGCGAGTGCAGAGGCAAACAGCGCCGCAAGAGTCACCAGCAGCATTAAGCCCTTAATCCGCGACAGCACCGTGCCTTCGTTCTGCGCGATCTGACGAATCTGCTCTGCGTGGGAGTGAGGAATCGCCTCCTGCAGTTGGTAAGCGATCGACGCCACATATGGGGAGCAGTACCAGCGGTCGAACATTTCTGGATTCATCGACTTGGGATCGCGGCGAGCGAGGGCGTCCTCAGGCTTGGTGAGCGCGCTGACGTAGAGACGCCGCACCGCTCCGGGCTTGCCCAGTATTTGTTGCGCCAGCGCGAGCGGGGCTACAATTTGATTGTCTTCGGCTGCACCGGTTGAAAGAATGCCAACCACGCGATGGGGCTGGCCTGAGATTTCGATTTCATCTCCCGTTTTGTTGCCGAGTTTCGCAGCCAAGTTCTCGCCTAACAGTACGTCAGACGAATTGTCGTCTGGCCACGCGCCCTGCACTTTCCACCAGGGATGGGTGATGCGCACACCAGTCGTAAAATTCTCTTTGCCGAAAATGAGGCGCTTGGAAAAATAGGTTCCGAGCAAGGTGAGATTTTTCGCATCAGTGTTGTTGCCCACGCGAACGCTCACCGGCAACATGGGGGCGAAACCTACAATATTGTGATGCCAAAACGTGCCTCGAATCTTAGGCAAGTCGGCTTCGTTGAGGTAGGCCCCATCACTGGGTGGCTTGAGGTCGACACCCCCGATTTGAACATCGAGCGTGTCTTCCTGCGGAGTGACGATTAGGTTTGCGCCGTAGTTGCGCAGTTCGCGGCTGATCTTGTCGCCGATATCAGTTGCAACCGCAATCATAGCGGTCGCTACGCCGACGCCCAAAGTGATGGCGACGCCAGCCAGAATCTTGCGCCGTTTTTGCCGTCGAAAAGATTCGTAGACCAGGCGTCCGAACATGGCTATTGCTGGAACATGCGGCTTCGGGCCGCGATGTCCGCCTCTTGGATGATTACGGCGTCAGACGTGGTTTGTGCCTTCAACGGAACGGGATTGCATCCGCCGGGCATTCCGACTGACTGCGGATTGATCGGAGCAGCGCAGTTTTTGCAAACCACTCCATTGGGCCCTTTATAGAAACCCACCGCGCCGCAGATTTCGCAGGCATCAAGAACGGTTGCGATTTTCCCATCCGGCTTTTGATACAGCCAAAAGCGCACGGTGTTGCCGTTTTCCTGGGCGGCGAAGCGGTGTAGGTCGCCGTCCTCAACCTGCGTGAGCGGAATGCTCACCTGGCCATTCACGAATGTAACCTGCGTCGCGGGCGACAAAGCGCTCACGCTCTTGGTGTAAATGAATTCGGCAGTAACGAGAACGATAAATACAAACGAACTCGCATAGACCGAGGCCATCCACAAGCGCTCGCGGCGTGCGCTCCAAATCGCTTTGCGCCTTTCTGCCGGAGATGTGGGCAGTACTCCCGGCTGCCGGCGCTTTAGCTCGAACAGTACCATGAGAGCTGCCAGAGCTAGAATCGTGATAAAAAAGAAAAGATCATTACGGACGATGGGACCGATGATTGCCATCTCGGTCTTCGAAGAAGGCAACACACCATTTTCGGAGAGCTCGTGCAGGCCGGAGATCACAAGCTGCGCCGCTACGAAGAACAAAATCACGGTGGTGACGCGAAAGAATTTTTGCAGATTAATGCGGACGCTGCCTTTTACGAACATCACCCCGAATACAACCGCCGCCACTACACCCAAAAACGTACCCATGAAGCTGAGCAATTCAGTTGAGTTTAAAGAGACGGCAGAGAGAATCAGAACGGTTTCCACGCCCTCGCGCAAGACCATCAGGAATACAAAAGCGAAAAGCCCAAACCATGCATTGCGGCCCGCCAGCAATCCAACTTTGCCCTCGATCTCGCCTTTCATCTTGCGGCCCGTCTTCATCATGAAAATGATCATAGTGACGACGAAAAAGGCCGCGGCCAGCATCACCCAGCCTTCGAAAATGTCCTGATTCCAGTGGGTGCGAGCCAGCAGCGCGGCGACTCCCAGACTGCCGACGAAGGCGGAAATCAAGGCTGCATAAACCGATTTACGAAGCTCGGGACGATTGATTTTTGCAAGATAGGCTAGCGTAATGCCGACAATCAGGGCGGCTTCAACCCCTTCTCGCAAAGTTACGATGAATGCTTCTAACATCTAGAAATTAGCCTCTGGCAATGCGGTTTGATATTGAAAATGAATTTCAATTTCATTATTTAGGATAGTCTCTCGGCTTCGCCGGCGTCAACGCATGAAGTCACATGCGATTGTGATTTGCATCACGCAACTCGTTGATAGGATGCCGCTCCGGTGGATCCGCTACAGATATTTGAGAAAGTCTTTTGCCCGGTCGAGGTGGGGGTAAAGTTTTTCCTCGGCCTGAAATTCCGAGGAGTGCACACAGCGGCGGCTGCCGCGCAGTTTTACAGGATGCTTCAGGTGAAGCATCTCGTGATAGACGATGTATTCGACCGCGTAGCACGGAACCCGCGGTTGGTCGAAAACGCGGCTCACCACGATGGCATTGTGAGCGGGATCGTAATGGCCGAGCCGGTTGCGAGCGTGGTCGCGGCTCCAGGTCATGCGCGGCCGAGCCAGCAGGCCATAAAAGAACCGTTGGTTCAGATCTTCAAAGATATTTTCCAGATTATACGTTCTCCCCTGCGCACTTTCGATTCGCTTGCGTCCACGCATCTGCCGCAGCAGGTGAGCTTTCTGGGTGATGTCTTGCGCTGAGATGTGCCGGCGGTAGCGCGTGGCGTGTGCCCGATCTATGGGCTTGCGGTACATCTTAGCCAGAAGAATGTGAGCGATCGCCCGCAACACGGGGTCGGGCGCACCTTCCAGCAAATCGGAAAGACGAACGAACAGTTTCCCTTCCCGCATCCGAATCGTGTTATTGATGTTGGCGAAAGCGAAGAATTCCACCGCGAGTTCAGGCATGGGAGCCCGCGGACGCAACTCACGATAGGTTGCCTGAAAGATATGGAGGATTCTGTCTTGCACGTTGCGGCTAGATTAGCATGAGAAAACCTTAAAACTGAGTAGCGCGAATGATCCCGCCAAGCAACACAACCTTCTTATAACCGGGACTGGTATCCTTGCAAGCGTGGGAAACAGCGCCGAATTTGCGAGGCTGCTAAGAATCAGGTTCGTCGTGATTCTCAGCAAAGCGAAACCTATATTTCGTCGCTCATGCTTCTCGAAATGACAAAGTTTGCTGAAGTCGTGTAGTTAAAATACCCGATTACAAAATTATCAGATTACGCAATCTAATCCCGCATGATTCCCCTCCGCGATGAGACACCCCGGTTCAGCACTCCGTTGGTTACGTATTTCATTATTGCTCTGAACACGCTGGTGTTCCTGTTTGAATTGTCGGTGAGCGAGCAGGGTCAAGGGGCTTTGAACAGCTTGATCTATCACTTTGGCGTGGTGCCATTGCGTTTTGACCGCATATTGGCGGCTTGGCCCTCGTCCTCGCTGACCGGGTTATTTCTTCCCATTCTCACCTCAATGTTTCTGCATGCATCGTGGCTGCACCTGATCGGCAATATGTGGTTTCTCTGGATATTCGGCGACAACATTGAAGATTACCTTGGCCACTTCAGCTATTTGCTTTTTTATTTGGTCTGCGGGTTCGCGGCCGCGATTACTCACATCCTGCTAAATGGGGGATCGAGGCTGCCCAGCGTGGGCGCGAGCGGCGCAATTGCCGGCGTAATGGGGGCGTATTTCGTGTTGTATCCGAAAGCGCGAGTGCTGATGTGGTTCCCACCTATATTTTTCTTTCATCTGCCGGCTTGGCTCGTCCTGGGATATTGGTTTTTCATGCAATTCCTCAGCGGAGCTGCGACTTCGATTGCGGTGACCAGCCAGACTAACGGCGGTATTGCGTTCTGGGCCCATGTGGGCGGATTTGTAGCTGGGGTTGTATTGATCAAAGTCTTGCCGGCGCGGCCGCAGCGGTATCGCTATGCGGCCTGGTAGAGGCCAACGAGCATCTGTCGAGCTTCGCTCGACTGCACGGGCGAGACGCCCGCGCCTATACCATCGCCCGCGCCTACACACTGCACCGCTATAATCTTGTTGTGAAGACATCTTCAGTTCGACAGGTTGCGTCGGCGGAGTTCCCTACGCGTTGGGGTATGTTCCGCATCTTGGGTTTTGAAGGCACGAGCAGCGAGGCCACAGCTTCTGCGAAAGATGCTGCGCGTAAAGAAGAGGCTGTGGCTCTGGTGATGGGTGATGTGCATTCGGCGCTGCCGCTGGTGCGCATTCACTCCCAATGCCTCACGGGAGATGTGTTTGGCTCGCTACGCTGCGACTGCCGCCAACAGTTAGAAATGGCGCTTTCTATGATCGCTGAGCAAGGAGCGGGCATCGTGATCTACGAACAGCAAGAGGGGCGCGGCATTGGCCTCATGGCGAAGTTACAGGCCTACCAGTTGCAAGACTCTGGACTCGACACGGTGGAGGCAAATGAACGTTTGGGATTCGAAGCGGATCTACGCGGCTTCGCACTGCCGGCTGGGATTCTAAAGGCGCTTGGAGTGTCCAAGGTGCGATTGTTATCAAATAATCCAGACAAGGTTGCGGCGCTGCAACGGGGAGGCATTGAAGTAGTGGAACGAGTTCCCTGCGAGGTCAAGCCCAGTAGCCACGCCGAGGATTATTTGAAGACTAAGAAAGAAAAGATGGGCCATTTGTTTAGCTCGCGTTGAGTCGAGCGCGATGGTCACCGCTGGAATCCCTTGCACCGCCTCAGTGGAATCGAATTACGGAGATCCTTCGACTTCGTACCTGATTCGCTTTGCGACCAAGCTACTGCGCTCAGGATGACAACATTAAGTGGGATGGAACAAAGTTAGGCTGGCCAAATCGTTAGCGCAGTCTCGCTGGTGATTTGCTTCTTGGTTTCTTGCGGCAATGGCAGCGCGAGAAATTCTTCCAGGTTCTGCTTGATATCCGGTACGCCGGGTCCCGGCCAGTCCGTGCCAAACAAAGTCTTGCTGGCAATCTCCTGCAAGCGGGGAAAATATTTCAACAACGTCTTGGGCGGGATCCCGCTAATGTCAAGATATACGTTTGGATGCCGGCGCAGCAGGAAGAATGCGGTTTCCATCCAAAGCGGGCGCCCGCCATGGGCTAGCAGAATTGTTAATTTGGGAAAGTCGACGGCGACATCGTCGATGTAAATGGGATCGCCGTACTTGTTGCGGGCGCCGGGAAAGATGGATGTTCCCGTGTGAAACATGACCGGAATCCCGTTGGCCTCGGCGGCGCGATAAATAATTTCCAACTCTTTCATGCCGGTCAGGTAGTCGTTGGGGAAAAACAACTGGTGCGGCGGGTGAATCTTGATCATCTGGATCTTTAACCGAAGCAGTTGTTCTACGTCAGCCATTACGTTCGAAGTGTGCCGCGGGTGCAGGCTGCCACATGAGAGCAGCCGCGTGGGATTCTCTTTGACATAGTCAGCGACGAACTGGTTCACGCCTGATGTAAAGCCGATAACCTCGGGGGCAACGTAGTTGATGAGCATCGCGCGGTCGACCCCGGCTTCGTCGAGATGCTTGAGAAATGCTCTGGGGGAACGGCAGAACTCCGCGATTTGGTCGTAGTTGGCGCGCGTTTTCTTCATCAGTTCAAGGGCTTGTGGCTTGAACATTTCGAGCGGCTGAATGTGGATGTGGCAGTCAGTGATCAAGTTAGTCGTTGGTCTGTCGTCTGTGGTCGTTGGCAATCGATCAATTCTGTTCGTTGGCGGCCTGAAGGACGGCCCGTTTGGTAAAGACCCGAATCATCTCTCGCCGGTATTCGGGAGTGAGCGCTGAAGTGGTCAGGGCTTCACGGTTTTCGCAGCTAAGTTTCCCACCGCTTCTGCCAGCGCTTCATCAACAATCCTGCCCGCAAGTAATTCGCTTGCCCCCTTAACCAAGCTAGGAGATAGTGCTCGAGTATTTTTATTTGCCTCTCCACACGGGTTGCCGTTTCTCTAGGAACGCGGTGATTCCTTCTTGCGCGTCTTGCGTTTTCATTAACTCGTCGAAATAAATCTTCTCGGCCCGGGCAAGACCTTTGTCGAAGTGAATCGAATCCCACGCATAGATCGCCTTCTTGGTGACGGCCAACGCTGCTGGACTAAGCTGCGTAAGGTGATGAACTGCTTGTTGCAGAGTGTGTTCCAGATCGACCTCAGGCACTACGGCGTTGGCTAAGCCGATGGTGGCCGCTTCTCTGCCCGTGATCGAGCGGCCAGTGAGGACAAGATCGGCGGCCTGTTTCTGTCCCACAAGCGCGGGTAACACCGTGACCGCGACAGGCGGAAAACATCCGAGCTTAATCTCCGGAAACCCCCAGGTAGCTAACTCGGAGGTGTATACCAAATCGCAAACCATGGCGAGCTCGGCGCCTCCGCCCAGGCATCTGCCATGCACGGCGGCGATGGATACCTTCGTCGAGCTAATAATGCTTCGGATAACGGCGTGGAACTTTGTGAGCATCTGCTCAATTTGGTCAGGAATGTGAGCGGCGATGTCGACTCCGGCGGAAAATGCTTTCTGCGAACCACTCATAATGACTACAGAGATGTCGGAGCGCGCCTCGATCTCCGTCAGCGCGTTGAACAGCTCTTCCATCATCGAAATGTCGATGATGTTTAACGGCGGATTGTTCAGCGTAACTCGTGCCACTGGAGTATCGAACTCCATAGAGATACGCGAATATTTAGTAGCTGCTTGCGTCGCCATGTTAGGCCTTGCGGGGAGCACCCCCGCACCACACAGTTTTATCTTGTCCAGAACGCTGTCTGCCGTACTCGACCATGGCTCCTAGCTTTTTGGGGACTGCCGCCACGTGGACAACTTCTATGCGAATTACAAATTGATTGCCGATTTGCGGACCTCTCCGATTGACGATAGCGGATCGCGTGCACCTTCTTTGGGTGCGATCCATTTCTTCTCGTTGGCAATGATGTCCAGCAAAAGCTTTTTATCTTCGGCTGAGGGCATGAAGTCTTTTACATGTTGTTCGTAGCCTTTTTCATCTAACGGCTCGCCGGTTTGGGCGTGAAACTTTTGTGCTGCCCAGCGGCCAATGTTGCGATTGAATTTGATGTCGGGCGCGTACAGCTTGGGCTCGCCCGGCCTCAGAACGCTATTGAAGCGCTGGATCAATCCGGCAACTTCGTCACGGTACAAGTGGCGGTTGTAGTCATTTAATTCGTCGACCTTGGCTTCCTGCGTATTTTTCGGTTCATCGTAACGCCCCTTGACACCCCACACGTAGGCCCAATGCGCCGATGAAGAGTTGTCGGTGCCAAAGAGGTCGTATGAACTCGAGATCCACTTATTCAGGTACTTCTGGATCAACCATGTCGGAATAACGCCCGCTTCGACGATGCGGCGCAGGCCGTCGTTGCCCGTGCCCATGTGGAATGCCTCTTCGCGCAACATATAGGACATCGATCGTCCAAGCGGGGCGAAGGCAGAGTACTTCAGCATTTGCAACTGGAATTTGCCGTCGCGGTCGACGAAGTCGGTGTAGGTAAAGAAATCCATCCAATTGTCCACGTCGACGTTGAACGCGCCCAGCAGGCGCTTGTTCTCAAATGCGCGGCGCTCAAGCATTTTCTGTGCTTCCACTTTGCCGGAGTAGCCGAAGTGATCGATTAGCAGAGCGCACATTTGCCAGCCGTGGCGCATTTCTTCGATCATCACGCGAGTGAGCGCTTTTCGGTCCCAATCGGTCGGAGCCATTTCGAATAAGTGTCGCTGCTGTTCCACACTGGCAAATTCGGTGTCGCCTTGGTAGACAATCAGGTTGATGAGGGCATCGCGCATCTGCTGCGTGGGTACCTGGCGCAGATTTTCCCACTTGCGGCGGCCTTTGAAGGCGCCAAACTGAATTTCATCAGTCTCGATCGCACCATAAAGCGTGTCGAATTTGAAGTCGGCAATCTCGTCGTGGTTGACGCCAATGTCTTTTCGCCAATCGTCGAACAACCCGACCCAGTCACTGAAGGTTCCGATTTTTGCAACTTTACCCGGCATACATAATTCCTTTCGAAAAAACCTTGAACCACAAAGGACACGAAGTATCATAAAGGAAAGCCGCAATAGGGCTACCCGCGCCTTTTTCACATCGCGAGTCCAAACCCGCGCCCGGCTTCCGTTTATTTCCCTTTGAACACCGCTGGCCGTTTTTCAACGTATGCCGCCAGGCCTTCCTTTGCGTCTTCGCTCTGGAAAAGCAATTGTTGATTTTCGCGTTCGACAGCCAGTGCGGACTCCATGGGAATTTCCCATCCCGTCTGCACCGCGCGCTTGATGCGTCCGACGGCTTTGGCGGCTTTGTTCGGCGGGCAGAACTGGCGGGCGTATTCCATGATGTTTTCCATGAAGCCGTCGCGTTCAAAAATGTCGTTGATGATTCCGAATTCTTTCGCTTCTTCGAAGGAGAAGGTGTTGCCGGTGACCATCAGCTCGATCGCCTTGCTCTTTCCTACCATCCGCGAGAGGCGCTGCGTACCGCCAGTGCCAGGAAGAACGCCCAGATTCACCTCTGGCAAACCGATCTTGCCGGCGTCCTGGCGGGCTATGCGAATGTCGGCAGCCATGGCGATTTCGAGGCCGCCGCCGACGCAGTGGCCGTTGATCGCAGCGATCACCAGTTTCGGCGTGTGTTCCAGCCGCAGCAGCATCTCATTAGCGTGGAGGCAGAAGTAATACTTGAACGTTGGGTCTACGGTGGCCAGCATCTTGATGTTAGCGCCAGCCGAAAAGAACTTGTCGCCGGAGCCGGTAAGCACGATGACATAAACGCCATTGTCCATGCGCGCCTTCAGAATGGCGTCATCGAGTTGGCGATTCATTTCATAGGTGTATGTGTTGGCGGGAGGATCGAACATTTCGATCACGGCAACTCCGCCATCGGCGCGGTAGTTCACCAGTTGTTTCGTCTCGGTACCTGCAGGCTGCAACGTTGTAGCCATATAGATGCTCCTTTAAAGTTGAATTAGTTCGATGCCGCTTTTTTCTTGTGAGATTTCTTGCTCCGAAGCGCGGCGTCCTCGGTTGCGCCACCAACCCCTCGCAAGAAAATGTCACTCATCTCTCGCGCCAAATGTTCCGCGTCGGCGTCGACACGTGGGTTGTACCAGGTATAAATCCAATTCATCATGCCAAACAAACTCAGTACCGCCATGCGAGGAGAACATTCCAATCTCTTCGCAGCCTTGAAGTCCTCCAACAATCCTACACACATGCGGTAGTAGGTGCGTTTCAGTGAAGCGATCTCGGTGCCAAAACCGTCTTTCAGCACCTCGGCCTCGTGCGAAAGAACCTTCATGGCCTTTGGGTTCGTCAGAAAATATTCCAGATGGTTAAGGATGAAAATGCGAATGCGTTGCTCCGGGTCGGACACTTCGTCGAGGCGTACACGCAGATTTTCAACGATTGTGCTGAAAGTGTCCTTCTGAATCAGGTAGAGGAGCTTCTCTTTGGACTCGAAATAGTAATAGAGCCCGGACAGCGACATTCCGCTAGAGCGAGCGAGGTCGCGCATGGACGCGCCTTCGTATCCTTTTTCGTAGAACACTTCCGTCGCATGCGCCAATATCTTGCCTAAACGACGGTCGAAGCGGCTTTCAACAGTGGGTCCCACAATGTTGCCACGGCGGCGAACTGAAACGGCCGACGTCTGTGAGGAGGACAATGCCATGCAAAGTTCGAACGTTCGTTCAAATTATAGCGCGCCCGTGATATGAATCACAAGGGCCGGCCTTGTAGGGTCGCGACAGGAGCTGCCGGCGGTTTCCCTCACGCAGCTCCGTTAGTTGCGGATGTCGGCCATTAACTGCTCGACTTCAGCTTTCAAATCGGCTGTCAACGGGAGCAGGGGCAAACGGGATGGGCCGCCAAAGTAGCCGTTGAGATCCATGGCGTGCTTCATGCCGGGAATACCGAAATCGCCGACTACCCGCTTTGCCGCGTGCGCGATGCGCATCTGTTTCAATCGGGCAAGTTCCGCGTCGCCTTCTTTCCATGCGGCAAAGATTTCATAGCACGCCGTGGGGGCAGCATCGGCGAAAGCGAGAATCGCGCCGACTGCACCCACTTGCAGGGACGGTTCAAGCGTTTGTGCGGCGCCGACGAGTAACTGAAATCCAACCTCCTTCTGCCGCGTTTTCAAACCTGAAATCACAGTCACCGCAGCGGAAGAAGGACCGCGGTTCCGCGATTGGTTGGACGAGCTCAATCCTTCCAACTTATCGGGTGAGCCTGCGAGCACGCCTAGGGAAACCAATTCCCCTCCCTGTCCATTGCCACTCGCGGCCTTCAGCATGCGCGGCGTAACTGCGTCAAACGTCTCGGTAACTGTCGCGCTGCGCTTTACATGCCGCGTGCCCGCAACCATACGCCGTACTTTGTCGACATCTCCGCCCGACTCCTTCATGCCGATAACATTGGGATGCTCCGCCAGTTCAATCACGAGATCAGATGGGATGTCGTAGCCGGTGAATGGCGGAACGCTGTAAATCATCACCGGAAGGGGAGATCGGTCGGCGACCGTGCGATAAAACGCCAGAATATTCGCCGGTTGCATTTGCTTCTTGTAATAAAACGGCGTACGCACCAGTGCCACGTCGTATCCTAGCTCGGCCGCGTATTCGGTAAGTTTCAAGGTGTCGATTGCAGATTCACTCCCCGTTCCCGCGATCAGCACTTTGGTTGCTGCCGCCGCATCACGAGTGGTTTTGAGCACATCGCGGCGCTCCTGATCGGACAGCATGACGGCTTCTCCGGTTGAGCCCAGTACAACTATGCCCGCAATTGGCGTCTTCGAATAACGCTCGACATTGGCTTCGAGCTTTTTGAAATAAATATTTCCATCGGGATAAAACGGAGTAGTTATGGGAGGAAAAATGCCTTGAAGTAGCATGGATGTGGGTTCCTAACGAAAGCAATCTGTAGAATACAGCGGAAACGGCCTCCGCGGCGATTTGAAACTGCTAGCGCCGGGCTACGTTCCGTTCGGCATGCAGCGTTTGCAGTGCCTGCACTCTAATCTGTCCCCGCTGCAAAGCGGAAATTCCTTCGGCTGCGGCGCGGGCGGCCGATAGCGTCGTAATTGTGGGTATCCGTGCGCTGACTGCGGCGCGACGGATAGCCTTCTCGTCGAAAAAGGGATCGACGCCATGGGGCGTATTGATGATGAGCTGAATGCGTTCGCCCTTGATGAGATCGACCACGTTGGGACGGCCTTCTTTGACTTTATAGACCCGTTCAACCGTCATGCCGGCGTTCTCCAGCACGTCGGCAGTGCCGGCGGTTGCCACGAGTTTGAAACCCATATCGACGAACTTGCGGGCGACTTCTGCCACTTGCGGTTTGTCATGATCGGTGACGCTGACAAAGACCGTGCCTTGGGTCGGCAACTTTTGTCCGGCAGCGGTTTGCGCTTTGGCAAAGGCTTCGCCGAAGTTATCGGCCACTCCCATAACCTCGCCGGTCGATTTCATCTCCGGGCCAAGCACAGTATCGACGCCGGGGAATTTATTCCAGGGAAAAACCGGCGACTTCACGTAATAGCAACGTCCGGTATCGAGGTCAGCGCGGCGCTCGATGAATTCCGGCAGGAATTCCCGCAGCTTGCGGCCTGTCATCAGGCGAGCTGCGATCTTCGCCATAGGCACGCCGGTGGCCTTCGACACAAATGGAACCGTCCGCGAAGCTCGCGGATTCACTTCCAGCACGTAAACTTTGCCGCCTTCGCCGTCGGCCTTCGAGTGACCATTACTGCGCGGAATGGCGAATTGAATGTTCATCAATCCTACTACTTTAAGCGCTCGCGCCAACTTGAAGGTGTACTCGCGCATGCGGTCCATCAAAGGCTGGGGAATATCGACTGCTGGCAGAACGCAGGATGAATCGCCAGAGTGGATGCCGGCCTCCTCGATATGTTGCATGATTCCGCCGATGACCACGTCTTCGCCATCCGAGAGCGCGTCCACGTCTACCTCGATTGCATCTTCGAGGAAGTGATCGATGAGCACGGGGCGATCCTGCGAATACTGGACTGCCTCTTTCATGTAGCGAACGACAGTTTCCTCGTCGTAGGCGATGACCATGGCACGTCCGCCGAGAACGTAGGATGGCCGCACCAGCACAGGGTAGCCAACGCGATTTGCGCCAGCGACGGCTTCTTCGATCGAGGCAGCCATGGCGCCCGGAGCTTGCGGAATCTCGAGTTCGTCGAGCAACTTGCCGAAGCGTTTGCGATCTTCAGCCAAGTCGATATGCTCCGGCGCCGTGCCAATAATGCTGACGCCCGCGGCCTTCAAAGGCAAAGAAAGATTCAACGGCGTCTGCCCGCCAAACTGCACGATCACTCCGACCGGCGTGCCCGACGATGATTCGTGCTCACAAATGGCAAGCACGTCTTCGAGCGTCAACGGCTCGAAGTACAGGCGATCGCTGGTGTCGTAGTCGGTGGAGACGGTTTCGGGGTTGCAGTTGATCATGATCGTCTCGTAGCCGTCGTCGCGCAGTGCGAACGCCGCATGGCAGCAGCAGTAATCGAATTCAATTCCCTGCCCGATGCGGTTGGGACCGCTGCCCAGGATGATGACTTTCTTTTTCGCGGTTGGCGTCGCCTCATCCTCTTCTTCATATGTGGAGTAGAGATAGGGCGTATAGCTTTCAAATTCGGCGGCGCAGGTATCCACGCGCTTGTAGACGGGCTTAATCCCATGCTTCTTTCGTTGATGGCGAACTTTGTCCAAGTCGCCTTTGCCGTTCAGTCGCCAGGTTGCGGCCAGCCGGCCGTCGGAAAATCCCATACGCTTGGCTTCGCGCAGCACGTCAGTCGGTATCGATTCCATGGGATGTTTTTCCAGCTCAAGCTGCATGTCATTAATTTCTTTTAGCTGGTAGAGAAACCAGGGATCAATCGAAGTCATCTTGGCCAATTGCTTGACGGTGTGGCCTTGACGCAACGCGTAGCGAACATAGGAGAGCCGCTCGGGATGCGGTGTTACTAGCCTCTGAGTCAGAATCTTGGGTTCGATTTTTTCTCCGCCAATGCGCTTTCCCGTATCGAGCGCGCGCACCGCTTTCATCAGGGCTTCTTTAAACGTGCGACCGATGGCCATGACTTCGCCCACGGATTTCATTTGTGGGCCGAGGTTCTCGTCCGCTCCGGGAAATTTCTCGAACTGCCACTTGGGAATTTTTACTACGACGTAATCGAGCGTAGGTTCAAAACAAGCTGGAGTTTTGCGAGTGATGTCGTTGGGGATTTCATCCAGCGTGTAGCCCACCGCAAGCTTGGCGGCAATCTTGGCGATGGGAAACCCGGTTGCTTTCGATGCCAACGCTGAGGATCGCGAGACTCGCGGATTCATCTCGATCACGACCATGCGGCCGGTCGTGGGATGCACGCCGAATTGAATATTCGATCCGCCGGTTTCCACACCGATCTCGCGAATGACCGCGATGGCCGCGTCGCGCATGGCTTGATATTCGCGGTCGGTCAGAGTCTGCGCCGGAGCGACGGTTATTGAATCGCCCGTGTGCACACCCATGGGATCGAAGTTTTCGATCGAGCAAATGATGATGACGTTGTCCTTGAGGTCACGCATCACCTCAAGCTCGTATTCCTTCCAGCCCAGCACCGATTCTTCGATCAAGGCCTCGTGTACGGGAGAAAAATCGAGGCCGCGGGCGAGAACCTCCATCAACTCTTCGCGGTTGTAGCCAATGCCGCCGCCGCTTCCACCCAGAGTGAAAGATGGGCGCACGATGACCGGGAATCCAATTTTTCCGGCGAACTCGATGCCGTCTTTCAGATTGTTCACCAGGGCCGACTTGGGAACGTCGAGGCCGATCTTCTGCATCGCATCTTTGAAGAACAGCCGGTCTTCGGCTTTCTTGATGGCGCTGATTTGTGCGCCGATGAGCTGGACGTTGTATTTTTCTAAAATGCCGCTGTCGGAGAGCTCGATTGCCAGATTGAGAGCGGTTTGTCCGCCAACTGTCGGCAGAACCGCAAAACCGGCGCTGGGCGAGAGTTCGCGCTCGACGCGAATAATTTCTTCCAGGTATTCGCGGGTGAGCGGCTCGATGTAAGTTCGGTCGGCAACTTCCGGGTCGGTCATGATGGTGGCCGGATTCGAATTGGCCAGCACCACTTCAAAACCTTCCGCCTTGAGGGCCTTGCAAGCCTGCGTGCCGGAGTAATCAAACTCCGCCGACTGGCCAATGATGATGGGGCCAGAGCCGAGAATCAGGATTTTCGAGATGTCAGTGCGTTTGGGCATGAGAAGTCAGTCGTTGGTCGTTCGTCGTTGGCCGTTCGCAACAATTGTTTGGGCCCTTGCGGCGCGCCTGAATGCGTGCCCCTTCAAAGCTTGGGAATCTAACACCCTCCAAGCTCCAGAGGGATGCGTATATCTCCGGAGCCGTCCCTTCTTATCTCAAATGGCACTTTTGCGTTGCGGAATCCGTTCGCAGAAAAAAAGCCAATATAACGGCCTTCGGGTAACTGGGCCTGGAAATGGCCGTTTGGATCTGTTTTGAGTGGGAGGATAAAATCCCTGGCCGGTACTCCCATCTTGATTATGACGATCTTGGTTCCTGGTACAGTCGCTCCAGGAGGATCCAGTACTACTCCCTCGAATGCCCGGATACGGTCACGGACCGGCATCTCAAACGCCGCCCAGGTCTTCATCTGGAGTTCCGGGTGAGCACTCTCATAGGGCCCCGTCAAATCGATGGAAAGCGTTTTCGTCCCGCCCTTGCGATCCACACGCAGCCAGAGGGAATTGCGCACTTCCGCATCAAGCGCAGCCACGATATCGTAATCTCCCGGCCGGAGCTTCGGCGGGACGACAATGCCGCCGTCATCGCTGACGGCCTCGAAGAGCACCAGCGTTGTGCCGTGGGCATAAAAATCAACCTTGGCGCCTTTCACGGGTTGTCCCTGCAAATTGATTGCGACTCGGAGATGTGCGGATGAGTTCTGCGGCCCCGGCCTTGCCTGCATCGCCTGAACTTCGACGCACGCTGCCCTAGCCGCGCTGGCAAGAGTTACGCAAATCACGAAAATGACGACGTACCTCACCCTTTCCATTCCTCCATCATCTTCACAAAATCTTTGAACAGATAATGCGAATCATGCGGGCCGGGCGATGCCTCGGGGTGATACTGCACCGTGAACAGCGGAAGATTCCGGTGGCGCATGCCTTCCAGCGTGTTGTCGTTGAGATCCATGTGGGTTAGTTCGACTTCGCTTTGCGGCAGCGAATCGGGGTCGACGGCGAAATTATGGTTGTGAGCTGTGATCTCGATCTTGCCTGTGTTCAATTGCTTTACGGGATGATTGCCGCCGTGGTGTCCGAATTTCAACTTGAAAGTTTTTCCGCCTAATGCGATGCCGGTTAGTTGATGTCCCAGACAGATGCCAAAGATTGGTTGCCGCCCCATTAGTCGCCGGATGTTGTCGACCGCATAGGTGCAGGGCTCGGGGTCGCCGGGGCCATTCGACAGAAAAACTCCGTCGGGCTTAAGCGCGAGCACGTCTTCGGCTTTGGTCTCCGCGGGAACGACCGTGACCTTGCAGCCTTCGCCGCGCAGCTTGCGCAGAATGTTTTGCTTGATTCCGTAGTCGTACGCGACTACGTGGAAGCGCTCCGGCTGGTCTTTGACTCCGACCACTTCTTCGGGCAGATGAGAGCGCTCGCCCGTCTCCCAGACGTAGGTGCTCTTGGTGCTGACCACTTTCGCCAGATCGGTGCCATCCATTTTGGGGAGAGCGCGCGCTTTGGCAATTAATTTTTCGGGATCAGTTTCAAGCGTTGATATCACGCCGCGCATTACGCCGTGATCTCGCAGATGACGCACCAGCGCGCGGGTGTCGATATCGGCGAGCACCGGAACCCTGAACTGTTCGAGATATTCTTCCGCCACCTGCTGCGAACGCCAGTTGGAGCTGACGCGGGAAAACTCGCGCACGATCAGGCCCTCGATATACGGGCGGGTAGCCTCGTTGTCCTCTGGATTCGTTCCGTAGTTGCCGATTTCAGGATTGGTGAGAACGACAATCTGGCCAGCGTAGGAAGGGTCGGTGAAAATTTCCTGATAGCCGGTGATGGAAGTATTAAAAACTACTTCCCCGTAACATTCGCCTTTGGCTCCGTAGCCTTTGCCGTGGAAGACTCGTCCGTCTTCCAACGCAAGGATAGCCTGCATTCGTACTCCCAGGAGTGGATTTTATAGATTTTAGCAGGGATGCTGAAATGCGCAAAAGAAAATGTCTGTGAAAATCGCGGACGTTTCTTAAGACGACACTAGGCCGAGCGCCAAAAGCCATCCGAAGGCTTGCGCGGAGTCTGGCGGCGTTCGCAGGAATCAGCCGTACACTCGACCACATCGAAGAAAAGATCGTCGTCGCTGCGGGAGGAGTTGGCGTTCTGGGCTGCGTCAAACGCCTCGTATTTCAGCCGAAACCAGCTCTGCGGATTGATCTCTGCCGTGCCAGCCTTGGAGTGCCGCCGAAGATGAAAGTGCAAACGCATCGCTTGGATCCGCTTTATCTAACCCGTCCCATCTTGTCCATGGGCCAGTAGCCGAAGACGGCCTTGCCGTAAATGTAGGTTTGACCGACCGGACCAAAATCGCGGCTGTCATTGGACAAGCTGCGATGATCGCCCAACACAAAATAGCTGTCCGGAGGCACGATTATTTCGGGATATGATCGTTCGTCTTCGTAGGAGCGCGGTACATAATCTTCATCGATGGCTCTGCCATTAACGTAAACCCTGCCGGCATCGATTTGAATGCGGTCGCCGGCGAGGCCAATCACGCGTTTGATAAAGCTTTTTGACGGGTCCCGCGGATATCGAAAGACGATGATATCCCCGCGCTGGATGGGCTCAATCCGGTAGACGAACTTATTCACGAAGATTCGTTCCTGATCTTCGAGCGAGGGCATCATGCTCGTGCCTTCAACTTTCACCGGTTGGTAGAGGAAGATGATGATGAAACAGGAAATGGCGAGCGAGATGATCAGATCGCGCAACCAGACAGAAAGAACCATGGCGCGCGAAGGAGTAGGAAGAATGGGATTTCCATTTTGCAGCGCGTGGGATTCTAAAGGGTCTGCCTGTTCGGGCATGATATTTCTAATTCTATACGGATTGGGCGGTCCATGTAGAGAGGATTTGCCGAGCGTCTGGATAGCAGTCGCCGACTAACTACGGCTGCGGGATTCGGGTTACAATATTGTTCGTATGCTGAAGCATGGGCTGGCATTAACTTTTCTATTTCTGATCACGCTGACAGTATCGGCTCCCTGGGCCACCTCACAGCAAGAGGGAGTGGTTCCCGCCTACAATGCGGGGCCGCCCCCGAAAGGCGTGAAACTCCCCGCGATTCTCGGTAAGGATCAACTGTGGGGAGACAATGCCCAGTACCGCTATCAAACTCATGCTTACGATTTGGCCGCCAAGATCCCGACTGTGCTGCATCAGCAGCCCTGTTATTGCTATTGCGATCGCATGGGGCATAACAGCCTGCATAGCTGTTTCGAAAGCACGCACGGGGCACGTTGCGACATTTGCTTAAAAGAGCTGTACTACTCCTATTCTGAGCATCAGAAGGGCAAGACCGCTGCACAGATTCGCAAGGGGATTATGAATGGCGAGTGGCGACAGGTTAACCTGGAGTCTGCTGCAGCGATTAATTAGCACTAATTTCCACAGGGCGAAAATAGCCGCGCCGAACCCAGGGTCACATAGCTCAACACAATGATGTCAATAGCCTCGGCGAGTTATAGTAATTCGACCATAAGGTATAGATGAGGGGTGCACTTACGAAGAGTACAGGAAGAATTTTGCAGATGACACAGAAGACTACGCCTAAGAAATCGGTAGGGGATGATCCCCGTTTTGCACAGGCTGTGCAAAATTACGAAGCCGGTTTGCGCGCCATGCAAGAGCATAAATTCGACAAGGCGAAAGCGTACCTGCAAAAGGTGCTTTCCGGCGCTAGCAAGGAGCTCGCAGATAGAGCAACGGTTCACCTGAACGCTTGCAATCAGCAGACCGAGCGCGCAGTTACCCAGTTTAAAAACCCTGAAGAACACTACGACTACGCTGTTTCCCTGTTGAATGTGGGCGACTATGTGGGGGCCCGCGAACATTTGGACAAACTTTCGAAGCAATCGCCGAGATCTGATTATGTCGCATACGGATTGGCGGCGCTCGATTGCCTTACTGGCCATGTTGAAGATTCGTTGCGCCATCTCGATGAAGCCATCCGCTTGAATCCCGGGCTGCGCTTTCAGGCGCGAAACGATTCCGACTTTCAGAATCTGGCCGAAGATCCCCGCTTTACCGAATTGTTGTATCCCGATCCTGGCGCTGAACTGACGTCTACGGCAGAGGTTGACGTTGATGAGGATCTGTAGGAAGCCCTGATGGGCTACTCCAAGGAACAGCCCGAGCCCTTGCAAAGTTCGCTGTCCAATAGTGGAAGCCGCGGTTTGCGTGTAGTTGCGATTGGTGGCGGCACCGGCCTTTCTACACTTCTGAAGGGACTGAAGTGGTACGTCGGTCCAGATCGCCCAGCATCCACGGGCAAGCCGGAGATCTCCGACCTTTCTGCTGTAGTGACGGTGAGTGACGATGGCGGTTCGAGCGGTCGCCTGCGCAAGGAATTTAACATGTTGCCGCCCGGGGATATACGTAACTGTATCGTCGCCCTGTCAGAAGATGAGGCTTTGCTCTCCCGGCTGTTTCAGCATCGCTTCGCCAAGGGTTCGGGACTCGAGGGCCATAGCTTCGGAAATCTTTTTCTTACCGCCCTCACCTCCATCACGAGCGATTTCAGTGAAGCCGTTCGCTTGTCTTCTGAGATTCTGGTCACACGCGGGCACATCTATCCGGCTACCACTTCTAACGTCGAGTTGGAAGCCCTCATGGACGACGGCACGCGAGTACGCGGCGAAACTAAAATTACCGCCAGTAAAGGACGCATCAAAGAACTGGTTCTTGTCCCCCTTGATGTAGAACCTCTTCCCCAAACGTTGGAGGCGATTGCTTGCGCCGATCTGATTACTATTGGCCCCGGCTCACTATTTACCAGCCTCATTCCCAATTTACTGGTGCATGGGATTGCCAAGGCCATCGCCTGCTCTGGCGCAACCAAGGTTTACATCTGCAATCTGATGACTCAGGCGAACGAGAGTCTTGGGCGCACTGCCGCTGACCACATTCGGGCGCTCAACGAACACGCCCAGGCACAAATTTTCGACTATGCTCTGCTAAATTCTTCACCAATCTCCGAACAGTTGAAAGCCAAGTATGCGCTCGAAGGCGCCGCCCAGGTTGTGGTCGACGAAGAGGCCATTAGAGAGCTCAGAGTTATTCCAGTTCTAGGCGATTATCTTGACGAGCGTGAAGTTGCCCGACATGACACCGGTCGAATTGCCCAGGATCTGATGGAACTCATGATGCAGAAACATTCCGCGAACCTTTAAAGTGTAGGCGGGCGTCCGCGCCCGTGCGGGACCGCCCGCGCCTACATTGACTCGGGGTATTATTGGATTGGATGCCAAAAGCAAAAACCAAGAGCAATGCCCCGCGCGTCGCCATCGCCATTATGGCCGCAGGCAAAGGGACGCGCCTCAAATCCAAACATCCGAAAGTTCTGCATGAGGTCGGCGGCAAAACGCTTCTGGCCCACGTCATCGCTGCAGCGACAAAAGTTGTTTCTCCGCAGGATGTATATGCCATCGTTGGTCATGAGGCGGAGCGGGTCAGGCAAGCGGTCGCCGATACTGGAATCAATTTCATCGAGCAGAAAGAACAGCGAGGCACCGGCCACGCGCTGATGGTCGCGCGTGATGCGTTGGCATCCTATGACCAGGTCATCGTGCTTTCGGGGGACGCCCCGTTAATTAGCTCTGAGACCATCCAGAAGTTGCGCGACTTCCATAACGCCTATCATCCGGCGATGACAATTCTCACTGCACAACTGTACGATCCAACCGGATACGGAAGAGTGATTCGCAATAGCCAGAAAAGTATGGATGTGAAGGCTATCGTTGAGGAGAAATCGGCAACTCCAGCGCAGCGAAAAATTACCGAGGTCAATGCAGGCCTTTACGCATTCGATGCAAAGGTTCTGTTCTCAAACATTGACAAATTAAGCAGTAACAATCCCCACCGAGAGTTTTACCTCACTGACATGGCCGCGATCTTGCGCAAGGCGAAAGAACGCGTGATGGCAGTGGCTGCCAGCGATCCCCACGAGATTCTGGGCAGCAACACCCGCGCCGAGATGGTGGACATCGACCAGCGCATGCGTTTGGCAAAGTGCCGCCAACTAATGACGGAAGGAGTCACGATTTTTTATCCGCAAACCTGCGTGATCGATTGGGATGTCGAAGTTGGTCCCGATACAACGATTGAACCGTTCGTTCAGCTTCTTGGGAACACCCGCGTTGGTACTGATTGCCGTATTCGCTCGTACAGTGTGATCAACAACTCGGTGATTGGAGACGGTGTGCTCATTCGCCAAGGCTGCGTGCTCGACGAGGCGCACGTGATGAACCGTGCGGAGCTCGGGCCTTACTCGCGTCTTCGGCCGGGCAGCGAGATTGGCGAGGGCGCGCATGTTGGGAATTTTGTCGAAACCAAGAAAACCCGATTGGGCAAAGGATCGAAAGCCAATCACCTATCCTACCTTGGCGACGCCGAGATTGGTGAAGGCGTAAACATCGGAGCCGGTACCATCACCTGCAACTACGATGGTGAGCGCAAACACGCTACCATCATCGAAGACGGCGTATTCATCGGTAGCGATTCAACTTTAGTTGCTCCGGTCAAGATCGCGAAAGGCGCTTACGTGGGCGCCGCTTCCTGCATCACGGATGACGTCCCGCCGGATTCCCTTGCCATTGGCCGTGCACGTCAGATCGTCAAAGAAGGCTGGAGAAAAGCAAAACGCGCGAGCCACGAGAAGCGGGATAACCCAGTTTTCAAAAGCTGAAGTCGCACACGCTTTTCCTTTCCAGTCTTGAGACAGTCGCCCAACACCTATCCGGAATGCACTAAAGTACTCTTTCACTTCTGGCGAGCACGAATATAGGATTCCGATATTCATCATGACTAGCCCCGTCAGATCTAAAATCGCCCGTGGCAGCGCCGAATTGGCTATCCTCACTCTTCTGAATGAGCAGTCGCTTTACGGTTTTGAAATCGCTAAACGTATTGAGCAAAAGACGAAAGGCGCGCTCAGCTTTACTCTCGCGTCTCTCTACCCGATGCTCTACGAACTCGAGAAGCGCGGCTGGGTGAGCGCGCGATGGGAAGCGAATCAGGCCGGACGCGACCGCCGCTATTATTGCCTGACAACGGCAGGCAAGAAGGCACTCGCTCCACTGCGCCGCGAGTGGAAGGTCTTTTTCCGGGCGCTTGATTGCCTGGCTGAGGTGGCCAATGCCTGACTGGAAGGCAGTGGTTCGCGAACGCCTTGGCGACCTCGGTCTCGCTGCCCCGCAGGAGGAAACTATCGTTGCCGAATTGGCCAGCCACTTGGAGGAATTCTATGAAGAAGCGTGCGCGCACGGATTCTGCAAGTCAGAAGCGATCGAGCGTTCCCTTGCACAGGTGACCGACTGGCACAGCTTATCCCAACAAATTCAGCGTGCGAAACACAAGGAGGCAATAATGAACTGCAGAACGAAAACACTTTGGCTGCCCGGACTAATCAGCTTGACGTCGGCTATGGTTTTTCTGATGCTCTCCGAGTTGGTTAGCTTACAGCCTCGATTTCTGGCCCCAAGCTACTTTGCCATGCACACAGGCTCCACCAGCGCGAATGTTTTGCTAGTAGCCTACCTGCCGTGGCTGGCTCTTTTGCCTTTCTGCGGCGCGGCTGGCGCATTTTTGTCACGCTGCGCAGGAGGGCGACGTCCGGCTCGCCTCCTATCTGGGATGTTTCCTTGGACAGCCCTTCTATTCTTAGTGACTCTCTTAACGCTCAGCGGGCAAATCGTGCCCTTCAAGCATGAGTGGCTCGGCTTCATCACAAAGCTGCTATTGGTCTCAGTCCCTCCCGGCATTGCGCTTCTGTTTGGAGTGATACCGTTCCTGAAAGAAGCGAAGCCGGCAGCTTTGGCCAACGTCCAGGGCTAGCACTACTGCAGCTGCGCGTAAGGAGCGGTCAGGCAAGTTGCCGTTGCCGTCGCGGGAGGGGCGTTCCACGATCCGGCAACTCGGATAACTCCATCCTCAATTGAGCAGAATCCGCGTACGCCAGTTTGGTTGAACTTAGCAGGAGCACCGCTATTGTGTACGCCAGGTTTGGAGGGCCGCCAGCAGGCACCCCCATGCCAAAGTAGTAGCCGCTTTTCGCCGTCGCTGGGGAGGTCGCGCTCGCCAACCCGAAGTCGATTAGGCAGGCATTGGTCGCAACCGGGCCACTTGCGGGGCAACCAGTAACTGCCGGAGGCCCTAGCGACGCCGTGGAACTCGCGTATCCTGCGCTAGGATAAGTCGATTGATACGAGACTTGGGCCGTGTTCACAGTCCTGACTGAGCTGGCTGCCGATGATTCATTGGCCGAAATTCTTGCCCGCAGCAGATTCGGAATGGCGATGGCCGCGATGATCAGGATTATCGCAACTACAATCAGCAATTCGATTAGGGAAAAACCCTTCTGTTTCCGCACTTTCTTCTCCGTATAGGATGGTTTTCTGGACATTCCCAACTGTCGGAACGTAGGAACAACCGGAATTTGCAGATTTTCTGCGGGGGATTTTGTGTCAATGTAGGCGCGGGCGTCTCGCCCGTGCGCTCTGGTGAAGACAATTCCACATAGAAAAAGAACAAACCCTGTTTGAAGTAGGGGTCCAAACTGGCCCCGCACGGGCGAGACGCCCGCGCCTACAAATGAAGGAAGTTAAAGGCGGAAAAACATTTGGATGAGATTCAAAACGGAATGACAAAGCGACAA
>Ga0182015_10001895_pt1 | contig 26626 bp, 25 predicted proteins | sample 712P3MmetaG_FD_120478 | JGI IMG/M metagenome (GOLD analysis project Ga0182015, IMG submission 120478) | Permafrost microbial communities from Stordalen Mire, Sweden - 712P3M metaG | ecosystem: Environmental > Terrestrial > Soil > Wetlands > Permafrost | place: Sweden: Stordalen | collected...
CTGGTTTGGGCGGGATTGCAGTTCGTACCCTCGTGGGGCGCGCCGAACCACCCGCCGCAGATCTTTAACGATCCCTCTTATCTGGTGGGGGGGATGATCGTGCTTGCGGGGTTAGCAGCGTTGATGATTTTTGTGCCGGCTTCAGCCGCCGGAGATCCGAACGAACCTGCGCCGCCGACAGCAATGATGTAACGATGGTGTGGCGCGGGCACTCCCTTCAGCTTCGTTCAGGGCAGGGTCTGCCCGCGTCCTTCGCGCAGTGAAGGATGGTTCGTGATCTACTTTTCTCATGTCCATCGCCGCGAACATTGCATCGATCCAGGAGCGCATCGCAGCTGCGGCGCGCCGCGCCGGACGCCCACTTGAAGAGATCGCGCTGATGGCTGTCAGCAAGACGCAAGCTTCAGCCCGCATCCGAGAGGCTTATGACGCGGGGCTTCGAGTGTTCGGAGAAAATCGAGTTCAGGAGCTTTCAGGGAAGATCGACGCACTTCGGGAGTTGCGCGATGCCGAATTCCACATGATCGGCCATGTGCAAACTAACAAAGCGTCAAAGACGGTGGAGCTCTTTCGCGCGGTCGATTCCGTCGATTCGCTAAAGCTGGCGGAGAAGCTGGATGCGGCGGCCCGCAAGCTCGGCGGGAAGCTCGATCTCCTTATCGAAATCAACGTCGGCGGCGAAACTGCCAAGAGCGGCGTGGCACCCGACTCGCCCGCACTCGACGAGTTGCTGATCGCCGCGCCTCGGCTGGAGGCGCTCGTTTTCCGTGGACTGATGACTGTGCCTCCATTCACCGACGATCCCCAGGGTGCGAGGCCCTACTTTCGCAAGCTGCGCGAATTGCGTGATGCCATCGCCGCGCGTAAGCTGCCCGCCGTCGCCATGGATGCGCTTTCCATGGGCATGTCGCACGATTTCGAAATAGCAATTGAAGAGGGATCGACCTGCGTGCGTGTGGGCACGGCGATCTTCGGGGAAAGGGCAAAGACTTAGCGACAGCGGACACAGTTCAAGAGGCCATGAGGATTCTTGACCAGCTCGGCGCCGGGACGCTTTTTGTTCTGGCGATCGTGGATTGCCTGCTCGTGCCGAGAACCTATACCGGGAGAATCTGGATCTTTGGTACAGGGCTGGCATTGCTGTTCGCCGCCATGTTGAATGTGCTGCGCCTTCGCAATGGCAACGGAGTCAGGGGCCTGAAATTATTTTGCATCACGGCCAACGTGACCATGCTTGTATTCGCCATCGCTCTGATGGCGAGCATCGGAAAATCGCGCACGTTGCAGCATCCGCAAGTGCCGCTGGTGGGAGCCCTGCTCCTGGCGGAGACTGCGTTCTCGTTGAGGCGTAGCAATTGATTCCTATCGATGACTCGGGCAACGGAGTGAACTTTGCGGTTAAAGTCCATCCCCGCGCAAAGAAAAATGCGATCACCGGCGAACTCGTCGATGCGCTCAAGGTCTCTCTAACCTCGCCTCCCGTGCAAGGCCGCGCCAACGAGGCCTGCATCGAATTCTTCGCCAAACTTTGAAGGTACCGCGTTCTTCCGTTACCATTGCCTCCGGCCAGACCAGCCGCAACAAAGTGATTCGTGTGGCTGGACTTTCTGCTGAAAAAATCAGGAAGCGTATTGGTTTTTAGCACAGAAATTGCCAGCGGCGCTCTCGCGGCGTCCGGAGCGAAGGCGAGGATGCCACCGCGACAATCGGCAGAGCCTGCCCTGAGCTTGCTGGAGGAATGCCGGCGCTGAAATTAAGGAGCCACTCTTGAGCTTTTCCGAACGCTTGCAGGAGATTCGCACCGGGTTCGAGCGTCCCTTCTGGGTCGCTAACATCAGCGAGCTTTTTGAGCGGCTTTCTTATTACGCCGTTTTTGCCGTACTGGCGCGTTACCTGCATGAGGGCCTGCACTTTGATGTCGAGCGGGCCAGCAGCCTGACCGGAATGTTTGGCGGGTGGGTCTGGTTTCTTGCCATAGGCGGCGGCGCGCTCGCCGACCGCCTCGGTTTCCGGCGGGCGCTTTCGATCGCCTATCTAATTCTAAGTTTTGCCTATTTCTTGTTGGGCTCGATAGGCTCCGCGTGGCTCGCTCCGTTGCGCAACAGCGTGCCGCTGGTGGCGCTGGTGGCGTTCGTCCTGATCCTTCCCGCCTTGGGCGTTGCTCTGGTGAAGCCTTGCGTGGTCGGGACTACGGCGCGCGCTTCCAAAGAAAATGTGCGCTCGGTGGGATACTCGATCTACTACACGCTGGTAAACGTAGGCAGTACGGCGGGACCATTGCTCGCCTCGTGGGCGCAAGAGCACGGAAGCGTAGAAAATGTTTTCCGCATAGCGGCGTTGAGCGTGTTTGTCATGCTCTTCTTTGTGTTGCTGTTCTTCAAGGAGCCGCGCCGCGTCGACGAAGGCGAGATCGCAAGTCTCGGCCAAGTGGGAAAAAACTTCCTTACTGTGCTTTCGAACCCGCGGTTCATGCTTTTCCTGCTGATCTTCACCGGATACTGGATTGTCTTTTGGCAGGAATTCATCGCGCTGCCGCTGTACATTTCCGCCTACATCGATCCGAAGGCCGATACGGCGCGGATTCTGGTCGCTGATCCGCTGACGGTGATCGCGCTGACCATGGTGATCGGTTTTCTCAGTAAGCGCATGCAAGCGTTTCACGCCATCATCCTGGGGACGCTGATCTCGAGCCTGGCCTGGATCCTTTTGATCGTTCATCCCTCGGTGTGGATGGCGGTGGTGACGTTGATTGTGGTGGCGATTGGCGAGATCACGCAACAACCACGCTACTATGACTACATCTCGCGCCTCGCTCCCGAGGGGCAGCAGGGCACGTATATGGGGTTCGCGTTTCTGCCGCTCGGCATCGGATCGTTTGTCGCAGGCAAATTCAGCGGGTGGCTTATGCATCACTTTGGAGAGGAGATGCACCGGCCGGAGTTAGTCTGGTGGTCGGTGGTCGCCGTTGGCGTCGCCACAACGCTGCTGCTGTTGATCTATGACCGGTTCGTCAGGGTAGAGGGAACGGTCGAGGGCAAATGAATGGCGCGCGTCCCGGAGTCGATGAGACAAACTCCTCCCAAGCAACTCCGCCCGGCGCCGGCGGAAGTTGCCGCTCAGATTCGCCGCGCGCTGAAGGATGGCGGGTCCGCCGAACATGCCACGGGAGTGCAGTGGTTCTTCAAAGATGAAATCAAATCGCACGGCTGGTATACGGCGGACCTGCGCCGTGCCGCCGTGCGTTTTCGGCGGGAGGTGAGGAAGGCCTACGGGCTCGACTTTCTGGTCGAAGTTGCCGATCAGCTTTTTGCCGGCTCGGTACTCGAAGAGAAAGTTGCAGCCGTGTTCTTGCTGGAGAAACTTGATGGCGAATTCGGTGACAGCGAATTCAGATTGTTCGAATCCTGGCTTGACCGCATCGGCAGTTGGGCGGACCACGACGGGCTGGTCCATTATCTGATTGGGCCCATGGTTGCAGCGAAGCCCGCGCGAAGAAAAGCAGTTTTCCGCTGGGCGAAGTCGGCGAAGCGCTGGCATCGGCGCGCCGCCTGCGTGGCGCTGATTCGCGGGGCGCGTGCCAAGATGTTTTTCCCTGATATTAAGAAGCTCTCGGACTCGCTTCTCACCGACGACGATGACATGGTGCAGAAGGGATTGGGCTGGCTGCTGCGCGAGACCGCCAAGTTTGACGGCGAGCGGACAGTTCCATATCTCATGAAGATCCGTGGTCGTGCCCCGCGTTTGGTACTGCGCACGGCCTGCGAAACTCTGCCTCTAGAGATCATAAAGCGGATTCTGACTTCGCAGGTTGCGAAATCTCCGGTTCAGAAATAGCTGAGCCAGGCGTCGCTGCGGCGCTGCTTCAAGCCTGCGAACCAGCGGCACAGCGGATAAAGAGTAAACACCACCAACGCCCAAAACAAATAAACAATGGGCAAAGCGTATCCCCATCCTGGCGGCGGAGTAAACGGGAACTGGCCAAGTCCCGGCGACTCGAACATCCAGTAAATGTGCCCGTAGCGCGCGTAACACACGGCAATTGCAAGCAGATGAATCAGAGGTATGTGCAGTAGGTAATAAAACATGGGCACCTTACCCACGGTGAGAGCGGGCCGCAACCATCGCGGCGTTCCGGAGTCAACCACACGCAAGAAAATCAGAGCAGGCCCGAGCGTCATCAGCAGATACAGCAGCGATGGGGGATATTTATTCGTATTCAGGAATGAAAGCACGGTAAAGACTGTGGATCTTTGCGTGGTCCAACGCAGCGGATCCCCGTAGATATTGATGGCGCGCAAAATGATGAAAGCTGCGGTCAGCCCGATGCCAAGAGGCAGCAGAAGCGTCGTGCGGCGTTCCGCAGGCCAGCGATAGATTTGCCCCAAGCCGTATCCTACCGCCGTAACACCCACCCAGGGAATGAGCGCGTAGGCAACGAAGATGATGCGCCCCGGCTCGTTTAAGATGAAACCGGGCGCGGAATGCAGGATCGTCCAAATCGGATTGGAGGACTCGACGGCATCGAACAGATTGTGGGTTGCGATCATCACGACGCCGAACCCCGCCACGACGGAAGCCGGCAGGTAAACCAAAACCGAGAGCGTTATCATCGCCCAGCCCAGCGCCCATAAAACGTTGAGGATAATCAGGTGATAGTCAAAGTTAAACTGCCAGCCAAAACAGCGAACCACCACTATTTCCAAAAAAATTAACCAGAGACCGCGGGTAAACAGGAATCGCGACAGCTCGCGTTTGGATTTCTTGCGCAGCGAGAGATAAGCTCCGGTGCCGGTGAGCAGAAAGAAAACGGGCGCGCAAAAATGCGTGATCCAGCGCGTGAAGAATAGCGGAATCGTTGTGCTGGTGGGATCCGTGGGATTCACGCCGGAATTGCCGAAGAAGTCCCGCGTATGATCGAGCGCCATCAAAATCATGATGACGCCCCGCACCACGTCGATCGATTCGATGCGAACGCGCTTCGTAACCACAGACGCAACGACGGGCTCGTCTATTGCGAGCATCTCGCGTCATAGTGTAGCAAGGAGCCGGGCCTCACACGAACTGGCAGCTTGGAATGCGGCCCGCTGCGCCTCGATTCGCCCAAATCCTTCCCATTGTTTACAATAGAGGTTTGCCCATGGACCTGGCTGCCATCCAATCTGCGCTGCGCGAACGCAACATCGACGCGTGGCTCTTCTATGACCACCATCATCGCGATCCCATCGCCTATCGCGTGCTCGGCTTGCCAGCAGGTCTGATGGTCACGCGGCGCTGGTTTTACCTGATACCGGCGCAGGGCGAGCCGGTAAAGCTTGTCCATAAGATTGAAGCTGGCCACCTCGACTCCTTGCCCGGCAGCAAGCGCCAATATTCCGGATGGCAGGAACTGTTCGACACCCTGAAGTCGATGCTCGCGGCCTACCGCGACATCGCCATGCAGTATTCACCCAATAACATCGTCTTCACCATCTCTCTGGTCGATGGCGGCACCATCGAGTTGCTGCGCGGCTTGGGAAAGAACGTGGTCAGCTCCGCCGATCTGGTGGCACAGTTCGAAGCTACCTGGAGCGAAGAGCAAATCAAGACGCACTTTGCCGCGCGCGATAGCGTGGATTCAATCGTGTCGGCAGCCTTTAAGGAAATCGGCCGGCGTGCCCGCAACGGTGGAACCACGGAACACGAAATCCAACAGTGGTTCATGGAAGCGTTTCGCCGGGAGAATCTGCTCACCGATGATCCACCGATCGTGGCCGTCAACGCCAACGCCGGCAACCCGCACTACGAGCCGCGCGCCGATCATCCGGTACCGATTCGCGAAGGCGATCTGGTGCTGCTTGACGTGTGGGGAAAGAAAGACATTCCTGGAGCGGTGTACTACGACATCACTTGGATGGGCTTTTTGGGGAAGGCCCCGTCTGGCCGAATTCGCGAAGTGTTCGAAATCGTGCGCGACGCGCGCGATGCCGGCGTAAAGGCCGTAACCGATGCGATCAACGCCGGGCGGCGAATTGCCGGATGGGAAGTGGATCGCGCCACCCGTGGCCACATCAAGCAGAAAGGCTACGGCGATTATTTCATTCATCGCACCGGGCATTCCATCGGCACCGACGTCCATGCCAATGGGGCCAACATGGACGATCTGGAAATTCACGACGAGCGCCAGATTCTTCCCAACTCTTGCTTCTCCATCGAGCCCGGCATTTATTTGCCGGAGTTCGGCGTGCGTAGCGAAGTCAACATGCTGGTCCGGCCCAAGTCGGCGGAAGTCACCGGCAACATTCAACGCGAGATCGTAATTATCTGATGGCAAATCCAACCATAGCCAAGACTAAGATGGCCGAACCGGCGCAGCCCGCAAGCATGATGTCCGTAATCGCGCCTGCAGTGGGCTGGCTCATTCCGGGCGCAGGCCATATCATTCAAAAACGCTGGATTCGCGGCCTGCTGCTGCTCGTCTCCATCGGGACCCTGTTCGTGCTCGGCCTGATGATGCAGGGCCACATCTACAAGGCGAACGGCGGGGACATTCTCGACATTCTGGGATTCATCGGCGACCTGGGCGCCGGCGGATTGTACATCACGACGCTCACCATGAATTGGGGCCAGGGTGCGATCGCTTTCGCCATTGCCGATTACGGGACCAAGTTCATGATCGTCGCTGGATTGCTGAACTTCATTGCGGTGGCGGACGCCTACCACATTGCCATCGGGAAAAAACAATGACCGTCCAGCTTACCCACTTTAGCGCCGCTTTCGTCTTCGCGCTCTTTGCCTCCATCGTCTTCGGCATCACGCACCGCGAAACCACGCGCGACATGGTCCGCTACGGCCTGTATTGTTTTGCCATGTTCCTGGGCGGCATTCTGGTGGCGGGTTGGGCCATGTGGCTGGTACGGAGGTAGTTCTTAGCTCTTAGCTTTTTTTGTCGGAGAGATCCCGATTTGCCGAAGAAGCCAAAAGCCAAGAGCTAACGGCCAAGAGCCTCAGCCTTCCCATACGAAGGCATCAAACACGCGCTTCGACTCGAAATTCAAGCGGCGGTACAGGATGACAGCTCCGGCGTTGGCCTCGGTTACAGTCAACGAAAGCATGGAGAAGCCACGCTTGCGAAGATTCGTAGACGTCGCCGCGAGCAGAGATTCGCCAACGCCACGCGAGCGGTATTCGGGCAATACGCATACCTGGGTGACATGGCCTACGTCGCCGCGTACGCGTGAGCACAGAATCAGCCCGATCAGATTCTTCGCCTTGCGATCCACGGCGGCATAGGACGATTCCGCGTCGAATAACCCGCATCCCGGAAAACGCACGATGTTATTCAGAAAGCGAAGCGATCCGCTCAGGGTGTGGTACTGATCATTGATCTGGGCGTCGACGTGGCCGCGATAAGCCGCAGTAATCACGGCGGCGGCGGGTTGGTAGTCCGCTTCAGTCCAACGCCGGATTTCGACCTCGGGATGCATCGCCGGCGCTTGCGGCGTCGCGTTGGTCAGCTCAAGAACCATGAACAGCCGCGGATAACGCTGAAATCCCTGATCCAGAAACGGCCGCGCGACGCTCCCCGCTTCGTGCGCCAGCAGTTGCGCTTCGACCCGGTGGATCCCGGGAGACTGCTGGAGAGTTTCGATCACGTGGGTCAGCAGCTTGAGTTCGACCTCGCGCGCATTTGGAACACGGGCGCCGTTCGCCACGAACAGATCGCCGACCACTCCCTTGCTGCCTTCATACACGAAGAAGCTGTAGCCGAAGATGCGGCCACGTTCGATGGCGGCGTATCCGGGAAGGATTTTCGCGTCTACATACCGCAGGATCATCTCCGCCGATCCGTTATAGTCCCATGAAAGCAGACTCGCCCAGACTCGCGTCTCATCATTGAGCAGCGGACGCAAATCCACGGAAGAGAAATGCCTGAGGTCGAGAATCTCCACGGGGCTCCTGCAAAGTCAGCTAAACAATTCCGGCTTCGTTCGCGGCGGCAGAACTCCGAGTTTAGTGCGTTCGCGCACGCTAGGGCAAACCGCCGGAACACGGGGCAGCAACAAGCGGAATCCTGCCCGCGTCAAACCCGTGCGTGGTTCTAGTGATTGGAAGCTTTCCCCTCCGCGGCAATCCAGTAGTAATCCACGTGCTGCGCGGCATAGTGTCCCAGGTAAGAAACGCGGCGCCCCGGCACCAGTTTCGCAATCTCGACTTGCGAATTCTCCGGCGCCACCAGCAGATGCTCTTCCGGCGGAACGCTGCCCCAGTCATAGTTGAAAGTTAACTGGTTACGATAAAAAGTCAGACCGTATTCCAGTTCGCGCTGAACATGGTAGACGGCCAGCGGCAGCGGATGGGTCTCTAGGCCTGCAATTTCCCGGGCCAGCGGACGCGCCGAAAGTGTCTGGTCAAGCCCCACAGAGCCCAGTTTCAACACGGCGCCCAGGGTAAGCACGATCGGAATCAGCGTGATGAACCGCAGCATGCGCAGACCTGACTTGCGCACCAGCGTGAGCGCAATTCCGGCGCAGAGTAGGAATGCGACGGCGAGCGCCACCAGCATCGGTTGCCCTCCCGGAAGGCGGCGTTGCGTGATCAGGTAGGCAATCAGCAAGGCCGGAACAATGGGCGCCGCGGCCAGCAATGCATGCAGCACGGCCAGCCATTTGGCGACGGAATTGCCTTCACTCTGCTCCAGATGTCGCCGCAGGTATTCCACCAGCAGCAACGCACCCGCCGGAATCGCGGGAAGGATATACCCGGGCAGTTTCGACTGCGAGATCGAGAAAAACACCACCGGCGCGATCAGCCAGCAACCGGAGAAAACGCTGAACTGATATTCGAGATCAGCTTGGGCTGCGTCGACCGCAGTTCGTCTGGCCCACCACAAGCGGACCGACTGAACGAAAGCCGCAATTACGAACACCGTCCACGGAACCAGGGCCAGCGCCGTTACTGGAAGGTAGTACCAAAGAGGTTCGGTATGGTGATAAAGATTCTTCGAGAACCGCGTGAGATTGTGCTCGACGATGAACTCACGAAAGAAATCCGGATTGCGCATCTGCACCGCGAAATACCAAGGCAGAGCGATCGCGCAAAACAGAAAAATCCCCGGCAACCAGAGTGTCTTCAGAACCAGACGCAGTTCGCGAACCGCAGCCGCGTAGAGAACGATGACCACAACGGCGAGAAACGGCGCGATCGGCCCTTTCGCCAGCGTCCCCAAAGCCATGAAGCCATAAAAAACAGCGAGGTAAATTCTCTTCCCACTCTCCCGCCATGCCCACCAGCTGAGCATTCCAATCGTGAAAGCCGCCGCCAGCGCCATGTCCATGGATGCAGCCCGGGCATAGCCGATGATTCCGGCCGAAGAGGCCGCGATCAGTGCACCGTCAACCTCAAATCTAGGCCGGAAGCGGCGGAGAAAAAAATACACCGCCAGTACGAGAAAACTGGCATCGAGTGCCGCGGGTAGCCGCGCCGCCCAGTCGCTCACGCCAAAGATTCCGTACGCGAGCATAGCCTGCCAGTAATAAAGTGGAGGCTTCTCGAGCCACGGCCGGCCTCCTAGAACCGGTGTGATCCAATCGTGGCGCTCCAGCATTTCGCGCGCTACCTGCGCGTAGCGCGGCTCATCGGCTCCGATAAGCCCAAATTGCCCGAGTCCGTACAAAAACAGAAAAGCGCAGAAGCCCGCGAGCAACAGCGAGTCGGTTCGCGCGCGATTCGTCATGGGAGTGAATTTGTTTTGATGCAGTCGATTGTACGCAGGTTATTGCACCGAAGGACCGCCGCGCAGCAGTTCGAGAACGTCACGCACCGCACGATCCAGCGGACCATCCACCGAGCAACCGCTGGCGCACTCGTGGCCCCCACCGCCAAAACCTTCGGCCACTCGCGCCACATCGAGTTTACCCTTGCTGCGCAGGCTCACGCGAAAGCGTCCGTCGGGCATCTCGCGGAAGAACGCCGCCACTTCGATTTCTCCGATCGAAAGCACGTAGTTCACCAGGCCTTCGCAGTCTTCTTCCTTCGCTTCCCAACGCTCCATTTGCTCTTGCGTCACCCAGGTCCAGCCAACATGGCCTTCGGTGTTGAGGTTGCGCAGAGCTTCGCCGAGCAGCCGCATCTTGGCCACCGAGTGGGCGAAATAAATGCTGCGCGCGCAGTGAGAAGGATCGGCGCCAGCCAGAACCAGTTCGCGCGCCAGAGCGAACGTGCGCTCGTTCGTTCCCTGAAACATGAACGATCCCGTGTCGGTCATCAGCGCAGTGTAAAGGCAGGTGGCAATCTCCGGAGAGAGCGGCGTTCCCGCCTCGCGCGCCAGGCGAAACACCATTTCTCCCGTCGCCACGGCATGCGGATCGATCCAGTTCACGTTGGCGAACGGCCGCCCGCTCACATGGTGATCGATGCTGATCAGGAAGCGGTTCTCCAGGCCTTCCAGCCGCGTCCGATGGATACTGTCACATTCCAAAATGATCGCCGCTTCGTAATCGCCGGCGATGCGATTGGCCTGCATCACCTGATCCGCGAAGGGCAGCGCGCGATAAACGCGCGGTACGCCATCGTGCAGCACCACATCGGCCCGTTTCCCCATGGCACGCAGAACCTGGCAGCACGCCAGCGCCGATCCGATGGCGTCGCCATCGGGCCGAGCGTGCGACGTGAGCACGAATCGGTCGCGCTGTTCGATTTGCCGGAGAACGTCCCGCAGCATCGCTATGCCTTTTTCTCACCCGGTTTCGTACGAGGCTTCATTCTTTTTTTCGCTCGCGCCAGCAGTTCCTCCACTCGCGCCTTTTCCCGCTCCGAGCGGTCCAGGCGAAAATACAATTCCGGAGCGCGTCTCCGCCGCAGACGCTCCACCAGTTCGTGCCTTATGTATTCTTTGGCGGCGAGCAAACCCTCAAGGCTGCGCTCCGCTTCCCGGTCGTCGCCATCCACATCCACCAGAACCTGCGCCGACCGGCCATCGTCGGCTACGTGCACCGCCGTCACGCGCACCAGTCCGATGCGCGGGTCGGCCAGTTCTCCTTCCACCAGCGTTTCGATCTCCTCGCGCAAGGCCTCGCCCAACCGCCCGCGATGGTACTTTACCCCGCGCTTCTCCACCATTCACCTCGAAGTAAAACGCATGAGAATATCAGAAAATCAACCATAGGTGTTGGCCCTGAAGTGCCATTGTCGCTCACAAGAGAGGGGACGCGGTAAGTACAGAGGTAACAAGGGGATGGCTGCTCGCTAAGAGAACACGTCAGACCAATTTGATCGAGACGCGACGGCCTACGGCGGCCGCCGCCCGCTGGAGACTGGACAGCGTAATGTCGTCTTTTCCGTCAAGCAGTCGGTCAACTTGCGTCCGGCTTGTCCTAAGCAGCGTCGCCATTTTATTCTTCGAGATTTTCTTTTTCTTCATGGCTTTCGCGAGCTGCCAGGCAACGACCTCTTTGACAGCCTGCGCTTGCGCCTCCTCGAAGATGCCCTCCTCTTTGAGGAAGTCGTCAATGCTCGACCCCATATGTTTCTTGCTCATTGCTCCAACTCTCTCTTGCGTTTGCGCGCTAGCGCCAAATCGTCATCCGGAATCGCGCGAGTCTTCTTGATAAAACCGTGCAATGCCACGAGGCGCTCCTGGTAAAGACAGAGCAGCACGCGCGCCGTTCGTCTCGTAGGCAGGTCCGTCCGGATCTACCACAACCCGCCTCCCATGGGACGGCAGAGGGGCATGCCTATCGGCCAACGCCATTGCGCCCGCAATAGGTCCATACCTATGGCATGGCGCTCGACCTCGGGCAATTCCTTCAGCCACTCCCGCACAGATTCGCTTCCGGCCGAGGTGCGAAAGAAAATCAGCGGGATTTTCTATTGCGGCTCTCCAGCCACGACTGCCCCTTATTTAGTACATTGTACATTAATATGTACCTTAAAGCGGCAAGTCTTAATCCTGACGGATACTTACATGAATTCCACAAACGAGTCCGCAACATCAGCTCCATGATTATTGGCGATGCGTGTGGCCTGCCGCTCCACGTTCTTCATCAATCCATCGAGATAATCCCGCGAGTCCGAGATGCTGACCACTCCAATGGTGGCTCGATTCCAAACTGGGCTGGCCTCGAGTTCGGCGACAGAAACGTTGAAGCTGCCGCGCAGACGATCCTTCAAGCTGCGCACCACCTGCCGTTTGTCCTTGAGAGACTGCGCCGCTTCGATGTGAAGTTCGAGCGTGAGAAAGGCAATCATGCAGTGGTCAGTGGCTAGTGATCAGTGGCCAGCAAACCAAAAAAGTCACAATAGCCGCGGGTTTAACTGGCCACTAACCACTGATCACTGGCCACTGTCCTTACGCAATTACTTCCGCGGCGATCCGTTCCGTGACGAAGGCCTCGATCACATCGCCCACTTTGATGTCGCCGTAGTTAGAGACGGAAATGCCGCACTCCATGCCGTTCGTAACCTGGCTGGCATCGTCCTTGAAGCGCCGCAGCGATCCAACTTTGCCCTTGAACACTTGCACGTTGTCGCGCAGTAAGCGGACTTCGGAGTCGCGCTTGATCAAGCCATCGCTTACTCTGCAACCGGCCACAGTCCCAACTTTCGGGATGCGGAAAACATTCAGCACTTCGGCGCGGCCCTGATAGTGTTCTTTAATCGTAGGTTCGAGCAAGCCGCTCATCGCGCGCTTGATCTCATCCTGCAATTCGTAAATGATCGAGTGCAGGCGGATATCGACTTTCTCCTGCTCTGCGATTTCCTGCGCCTTGCGCTCCGGCCGCACGTTGAAACCAATGATGATCGCGTTCGAGGCCGAGGCCAGCAGCACATCGGTTTCCGTAATCGCGCCCACGCCCGAGCGCAGCAGCTTTAATCGTACTTTGTCGTTCGAGAGCTTGGTCAGCAGATCGGTGATCACTTCCACCGATCCCTGCACATCGCCCTTGAGGATCACGTTCAGTTCCTTGGTGCCGGCAGCTTTGATCTGCTCCGCCAATCCTTCCAGCGACACACGAGAGCTCTTGGCCAGCGCCGCTTCGCGCGCCTTCTGCTCGCGATATTCCGAAATGCCGCGCGCCTTGTCGCGATCCGCCACCACCACGAATTGATCGCCCGCCTGCGGCAGAGACTCAATGCCGATGATCTCAACGGGCGTAGAAGGGGGAGCCGTCTGTAGCGCAGCGCCGCGATCGTCAAACATGGCGCGCACTTTGCCGTAGACGTTGCCGACCACAAAATTGTCGCCCGCGTTCAGCGTTCCGTTCTGCACCAGCACAGTGGCCACCGGACCGCGCCCGCGATCCAGCTTCGCTTCCAGCACAACGCCGGTCGCTGCGCGCTCCGGCGTCGCTTTCAATTCGCCCAGATCGGCCACCAGGCAAATCATTTCCATCAGCAGATTCAGATTCGTTTTCTTCTTCGCCGAAACGTCCACGAACACCGTCTTGCCGCCCCACTCTTCCGGCATCAGGCCCCGGTCGGCAAGCTGTTTCTTCACCCTGTCGGGCAAAGCGTCCGGTTTGTCGATCTTGTTCACCGCGACAATGATGGGCACTTCGGCGGCGTGGGCGTGGTCGATCGCTTCGATCGTCTGCGGCATGACGCCATCGTCGGCTGCCACCACCAGCACAACAATGTCGGTGGCCTTCGCGCCGCGCGACCGCATCCGCGTGAACGCTTCGTGACCTGGCGTGTCGAGAAACACAATCTCGCGCCCAAATGCCGGCGATTCTTTATCCGTAATTCGTACCTTGTAGGCGCCGATGTGCTGCGTGATGCCTCCCGCTTCGCCTTCCGCGACACTGGTCAGACGGATCGAATCGAGCAGCGTGGTCTTGCCATGGTCCACGTGGCCCATGATCGTAACCACGGGCGGCCGTATCCCGGTCTCGGGAACGGACTCTTCGCCTGCAGCGGCCGCATCAATCTCTTTCGCCGTCTGCTCTTCGAACGTGATCACGTTCGTATCCGCGCCGAAGAAGCGAGCCATTTCGCTCGCTAGTTCCGCGTCCAGCGTCTGGTTAATCGTGGCAAAGACGCCCTTCGAGAGCAAACGCGAAATTAGATCCTTGGCGCGAATCTCCAACTTCTCCGCCAGATCCTTTACGCTGATACCTTCCGTAATCGTGATGCTGCGCGTGATCGGCTGGGGCTCATTCGACACCACCATGCGCGGTGGCGGCGTATAGCCCTTCATCGGGCCTTCCTTCACGCCGCGCGGAACATAGCGCTGACCGGGCCTTCGCGCCGGACCACCCGGCCGGCTGCCGGGGCGCGTCGTTCCCGGAGGTGGAAGCGCCGGACCCACGCCCAGCGGACGCGCTCCAGCAGGCGCTGAACGCGTGGGATGCATCGGCCTTCTCTCACCAGGACGCAGCGGTGGGCGAGGCGCACCTGCACCTCCGCCGGCGGCTGCAGGCGGACGGCGTTGAAAAATCGGCTGGCCGGGCACTGGACGTCCAGGGACGGGACGCATCGCGCCACCGATCGGAACGCCAGGCTGCACCGGAGGCGGGGCTGGCCGCACCGGCGCCTTGTACACCGGACGGGGCCCGGTTTGCGGAACGATCATGCGCGGCAACGGAGGCGGCGGCGCAGCGGGACGCATCGTAGCCGGAGCCGGCGGCGGAGCACTCGCCGAAACCACCGGAGGCGCAACTGCAGTTGGAACTTGTGCCACGGGCGGCGGCATCACGGGCCGTGCCGGCGATGCGGTAGCAGGCGACGACCCCGATGACGAGACCGCTGGAGCCGGAGGCACAACTGCAACCGGCCTATCGGCCAAGGGAGGCGGCGTGATCAAACGCGGCGAGCTTACCGGAGCAACTGGCTGCGCCGCCACGGGTGGTGCATGAAGCACGGCTGCGGGCCTGGTTGCCGGAGGCGCAACGGCTTTTTCCGCCGCAGGCTGCGCAACTGGGGGCGCCGCTGCACGCGGCGCTACCGGCGGAGCAACCGCTTCCTTCTGTTGCGTAATCGCCCTCAGCACATCCCCGGGACGGGAGATGTTCGACAGATCAATCTTGGTCTTGATTTCTTCTTCGCCGCGAACCGGGCGGGAACCGGCCTTGCCGGCCTGCGACGAACCTTCCGCGGAAGAACGGATGTACACACGTACCTTCTCCGCTTCATGCTCTTCCAGAGAACTGGAGTGCGTCTTCTTCTCTGTCACTCCGACCAGCGTCAGCGTATCCAGAATGGCTTTGCTCTTGACTTCCAGCTCTCGGGCTAGATCGTTGATTCGAACCTTACTCATCCGGCCTTTCATTTCTCCGTGTTGTACTTAGGTCATCATTGCGACCTCACGGAGTCAGTTTCTTGGATCCCACTGCGTTGTCGAACTCATGCCAGCGTGCCATGATTATTCTCTGGTTTCGGAAGCGGATTCTTCTTCCGGGGCGGTCTGCTCCCCGGAATGCTCCGCCTGCTCTTCGTTTTCGTCTGCCGCCGCGATAGCGCCCTGCGGTTCGCCAGCAGCTTCTTCAGCCGATGCTGCGTTCTCGCTGGCCGCTACTTCTTCCCCGGCCGCTATTTCTTCGCCGGCCACCGCAATTTCCGCGGTAATGTCTTCGCTGCCCGCCTCCGCAGACTCCGCCGCTGCGGCCTCGCCTTCCGCCGCCACTTCGCCCTCGACGGACGCGCCTTCCAGGCTGGCAAAGTAATTATTCACCGCAAGACTGATTTTTTCCACCGTCTTCGGCCCGATGCCCTCAATCGCCTCAAGCTGCTCCGGAGTCATATCGGCCAGAGCTTCCACCGTAGTCACGCCTGCGGCACCCAACTTCTCTACCAGTCCCTCGCCCAGGCCAGGCACGCTTTCGAGCGGCGTAGACGTCTGCGGAACCATTGCCGACATCTGCTGCTCCACTTCCTGCCGTTTCTCTTCCTCGCTCTTGATGTCGATCTTCCACCCAAGGAGCTTCGCCGCCAGCCGGACGTTCTGCCCCTTTTTGCCAATCGCAAGGGAGAGCTGGCTATCGTCGACCACCACTTCCAGGTGCTTGCCCCCGGAATCGACTATGGTGACCTTGCTCACTTTCGCCGGCTGCAGTGCTTTCTCGGCGAAAGTTACCGCGTCCTCGTGATACTCGATGATGTCAATCTTTTCTCCGTGCAGCTCGCGAATGATCGACTGCACCCGCATCCCCTTCATGCCCACGCAGGCGCCCACCGCATCCACGTCCTTGTCCTTGGACATGACGGCAATCTTTGTGCGCTCGCCGGCCTCGCGAGCGATGGCACGGATGACCACGGTCCCGTCATAAATCTCCGGCACCTCGGTCTGGAACAAATGCTGCACCAGATCGGGCACGGCGCGGGACACCACCACAGCCGGCCCCTTCGAAGCTTTTTCCACCCGCGCAATCACCACCCGCACGCGCTCGCCGATCGCGAACGATTCCAGCCGCGACTGCTCCTTGCGCGGCATGCGCGCTTCCGCCTTGCCGATGTCGAAGATCACATCCGGACCTTCCACCCGCTTCACCGTGGCGTTCACCACTTCGCCCACGCGACCGATGTACTCGTTGTAGACCGTGTCGCGCTCGGCTTCGCGCACCTTCTGGAAGATCACCTGCTTCGCCAGTTGCGCCGCAATGCGCCCGAGGATCCCTTCGGTAACCTTCGGAATCCGCAGCTCTCCGCCAACTTCCAGCGCGGGATCGGCCTTGCGCGCGTCTTCCAGAGTGATCTGCAACAGCGGATCTTCCACCTGCTCCGGCGTCTCCACCACTGTCTTCACCGCGAAGGCGTTGATCTTGCCGGTTTCTTTATCCAGCTCGGCGCGGAGGTTTTCCTGCGTCTTGTAGTACTTGCGCGTCGCCATCACAATGGCGTCTTCCACCGCGCTCACCACAATCCGCGGATCAATCCCCTTCTCGCGGCTCAACGCGTCGATCGTGTTATAAAGCTCGCTAGCCATATCTGAATTCTTTCGCTACAAACTCTCTGTCGTACTTTCCTGGGCTCCGGGCTTCGGCTATCGGGCTTCAGCAAAACTGAATCTCACTTGGCAGTCCGCCTCGCTGAAGCCTGCCTTCAAATTTCCGGCACCAGATTCGCCTTCTCCACATTGGCGAACTCAATCCCGATCTTCTGCCCTTGCTCCAAACCCGCCGCGCCCATTTTCTTGCGCGACTTGTGGCTCGCCACACTCAAGTCCAACATCAGCAGTCCGTCGCGAAAACTCTCCAGCCGGCCTTCGAAGTAACGGTTATTATTCACCGGCTGTCTTGTCATCAGCTTCACCCGGCTGCCGACGAAGCGCTCGAACTCACCCGCCTTCGTCAGCTTCCGGTCCAACCCCGGGGACGAAACTTCCAGCGTATAACTACCCGGCATCGCATTCTCGACATCGAGGATGGTGCCAAACTCGCGGCTGAAGTTGGCGCAGTCTCCGTGCGTCACTCCCGCCAGCGGATCGCCACTCGCCGCTCCGGGCTTGTCCAGAAATACGCGCAGCATGCGGGCCTTGCCACTCCCGCGAAACTCTACCTCGACCACCTCAAGCCCGCTGGAGGCGGCTACCCGCTCCGCAATCTCCCGCACGCGATCAAGCTCAAGTGCCATGCATCCAATAACTTGCAGCCCAGCCCGCGTTGCGGATTCCTCCGCAACGAAAAAGTGGGCTTGCGCCCACTGGTGTGCTTCGCCAAATGCCGGTACTACACAACAGTTCTCAGTTTTCTAATATACGCCCGGAAGGGGGGAAAAGACAAACCGCCCGGAGCGGCGTTCACCGCCAGACGGCCACAGGGTATAAGATGGGCAGGCTCTGAAACGGTCGTGCCATGAATGTCACAAACCTCACGGACTTTCTCTCAAATCCGGCAAAGAGCCGCAGCCGAGAATATATTCTCACGACGCGCCTCATACACGACCTCACGGTTGCCGCTGCTGCCCGCGGATACGATCTTAGAGTCTACCTTCCGACCATCGACGCCGACGGTTTCGACATAATCCTCGACGATGGTGACCGATTGCTGGCGATACAGCTCAAGGCGGTGACCCAACAAGGTAGGGCTAGCAATTGGAGCATTCATCGCGCCTTGATACGCCCAAAGGCCGAAGACGCGGGCCTGTATGGATTTCAATCTTCACAGTGCGGAGTTGGGCGCGGAGGCGGAGTGATACTGACAAAGGTGGCGGCATCGGGCGAATTGGCAGTTGACGCGACGTACGCATATACGGACATCGATGTGTTGTCCGCAATCTGGCTGGATCTCGTTCCTCTCCCCGCTCCGCAAAGGGACTGCGTGAAGCGCCTCCGTTCGCAACTAGAGTCCGAAATCGGCGGTAAGCTGAAGCTTCCACGCTCCTCGTTCCTACGAGCTAGCACGCCGGAGCATCTGCTTGCTCTATGCGGGCTGCATAGTCGAATCGAAAAGCCTTGGCGGTTACAACTCAGGAAGCTACTCGCCCTGCGACACCTCGGCGCTCAGTCCACAAGGCCAGAAGAGACGTTGCGGATCAATATCAAGAAATATCTGCGCGAGCTATCTGAAAGAGCCCCTGAGCTATAAGTTGTAAGTCGAAGTGATATTTTCTCGGCGGCCTCATCGGTATTCGGAACCAACCTTCCCCGGTCCCAGCAGCGCTCTACCCGGGAACACATCCGGCACGATCTTGCCTTCATCCACCACCACGGTCCCTGCTACCAGCAAATAACGCACACCCACACTCGGCTCCATAGGCTTCTCAAAAGTAGACCGGTCGCTGATCGTCCCCGCGTCGAACACCACAATGTCAGCGTCGGCGCCTTCTTGCAATCTGCCCTTTCGTCGCGCCGCGGGCGTCGACCGCTCCAGCATCTCCGCCGGCATGAAACTCATCTTGCGCAGCGCATCCATAAGCGTGACCGTCCCCTTTTCGCGCACGTATTGCGCCAGCACCCGCGAGTAGGTCCCTGCATTGCGGGGATGGCCTTCGGCACCATCGCTCGCGATCATCACCAGCGGATGTGGAATTACCTTATCCACAATTTCCTGCGTATTGCCGAAAACCAGCACCCACTGCGTCGTGCTGGAATTATGCAGTTCGTCGAAGCGCTCCTTGGTGAGGTGCTCGCCCGTATCCGGCAGCACGAGGTCTCCGTAATCGATGCCGAGTTTCTCCCGCCAACCCGGATTAAACAATGCCGAGTTCACCGCAGTCATGCCTGCGATGTAGGGATACGCCTCGGTGGTCACATCCAATCCGCGGGCGCGTGCTCCTTCCACCATCGAAAGACACTCCAGCGAATCGCGCAGACAGGTGCTGTTGATGTGCACGATGTGCAGCGCAGCGCCCGTGATGGCAGCCGCTCCAATCACTTCGCTAACCGACTCAATGGAAGAGCCGGGCTCAATGCGACCCGCGCTGCGCATGTGGGTATAGACTGGCAGCCTCCGCTCGGCGGCCAAGCGGAACATATCAATTACTTCCAGCCGTGTGGCTCCGGGTGTGTACTGAATACCCATCCCAACCGCCAAACCACCGGCATCAAGTTCCGCGCGCAAGCGCTCTTGGATGGCTTCGATCTGTTCCGGCGTGGCGGGCTGATCCGTCGCCGGTCCACTCTTGGGCAGGATGGTTCCACTCGCCAGCGGCGCCCCAAACACTGCAGCCCGCGCCGCCACATGACTGGCCGAGGTGCCGTAATGGATTAGCGAGTGGCCTTCTTTCGCCTTCAAGAACTGGGCAACGTCGGGTGCGCCGATCTCCAGTTCAAGCGCCGTGGTCACTCCGTCAAGCGCCTTCACGCGCTGGCTCTTCAGATCCTGGCCGTGCTGGTGCAGGTCAATAAATCCCGGAGCGACCACCAGCCCGCTGGCATGAACCACGCGCCGTCCAGTAAGCGCCTCCGCCGAGATGCGGACAATCTTGCCATCGCGAATGCCAACGTTGCGCACCGCATCCAGCCCCGTCTCGGGATCCATGACTCGTCCGCCTTCGAGTACAAGATCGTACTGCTGCGCCGCCACGATGGTTGTTAAGAACAACAGAAGAGAGAGCGAGAAAATAAGCCTGCGCATAAGTTGCTCCGTCAAGACTAGCGATGATATCAAGCCCTGAAGTTCCCAGCAGCGGAAGGAGTAACGACAAACACGGCGGCGCAAGAAAGTCAGGCTCTAGCCTACAAACTCAGCGACAACCCTGAATTCACTCGGTTGCTACAATGTGATCGGGTTGTCAACCGATGAGGTTCGTTAGTCCAGTCTTGAAACACGTGGCGTACCCGGTTTTGCATCACACCGGATGCCTGCGCCGGATTACGCCAATCGGTGGCTATTCGGTCGTGAACTACCATGGCGTTGTCCCGTCCGACCATTCCGACCCTGAAAGTTTTCTGGATGGAAACCTGGTACAGCCGGAAGTCTTTCGACAACAACTCCAATTCCTGAAGGCTCACTATCACATCATTCACCCCGACGACTTTCGAGCGCGGATTGAGCAAGGCAAGCCGCTTCCTCCACGCACCGTTCTGGTGACCTGCGACGATGGTCTGGTCAACACGTTGACCGACATGCTTCCCGTGCTACAAAGCGAACGTGTCCCATGCCTTTTTTTCGTGACCGGGGCTTCGTGTAGCAATAATCCAGGCGTGCTTTGGTACGAGGAGCTCTACCACTTGATGCGCATCAAGCCATTAAATGGGCTGGAACAGCAGCTTCCCACGGAAGATGGCACGGAATCCCCGGCTCCAAAGAGTTTTCAAGCCCGCTGGTGGAGTACAGTGAGAAGAGCCTCTCGACTGGATGCCAGAGCACGGACGGATTGGATGGGCCTGGTGCGCATTTATTGCGGGCCGACGCGGAGTCTTCAATCTGAAAGGCGCTGGCGACTCTTGAACATTGCGGAGTTGAAGCGTCTTTCTGAGGCTGGAATGAGCATTGGAGCGCACACCTTGTCACATCCCGTTTTGTCGCTGGGCAGCGAAGAAGAAGCGCGCCGCGAGATTCGAGACAGCAAAATAGAAATCGAAAGTGCGCTGGGACGGCCGGTCTGGGCATTCGCTTATCCATTTGGCAATTCTTCTACCCTGGGAGAGCGCGAAGTACGCCTCGCTCAGGAAGCCGGGTTCACTTGTGCATTCCTCAACGTAGAGCACTGGGGCGATGGGCCCTCGAATCTCTTCGTACTTCCTCGAATCCATGTGACCAAGAATACGACGCTTCCTGAGTTCGCGGCCCATTTGAGTGGACTTCACACCCGCCTGCAGCGCGCGGTCGGAGGCTAGAATAGCGGTCGTGTTGCGTCTCCAGCGGGAATGGCGCATTCTTTTACATCAATCTGCAAGTCTCTCGTTAATGAAGGCCTGAAAACCTGTGCGCGTAACCGTTCTGAAAGAAATCCCGGAAGATGCCGATCTCTCTGAAGCCTGGAACACCCTGGTGCTGGGTATGGACAATCCAGAGGTGTTTTTCACCTACCAGTGGGCGTTGGCTGCCAGCCGTGGCTTCCAAAAGAATCTGTCGACGCTGCTGTTTCTGATGTACGATTTCGACCAACTCGTTGGAGTCGCGGCACTGGCAGTCGATCCGAGGGCGCCTCGGGCGGCGTTTTTCCTGACGTCCAGCACAGCAGACTATTGCGATGTCGTAAGTACTCCCGCGAATCGCAAAGCCGTGCTGCTCGCGCTTCTGGAAGAAATCCAACAAATTGGTCTCAGCGATCTGGTTTTTGCCAATGTCCCCGCGAATTCGGCTACGCTTCGAGACCTTCCCGGGGTGGCCGGATCCCGCCGCTTTTACGTCACATCGCGCGCCGCCTACAACTGTGGCGTGGTCCAGCTTGGTGGCGAAGAGCAACGCGAAACGCTTCTGCAAAACCTGGCCGGCAAGAGCAGGGAGAAGCGCGCATTGAAGAGGCTCACAAACCTCGGGGCGGTGAAGGTGATTCATCTTACCGAGCCGGAACAGATAGGGGCAAGTCTTGAGTCGATCGTTTCCGCCCAGATTTCGCGTTTTCTAGCGAGCAATCGCGTGAGTCCGCTGGTGGGGCCCGAGCGTCGTACCTTCTTGCGCCATCTAAGCGATCTGCTCTCTCATTCTGGCTGGCTGAAGATCAGCCAGTTGGAAATCGATGGGCGGCCTGTCGCCTGGAACTATGGTTTCCGATTTGGAGGTAGCTGGTTCTGGTATCTGCCAACTTTTCAAATGGAGTACGAGAACGTATCCCCGGGATCCTGTCTGCTTCGCCTTTTGGTGGAAGAAGGCGCCAGGGATGCTTCTCTTCAATGGCTCGACCTTGGTCTTGGCGATGAACCCTACAAAGAGCGCTTTGCCAACACTAGCCGGCAGACTCGCTACGTTCATCTGTCTCGCGGTTTTCCAAAGCACGTCGTAAGTGTGGGCCGCGAATTGCTGAGTAGGACGGCTGCCCGGTTTCCCCAGATTGGTAACAAAGTCCGGGATGCCAGAGCCTTTTACCAATCGGTGGCAAGTCGCATCCAGGAAAGCGGAGTCAGCGCGACTGCTCGACAATCAATTCGTAAGGCCGTGAGATCCTTTGCCTCGGAAGACGAGGTGCTGCTCTTTGAAGCAGCTCAAGTACGTGACGACCCGGCGGTTCAACTCCTGCCCCTGACCCGGGAACACCTCGTCGAGGCATCGATCAGCAACGCTGGCGACGCCCACACGCTCAGCTATCTAATGCGGTGTGCCAGGCGCTTGACCAAACCGGGCCCTTCAGGCTTTCTCTTACAAGATGAAACCGGCAGACCAATCCATTTCCTGTGGATAGACAGCTATGACGGTTTTCGTTTGTCGGAAATTGATCACCGACTCGACACGTCTATTCCCGGCGCTGCCATGATCTTCGACTGTTGGACGCCCGCCTCGGAGCGCGGGCGCGGCCACTATGCCAGGGCCATTCGTTCAGCCTCCGCACATCTGCGGCAAGAGGGCAGATTGGCCTGGATCTTCAGCGGAGCGAGCAATGTGTCGTCCCTGCGAGGCATTGTGAAAGCTGGCTTTCTGTATCGCTTTTCATTAGTCCGCCGCAGCAGGTTTGGCCGCGCGGCCGTTACTCGTCACCACACCACAGCCGCGATTTCACTACCCGCCATACAGCGCATTCCCGCTCAATCGGTCCCGGAAAACCACCGTGACGTGGCTAGCGGGAACCCATGAACGTTCAGCTTTACGCCGATCCATTTGCCTGATTCCATGCGCCTCTCTAGAATGAAGATTCAACCCCACAGGCTGGGAGAATTTTCGAGAACCTTATGATTCATTTTCCCGTACCCGAAGCTCTCACCTTCGATGACGTTCTTCTCTTGCCCGCGCGCTCCGACGTAATTCCCGCGACCGCAACTACCCAGACGCAGCTTACCCGCAATATCAGCCTGAACATTCCCATCGTCAGCGCCGCCATGGACACGGTCACCGAATCCCACATGGCCATTGCCCTGGCTCAGCAGGGCGGTCTCGGCATCATCCATCGCAATCTCACCATCGAGCAGCAGGCTAATGAAGTCGACAAAGTGAAGCGATCGGAAAGCGGCATGATCGTCGACCCGGTCACGATGGCCCCGACTGACAAGGTCAGCGACGCTCTCGAGGTCATGCGCAAGTACAAAATTTCCGGCGTACCCATCACCCAACAGGGCAAGCTCGTCGGCATTCTCACCAACCGCGACCTGCGCTTCGAAAGCCGCTTCGATATTCCCATCGATCGCGTGATGACCAAGAAAAACCTCATCACCGTGCCCGTGGGCACCACGCTCGAAGATGCCGAAGAGATTCTCCACGAGCACCGTGTCGAAAAACTGCTCGTCGTCGACGACAAGTACAACCTCAAAGGACTGATCACCGTAAAAGATATCCAGAAGAAATTGAAGTATCCCAACGCTGCCAAGGATTCTCAGGGACGCCTGCGCGTTGGCGCGGCCATCGGCGCCACCGGAGATTTTCTGGAGCGCGCCCAGGAATTGGCCGAAGCCAAAGTGGACGTACTCGCCATCGACAGCGCCCACGGCCACTCCACGAAAGTGCTCGATGCGGTGAGGCTGGTGAAGTCGAAGTTGCCCGGGATGGAGCTGTTGGCTGGAAACGTCGCCACCTTCGACGGCGCATGCGAACTGGCGCGCGCAGGCGCCGACGGCATCAAGGTCGGTATCGGTCCCGGCTCCATCTGCACCACGCGCGTGGTCACCGGCGCCGGCGTGCCGCAGATAACCGCCATCGCCGAAGCCTACCGCGCCACCAAAGACGCCGGCATTCCCATCATCGCCGATGGCGGCATCAAATATTCTGGAGACGTCACCAAAGCGCTGGCCGCGGGCGCGAGCGCGGTCATGATCGGTTCGCTCTTCGCCGGCACCGACGAAAGTCCGGGCGAGCTGATTCTGTATCAGGGCCGCTCCTTCAAGTCCTATCGCGGTATGGGCTCAATCGGCGCCATGGCTCAGGGTTCCAGCGAGCGCTACTTTCAGAGCACGGAAGGGGACTCCTCGGCCGCGTTCTCCGCCACTGACGGGGATTCCAACCGCTTGGGCAAACTTGTTCCCGAAGGCATCGAGGGTCGCGTGCCCTATCGCGGTTCTGTCGCCATGATCGTTCACCAGATGGTCGGGGGATTGAGGTCCGGCATGGGCTACTGCGGCTGCGCCACCATCGCCGAACTGCTGCAGAAAACGCGCTTCGTGCGCATCAGCGGCGCGGGGCTCCGTGAGAGCCATGTTCACGACGTCATGATCACCCGCGAGGCTCCCAACTATGGCGTTGAGTAACCCAGCCTCTTGAACCCCGACCGGCATAATCTTCTGAAGCCCTGGATAGCGGCAATCCTCTGGCTCATCGTGATTGCCATTGAATCCAGCGCCCTGCTCTCTGCCCATAACACCGGCCAGATTCTCTACCCGCTTTTCCATTACCTCTTCGGCCTGGACTGGGAGCGTTTCGAATACTGGCACTTCTACATTCGCAAGGGAGGCCACGTCGTCGGCTACGCCATCCTCAGCATTCTGCTTTTCCGCGCCTGGCGCGCCACCCTGCCCGCCATGTCGGCCGTGAAGTGGACGCCGCGTTGGGCCAGCATCGCGATTCTTGGCACAGCTCTCGTCGCCAGCCTCGACGAGTGGCACCAAAGCTTTATCCCTTCGCGCACGGGACGCTGGCAGGATGTAGTCCTGGACGCGTGCGCCGGTATGGCCGCCCAGTTCCTGATCTTCTTGTGGTGGAAGATGTTCGGGAAGGGCACGAGTTCACTCGTGCCGTCGAACGCCCATAAGGGAGACGGCTTTAGCCGCTGAGGTTTTCGCAAATTTTAATCACAAGCGGTTCGTGCCAGAGCCCCGTCGACCTCTTGCGCCCTGCAACATTCCGGCCGCAACCAGCGCCATCGCTGCCGAGAAATAAAACGGAATCGCTGCCCCGTAGTGCTTCCACAGTTCGCCGGTAATCAAACTTGCAGCCAAAGTGGCCACGCTGGTGACGAAAAAATAAATTCCCAAAGCGCGACCGCGCACCTGCTCCCCAACACTCTCAACCACCAAAGCCTTCAGCACCGGCTGCGTCAGCGCGTAGTAGAAGCCATACACCGCCATCGCAATCCAGATCGCCAGCATCGACGGCGCGCGCCCAAAAACAAAATAGACCGCGGCAAAAATCACATATCCCGCGCAGCCTACCAGTCGTCGTGAGACGTGATCGCTGAACCATCCGGCGGGCCAGGATGCAAGCGTGTACGTAATGTTGAAGACCAAGCCAAGCAAGGGCGCCAATGCCACGGGGATGCCGACATTCTGCGCTCGCAAAACCAGGAACATATCGCTCGAGTTCCCCAAAGAAAAAAGAGTCACGGCGACGAGAACGAAGTAGAAGGACGCGGGCAAAGTGATCCGCTCCTTTGGGAGCTGATCGCCTGAAGGCGAGACCGCGCGCGTCTTGAGCTTCCCGATCCCAGGTTCAGCCGCCGCTGCTCTTGCCCGGTGCTTTTCGCGAATCCCCAGTAGCGCGACCAGCACGCACAACGCTCCCGGAACCGTCGCCGCCCAAAACACGCTGCGTATTCCAAAGCGCGCGAGCAGAACCAGCGCGGCCAGAGGCCCGGCGATAGCCCCCGCGGAATCCATCGACTGGATCAACCCGTAAGCCGAGCCCAACCGGTTCTTCGGCACAGACTCCGCCACCATCACGTCGCGCGGTGCTCCGCGGACGCCTTTGGCCAGGCGATCGGTGAAGCGAATCAGTAGAATTTGCGGCCATGCAGTGACAATCGCCAGCAGCGGCTTGACCACATTCGCGACAAAGTATCCCGCGACTACCAGCGGCTTGCGGCGATGGATGTGGTCGGTAAGATATCCCGAGAAAAGCTTAGCGAATGATGCCACGCTTTCGGCAACGCCCTCGATCAATCCCAACTGCGCCGGCCCCGCGCCCAGCGACCCCAGAAACGCTGGCAGAACCCAGTACGCCATTTCGGATGCAGTATCGTTCAAAAAAGAAGTGAGGCCGAAGATGTAGATGTTCCGCGCAGCGGAAGGCTCACGCTCGGCGGGGAGGTCGGGCATGAATAGGTTTTACCACGAAAGAGGAGAGAGGAATCAGGTCGCCTAGCGGCCGTCCTCCAGAAAGTCGAGGGCTCGGGCCAGTGTGTCACCATCGCAAATATCGTGGCCCATTCCTGGGACATCGAACAGTTTCGCTTGGAAGCCGTCCCGCTCGAA
>Ga0182015_10001896_pt1 | contig 26616 bp, 27 predicted proteins | sample 712P3MmetaG_FD_120478 | JGI IMG/M metagenome (GOLD analysis project Ga0182015, IMG submission 120478) | Permafrost microbial communities from Stordalen Mire, Sweden - 712P3M metaG | ecosystem: Environmental > Terrestrial > Soil > Wetlands > Permafrost | place: Sweden: Stordalen | collected...
GACTTTCGAGATCGCAGCCGCGCGCGTCATGCGCCCGAAATACTTGCGAATCGCCACGTCTTCGTGGAGCCACGCCTGGTAGTTCTTTTTCTCGAACCAGCGGCTGTCCCACGTGCGGGTGATTCCCAGCCGGAGTCCGACCGGATGAATCTTCTGTCCCATTATTCAGCGGCTCCCAGGGGCGGCGATATCTGCGCTTGCGCAGACGGTTCGGCGGCCTTCTTCTTGCGCGATGTGGTCGGCTTCGCCGATGCGACTTGCGTGCGGCGCGACTCGACCGTCGAGAGCGCGATCGATGCACCCGCGCGCTGACGCGGTTGACGCTTCGGCGGCGTTGCGCCGACGGCAATCGTCACGTGCGACATGCGCTTACGCTTGAAGTTCGCGCGGCCTTGCGCGCGCGGATCCAGGCGCTTGGTGATCCCGCCGCCCGGTCCGCCGTCGACGGTGATCTTCGTGATGAAGAGACCGTCGCTCGACATGTTGTGGTTGTTCTCGGCATTGGCAACGGCCGATTTGAGCAGCTTCTCGAGCGGTTCGGAGGCGAAGACGCCGGCGAATTGCAGCAGCACGAGCGCTTCGCGCACGGACTTGCCGCGGATCGCGTCGGCGACGCGGCGGAGCTTGCGCGGGCCCATGCGGGCAAACTTGAGATGCGCGACCGCGACCTGAGGCCGCTCCCCGGCTACGGCGGTCATGCTTTCACCGCGGCCTTATCGCCGGCGTGTCCCTTGAAGATGCGCGTCGGCGAGAACTCGCCGAGCTTGTGCCCGACCATGTTCTCGGTGATGAACACCGGGATGTGCGCCTTGCCGTTGTGGACGCTGATCGTGTGACCGACCATTTGCGGCACGATCGTCGACGAGCGCGACCACGTCTTGATGACCTTTTTCTCGCGCGTGGAATTCATCTTCTCCACCTTGGAGAGCAGATGGTCCGCGACGAACGGGCCCTTCTTGAGCGAACGTCCCATACTACTTGCCCTTCCGCTTGCGGACGATCATGCCGGCCGTGCGCTTGTTACGGCGCGTCTTTTTGCCCATCGTCATCTGACCCCACGGTGTGGTCGGCGGGCGGCCCGAGGTCGAGCGCGCTTCGCCACCGCCGTGCGGATGGTCGACCGGGTTCATCGCGATGCCGCGAACCGACGGACGTTTGCCGAGATGGCGTTGGCGGCCGGCCTTACCGATCACTTCGTTTTCGTGATCGAGGTTGCCGAGCTGACCGATCGTCGCGCGGCACACGACTTGAATCTTGCGCACTTCGCCCGACGGCATGCGGACCTGCGCGTACGCGCCTTCCTTGGCCATCAACTGCGCCGACGAACCGGCCGAACGCACGAGCTTGCCGCCCTCGCCGGGCCGCAATTCGATGTTGTGGATGACCGTACCGAGCGGAATGTTCGCCAGCGGCAACGCGTTGCCGATCTTAATGTCGGCGTCGGGTCCGGACACGATGACCGCGCCGACTTCGAGACCGACCGGCGCGAGGATATAGCGCTTCTCGCCGTCGCGATAGTGCAGCAGCGCGATGCGCGCGGTGCGGTTGGGATCGTACTCGATCGCCGCGACCTTCGCCGGAATCGTATCCTTCGAGCGCTTGAAGTCGATCAGACGGTACTGCTTACGCGTGCCGCCGCCCTTATGGCGCGTCGTGATGTGACCGTTGTTGTTGCGGCCCGAGTGCTTTTTCTTGACCTCGAGCAGCGACTTCTCGGGATCCTTTTTGGTGATCCCGCTGAAATCGGCGGTCGTGATGAAGCGGCGCCCGGCGCTGGTCGGCTTGTATTTTTTAACGGCCATTGTTATTGCTCAAAATAGTTGACGCCGCCCAATTCGATCTTCTGACCGGGGGCGAGGGTGACAATGGCTTTCTTCCAGTCCGCCTGCTTGCCGGACGTGCGCGTTCCGCGCCGCGCGAAGTTCTTCAATTTGCCGCCGACCCGGACCGTATTGATCTTGATCACGTCGACTTTGAAGATCTCGTGGAGCGCGTACTTGATCTGCGTCTTCGATGCACCGACGTGCACTTCGAAGGTGTACTGCTGGTAGGCGGTACCGGTCATCGACTTCTCGGTGATCACCGGCGCCACGATAATATCGCGTGAGGTCATGCGGATTTCTCCGAGGGGGCGAAGCGGGCGATCAGGGCGTCGTTGGCCGCGGCCGTAAGCACGAGCCGCGTGTAGCCGACGATGTCCTTGATGTCGAGTGCGCCGGTATGGGTGACCGCGGCGTTCACGACGTTGTTGCCGGTGCGAGCCAGGCTCTCGCCGACCGTCGCGAGTTCGCTCTCGGCGAACACGACGAGCGTGCGGACGCCGGTCTTCGCAGCCTTCGGCGAACCGAAGAGCAGCGTGGCGAATTCCTTGGTCTTGTTCAGCACGAGACCATCGGTCGCGAGCAGCGTGACGGAACCGTTTTGGAACTTGTCCGAGAGCGCTGCGAGCAGGGCCGCCTTGCGCTCTTTCTTGTTGAGCGCGCTGACGTAGCTGCGCGGCTGCGGCCCGAAGACCACGCCGCCATGGCGCCACTGGGGCGAGCGAATCGAACCTTGACGCGCGCGGCCGGTGCCCTTTTGTTTCCAGGGCTTGCGTCCGCCGCCGCGGACTTCATCGCGCTTGAGCGTCGAGTGCGTGCCGGCGCGGGGGCTGGCCAGCTCGCGGAAGACCGCGCGAAAGATCGCGTTGGTCTTGCCCGAGACGTTGCCTGCGAACGCGGCCGGAACGGCGACGTCTTTGAGGGCTTTGCCCTTACCATCGATAACTTGCGGCATCAGGCGCCGGCCTTCACTTTGACCGAGTGCGTCACGATGACGAGGCCGTTCTTCGGACCCGGCACCGGGCCGCGCACGAGGAGCAGATTACGCTCGACGTCGGCGCGGACGATCTCTAAATTCTGGTGGGTAATCGTGTCGACGCCGTAGTGACCGGGACGCCGGCTGCCTTTCGGCGTGTGACCGGCGTTGGTGTCGCCGTTCGAACCCGGCTGACGGTGGATCATCGAGCCGTGGCTCGCGCCGCCGCCGCTGAAGTTCCAGCGCTTGATGCCGCCGGCGAAGCCGTGGCCTTTCGAAGTGGCTTGCACGTCGACGCGATCGCCCTCGACGAACGACTCGACGGTGACGGCGGAGCCGACATCGAGCCCTTCGATCTCGGTCCGAAACTCGCGGATCGAGCGCTTGGGCTCGAGTCCGGCCTTCTTATAATGACCGGAGAGCGCGCGCGTGACCCGCGACTTCTTCACATCGCCGAAAGCGATCGCGACGGCCTCATAGCCGTCGGTTTCTTTCGTCTTGCGCTGCACGACCGAACACGGGCCCGCTTCGATTACCGTCACCGGTACGTAGCGCCCGTCGGCTGTGAACACGCTCGTCATCCCGACCTTGCGGCCGATGATGTTCTTCATCGTCGTAATCGCCTCTAGGAAGTCCACGGGTCCTGGCGTATCGTCTACGCTTTCCGTCGGCCACGGTAAAATACCGCGGCCGGCGTGGACCACAACCGCCAGATGATACCAACCCCTGGGGAGAAAGTCAAACGCCGGCCGCCACTCCTCCACGCACCCGGGCGTACCTAAGCGGGTGTTTTCAGAGCCCACGCCGCAGAACCGCAGCGTGATTTCCGCGCAGCCGAAGACCATCGCTTCCATCAACCCCGCGACCGGCGCCACGCTCGAGTCGTTCGCCCTCCACAGCGAGGCCGAACTGGGCACGATCCTCGACCGGGCCGTGGACGCCCAGCGCACCTGGTCGCGGCGAACCTTCGCCGAGCGGGCCGCCCTCATGAAGCGGGCCGGGGCATACCTGCGGGCCAACGCGGCGCGTTTCGCGCTCAACGCGACCCGCGAGATGGGGAAACCGATCGGCGACGCCGAGGGTGAGGTCGAGAAATGCGCTTGGGCCTGCGACTTCTACGCGGATAACGCCGAGAAGTTCTTGGCCGACGAGCACATCGCATCGACGGCCTCGGAAAGTTATATCGCCTACCAGCCGCTCGGCGTCGTGCTGGCCGTGATGCCCTGGAACTTCCCCTACTGGCAAGTCTTCCGGTTCGCCGCTCCCGCCCTGATGGCGGGCAACGCCGGCATCCTCAAGCACGCCAGCAACGTGACCCGCTGCGCCCTCGATATCGAGGAAGTCTTCGTTAAGAGCGGCTTTCCGGCGGGCATCTTCGCGACCGTCATCGTGCCCGGCGCCGAGGTCAAGAAGCTGATCGCCGACGACCGCATCGCCGCGGTGACGATCACCGGCAGCGAACCCGCCGGCGTGTCCGTCGCAAGCGAGAGCGGACGCGCGCTCAAGAAGCACGTCCTCGAACTCGGCGGTTCCGATGCGTTCATCGTGCTCGCCGACGCCAACCTCGCCGAGGCGGCCAAGACCGCGGCCAAGGCCCGCTTCCAGAACGCCGGGCAGAGCTGCATCTGCGGCAAACGCTTCATCGTCGAGGACGCGATCTACGACCGCTTCGTCGCCGCGTTCGTCGAGGAGTCGAAAGCTTACACGATCGGCGATCCGGAGGATCGCGCGACAAAGATGGGACCGCTCGCGCGCACCGACCTGCGCGACGATCTCGTCAAGCAAATCGCGGGCTCCGTCGCGCAGGGCGCGCGCGTCGTGCTCGGCGGTTCGACGCCGGCCCGCGCCGGCGCGTTCTTCGAGGCGACGGTGCTCGTCGACGTCACCGACACGATGCCCGTCTTCCGTGAAGAGACCTTCGGCCCGGTCGCCGCGGTGATTCGCGCGCGCGATGCCGAGCACGCGCTCGAGCTGGCCAACGATTCGACCTTTGGCCTCGGCGGCGCACTCTGGACCGGTAACGTCGAACGCGGCAAGCAGCTGGCGCGGCGCATCGAGACGGGCGCCGTGTTCATCAACGGGATGACGGCATCCGATCCGCGTTTGCCGTTCGGCGGCGTGAAGCATAGCGGCTATGGACGCGAGCTCTCCTATCTGGGAATTCGCGAGTTCATGAACATCCAAACCGTGTGGGTCGGACCGGCCAAGTAAAAAAAGACTTGCAGGCCTCGCGCATTGTCGTGGAGATTTGTCTCTAGGAGACTCATCCAATACATTCACGAGGTGCACAGTGGCTATGAAGCAGTCCGGCGTCGACCGCCGTTCATTCCTTGCGGGTATCGCCACGGCCGGAGCCGGGGCCGCCGCTGCGGGCGTCACGTCCGGGCCGGCCGCGGCCGCAACGCCGCCGGTCGCGCCGCCGGCCAAACTTGCACCGCCGTCAACGCTGCTGGCCGCTGCAGAAACGGGCAACCCGGCGAGTTCGATCGACCGCTGGCACGTTCACAATGCCGGCTCCGACTACATGGTCGATTGCCTCAAGCACGTCGGCTTCGACTACCTCACGTGCATGCCGGGTTCGACGTTCCGCGGCATCCACGAATCGATCATCAACTACGGCGGCAATTCCAAGCCCGAGATGCTCTCGGCCACGCACGAAGAGATTTCCGCCGCCATGGCCCACGGCTATGCCAAGATGTCCGGCAAGCCGATGGCGATCCTCATCCACAACACGGTCGGTTTGCAGCACGCGTCGATGGCGATCTATAACGCGTACGCCGATCGCGTGCCGATGCTGATCCTCGTCGGCAACATCGGCGATTCGGCCACGCGCCGGCCCGGTGTCGAGTGGTTCCATACGGCGACCGACGTCGCGCAGATCGTGCGCGGCTTCATCAAGTACGATGCGCAGCCGGGCTCGCTGCAACAATTCGGCGAAGAGATCATGAAAGCGTCGTCGATGTCGATGACGCCGCCGTTCGAACCGGCGCTCGTGATCGTCGACGCGGACTTAGCCGAAGAGCCCGTCGGCGACACGCCGATCCCACTGCCGAAGTTCGTTCCGGTGCGGCCGGCGGTCGCCGATCCGGGCGCGCTCGCCGATGTCGCGAAGCTGCTGGTCAACGCGAAAAACCCGGTGATCGTCGCCGATCGCGCCGCGCGTTCGCAAGCCGGCATGGATCAACTCGTGCAACTCGCCGAGAGCTTGCAGATCCCGGTGATCGATCTCGCCAACCGGATGAACTTTCCGTGGAATCATCATCTCAACCAAACGTGGGACCGGCAGTTGGTCCCGCAGGCGGATGTGATCCTCGGGCTCGAGCTTTCCGATCTGTTCGGCGTCATCGGCGACGTCGCCGATCTTCCCGAACGCAAGACCTCGATCAGGATCAAGCCGACGTGCACCGTCATCTCGATCAACTCGATGTACAACCAAGGCGCCGGTAACTATCAGGATCAGCAGCGCTTCTTCGAACCGGCCATGGCGATTGCCGGCGATACGGAATCCTCGATGCCGTATCTCAACGACGCGGTCAATCGCGCGATGACGAGCGACCGCAAAGCGCAAAACGCTGCGCGCGCGGCGCACTTCAGCGACGCGTTCACCAAACGCCGCCTCGCCGATCTCCAACAGGCCTCGCTCGGCTGGGATGCTATTCCGATCAGCGTCGCGCGCATGTGTCAAGAAACGTACGGTCAGGTCAAGAATGACGATTTCTCGCTCGTCTCGTCGACCGGTTTCCAAAGCCAATGGCCGCAACGCCTGTGGGATCTCGACAAGTACCATCACTACAACGGCGATAGCGGCGCGTACGGCGTCGGCTACGGAATGCCGGCTTCGGTTGGTGCGGCCCTTGCCGCGCGCGATCAGGGCCGTTACTCCGTCAACTTCCAAGGCGACGGCGATTTGATGGTCGGCCCCGGTTCGCTATGGACCGCGGCCCACCACAAAATTCCGCTCTTGACGATCGTCCACAACAACCGCGCCTGGCATCAGGAGACGATGCACGTGCAGCGCATGGCCGACCGCCGCGAACGGCAGCCCGAACACGCGAAGGTCGGGACGTTGATCGGCAACCCCGATATCGACTACAGCAAGCTCGCGCAATCGTTCGGCGTCTACGCCGAAGTTGCGGTCACGCAGCCGAGCCAACTCGGGCCGGCGCTCGCCCGCGCGCTCAAGGTCGTGAAAAGCGGTATGCCCGCACTCGTCGACGTCGTCGCACAACCTCGCTAAGGATGGCACACATGAATCTGCCGGCCCGATTCGTATCGCTCGCGCTCGCGACGGTTGCCGCCGCGCTCCTCACCGTGCACGGCGCGACCGCGCAAACGACTCCCGCGGCGTCTGCGCCGGCGGGCGACGTAGTGCGCGGCAAGTCCGCGTTCATGCGCTACGGGTGCTACGAGTGCCACGGCACCGTCGCCCAAGGGAATTACATGGGGATCCCGCACCTCGCGCCGCACGCGTTGCCGTACGCCGCGATCAACGCCTACATTCGGAAACCCACGGGGCAGATGCCGTCGTATTCGGTGGCGATTCTCCCCGACAAAGACGTTGCCGACATCGCCGCTTTCCTAGCGTCGATTCCGGCCGGAAAGCCGCCGGCCGATATTCCGCTGCTCAACAGCACCACGACGAAACCGAAATGACGCGGAGCCGGTCGCTCTAGCGTTTGAGCACGCGTCCCAACTTGTCGAAGAGGCCGTCGATCGCGCGCTGATGGCCGTCTTCGATGCGCTTCCACAGCAGGCGGCCGTCCAAATCGGACAGCACGGCGACCACCCGATGGGTGACGGTGGTCTTCTTACCGTCTTGCACGATCGTGAAGCCGTGCGTTCCGTCGACCCCATCGTTGTCGATCCGCCAGATGATGCTCTTCTCGGGTTCGACCGATTCCAGCACGGCGTGCAGGCCGAGATGCCACTCCTCGGTATGGCCGGGGACCATCGGTCCGGCGCTGCGCATGAATGGTTGCGAGGCGAACGGCCAGATGGCATCGGCCGACGTGCCCATTTCGGTCAGCAGTTGGTAGATACGTTTGGCGGTTCCGGAAAACGTGCGTTCGAACGAGACATCCAGCGGAATCGGCATGCCGGATGGGTTCGGATTCAACCAGCGGGTTCTTTCAAGCACGAGCCAATGGGTAGCATTTTGCTTTTCGTGGTATAGGCGCAAGAACGCAGATATGACGGGCGAATTTCGAGCACGGTTTCCGAACACGCGGCGAGCGGCGGCCTTTGCGCGGCGCTCGCTCATTGCGCATATCGCGGCCTATGGGTACCCGGACGGGGATCTCGCCGATATCGAAACGGCCCTCGGCGAGGCACTCGCGAACGCCGCCGAACACGGCCATCGCACCGATACCGGCTTCGAGGTCCGCGCCTACGTCGAATGCGACCGCATCGTCATCGAAGTGCGGGACGAGGGCGGCGGCTTCCGGTCGGCCGCCGCGACGCCGAAACCTTCGCACGATGCGCCGCGCGGCTTCGGCATCTACCTGATGCGCCATCTCATGGACGAGGTGGATTTCAACGAAACCGGGACGTGCGTGCGTCTGACGAAGCGGCTGCCGACCGCGCGCCAGCACGGCGCGAGTTGCGGCTAAGGTTTCTTCCCGCCGCCTTCGGGTGGTTCGCTGCGAAAGTCGACTTGGATCACGTTAGCGCCGGGCTGCGCCGGGCCGTGCTTGTCGTCGGGCGCGTGCTCGAGGCCGCACTCGTGACAGACGTCGATCGCGGTCTGCGTTTTCGCTTCGACCTCGAGGGTCGCATCGAGCAGCGCCGCGCGCGTATCCGGCGAGGGCACGAGCTGGAGTGCCTGCTCGGCGTGCACCTTCGCTTCGACGGCTTCACGCAGGTCGTAGATTGCGGCGATTTTTTCGTTGGACAGCATGCTCGTTAGTCTCCGGGTTATTTCCGTGCGGCGACGTTCTGCGGGACGTCGATCCGGTAGGCGGCAATACGACCATTCCCATCCATGCGAACGTGCACGGCCATCGTGGTGGTATCAAACGCTCCGGCCGGCGCCGGCGAAGCAAGGGTGCGCTTCATGTTCATGGCCGCAGAATACCCGCAAACGAGCCGTCCCTACCACGGCTCCCGCGGACCGTCGGCCAGGTGCAAAAAAAGCCGCTCAAGCGAGCGGCTTCTTCCTGATCGTGAGAGGTCGACTAGGCCTTGAGTTCGATGTCCACGCCGGCCGGCAGATCGAGGTGCATGAGCGCATCCATCGTCTTCGGCGAGGCTTGGAGAATGTCGATCAGGCGCTTGTGGGTGCGCATCTCGAAGTGCTCCCGGCTCTTCTTATCGACGTGCGGCGAACGCAGCACGCAAACCCGATTGATCTCGGTCGGAAGCGGTACGGGGCCGCTCACGAACGCGCCGGTGCGCTTCGCCGTATCGACGATCCGTTCGGCGGACTGATCGAGAATCGCGTGATCGTAGGCTTTGAGCCGGATACGAATTTTCTGCTTCGCCATGATGTCTTTCTTTAGTCCGTGACCTTGGTGACGACGCCGGCGCCGACGGTGCGACCGCCCTCGCGGATCGCAAAGCGCAGGCCTTCTTCACACGCGATCGACGTGATCAGTTCGACGTCCATCGTGATGTTGTCGCCCGGCATGACCATCTCGACGCCTTCCGGCAGCTTGATGGTTCCGGTGACGTCGGTCGTGCGGAAGTAGAACTGAGGACGATAGTTTGCGAAGAACGGCGTGTGGCGGCCGCCCTCTTCTTTGGAGAGAACGTACACTTCGGCTTTGAACTTCTTGTGCGGTTTGATCGAACCGGGCTTAGCCAGCACCTGGCCGCGCTCGATGTCGTTGCGCTCTACGCCGCGGAGCAGCACGCCGACGTTGTCGCCCGCGATGCCCGCGTCGAGCAGCTTGCGGAACATCTCGATGCCCGTGACGACGGTTTTGCGGGGCGGCGTGTCGACGAGACCGACGATCTCGATTTCTTCGCCGACCTTGACTTGGCCGCGCTCGACGCGACCCGTGCCGACCGTACCGCGGCCGGTGATCGTGAAGACGTCTTCGACCGGCATCAGGAATGGCTTGTCGACGGCGCGTTCCGGTGTCGGGATGTAGCTGTCGACGGCGTCCATCAGCGCGAACACGGGCGCGGCATCCGGATCGTCGCGCTTGCCCGACGATTGGAGCGCCTTGAGGCCCGAGCCGCGGATGATCGGAATGTCGTCGCCCGGGTACTCATAGGACGAGAGCAGTTCGCGAACTTCCATCTCGACGAGCTCGAGCAGCTCTTCATCGTCGACCTGGTCGACCTTGTTGAGGAACACGACGATATACGGAACGCCGACCTGCTTCATGAGCAGAATGTGCTCGCGCGTCTGCGGCATCGGGCCGTCGGCCGCCGAGACGACCAGGATCGCGCCGTCCATTTGGGCGGCGCCCGTGATCATGTTCTTGATGTAGTCGGCGTGACCGGGGCAGTCGACGTGCGCGTAGTGGCGCTTCGCCGTCTCGTACTCTTGGTGCGAGATGGCGATCGTGATGCCGCGTTCCTTTTCCTCGGGCGCATTGTCGATATCGTCGACGTTACGCTTCTGGATGTTGGAATTTTCAGTCGCGAGGCAGTTGATGATGGCTGCCGTCAGCGTCGTCTTGCCGTGGTCGACGTGACCCGTGGTCCCGATGTTGACGTGCGGTTTCGACCGGTCAAATTTGGCTTTGGCCATGATCTGCTTCTGTGTTCCTTCGGCTTAGATGTGCGCTACTAGTAGTAAACTGCTGGGTGACCTAGGCGGTCGCGAGTTTCTTTCCGGATGCCTTCGCGACGATTTCTTCTTCGACGGATCTCGGCGCTTTCTCGTAACGCGAGAACTCCATCGTGTACGTCGCGCGGCCTTGGGTCGCGGAACGCATGTCGGTCGCATAACCGAACATTTCCGAGAGCGCGACGTCCGCGGTGATGACCACCGCCCCGCCGGGCGCTTCTTCTTGCGACTGGATCTGGCCGCGGCGCCGATTCAAGTCGCCGTTGATCGCGCCGAGATAGTCCTTCGGCGTCGTCACTTCGACTTTCATGATCGGCTCGAGCAAGATCGGGCCGGCCTTTTTGTTGGCGTCTTTGAACGCCATCGAGGCCGCGATCTTAAACGCCATTTCCGACGAGTCGACATCGTGGTACGAACCGTCGAAGAGCGTCGCCTTGAAGTCGAGCACCGGGAAACCTGCGAGCGTACCCGACGTGGCCGCTTCGCGAATACCCTCTTGGACCGGCTTCACGTATTCTTTGGGCACCGTGCCGCCGACGACTTTGTTCTCGAAGACGTAGCCCGTGCCGGCCGGCAGCGGCTCCAGACGAATCCAGACGTCGCCGTACTGACCCTTACCGCCGGACTGGCGCACGAATTTGCCCTGTACCTCGACCGACTTCGTGATCGCTTCTTTGTACGCGACCTGCGGTTTCCCGACGTTCGCTTCCACCTTGAACTCGCGTTTGAGGCGGTCCAAGATGATCTCGAGATGCAACTCGCCCATACCGCCGATGATGGTCTGCTGCGTCTCTTCGTCGGTGCGCATACGGAACGTCGGATCTTCTTGCGCGAGGCGCGTCAGCGCGATGCCCAGTTTGTCCTGATCGCCCTTGGTCTTCGGCTCGATGGCCTGAAAGATCACGGGCTCCGGGAAGACGATGTTCTCGAGCAGGATCGGATCTTTTTCGTCGCACAGCGTGTCGCCGGTGCGCGTGTCGGTCATGCCGACGGCCGCGGCGATGTCGCCCGCACCGATCGCGTCGATATCTTCGCGATGGTTGGCGTGCATCCGCAGGATGCGTCCGATGCGTTCTTTTTTCTGCGTGCGCGCGTTGTAAACGTACGAGCCCTTTTCGAGCACGCCCGAATAGACCCGGAAGTACGTTAGGTTGCCGTACGGATCGGTCGCAATCTTGAATGCCAACGCGGCGAAGGGCTGATTGTCATCGGCCTTGCGCGTGATGTCGCTGTCGTCTTTGGGATCCTTGCCGGTGATCGTCTTGGCTTCGATCGGCGAGGGCAGAAAGTCGACGACGGCGTCGAGCAACGGCTGCACGCCCTTGTTCTTGAACGCCGAGCCGCACAGCATCGGCAGCACGTCGCCCGCGATCGTCGACTTGCGCAGAGCGGTCTTGAGGCGATCGACCGGGATGTCCTGACCGTCGAAGAACATCTCGAGCAGCGCGTCGTCATGCTCGGCGATCGCCTCGATCAGTTCGTGGCGCCACTTCTGCGCCGTCGCGAGCAGTTCGCCGGTCGGGCTCTCGTCGATCTCCATCACGGAGCCGGCATCATCGGTATAGACGATCTTTTTCATCGTGAAGAGATCGACCACGCCCATGAAGTCGGCTTCGGCGCCGATCGGCACCTGGATGGGAACCGCTTTCGCACCGAGGCGCTCGCGCACTTTGGCGACGCAATTGAAGAAATCGGCGCCCATGCGGTCCATCTTGTTGACGAAGATGATCCGCGGCACTTTGTACTTGTTGGCCTGACGCCATACGGTTTCGGACTGCGGCTGCACCGCGGCCACCGAATCGAACAACGCGACGAGCCCGTCGAGCACGCGCAGCGAGCGCTCCACCTCGACGGTGAAGTCCACGTGGCCTGGCGTATCAATAATGTTGATACGCGTGTCGCGCCACGTGCATGCCGTTGCGGCCGAGGTGATCGTGATGCCGCGTTCTTGTTCCTGGACCATCCAGTCCATCGTCGCCGCGCCGTCGTGGACTTCGCCGATTTTGTGCACGCGGCCGGTATAGAAAAGAATACGCTCCGTCGCCGTCGTTTTTCCGGCGTCGATATGCGCAGCGATCCCGATGTTCCGGGTGTGTTCGAGGGGGTATTCGCGATTGAGCGGCATGATGTTGGAGGGTTACAATTACCAGCGGTAGTGAGCGAAGGCTTTGTTGGCTTCCGCCATTTTGTGGGTGTCTTCGCGCTTCTTGATCGAAGCGCCGAGATTATTGGCCGCGTCCATCAGTTCGGCCGCGAGCTTTTCTTCCATCGAGTGACCGGGCCGGGCACGGGCGTAGTTGATCAGCCAGCGCATCGCCATGGCCTGACGGCGGTCCGGACGGACCTCCATCGGAACTTGGTAGGTGGCACCGCCGACGCGCCGCGGACGCACCTCCACGAGCGGCATCGCGTTACCGAGCGCTTGGGTGAAGATGTCCATCGGATCGCGACCCGATTTCGTCTCGACGATCTCGAGCGCGCTGTAGCAGATACGCTCCGCAATGCTCTTCTTGCCCTGAAGCATCACCTTATTGATGAAGCGCGAGAGCACTTTCGAGTTGAATTTCGGATCGGGAAGAATCGGTCGCTTCGGGACCGGGCCTTTACGCGGCATCTCTCTCTAGCGTCCTTACTTCTTACCGGTGGGTTTAGCGTTGCGCTTGGCGCCGTATTTCGAGCGGCCTTGCTTGCGGTTGGCGGCGCCCGAGGTGTCGAGCGTGCCGCGAATGATGTGATAGCGCACGCCGGGGAGATCCTTGACGCGACCGCCGCGGATAAGGACCACGGAATGCTCCTGAAGGTTGTGTCCGATACCCGGAATGTACGCGGTCACTTCCTCACCGTTGGTGAGGCGGACGCGGGCGACTTTCCGCAGAGCCGAGTTCGGCTTCTTCGGGGTGATCGTCTTGACTTGGGTACAGACGCCGCGCCGCTGGGGGTTCCCCGCGACTTCAAAGGTCCGATTGGGCAGATCCGGGTGGCCCGGCTTCGGTCCGGTCGAAACGACGCGGAACGCCGGAGTTTTCACCTTTTTTTGGATCTTTTCGCGGCCCTTACGGACCAATTGGGAGATTGTCGGCACGCCTATCCTCGAAACACACACGAAAGCGGCCACACCGTCGGTGGGCCGAACCTCCGGATTATATCAAGCCAGGCCAGTAAGGTCAACGCGGGGGCGGTCACCCAAAATAAGTGAGCGCTAGCTCGCCTGGCTCGAAACGGCCGTAGCCGGCTCCGGCTTCCGGCCCGGCAGCGCGATGAAGGCGAGGATGGCGGCCAAGAACGCGACCAGCGCCGATGCGTATTGGACGCTACGGAAACCGGCGAGGTAGCCCTCCTTAACCGCGGCCGCCACGGCCGGCCGGTCGGCGCTGGGCACGTCGGGCGGGACGGTCCCGGCGGCAAACTTGGCGCGCTCGGCGTCGACCAGCGTACGTGTCTGCGCCGAGATGTGCGCTTGCCCGAGGCGGCCGTCGAAGCCGCCGGCGAACACGCCGAAGAAAAGGACGCCGAGGAGCGCAATCGCGATCAGGCCCGCCGAGCGCGCAACGGCGTTGTTGATTCCGGAGGCCAGACCGCTCAGTTCCGGATCGGACGAATCGAATACGGTCGTCGTGAGCGGCGCAATGAAGAACGTCGCGCCGATCCCCAGCATCACCACCGCCGGGAAATACGTCGTCCAATAATTGCCGCTGCCGATGCCGGGCAGCGCATACAAGATATAGGCGCAGCCCGCGAATGCGGCGCCGATGACGAGCGGGGTTCGCGCACCTAGCCGGTGCACGAGACCGCCCGACCAGCGCGAGAACGCGAACTGCAAGACGACGAACGGCAAGAACGTCGCACCGGCTGCCGTCGGCGAATACCCTTGTACGTCGATGAGGAGATACGGAAAGAAATAGAGGCTGCCGCCAAGCGCGAGGTAGAGCGCGAACGTATAGACGTTGGCGATCGTAAAAACCCGCGATGTGGAGAACATCGAGAGCGGCATCATGGGATGCGCGGCGCGCCGTTCCGCGACCACGAAAAGCCCCAGCACGATCGACCCCACCGCGATGAAAGCGGCGCCGTCGATGCGGCCGTCTTCCAACTGCACGCGGATGAGCCCATACACGAGCGCGCCGAGTCCCAGCGTGGCGAGCAGGGCCCCGGTCCAATCGATCGCATGCACTGCCTTCTCGTCGCGGCTCTCCGGCACGCGCAAGACCGCGATCGCGAGCACGAGAACCGCGAGCGGCACGTTGATGAGAAACACCCAGCGCCATGACGCCGTCTGCGCGAGATACCCGCCGATCACGGGGCCCGCCGCGCCGGTGAGGGACGCGAAGCCGGACCACGTGCCGATCGCTTTGCCACGCTCGTCGCCCGCGAACGTAACGCTGATCAGCGCGAGCGACTCCGGCACGGCAAGTGCCGCGCCGACCCCTTGCACCGAGCGCGCGACGATCAGCACGATGATGCCCGGCGCCGCCGCGCACGCGACCGATGCGGCCGCGAAGATCGCGATGCCGATGACGAAGAGCTTACGGCGTCCGAAGCGGTCGCCGAGCGACCCGCCGACGAGGATCAACGCGGAGAGAAAGAGCGCATACGCCTCGATCACCCACTGCATCTGGCCGCTCGTCGCGCCCAATTCGCGCTGAATGATCGGCAGTGCGACGTTGACCGCGGATCCATCGATGAAGCTCATGCTCGAGCCGAGGATCGCTGCGATCAGGACCCACGTCTTGTTCATGCGGCTGTATCCGGTATAGTAGGTCGAGTCCCTTTACCGGGCGCACGTCGCCGGAGACCGCTCATGCCCAAGCCCACTGCCAAACCGAAACCGCCCAAACCGCCGCAGACCGCGCCACCGCTACGCGCGAGCAAACCGACGGCGCCGGAAAAGATCCCGCGCGTGATCGCCGCGCCGACGCTCGACGATCATCTCGAGGTGATGACGCGCGCCATCTTTGCAGCCGGGCTCAGCTGGGCATTTATCGAATCGCGCTGGGATACGTTCCGGCCCGCCTTCGACGGCTTCGCAATTGCAACGGTTGCGGCATACGGCGACTACGACGTCGAGCGTCTGATGACGGCCGACGGCATCGTGCACTCGCGATCGAAAATCGTGGGTACGATCGCCAACGCACGCGCGCTGCAGTCGCTCGCCGCGGAGTTCGGCGACGTCGGCGCCTACGCGAAATCGTTTCCGACCTACGACGCGCTCTACGTCGACGCCAAGAAACGCTTCGCGTATCTCGGCGATCTCAGTTGTTACTACTGGCTCTTCCGCACCGGCTTACCCGTCCCGAAATTCGAGACGTGGATGGAACGGCAGGACCGCGATCATCCGCGCATGCGCGAGATGGTCATGCTCGGGCGCAGCGAGAACCGCTCTTCCGAGACGGGCTAACGCTATGCGGTGTGGACGGGCGTCCGTTCGGACACCGCCGTGCGCTCGGCGCGTAACGCGATCACAAAGCGCGTTCCGCGCGCAACCGCTGCATCGAGCCGCAGCGTTCCGCCGGCACGTTCGATCGCGCGTTTAGCAATTGCGAGGCCCAAGCCGCTGCCTTCGACCTCGCCGCGGCTCGCGCCGCGAAAGAACCGCTCGAAGATTGCCTCGCGGTCCTCGGGCGGAATCCCCGGACCGTCGTCGGCGACCGCGATCTCGACGATACCGTCGTGCGGAAGACTGCTTGCGACGCGAATCGGCGAGTCCGGCGCGTACTTGATCGCGTTGTCGATGATGTTCGCGAGCGCCTCGTACACTTCGCCCCGGTCGGCGATCGCCGTCGCGGCGACGCCCGTCTCGATCTCGAAGCGCACCGACGGTGCGAGGCCGCGCCGCACGTCGACGATCTCCGCGATCAGCTCGCGCACGTCGAACGGCTCGAACAAGCGGGTGTCTTCGCCTTCGAGCTTCGCCAGCAGCACGAGGTTGTCGACCAGCGTCCGCATGCGCCGGCCCTCTGAGGCAATCGACGAGAAGATGAACTTCGAGCGCTCGTCGGCATCGCTCACGCGGCGGCGCAGGAGGTCGATGTAGCCCAAGACGATCGTCAGCGGCGTGCGTAACTCGTGGCCCGCATCTGCGACGAACTGCCGCATCTGCGCCTCCGCCGCCTCGCGCTCCGCGAACGCTGCCGAGACTTGTTCCGACGCCGCGTTGTAGGCGTGCGCGAGAACGTCGAAGTCGCTCTTGCGCGCGAGCGTGATCGCTTGCGGCCGGAAATCGCGGGCCGCAAAGCGCTGCAGGGCTTCGGTGACGTCGACCAGCGGTTGGATCGCCTGTTCTGTAATATAACGGCCGATGAAATAGGCCAGCAATCCGACGGTGATCGCGGCCACGAGTACCGAGCCGATGATGATCAGCGCGGCATTCTGGAAAAGTGCCGGATCCGGCCCGAACGAGATGATCCCGTTGAGGAATGGCTGCGGCGGCGCAAGGCGCACGCCGAACAGCGTCGCGATCGCGTAACCGAACCGGCTGCCTTCGAAACGCGGACGCAACCCGGTGCCGCTGCGCACGACGCCGTCGACGATGGCGGTCTCGTTGGGCGGCGCGCCGTAACGCGGCGGGGGCGGGCCTTCGGGGGGCGTCTGCGCGCCGGTCCGGCGCGCTCCCCGCGGCGTTCGCGGCAGCGCTGCGTAGGAGTGCACGCCTTCGTGCATGTCGCGATTCTCGAATTCGAACGCCGCCTCGAAGAACGGCTGGTGCCGTTGCGCCGCACGCGTGCCGAACGCTTTCGCGTTGGTCGACGAGAGCGCGATCGAGGCGTTGACCTCGTGTGCGAACAGCGCCAGACCGAGAATCCCGATCACGGTCAACAGCACCGCCACCGACGAGACGGCAACGAAGACGTACCAGCCGGTCAGCCTCCGCGCGAGCGCGGAAAAGGCATCAATGGGAGCGGAGGGCGTAACCGGCTCCCCGGATCGTGCGGATCAGTTTGGGCTCGAAATTCGCGTCGATCTTCGCGCGCAGATACGAAACGTACGTTTCGACCGCACCCGGACCGACGTCGCGATCGCTGCCCCAGACTAAGTCCAGCAGCTGGTCGCGCGTGAACACGCGCTCGGGATTGCGCACGAAGGTCAGCAGCAACGCATATTCGCGCGCCGAGAGTTCGATCAAGAAGTCGCCGCGCTTGACGTCGCGACGATCGAGGTCGATCGTGAGATCGGCATAGGAAACGATGCTGGGCGCTTCGAGCCGCGGGCGGCGCAGCGCGGAGTGCAGGCGCGCCACGAGTTCGGACATCTCGAAGGGCTTCGGAATGTAGTCGTCCGCGCCGCGCAGCAACCCGGTGACGCGGTCGTCGGTGTCGGCCTTCGCGCTGAGCATCAGGATCGGCGCCTCGGTCACGCGGCGCATCATCGGCAACAGCTCGAGACCGTTGACGTAGGGCAGCATCACGTCGAGGATGATCGCGTCGGGCCGCCACTCACGCACCAAGGTCAGGCCGCTCTGGCCGTCGCCGGCGCTGCGCACCTCAAATCCGTCCTCGCCGAGGCCGAGCTCGAGGAGTTCGCGCAAGTGCCGTTCGTCGTCGATCACTGCGACCCGGGGCGGGGGCGTCGAACTCGTCATCATGGTTGTTTCACGCTTCCTCCGCCAGTTCCTAACTGGGGCGCCCGCACGACGAACAATCCGGGCGAGGGGGCATAGTTGATGAAGCCGGCGCCACGTGGATTTGCACGCGGCGGCGGGCTCGTGCCCGGCGCCGGGCTCGGCGTGGGTGAGGGCGGAGCCGGCCGCGTCCCCGGCGGCACGATCTCGAAGCCGTGCGCCTTGGCTTCGTCGGGCGTCAGGACGGTGGCGTACATGCACGAGACCAGCGCCCGGAACGGCTGGAGTGCGGCGATCAGGGCCGGACTCGGCGTAAACGCCGCGCGCGGAGCCGCAGCATTCGGCGCGACGCTGATCTGGGGCTGGAAGACCGGCGGTGCTCCGCCCGGTCCGCCGGGACCGCCCGGCTCACCGCCGGGCGGCCGAACACGCCCGCCGCCGGCGCCGGCGCCGTTTTGCGGCCGGGGGAAAAGGTCGCGCGGGATGTCCGGGCCGAGCGCCAAGTACCAGCTGCCCTTCGCATCGCCGTGCGGCGTCACGTTGACGCCGGTCACCGCCGGTAACGGCGCCGTGCCCGCGACGTACGCCGTCGCTACGGCGCCCAGTTGCGCGAGCGCGGTCGTGGCGAGCGGCTGCAGTTCGGCCGTGCACTCGGTGCGACTCGTCGCCACGTTGAGCACGGACGCAGCGTCGGGCGGCGCGACGAAGTGCAGTTCACCGAAGCCCAGCCCGCCGCGCGGACCGTTCGGCGCCGGGCTCGCTCCGGCTTGTGCGGTTTGCGCTGCCGCCCGCAGCGAGCCGCCGCCGCGCGCGCCGCGCGCGTAGCCCGCACCCGGCCGCGCCCCGGTGTTGATCGAGTACGAGAGTTGGATCGTCCGCGGCGGCAACGGGTTCGCTGCGACCAGCAAAACGCTGCCGCCGACGAGTGGCTGCGGCTGCGCACCGTTGAGCGTCGAGAAGAGTGCCGTTTGGTTGTTGAAGGCGTTGGTCTCGAACAACGTCAGCATGCCGATCCCGAACGGATGCGTGACCCCGAAACTCACGTTCACGTACGGCGCGAGGTGCTGCGAATTGTTGATGCCCACGTACTGCGCGTTGGCAATGAACTCTAAATTGCTCGGCGGGTTGAACGCATCGATCGTGAAGTTGCCCTTGTGCATGGGCCGCCCGTAGATCTGCGAGTTGAGGATCAGCGTGCTGCCGGTCCCGGTGAAAAGCGGATCGGCGGACGTGTACTCCGAGATGTTGGTCGAGTACGAGGGGATCCCCGTGACGTCTTTACCGAGCGCAAGCCGCGCGGTGATATCGTAGCCTTGATAGAGCCGGTCGGTGCCGTTGACGGGGGCGCTCACGTACACGTTCGCGGCCGTCAACGCCGTGGGACAGACCGACGCATAGTACATCTGCACGGCGCTGGTGACGAGGGCCGGAACGCCGCCGGCCGCTGCCGGCAGCGATGCGGTGACGAGTTGCCCGGCTTGCGACTGGCGGTAGACATCGGTGCTCACGTAGCCGTACTTCCACTGATGCGTCCACGACGCCGAATAGTCGATCGCCGATTGCGCCGTCGATTGGTCGCCGGGACCGCTGATCTGCGCCGTGCCGCCCGCGCAATTCACGCGCGCCGATTGCGGATCGCTGTAACTGCGCACGACGGTCGGCGCCGGTTGCGAACTGCCGAGCGACGCCGAGAGCGTGACGTCATCGAGGTCGGTCGGGCGCCAATCGCCGCTGAATCCGGCCAGGATCGAGGTGCCCGCACCGGTCGTCGCCGCGAGCGAGAGCGTCGGCCCGATCGAGACCCGGTTGCTGACCTTGATCGAGTCCTGCAGCGCATAGGTGGATGCCGCGACAGCATTGAGGGAAGACGTCACGAGGTTGCTGGTGCCGAACGATACGAGCGGCGCGAAGTTGGTCTGCGAGCCGAACGTGGTCGCGTTGAGCGTGATCGTATGGTTGTCTTTACTGATCGTCGCTTGGCTCGCAATTCCGCGCGTAAGCGAATAGGTATCCGTCGCATACGGCTCTGCCACCGGACACGGAATTGCCGCGCCGACGCAGTCGTCGATCGTACGATCGAGCTCGTTCGAGAGGCCGAATTGCGTCGAGGTATACCCGGTCGCCTGAACCGCCACTTGGCCGACGAGCGATTGCACCGTGCCGTAGACGAACTGGTATTTCCCGGTCGTCGTGTTGTTCGGACCGATGCCGCACGGGAGAATGTTCGTATCCTGCGTGCAGAGCGACGCGGTCGCGGTGTTGTTCTCGAGCGCGGTCAGCACCAGCGTCGTATTGTCGGTCAGCCCGTAGCGCAGCTTGATGAAGTCGCCGGCGCTCGTGCTCTCGCCGCCGTGCGGATACGTCACACCGCTCTGGTCGAGATAGTCTTGGAAGGTCAGCGGGTTGTTGCCGCCGCGTTTGGTCGTGAGCACCGCGACGCCGAGCTTGCCGACCGAACCCGTCACGCCGACCGACCAGTTGTACTTGTCGAACGATCCGTCGGCCGCCGTGAGGCGGTATTGCCACGTTTGCGTCGGCTGCAGCGTGGTGAAGTTGACGCCGCCGCCCAGCGCACCGGCGCGCGCGCCGAAGCTGGCGCTCGCGCCGGTGAAGAGATCGGTGTTGATCCCGCGCAGGTTGACGGCCGAACCGGGTGCCGAGAGCGGGATGCCGTCGAGCGTGACCGCCGTTTGCGACTCGTCATGGCCGTGCAGTGAGATCGTTTGCGGTGAATCGGGGTCGTTCGAGGTTTGCGTGACGTCCACGCCGGCCACCGTGTTGAGCGCGTCGATCAAGGAATCCGAGATGCGCCGGATCGGGCTATTCTCATCGACGTCATGCGTCGCCACCGTCACACGCGCCACGGTCCGGCCGATGATCTTCATGGTGGAGTCCGACGAATCGGTCGCGGAACCGGTACTCTGCGCTAGGGCCGACGACCCCAGCACGACGTCGACATCGACTTCTTTGTTGCCCAGCAACTCGAACGCCGACGACGTGCTGGTGCGGTAGCCGGGCTTGTTGACGCGCACGCGGTAGATGCCGCTCGCCACGTCGGTGTACTTGACGATGCCGCTGCGCGTCGTGAGGGCGCTGGCAACGCTCGGCCCGAGCAAAAACACGCGGGCGTTTGAGAGCGCCCCCGTACTATCGCCCTTGACCGTGATCTGAATGATCCCGGTGTTCTCGCTCGACTGCGCGAACGCGGGTGCGGTGAGGCCGCCAACGGCCAATGCTGCGGCAAGACAAGCAGCGAAAATACGGCGCCCACGCGTCATCATTGGGCGCTATCCTGTCATGCTAGCCTTGGAAACGCCTCGGAGCGAGCTATCCTCCGGCCTGTGCGATTGCCTCGAGGAAACGCGCACCGAAGTCGGCGAGCTTCTTCTCACCGACGCCGCTGATCGCGCGCAGTTGCACCGGCGTACGCGGCAATTCCCGCGCCATCGCCCGCAATACCGCATCGCTGAACACCACGTAGGCCGGCACGTCGCGCTCGTCGGCGAGCTCTTTGCGCAGATCGCGCAATGCCCGGAACACCTCGGCGTTGTAGGGTCCATCGGCCGCGGCGCTCGGCGCGCGCTTGCGTCCGCGCTCGGCTGCCGGCGGCGATTCGCGCACGATGACGGCCGTGCGTTCGGCGAGGGCAGCGTGACCGCTCGCCGTTACCGATACGGTGTTGAAGTGCAGCGCATCGACGGCAACGAGCCCCAACCGCACCAATTCGTCAGCGAGCGCTCGCCATGACGTCTTGCTGCGATCCTTGCCGATGCCGTAGGTCGTGAGCCGCTCGTGATTCCAGCGCCAGATCTTCTCGTTCTCCGCACCGAGCAGCACGTCGATCACGTGCGCGATGCCGACCCCGAAACCGTTCGAACGCCGGATGCGCTCGATGCACGAGAGCAGCTTCTGCGTGTCGACCGTCGCATCGACGGCCGGACGCGGCTCGAGGCAGTTGTCGCAGCCCCCGCAATTCAGTTCGGTCCACGCTTCGCCGAAATAAGCCAGTAAGTCGCGCCGGCGGCAGTCGTTGGAATACGCGTAGCGCGTCATGCGCTCGAGTTGTTGACGCGCGACCGCTCGTTCGGCCTCGGTCTCCTTCTCCTCGATAAAGCGCTCGAACTTCGCGACATCGCCGTGATTGAAGAACAGGAGACAATCCGCGGGCACGCCGTCGCGACCCGCGCGGCCCGTCTCCTGGTAGTAGCCCTCGACGCTCTTGGGCAGATCGTAGTGCACGACAAAGCGCACGTTACTCTTATCGATACCCATGCCGAAGGCGACCGTCGCGCAGATCACCCGCGTCTTATCCCGAATGAAGCGTTCTTGGTGACGCGAGCGCTTCGCGGCGTCGAGCCCGGCGTGGTACGGTAACGCTGCAATCCCCGCGGCCTTCAAACGGCCGGCGAGGTCGTCGGCGCCGGCGCGGCTGGCGACGTAGACGATACCGGCATCGTCCGGGCGCGCATTGAGCCACGCGACGAGCGCCTCCGGACTGCGCTTCTTACGCGTGACGCGATACGTCAGGTTCGGACGGTTGAAGCTGCCGACGTGCAGCGCGGGCGTGCGCAACGCCAGGCGCTCGACGATATCCGCCCGCACGCGGTCGGTCGCGGTCGCGGTGAACGCGAGGAACGGCACATCGCTGAAGCGTTCGCGCAACTCCGCGATGCGGCGGTAATCGGGCCGGAAGTCGTGGCCCCACTCGCTGATGCAGTGGGCTTCGTCGACCGCAAAGCGCGTGACGTTCCAGCCTTCGAGTTCGGTTGCGAACGAGGGGATCGTCAGCCGCTCGGGCGCGACGTAGAGCAGCCGGTACGCGCCGCGGCGCAAGCCGTCGATCCGTTCGCGCACTTCGTCGTACTCGAGCGATGAATTGAGATACGTTGCAGCGATGCCGGCGGTCGTGAGCGCGTCGACTTGGTCTTTCATCAGCGCGATCAGGGGCGAAATCACAACCGTGAGACCGGGCGTCAAGAGCGCGGGCAACTGATAGCACAGCGACTTACCGCCGCCCGTCGGCAGCAGTGCGAACACGTCGCGACCGGCCAGCACGTCGCCGACGATGGCTTCTTGCAGCGGGCGGAAGGCGTCGAACCCAAAATAGCGCTTGAGCGCGTCGGATACCACGCCCGCCTCGACCGTCATCGCAGGGACCATTCGACAAAGCGTTCCCTCCGGCCCGGGCGCCGGCAAGATGTGCCCGCTGAGAGGGGTGCCCGACCACCGGAGGAGTACCAGGTGCGATGTTCCTCGACGACGTGTGCGCGCTCGTTCTCGGCGCGCTCGGCGCAACCGTCGTCATCCGGATGGCGCGCGGCATTCGCGCGACGCGCATCTTGCCGGTCGCTACGGCGCCGCCGGCGGGCTCCATCAGCGTGATCGTTCCGGTCCTCGATGAAGCGGCGCGCATCGCCGGCTGCCTGCACGGCTTGCTTTCGAGCGGCCCGGAAGTCGGCGAGATCCTCGTCGTCGACGGCGGCTCGCACGACGACACGCTCGCGTGCGCACGCGACATCGGCAGCGCCGATCCGCGCGTGCGCGTCATCGATGCTTCGCCGGTGCCCGCGGGTTGGAACGGCAAGGCGTGGGGACTCGACGCCGGCTTACGCGCATCGGATCCGGACGCGCGCTGGATCGTGACGATTGACGCCGACGTTCGCCCGACGGCCGGACTTTTCGCTGCAATGGTGGCGCACGCGCAGGCGCGCAACGTCGAGGTGTTGAGCGTCGCGACGCGCCAGGTGCTCGGCACTCCGCTGATGGCGGTCGTGCACCCCGCGATGCTCGCGACGTTGATCTATCGCTTCGGGCTGCCCGGACGCGAAGCCACGCGCGTTGCGGACGTGCAGGCCAGCGGACAATGCTTCCTCGCGCTGCGCGCACGGCTGATCGCGCACGGCGCGTTTGCGATCGTGCGGACGTCCCGCTGCGAAGACGTCACGCTGGCACGATCGCTCGTTGCCGCCGGCGTACCGGCCGGCTTCTACGAAGCGGGCGATCTGGTGAGCGCGCAGATGTACGCCGGCGCAGCGGAGACGTGGCGCAACTGGCCGCGCTCGCTCACATTGCGCGACCGCTTCGCGCCGTTCGGCGCCTGGTTCGGCTTGACCGAGGTCGCGCTCGTGCAGGCGGTTCCGCTGCCGTTGGCGATCGGCCTCGCGCTCGCGCACGCGACCGGATCGCTCACGTTTGCGGTCGCAGCGATCCTGACGTGCGTGCGCGCGGGCGTCCTCTGCGGGGCCGCGCGCGCCTACGTGCGGCGTCCGTGGACGTACTGGCTCTCTCCGCTCGCCGACGTCCCGGTGGCCCTGGCGCTGTTCGCTTCGGCCGTACGCCGCCGCCATACGTGGCGCGGTCGCGAGCTGATCCTCGCCGACACGCAGCGATGAATCGCGCCGGGGGAGTCATCGCCTGGACGTTGGTGGCGTTGCACGCGCTTGCGCTGTGCCTGGGGCTGTTCGGTCTGCTCATCGCCATGCCGCATCCGGAACTGTTTGCGGGCAACGCTGCCGCAACCGCGTTCTACGCACGGGCGATGAACGATACCGGCGGCACGGCGATGTTCCTCGGCGCACTCGCGATGATCGCCTTCGGACTATGGCAACTGGGCCCGCGCCGCACGCTGATCTTCTTCCTCGCCGCCACGATCATCTCGGCAACCGCCGAGCTGACCGGCACGAAAACCGGCTGGCCGTTCGGCGGCTATGAGTACACGAATTTTCTCGGACCAAAGTTGCTCGGCCGCGTGCCGGCCGCTATTCCGCTCTCGTGGTTCTATATGGGCTTCGCCGCGTTGATCCTCGCGAGCGCAATCACCCGCAATCGCCTCTGGTGGTCGATCGTACTCGGCACGTGGCTGCTCGTGACGTGGGATCTCGTGCTCGATCCATCGATGGCTGCGCCGAACTTGCAATACATCCACTTCTGGATCTGGCACGAAACCGGTCCCTACTTCGGGATGCCGCTGCGCAATCTCGCGGGCTGGTTCGGTACCGGACTCGCGTTCATCGCGGCCGGCCGCCTGGCGTGGAACGAGGCGGAAGCGCCACGCGTTCCGGTCGCAATTCCCTACGCGGTATACGCGATCAATATCGTGTGGTCGATGATCCTCAGCGTTGCGGCCGGGATGTGGCCGACCGCGGTCGCCGCAATCCTCGTCAGTCTGGTGCCCGCGGCGTTCGCGTTCACCGGTGCGCGCCGGACTCGCGCGTGACGCGCTACCCGCCATGGGGCATGCTCGGACCGCCGGCAATCGCGCGCTGGGCGTTACGCACGCACGCCTCAACGGTGCGCGTCGAGGGTCTCGACAACATTCCGGCGCGCGGTCCGGTCATGCTGGTTGCGCGGCACTTCCACCATTTGCTCGACGGCGCGGTGCTGGTGCGCTACGTTCCCCGCCCGGTGCACATCGTCGTCGGTTTGGACTGGACGGCCGACGCGACGCAACGCACGTGGATGGAGCGCGCGTGCCGCACCGCGCAGTATCCGATCGTGCTGCGTCCGGCAACGCTGGGCGAGCGCGCCGGTTACGCGCGCAACGAGTTCGTAGGCTACACCCGGTCCGCGTTGCGCGACGTTAGCGCGCTGCTGAGTGCCGGTCGCGTCGTTCTCGCGTTCCCCGAAGGGTATCCGAACGTCGATCCCGTCTTCGCGCGCAAAGCAAACGACGACGCATTCTTACCGTTTGCGCTCGGCTATCGCCGCATGATCGATCGGGCGCAGCGCACGGAGGGCGTGCGCGTCGCGGTCGTGCCGGTCGGCTTCCACTACACGCGCGGGCCGCGCTGGTCGATCGTTGCGCGCATCGGCAGCGCGCGCTTCGATCCGGCCAACGCCGATCTCGAAGCCGACGTGCACGATCTCTCGCGCGCGCCATAACAAAACGGCCCGCTCACCGAAGTGAGACGGGCCGTTGCAGTGCACTACGCCGTTAGGCGCGGAACCTAGCGGTACGAACCGCTGCGCGACTGGAAGCAGTCGCGGCAGTAGACCGGCTTATCGCCACGCGGTTGGAACGGCACGGTGGCCTTCCCGCCGCAGTTGCTGCAGGTCACTTCGAACATCTCGCGCTGGGGACGGGCTCCGCCGCCACCACCGTAGCCGCCGCCGCCGCCACCGGAGTAGCTGCCACCGCCGCCGCCGGCGCCTGCGCGCTGGGCTTTGCGGGCCGCGCGGCAATCCGGGCAACGGTTCGGCTTGTTCGTGAAGCCCTTCGCTGCGAAGAACTCTTGTTCGCCCGCGCTAAACGTGAAGGGTGCGTTGCAGTCAACGCAGTTGAGGGTTTCGTCTGTATACATTAGTCTTGAACTCCAGGACTGATTTAGTTAAGCGCCATTCAACTCAACTCGCCTTCCTGGAACTGTAGACAATGCAACAAGACCACGCGGACAACTTGACCCCAGACCGGGCCGGCGCTCGGGCCTTGCCTGGTACGAGGGATAATACCACAAAAGTCGCTGGGAAGTTGCAAGTCAAGCCCTACCTGGGTAGATTTGAGCGGATATGATTCGCGATATAGTTGTAC
>Ga0182015_10001897_pt1 | contig 26606 bp, 23 predicted proteins | sample 712P3MmetaG_FD_120478 | JGI IMG/M metagenome (GOLD analysis project Ga0182015, IMG submission 120478) | Permafrost microbial communities from Stordalen Mire, Sweden - 712P3M metaG | ecosystem: Environmental > Terrestrial > Soil > Wetlands > Permafrost | place: Sweden: Stordalen | collected...
ACCGCCAGTGAAGCACCGGTCCGGACCGCTCGTGAAACCGGTGCGAGACTCTCGCTGGGCCTGGTCGCCGGCGGAGTCGTCCTGTTGTTGGCTGCCGTGTGGGGCGGCATGCGCCTGATGCGCGCGCATGGCCATTCCGCCGATGCAGGCAGTCAAACCGCCCGCACGGCTTATGCTCCATCGGCGCCGCCACGTCCGTCCCCGGCTCCGCCTGCGGCTTCGGCCCAGCTCACGCCTTCAACCCCGCCTACGGCCCCGGCCACTGCCGTGGCCGCGACTCGGGCCGTGCTGCATAAAGAAATGCCTGTCGTTCCCGCCAGTGCGCTCCGGACGGTCCGAGGGCATATCCAGGTCACCGTGCGTGTGACGGTCGATCCTTCGGGGAAGGTAGTCGATGAGGCACTCAAGTATTCAGGCTCCAGCAAATACTTCGCACGTTTGGCATCCGACGCCGCCAAAAAATGGCGGTTCGACCGCGCCGCCAATCAGGCGCCCCGGGAGTGGCTGTTGCAGTTCGAGTTCACACGCGCCGGTGTCATCGCCAATGCGGGCCCGCGCTCGTGAGGGCGTATCCTTTTGAGTCCCGCTCTGTGCGATAGTATTCGCCGCGTTATCGGTGGAGACTTCAATGAACGAAGAAGCGTTGAACCTCAGCATACGGAAATTCTTGAAATTGGTCGGCATCAGCTCGCAGCGGGAGATCGAGCACGCCGTCGCCAAAGCGACAGGCGCCGGCGCCATTGCAGGCACGGAATCATTTCCCGCAACGATGACGCTCGAGATTGCCGGTCTCGAAGTGAGAGTCGTGTTCCGCGGCGACATCGATCTCGAGTGATGCGGTCATCGTTTAGGAGAGGGATGCATATGAGAATTCATTTGGTCGTTTTTATCGCGGCTCTATCGACAACGATCGGGATTGCCGGGGCGGATGAGCTCAAGCCCCCGCCTACCAAGGAAGGCCTTTGGGAGACTCGCAGTACGCATACCCTGCAAGGGAAAAGCGTTTCCGACCCGCCGGTGAAGATGTGCCAATCGCACGAGACCACCAAGTCGATGCAGGCACGCGGAGAGGAGATGAGGAAAAAAAACGAGTGCACCACCCATGTCACTCAACCGTCGCCCAATACCTACGTGGAGGAGAACCGCTGCGCCAAAGGTCCAAACGCCGGCTCGGTCACGAAAGTCATTTACAGCAACCAAGGCGATACGGCATCCCATACTGAGATGCACATGGATGTAGGGAAAGCCGAAGCTGTGGTGGTCATCGACGCCAAGTATCTGGGAGGCTGCCCGGCGGGTATGAAGCCCGGCGACCTCATGATGAATGACGGCAAGATAATCCCCGGCGCGAACTGAAAAAGGGGCTCCTTGACCGCGCCGATCGATGAGCTACTCTAGACGCGAAAGAAACGCGGGACGAATACGCTTTTATAATTAGAAATAGGGGAACGCCATGCGGGAAAGCTCACTCCGGTCTAGCGCTCGATCCGTGATTGCGAAACTGGCCCTGGGGGCGGCCTTTCTTTGCGGAGCCAATGTCGCAGATTCCGACCCGTCGATTGCAGCAGCCAACGACTGGATAGGTCCCTATTCGATCGGCCACACGACGCTCGTGATCATCGACCCGTCTCGAAATCCCGATGGGTCCACGCCGGTCACCTCGAGCGGCCGGCCGCTGTATTTGCACATTTGGTATCCCACGAAGGTACGAACCAGTCAGCACATCACCTATACCTGGAACAATCCGGTCTACAACCAGAACACCGGCGGTACGGTGTATCCCGGCCTGCCCGATCTACCGGCGCTGAGTTTCACGGGCAGCTCATCCTTCAATCCCGTGGCGGAGCAGGCGGCGCTGGCGGAGGGCAAGTTCCCGCTGCTCGTGGCCTCGCACGGCGATGAAGTCGCGGCAGCCAAGAATATGACCGACACTCTGGAAGCCCTGGCGAGTCAAGGATATGTCGTCGCCTCGGTCGAGCATACCGGGAACAATGATGCCTGGTATCAAGCCTACTTCCTCGAGACCGAGCTTGGCCTGAAGCTGGGCCCGAATCCGATCATCGACTCGCCCAGCGTCATCTATCAGCGGGCGAAGGATGTCAGCTTCGTGATCACGGCCGCTCTTCAAGGCAGGTTGAATCAGAAGAGCGACCGTGCCTTCTCGACTCACATCGATTCCGAGGAGATCGGCGTCCTCGGTTACTCGCTCGGCGGCGAGACGAGCCTGGCCTCGGTCGCTGGGATCCAGAGCGAGAAGCTTCCGGCGGACACTCGCATCAAAGCCGCATTCATGGGAGCCGGCAGCAACTACGGGCTCCTGCTCGACTCGGCCGATTATTCGAATGTGAGGGTGCCGCTGCTCTTCTACGGAAATGACACCGGCATCGCGTATGAGAACTTCAATGCCTTCACCCATAGCTCGCCCAAGTACCTGGTCGACATCGGCGGCATCAACCACCACACGGGCGGGTATCAGTCGAGCTGGTGCCAGGATTTCCACAACTCGATGAAGGCGGTCAACCCGGCTGTCTTCCCGGAGGCTTTCATCGATCCGGCCTCGCTGAGCCCGACCGATATCGTCAACTATGTCTTCGATGCCACGTTCTACTTCAGCTATTCCGGAGCGCGCGAGTCGGGTATTTACGATTACTGCGACGCCTCCGTTTTCGACGGAATCAGCGACGCTCAGCTCGAGGCGGTTCTGTTCGGTTCGCCCGAGATCCTGAGTGTCAAAAGCGAGTTGCAACCCTTGATGCCGCTCAAGGCGCAGGTGTCGATCGCGGAAACCACGCGGTTGGCCAACTGGTACGCCGTATCCTTTTTCAACAAGATCTTGAAGCACGACGGTAACTACGATCGATATCTGAAGGATTCCGAGGAGAATCGACAGGCCAATCCTTTGGTCAAATTCGTCGTCAATTGCGAGCAGGTCGCGCCGCACCCCATCGACCTTAAGCCGGGCGATCAGATCACGTTCATGCCGGCCGGCGATGCCGGCTACGCGGTGAGCGTGAAGTCGGGCGCGGCACTGCTCGATCGGGGCACGACCAAGCTGCAGGTGGGCGGAGACGGCAGCGCCACGTTGAGCTATCCGGGGTTCTCGTTTCCGGTACCTGGCATGACTTCCCCGATCAGCACGCTCATCGTCGATGAGGATGGGGCCATCACCACCCGAACCTCGCCCGATTACTCAACGGTAGATGACAACGGCTCTCCTTGGTACATGCGGGGTCAGCTATTGCTCAGCAATGAATTCACGATCGGTGCGTTGATGAAGGATCTGGACAGTACTGCCGCGGCCGCGGGCGGCGGCGTGTTCGCCTATTACGATACCGCCAATCAGCGCGTGATCGTCACCTACGCAGGCATACCAGCCGCGGGAACAACGGAGCCCAATACGCTGCAGGTGGCCATTTATAGCAGCGGCAAAATCCAGATGATCATCGGTGCGCTTGCCTCCACCGGCCCCAATTACACCCCTGGTATTTTCGGTACTATCGGCATCGCTTCCGGTCAAACCAAAGCGAGGGATCTGAGATCCGTCAGGCCCATCCGATTCGGCGAGCTCAGGGACGGTCCCCCGGTATTCGTACCATTTCGCGACGGCGGCGGAATCTATCAGCAGTTCTATTCGGGAAACGGAGCATCCTGCAACGGCTGGGGCCGGTCGGATGAGGCGGATTGATGACCGCAGGCGCCGACTTCGCTATCGGTGAATCGGCGCTACATGCATCCAGTTGATCGTCGGTGTCGGTGCCTGAGATGGGCCTTGCCGCTCGCTGTCCTTGCCGCCTCTCTGGCGAGGGCCGCCGCGGTCGGACCCGGCTACGACATCGATATGAGCCGCATGATCAAGGTCCGCGACGGAGTCGAGCTCGAGGCCTGGATCACCAAGCCCTCCCACCTCACCGGGAAGGTCCCGACGATCCTCACGCTGACGCAGTACGATATCGATGGGGGACGTCATGGAGACTCCGCGGGCTATTACGCCGGTCGCGGCTATGCGTTCGTACAGACATACGTGCGCGGCCGCGGCAGGTCGGGCGGCGTCAAGAGCGATGACCTCGGCGCGCAGGTGGGACGCGACGGCTACGACTTGGTCGAATGGATCGCCGCGCAGCCGTGGAGTGACGGGCGAGTCGTGATGTTCGGCGGCTCGTTCGTGGGAATGACGCAGTGGCAGACGGCAGCCCAGCTGCCGCCGCACCTCGCCGGCATCGCGCCTTATGCTCCGATTTACCCGGGATGGGATATCCCCAACACGAACGGCATCCCACAGGCTTGGACGGCTGTCATCCTGGGGTACGTGTCGGGCCGCTCGCTCAATTCAGGATTCATCCGGAATCAAGATTATTGGGCGGGGAAAATGCTCGAGCAATATGCATCCTATCGCCCCTTCAACGAGCTGGCCGACGCCATCGGTATCGCCCCGGACGATTGGTGGATGCCGGGTGATCGGGGACGGAAAAGACCCATGTTCGAGGTGTGGCTCGACCATGTGGGCGACGCTCAGTTCAACCTCGCGGCCGAACCCAGAGAGGCAAGCTACGCGGGGATGAATTTTCCTGTGCTTACCGCGACCGGCTATTACGACGACGACCAACCCGGAACCTTACGTTATTACCGCAACTACGTTGCTCACGCTCCCGCCGCGGCCGTGGCGCGGCTCCAGCTGATCATCGGACCCTGGGACCACTCCGGCACTCAGGAACCGGTCAAGGAGATCGAGGGCGTAGCGATTCCGGCCGCGGCCGTCGTCGATATGCAGAAGCTGCATGCCGACTGGTACGATTTTGCTCTAGGCCGGGGGACACAGCCGGCGCTGCTGCGCGACCACGTCGCCTACTTCATGCTCGGCGCCGACGAATGGCGATACGCGAAGACCTTGGAAGCGGCATCGTCCGGCGATCATTTGACGCTCTACTTGGACGATCCCGAAGGCACGCCGAGAGATCTGTTCCATTCGGGTCAACTGGCCGCCGAGCCGCCGAAGTCGGAGCCGCCGGCATTGCTCGTCAGCGATCCGCATGAATTACCGGAGCTCGACGTGGCGAAGTATGTCGCCGGCGAGGACTTGACCAGCCAGTTTCGCGCATTCGAAAAGCGCGCGATATCGTTTCACTCCGAGCCATTCGAGCGCGATACCGAGATTGCGGGTCATATGCATCTGACGTTGGTGTGCGAATCCGACACCCCGGATTTCGATCTCTGGGCACAAGTGCTGATGGTATTGCCCGACGGCTCTTCCCTTCGTCTGGGCGAAGATGTCCGTCGTGCGCGATTTCGCAACGATCCGTTCAAAGCGGAATTCATGACGCCGGGAGAGACTGCGGAGATTCCGTTCGAATTCAATTGGCTGGCGCGACGAATACCGGCGGGCGCGCGGCTTCGCCTGACCGTCGCTCCGCTCAATTCGCCCAATTACCAGAAGAATTTCAATACGGGTGGGCGAATCGGGTACGAAAAGATCAGCGATGCGCGCGTCGCGAACATCACGATTTTTCACGATTCCCGGCGCGCAAGCCGTTTGACGTTGCCGCTCGCCGCGTCCTCGCCCGGCGGCACTTCCCAAGGGCATTGACGATGAGCACGTTCCGGCGGGCCCGGCCCCGCAACCAAGCGGACAACTAGGTACCATGGTACATTAGTACACAATGAACGATGGGGAATTCCTGCGGGCGCTGGAGACCTGTCTGTTACCAGCCAGCGAGTTCGGACATGCGGCACACGTGCGCGCAGCCTACCTGTACTTACGAGGAACCGAATTGGACGTGGCGATCGACAATGTTCGGCGCACGCTGCAACGCTATGTCGCCCATTTAGGCTGCGCCGATCGTTACGACGAGACCATGACGAAAGCCTACATGGCGATCATTCACCGGCGCATGGTCGAGAAGGGCGATGCGGGCGGGTGGGCCGCGTTCGCGCGGGCGAATCAGGATCTCTTCACGATCCGCGTCTGACGGCTCATGCTAGTCTAAGGCCATGAGAGATGTTCAAACCCACGGCAACGCCCCGCCGCATCGGAGAGCGCTTTTCGTAGGTGCGCTGATTTATTCGCTCGCGCTCGGCAGCATTCAGATCGCTCACGCGACCGTGTACACACTCAAGAGCAAGGACGATGCGGTCTTCGGCGAGGATCAGACGGTCACAACCGTTTACGAAGACACGCTCTACGATTTGGCGGCGAAGTACAGTCTCGGATCCGAGGAGATCATCCGGGTCAATCCCGGATTGGACCCGTGGATTCCGGGCGCGGACAAGCAGGTGATCATCCCCGGCAGGCATATCTTGCCCCCCGGTCCGCACGAAGGCATCGTCGTCAACTTGCCGGAACATCGACTTTATTACTATCCGAAGCCCAAACGCGGTGAGCCGCAGCAGGTCATCACCTATCCCGTCAGCATCGGCAAGATGGATTGGCGGACGCCTCTGGGCTTGACCCATGTCATCGGCAAACAAAAGGATCCGACGTGGTACCCGCCGGAGTCGGTGCGCAAAGAGCACGCTGCCAACGACGATCCGTTACCAGCGAGCGTTCCCCCCGGGCCGGACAATCCGCTAGGCCAATACGCGATGCGCCTGGCAGCGGGCAACGGTACGTATCTGATCCACGGCACGAACAATCCGAAAGCGGTGGGGCTGCCCATAACGCATGGCTGCATCCGCATGTATCCGGACGATGTCCAAGCATTGTACCCGCTCGTTCCGGTGGGAACGCCTGTGCGGCTCATCAACGAGCCCATCAAGGTCGCCTGGGTGGACGGCGAGCTGCTGCTCGAAGCGCATCCACCCGTGGACGCCGAAGGGCAGAGTTTCGAGCCCAACGTCGAGCAATTCTCCGAGCTTCTTCAGAAAGCCGTCGGAGATACCACCGTGGCAATCCATTGGGACTACGCGCGGGAGGTCCTGCAGAAGGCCGATGGCGTGATCGCGACGGTGGGACTGGAGGCGGAGAATCCGGACGCCCCGGAGCCTGCGAGCACGACATCTCCTGACTTGGCGCCTGCCCCTGCCGGCGCTCCCGGCAGCACCGTGCAGTCGGCACAGGCGAGCTCACCGCAAGGACGCTGAGTCCCCTCGAGGCGGCCGAGCATGATGCACGGCGCGGACGATGGCGCGGCTGAGGCAATCCGCCGCCGCCGATCCGATGCGGGCTACCTGCGCGGCTCGCAACAAATCGCGGCCGAGTGCGACGTCACCGCTCGCCACTGAGAAAACCGTGTCGCCGTCAAAGGGCGTATGCGCCGGCCGTATCGCACGCGCGATACCGTCATGGGCCATCATGGCGACGCGCTTGCACTCGGCGGTGGACAGATCCGCGTTGCACGCGACGACACCGAGGGTGGTATTGGCACCAGCCTGCAACCTCCCCAAAGCGTTCAGACGAGATTCCTCGGGTGCGGGATCGCTCAAGTCCATTCCGGCTCCCGGCGGTTGCGAGCCTCCGAACTCGGCGTCGATCTCGAACGCCCAAGCCCAGTACGTCTTGCCGTCCGGCATGATCGCGGAACCGACCGAGTTCACCGCGGCGAGCGCTCCGACCATGATCCCGTCGCCCAAGCCGAGAGACGCGGACCCTAAGCCGCCCTTGATGAGTCCCGCCATCGCGCCGCGACCGGCGCCGATCGAGCCGAGCGCGAAATGAGCGCCAGCACTTTCGACGGCGCGAATGCCGAGGTGGCGATAGGGGGGAGTGGCACCCCAGCGTTTGTCACCTCCGTTCCCGAGGTCGTGGAGTACGGCACAGGGAATGATGGGGATGGCGAGCGAATCCTGTTTCAGGCGCATCCCGACGTTGCGGCTCGACAGAACAGAGGCGGCGCCGTCGGCTGCCGCGAGACCGAACACCGAGCCGCCGGATAAAACGATGGCATGCAATCGGCCCACCAGGTTCTCGGGAGCGAGCGTTTCCGTTTCGCGCAGCCCGGGGCCGCCCCCGCGAACATCCACGCCGGCCTGCCAAGCCGCCTCGCAGAGTACTGCCGTTACACCGGCCCTCGCAGCCTCGTCGGTGGCGTGACCCACGGACAGGCCGGGAACATCGGTGATGAGATTTCTTGAGCCGGAATGCAGCACGGAACCTAAGGGAGCAGCGCCGGCGAACTAGGCGGATTGCCCTGCAATCACGGCAAGGCCTTGCAACACCAGATCGGGAACGATCTCGCCCCTCGATCGCATGGTGCCGGTAATCATGCCGGCATCACCCCCCGTGATGAACAGCTTCGGTTTCACACCCGTGCTCTGCTCGATGACCTCGGCCGCACGGTCCGCCATGCCCGCAAGCGCGAACACCGCACCGCGCGACACCGCACCGATGGTATTGTTCGCCAGCACGCCGGCCAACGAGGGAGTGCTGTGCTCTGCCGCCTTCGCAATGTCGGTGGTCTTACTCATGAGAGCCTCGCGCATCATGTGGATGCCGGGAGCGATCAGGCCTCCGAGGTGGTGGCCCGAGGCATCGACGCTGTCCACCTTCACTGCCGTACCCGCGTCCACCACGCAGACCGCCGAGCGAGTCTTGGTCCACGCACCGACCAACGCGAGCCATCGATCCGCGCCCAAGAGGTTCGGATCGAGATATCCGTTGATGAGTCCATGATACTCCGGCATCGCAGTCACGAATTCCGCAGTCACCTTGAAGACCTTCCTGGTCATCTTCGCCAGAGTCTTCGCCATGACAGGGCCGGCGACATTGGATACCAGTACTCTCTTGGGTCTCTGACCGGAGTCGAACAGAGCGGCCGTCCACATGCCGGGCTTGGCGTCGCGGTGAACCACGGCCTGCTGGTCGGATAGACCCGTGCTCGTCAGCCACGCCCATTTCAGGCGGGTATTGCCCACGTCGATGACCAGAATCATTCGAGATTCGCTACCCTCGATCCGCCGCCGATCTCATAAAGCGGCCAAGGATATCATCGTCGGGTGACGCCCACCTCGATTGATCAACCCGCCGGAACGGCTTGCGGATTCTTCGGGGCGAGCCCCGAGATCACTTGCAAAAGCGACCTGGACATCCGCTCGTCGATTTCGGCGGCATGCGGCAGATGAACCGGATAGCGCACGTGGGCGTCCACGCCTTTCGCGGAATAGCTCAACTGCACGGTGGGAAGCGCATCTCCCCCGGCGCTCGATAAGGTGGTCCGCTGCAGCTCGTGGCTTTGACGCTGAATCTCCTCGCGGTAATCCGCGAGCGCCTCGTTGGCGGCCTCGAAAAGCTTCTCCTTCGTCTTGGAGTAGTCGGCGCCGGCGGGAACGCTCAGGGTTATGTCATGCCACGCGAAATTGACACCGGGGATCTGCTTGAAGAGGCCGGCCGTCACCTGGAAGACCACGGAGTTGGGAAATGCGGCGACCCGCCCCGTGGGACTCTCGGAGCCCCGGCCCGCGAATTCCATGAGGTACATCCGCACCATGCCGAGCTCGATGATCTCGCCGTAGACCTCACCGATCTGAACGCGGTCGCCGACCCGGAGGCCGTACTTTCCGATCAGGAAAAAATATCCGACGATGGAGACGAGCACGCTCTGCATCGCCACCGCGAGGCCGGCCGTGATGAGTCCGGCGAAAGTGACGATCGAGCTCAGCTCGCTCGCGAACGTGAAGCCGATGATGAGGACGACCAGAAACCACAGCGCGATTTTCCTGAGCAGCAGGAGTTGGTAGCGCCGCCTCACATCCTGCACGTATTTAAGCACCGCCCGGTGCCACGCCTCCGCGAGCGCGAAGACCACGCCCAGGATGAGCAGCAGAATGCCGAGTCGAACACCCAGCGCCTGAAGCGCATCCCGCCGTTGTTCTTTCACGGCATCGCGCCAGTTCTTCAAGTTGTGGCGATATTGCTTCAACAGCGTGATTTGTTTGCTCAGCGGAATGAGAATCGCCGAGGCCTGCTTGAATTGACCGGCGAGGGCGTCCAGCTGAGCGCGCAGGCCCTCCAGCGTGGCACTGTCCGCCGCGTCGGCTTGTGACATGAGGGAATCGCCCCGGGCCGACATCGTGCGCATTTGTGCGACGACTTTGGCGCGAATCTGAGCGTAAGCGTCCTGCAGCGCGGCCGAGCTGCGATCGACCGCATCGATTCCGCTCATTTTCTCCGACAGCTTGAACACTTTCGCGGCCACGTCCCAAATTCCAAAGCGCGAGCCTTCGGTGCTCGAGGCGGCGGCGGCGGTGATGCCGTTCGACGTGGGCGCCGGTGCATGCGCCGCCGCGGTACTCGAGTTGCCCGTCGCGGTGCTCGAGCTGCCGCCCGGTGCAGCGGCCGGCGCTGGCGAGTCCGCGGTCGACGGCAGCGCAATGGCCATGGCGTCGATCTGCGCGCGCAGGGCGCTCGTCGCGGAGCCGTCCGAGCCGCTGCCGTTCACCACGCCCGCGATGCTGGCGAGAATCACCTTCTTGGTGCCGAGCAGATCGATCTCGCCTTGGAGCTCGGTGATTTTCGCCTGCAGCTGCTGTTTCGCCTTCTTGGGTGCCCCGGCGAGCTTTTGCCTGTCGGCATCCATCTCGCTCTGCACCGATGCCGACTGCGCATCGATCTTCGCCTGCAGTTGAGCCAGGCTCTGCGAGGAGGTGTGGGTCCCATCGCTTTGCGGCGCGGCCGACGCTGGGATGAGGCTGGCGCAGGTGCGCGCCACGTCGAAGGCCAGTGCGGTCACCTGGCCCGCAATCTGACGGTTTTCGTACAAGATCAGCAAATCGCTCGGCTCGGTGGAGAACTGCTGTTGTGTGGCGAGCGTGCGGTACCAGTCCACGGTCTGATCGAGCATGCCGATCACTTCGGCGCCGCTCATAGGTGCAGCCAGGCCGTCGGGCGCAACCGCCGGCGGTGGCGCAGTGGCCGGTGGCGGGGCATCGGCGCCCTGTTGCGCAGAAGCCGCAACGCTCGTGCAGGCGCCTAGGGCAACCATGCCGAGCACGGCCCAGGCGAAGAAGTTCGAACGAGGGCTCGGCATTCGGCGATCGTACCGCAAACGGCGGAAATGGTCGCGGACGGTGAAAGTTTGGCGATTTCGCGGCATGCTTGCGGACTTTGGGAGATCGTAAATGAAATTCGACGCCGGCCTCGTGCTGCGCTCAGCCTTGCTGAGTGCGGCGGCCGCCCTCTGCGTGCCGGCGCAAGCCCAGCATGCTTCCTCTGGCACGACGGATACCAAACCTGAAACCGAGGAGCCGAGCGAGTCGCCGCGCTTTTTGCACGGCGATCATCAAATGACCCCGGGGTCGGTGATCATCGGCGGCAAGCCCATCGCTTATCAGGCTGAGGCGGGGGTGATAGTGGTTCACCTCAAGGATCCCATGGACGACGATCCTCCTCCTCCGCGCGAGGACCACGCGTCCCCGCCGCCGCCCCAACCGCCCGAAGCGAGCATGTCCTATGTCGCTTATTTCCGGGGAGACAAGGAAGATCCGAAGCGGCCCATCACGTTTTTATACAACGGAGGTCCGGGATCGTCGACCGTTTGGCTGCACATGGGCGCCTTCGGGCCGAAGCGCGTGCGTACCGCGGACGACAGCCACAGCGCCGCCGCCCCCTATCGGGTGATCGACAACGAATACAGCCTGATCGATGTGAGCGATCTGGTGTTCATCGACGCGCCCGGGACGGGGTTCGGCCACCTGCGGGGAGCCGACAAGGAAAAGGCCTTTTACGGCGTCGATCAGGATGCGCATGCGTTCGCCAACTTTATCGTCGAGTTCCTGTCGCGGCACAAGCGCTGGAATTCGCCGAAGTATCTGTTCGGCGAGAGCTACGGAACGACCCGCTCCGCCGCGCTGTCGGCCATTCTCGAGAACGAGAAAGAACTCGACTTGAACGGCATCATCCTGTTGTCCCAAGTGCTGAATTTCGACGACGGTGTCGACGCGCCGCAGTTCAATCCCGGCGTGGATTTGCCGTACGTGCTCGCGTTGCCGACCTATACGGCCACCGCGTGGTATCACCGCAAGCTCCCGAACCGGCCGGATGCGCTCGAGCCGCTGCTCCGGGAGGTCGAGAATTTCGCCTTGACCGATTACACCCAGGCCCTCGCCGCCGGCTCAACGCTGAGTGCGGACAAGAAAGCGGCGATCGCCGCAAAACTCCACGAATATACCGGGCTTGACAGCGACTACCTGGTGCGCGCGAATCTTCGCGTGAATGGCGGAGAATTCGAGAAGAACTTGCTCGGCGCCGAAACCACCACGGGTCGTTTAGACACGCGTTTCTCCGGCCCGACCTTGGATCCCATGAGCAAGGAAGCCGAGTACGATCCGCAGTCGGCCGCCATTTCGTCCGCGTATGTCTCGGCGTTCAACGACTATGTTCGCAATTCGCTCAAGTTCGGCGAGAACATGAGCTACAAGGCGGATATCGATGTGGAGAAGAACTGGGATTTCCTGCATCAGCCCCCGGGCGCCCAACAAAAGATCCCGGGAACGCTCAACGTGATGCCGGACCTGGCGGTAGCGATGAAGCAAAATCCGAAGCTCAAGATCATGCTGAACGGCGGCTATTACGACCTTGCCACGCCTTACTTTGCCGCAGAATTCGAGATGCGGCAGCTGCCGATCGAGCCTTCGCTGCAAAACAACATAGAGATGCATTTCTATACGTCGGGCCACATGGTGTACGCACACGAGCCCGATTTGAAGGCCCTGCACGCGAACGTGGCTGCATTCATCGAGAAGACCAAGAGCGGCATGGCAGAGGCGCCGCCGTGACGGATCTGCGGGATGGCATCGTGGACGTACCGGATTTCCCGAAGCCGGGAATCCTGTTTCGGGATATCGCGCCTCTGCTGCGCACCCGGTTTGCGGACACCATGCTCGCGCTCGACGGACTGCTGACGAGCCATGAATGGAATGGCATCGATGCGCTCGCCGGCATCGAGTCGCGCGGATTCATCCTGGGGGCGGCACTTGCTTTGAAGCGGGATAAGGGCTTCGTGCCGATCCGCAAGAAGGGCAAGCTGCCGCCGCCGGTGGTCGATGTGGCTTACGATCTCGAGTACGGATCGGGCGTCCTGGAAATGCAGCGGGGCGCAGGGAATCTATTCCTGCTCGACGACGTCCTGGCGACGGGAGGCACGATGACGGCCGCGGCGGAGCTTTGTCTCAAGGCGGGCTATGAGGTGGCCGCGCTCGGCGCGTTGATCGATCTGCACATCGTCGCCGACTATCGATGGCGCGACATGCCGCTGCGCGCCGTGATCCATTATTGATCGAATGTCGGAGCTGCCCGCGATCCTGGTCGTGATGGCGCTTGCCGCCGAATCGGATGGCGTGTTCGAGGCGGCCGGCATCCCGGTGCTCTATTGCGGCGTGGGCAAGGTCAATGCGGCCGTCGCGCTCACCCGCGAATTGCGCCGGTACGTTCATGTGGGACACCCGCTCCCGTCGGTCCTGAATTTCGGCTCGGCGGGCAGCCGAGTTCATGCGACCGGGACTCTACTATCCTGTCACGAGTTCGTTCAGCGGGACATGGACGTGAGTGGCTTGGGGTTCGCCCTGGGAGTCACGCCGTTCGACGACACGCCGCCGGTATTGACCTTCGAACGCCGCTTCGAGCAATTGCCGAGTGCCGTTTGCGGAAGCGGCGACTCGTTCGCCATGAGCGCCTGTGCCGTGGAGTGCGGAGTCGTCGACATGGAAGCCTACGCGCTGGCCAAGGTGTGCTGGCTGGAGGGCGCACCTTTCGCGTGCGTCAAGTACGTGACCGACGGCGCCGACCATGCCGCTGCCGATCATTGGCGCGACAACGTTCACAAGGCGGCCGAGGAGTTCCTGCGTTTGTATCTTCGCGTACGCGATGCGCTCTAGTAGCCGGCCCGATGCAGCAGAGTCACCGCAACGGACGCGAGCAGACAATAGATCCCGAACAGATACCACCGGCCGCTCTCGAGCCACCTGCTGAGCCATTTCAGTGCGACCAGGCCCGCGAGGAACGCGAGGAAGGCGCCCAGCACGCAAAGCAGCGCGACCGAGGAAAGCTCGCCGGGGTTCAGATTCGGCGCATGCCTGAGCCGCAATATCTCGCGAACGACCACTGGAGGCGTGAGCACCACGGCCAGGGCAAAGCTGAAGCGTTCTGCCTGTGGTTTGGACACGCCTAGAAGCATGCCGCTCGAAATAGTGGCTCCGGAGCGCGAGAAGCCTCTGAAAGGCAGACACAGGCCCTGCACGGCGCCGATGATGCCGGCGTTTTTCACGCTCACATCGCCCGCGCCGGCCGGCCCCTGCGCCTGCGGACGCCGCTCGCGAAGCCCGGCGGCCAGAATCAAGATGCCGGCAGCGGCGAGCGCAGGGGCGATGAACTCGAGGTGACCGAACAGATCCTCGATTTCGGCGTGTGGTACGTCCTTGAGTACGGTCCTCTCCAGAATCTCCTTGATGATCACGCCCACGATCCCGGTAATGACGGTTGCGAGCAGGATCCGGCCGGCGATCGACCTGAATGCGGCAACGCTGCTGAAGTAAGTGCCGCGCCATTGTCGCCAGAAATAGGCGACCACCGCGAACATGGTGCCGGTATGCAGCATCACGAGGAGCAGCGTCATGGGGGGCGAGGAAGGGTCGAGACCGAGCAGCTTCTCGGCGACGACCACGTGTGCGGAGCTCGATACCGGTAGAAGCTCCGCCAGGCCTTGGACGATGGCGAGAATGACGACGTTGAGAATGGACATCACGGCGGGCTCTGCCTCTCCCAAGTCTGCGTCCGTCCCAAGAGCGATATGCCGATATATCCGCGCACGACGAGCTTGGTTCCGGTCGCATCCACGTGCAATTTGCAGCGATATACGGTGCCCGTGTCCGGATCGAGGATGTCCCCACCCCCGTATCCATCGTCGGTCCGTTTCATGTTGCGTATGATGATCAGGCCGAGCATGGGCTGATCCTTTCGCTCATCGGTGCACACCGCGCAAACCCGCTTTTCAGCGCCGGGCGTAAAACTGCGCTCGATTTTTCCGAACAGCTTGCCGTCCTGCTCATAGATGCGCACGAGGGCCCGCTCCTTGCCGGTCTTGTCGTCGAACGTCTTCCATTCGCCTAGGGGCGAGCTCGCATCGGCGGCGAAGGAGAGGCCTCCGTGAAACGAGGTGATCGCCGCCAAGGTGAGTACGATGGCCAAACGGGAGGCGGCGATGTGGAATGCCTTGCGACTCGGCGGTTTCATGGCGCGTAATCTCCCCGGCTGACAGAATCCTCCGATACATCCTATCATCGCGGGACAGACGGCGGCGGAATCGAGCGTTAGACGATGAATCAAAAGACGATGGACGAGAGTGCGATGCTGGAGCTCAACAACCAGCATCGCGAAGAGACATCGGAGCTCGACGGCCCCAAGCTGCACGCGCTCATCGTTCAGGGTTTTCACGTCGGGCTGCGCAAGGGCGGACGCGAGGCGTTCCTCATCGCGTTCGACCAGGACGCCATCTCCTCGAGCCCGAACTTCCAGTGGTTCAAGTCGCGCTACAAGCGCTTCGTGTACATCGACCGGGTGATCGTCGCACCGGATGCGCGCGGGCGCGGCGTGGCCCGCGGCCTGTACGATGAGCTGTTCGCAGCCGCCGCGCATGCGGGCCACTCGCTCATCGGCTGCGAGGTGAACGTCGAGCCGCCGAATCCGATCTCAGACGCCTTCCACGAGGCGCTTGGCTTCGCCGAGGTCGGCCGCGCGTCCTTGCTCGGCGGAGAAAAAGTCGTGCGCTACCTGGTGAGGCCGGTCTGACGACCGAGCCTAAGCCGGAGCCGCGAGCTCAACGCCGCTTGGCGTAGAAATAGTAATCCGCTGAGTACGCCACCCGGGTTCGTTCGCCCGCATGGTCCACGTCGCATAATGACCCGGGCGTCACGCCCCCGATCGTATGCAAACGTTGGATGAACTGCGTCCTGCCGAAAATACCTTTGCCCGTATTGGATTTTGCACGCAGCAGAAGCCATTGAATGGCGCCGGGATCCGGGCCGTTTTCGCGCACCACGACGTCGGCCACGACTTTGCTGCCGTCGTACCCTTCCCAGGTCGGACCGGCATAGTGCCGCGCGACGTCCTTGCCCGATCGATCGGAGAGCTCGGCCGCCGGCGACTGGTATATCCAGCCGAATCGCTTGGGATCCCGTGCACTCGCACGGCATTCATAGATTTGAACGCCCGTGCCGTGCAGGGCGGCAGTCAGCACCTGACCCGCGGCGACGTTGAGCGTCCCCGGAACATCCGTGGGCGGTATGGGCTTGTGGCTCGCGCATCCGGCGAGAGCGAACAAGGCGGCGCAAATCGATGCGGCGCGGATCATTCGACGTTCCTCCGCTCGAAGCAGGCCTCTTGATGGAGATCGACGCTCCGCCACATGTACATAGCCAACAAGGGGTGTTCGCCGGTGCGCATTGCGTGTAATTCCTCGCTCGAGTGGTGAATCAACGTTCCCGGTGAGCGGTGCCGCCAGACGGTACCGCCCTGCTGCCATTCCGCCGTGCCCGACAGCGGCAGGTAAATCTCTTCGGCTTCATGACGATGCGGAGGATAGAACGTGTTCGGTCCCAGCACTAGCACGCCGCAGGAGATCTGTGGGTTGCTGGAGGCGCCGCTGCGGGCGCTCGGCCTCAAGATCTCGGCCCAGCCATAGTTCTGGAGGAATCGCCCGCTTATGTCAGTCACCGTGTAAGTCTGTCGCCAATCGAGCGAGTGGGCCGAGCCGCAGAGAGCCTCTACGAAGTCTCCGCCGAAGCGGTCGGCGTCTCCGGCTATCTGTGGCAACCAACGAAGTACCGGAAGCGCCCGCGCGGCGGGTTCGTGAGCTTCGTTCCCTGCAGAGGCCGGCCAGTCGGCCAGGAAGCGCGCGAGTGCCGGCGCCTCGGGCATCGACGCCGGCACTGCCGTCCATAGCCGAAGCGCCTCGGTGCGCAATGATGAGCCCATGGCGATGAATTATACTCGCGAGCCCCGGAGCGCCCGGAAGAGGTCCTGACCATCGCGGAACACTCCCCTTTGAGCCCGGCTTCTGCAGTGGCGAACGCAGTCGGGCGTCCGCTCGTCGTCCGTTGCGGCGCCTTCGGCGATATGGTGCTTCTGACCGCGCTGATCCGGCCTCTGCATGCACGCTTCGGCACGCCCATCGATCTCGTCACGTCGGGGCCGTGGAGCGCTCCCTTGCTATCGGGCCAGCCGAGCGTGGGCGAGATATTGACGGTGCGCAGCCGCAAGACGCCGTATTGGCTGGCACCGGATCAACGCGATGTCGTTCGCCGGCTGCGTGTGCGGCCGCTTGGGCCCACCTGGCTATGCGACGGCAACGATGCGGTCGAGCCGATGCTGAGACGCGTGGGGATTCCCCGGGGCCTCATCGTCGACGTGAGGGATCATCCACGGCACTCGGGAGAACACGCGGTCGAGCAGTGGCTCAGGCTCGCGGCAGCGACGCCGGCCGCAATGGATGCATCGACGGGGTCCCGCAGCGCTGCGTCGGTCGCGCCCGGCTGCTGCCTTTCCGTAAGCATTGCGCAACGCCTCGACCTCGACGCGTGGCTCCGGGCGCGCGGAATAGGCGAGGCGCCGTTGCTCCTGGTGCAGGCGGGAAATAAGCGGACCATGCGTCAGGGCCTCCGCCGCTTGGCGGTGAATCACAAGTATTGGCCCAATGAGCGCTGGGCGGCCGTGATCCGCTTCCTGCGCGACCGCCACCCGGCGCATCGCGTGGTCCTGCTCGGCACCGGCCCCGAGCAGGAACTGAACCGGGAGTTGATCGCGGCGGCGCGCACGGAGGCGGTCGTGAATGCCGCGGACGATCTGCCGATTCCCCGGCTGGTCGCGCTCCTCGAGCGCGCGTCGGGACTGGTCACGGTCGATTCAGGACCGGCGCACGCTGCCGCGGCGGTCGGCTGCCCCCAGGTCGTGCTCTTCGGGAAGGCATCGCCCGCTCTGTATCGTCCGTGGGGCGTGGCCGGCGCAGACGTGCGGGTGTTGACGGGCGAGTTGGACGGCGAACCGAGCATGCTCGGAATCTCGGTGAGCGAAGTGACCGACGCATGGGCGTCGCTCAGACGCCGCGAGACCCCGGATTAGCGCAGCGCGCGCAGCATGTCCTTTGTCACCAGCACGACCCCCCGTTTGGTGACGAAGAAGCGCTCCTGGTCGAGCACCGGGTCGTAGCCGATCTGGAGACCGTCCGGAACCACGCAGTTCTCGTCGAGGATGGAGTGCTTGATCTTGCAGCGGCGCCCCACGGTCACGCCGGGCAGCAGCACCGAGCTGTCGATGGCGCTCTGATCCTCGATGCGGACGTCGCTGGACAGGAGGGATTCCTTCACATAGGCGCCCGAGATGATGCATCCGCCGGCGACCATGGAATTGACCGCCATGCCGCGCCGGCCCTCCTCATCGAGCACAAATTTGGCCGGCGGATGCTGTGCCTGGTACGTCCAGATCGGCCACTGATGATCGTAGATGTTGAGTTCGGGATCGAGCGAGACGAGTTCCATGTTCGCTTCGTACAGCGCGTCGACGTTGCCCACGTCGCGCCAGTAGTTCTGCGCCCGCGTCTCCACGTCGTGGAAGGGATAGGCGAAGACGCGCATCCGCTCGATCGCCGGCGGAATGATGTTGCGGCCGAAATCGTGATTGCTCTTGGGGTTCTCGGCGTTCTCGGTCAACAGCTTTTCCAGCCGGTCGAGCGCGATGACGTAGATGCCCATGGAGGCGCGCGCCATGTTCTCGTAGCCGATGATCGGGTCGGGATTCTGCGGCTTCTCCGCGAACTTGGTCACCCGGTTGGTATTGTCCGTGGTCATGATGCCGAATTCGTGCGCGCGGTCCAGCGGCACGTCGACCACACCGACCGTGATGTCGGCCTCGCATTGCTCGTGATAGGCGATCATCGGACCGTAGTCCATCTTGTAGATGTGATCGCCGGCGAGGATCAGCACGTGCGTCGGGTTGTGCGAGCGGATGAATTCCAGGTTCTGAAAAACCGAATCGGCCGTGCCGCGATACCAATGCTCGCCGATCTGCTGCTGGGCGGGAATCAGCTCCACGAATTCGCCGAGCTCACCGCGCAAGTAGCTCCAGCCGCGCTGAATGTGCTGGATCAAGGGCTGCGCCTTGTACTGGGTGAGCACGGCGATCTGCCGGATGCCGGAATTCACGCAATTGGACAGAACGAAGTCGATGATGCGGAACTTGCCGCCGAACGGCGTGGCGGGCTTGCAGCGATGCAGCGTCAGCGCCTTGAGTCGTTCGCCCCGCCCGCCCGCCATGACCACCGCCAGGGTACCGCTCGTCAACCGACTGACGTACCTTCCGGTGTTCGATCTAGCGGCGTGTCGCATTCCTATCCTGGGCGTCGGCAAGGCAGCCTTCTGCGCACGGAAGAGGGTGCCACACTCGCGCTTTTGCCGCACCAGGTTTTTGGAGATGGATTTCGCGTTTATGGAAATTTCTCGTTTGCTAGACTGGCGCAATGGCGGCGCTCAAGGTCTGCATTCTCAGCTCGGAAATCATGCCGTTCGCGAAGACCGGCGGACTTTCCGACGTGGCCGGAGCATTGATACGGGAACTCGCGCATCTCGGGCATGAAATACGCGCTTTCATGCCCTTGTACGCATCCGTCCGCCGTGCGCATATGGGAATGCAGCCGGTGCTGGGCCTGCAAAACGTCGGACTCACCGTCGGCAACCGGGTGTACGCGTTCTCGGTTCGCACCACAAATTTGCCGGGCACGAACATCGCCGTTTACTTCATCGACTGTCCCGAGCTCTTCGACCGGCCGTCGATTTACACGCTCGATCCGGACGAACACAGGCGCTTCCTGCTGTTCACCCGCGCGGTCGTCGAGAGTTGCCTGCGGCGCGGTTTCGCACCAGATATATTTCATTGCCACGACTGGCATACGGGCTTCCTGCCGTTATTCCTGAAGACGCTCTATGCCCCCGTACCGCTGTTCGCCGGCTCGAGATCGGTGCTCACCATCCATAACATCGGCTACCAGGGCGTCATTGCGCGGGACTTCATCGGGGACCTGGGCCTCACGGGCGCAGAGGCGCAGCTCGATGCCGCCGACCTCCAGTCGGGCGTGATCAACTCATTGAAAACCGGCATAAAATTTGCAGACACGGTGACCACCGTGAGCCCCACCTACGCGCGCGAGATTGCCGAGACATCGCTCGGAATGGGTATGGAAGCGACGCTGCGCGCGCGCGCGAATCCGGTCGTCGGTATTTTGAACGGAGTCGATTATCGTGAATGGGATCCGCGGCACGATAGGTATCTCGAGGCGCATTTCTCGGCGGAAGATCTCGACGGCAAGCGCCTCAACAAGCGGGATCTCCTCGCTGCCAGCCGTCTCGAACGGTCGCCCGACAGTCCGTTGATCGGCATGGTGACCCGGCTGGCCTCGCAGAAGGGCATCGACCTGCTCATCGACGTTCTGCCGAGGGCGCTGCGGGATCAGGATTTCGGCCTCGTCGTCTTGGGCAGCGGAGACGAGCGCTATACGGCATTTTTCGAATCCTTGGCGAAGGACCACCCGCAGCGGGTTGCGTTTCACTCCGGTCACGACGAGCGGCTGGCGCACTTGGTGGAGGCGGGCAGCGACATGTTCCTGATGCCCTCGCAATACGAGCCCTGCGGACTCAACCAAATGTATAGCTTGCGCTATGGAACGGTCCCGATCGTGCGGCGGACGGGCGGCCTCGCGGATTCGGTGCAGCACTTCGATCCGACGACCGGCGAGGGCACGGGCTGCGTATTCAACGACTACGACGCGCCCGCGGTCGCATGGGCGCTCGACACCACGCTGCAGTGGTTTGCACGCCCCGACAGCTGGCATCGGCTGATGCAGAATGGCATGCAGCAGGATTTTTCCTGGGGCCGGCAGGTGGGCAAGTACGTGGACGTTTTTCGAGCCGCGGCCGCTCAGCCCGCGCGCTGAAGCAATGCGTACCGCCGCCCATTGGGCAGCGCGTAGAGATGCACTACCTTGAGATCCGCCGCTGCGGCCCACGCCGGCTCCTCGCGCTCGAGCGGCACCGGATCGAGGGCGATGCCGAGTGTGTGCGCGATGCCCAACGCGTGCGCGATGCGCCGCACGGTCGGCGTCGTATCGCGACCCGGCCATTGGACGAACACGAAAGCATGCGGTCGACTCAGTTCTCTCAAGCGAATGATCGCATCATCGTCGATGGGACCTTTGATGAGATTTACCTCGGTCCGAGCGTACATGTCGACGAATGCGCGGGTGGTCTCATCCGGCGCCATCAAAATCAATGCACCGCCGGCGCTATCGGCGCCCAGCTCGCGTCCGATCTCCGGCAGGTTCTGCCAGGCGTCGACTCCGCGGTATATCGCCGCGGCCGGCAGCGCGAGCAGAAGGCAATAGGCAAGCGCCAACAAATACGGGCCGCGCTGCATTCGTCCCCTGCGCGACGCCGAGTCTGCCATGAGCGCAAGCGCCGCCGCCGCGACGACGCCGAGCGCGCCGGCAACACAAAATCCGGCGAGAGCCGCCGTGGACGAGGCGCGTGCGGAGTCGAGGCCGACAATCGCGAGCGCGGCCGCGAATGCCAGCGCGGCGAGCAGTACGAGGGCCGCCGTGACGCGCACGGCTCGAAGATCCCATACATCGTGCTCACGAACGCTTTCCGCCATCCACCAGCCGACAAGGAGTGCAAATCCGGGCATGGCGGGTGCCAGGTAGACGTTGCGCGCCGTCGCCGCCACCGAGAGCAGCGCCAATGTGGGAACGATGCACGCGACCGCGAAGCGCAGCGGGCGGGTTACCTCCGCGGGTGACCGGCGTTTTCGCCACGCGCGCCGTACGGCCGCCGCCACCAGGAAGACCCACGGCCAGAGATAGGTGGGCAGCTCGAGCAAATATTTGCCGGGAGAATTGCTGTGCCCCGCCGCGTATTGCAAATCTCCGGGCGCATCGACGTGCGCGAAACGTCCGGCCAAGTTGTTCCAGAAAAACACTTTGAGATGCTCGATCCCGTCCTCGCCCCGGTAAACGAACCACACCCAGGTGAGAATCAGCGCCGCCTGGAGCGCAAGCCCCGCGTAGAGTTCCCAGCGCAGAAGCTCGCGCCAGCGCTTTTCCCACACCGTCAGGGTCGCGAGCGCAAGGACGGGAACCATCCAGGCGGCGGCGCTCTTGCAGAGGAAGCCGACGCCCAGAGCGGCGTGCATCAGGGTGTAGCCGCGGAGCCGATCGGCGCTGCCCCCGGCATAGAATCCCCGGTAGGCGCCAAGCAACGCGACGGACACCGCCGCGAGGAGCGGGGCATCGGTGGCGAGCCAGATGGTCGCTTGATAGGACAACAGAAAAGTGCCGATGGCGGCGGCGGCGGCCCAACCGGCCAGGGAGCCGGCGGCGCGGCGCGCCAGCAGCCCGACGCCCAACGCGGTCGTCAAGGCGTAAAGAAGATTGGGGAGGCGGGCGGCCCACGCTGCCTCGCCGAACAGCCGGATGGTGGCGCCGGCCACCCAGTAAGTCAGCGGGGGTTTCTCGCAAAAGGCTTCGCCGGCCAGGACCGGTACTGCCTTGTCGGACTGCCAGCTCATCCGCCAGGCGATGTCGGCCTCGCGCGGCTCGTCCGGCGTCCAGTAGCCCCGCCCGAGAATCCCGACGCACCAGGCCATAGCCAGCATCAGCGCCAGCAGCAGCATGTGAGAGCGAGGCGGGCTCAGCAAGGCATTATACTCATCGCCGGGATAAGGAGCTTGCATGGCATCTGCTGACTATACTTCACGCGGCGCTGTCGCCGTGATCACGCTCGATCATGCGCCGGTCAACGCGCTCGGCTTGGGCGTGCGCCGCGGTGTGGCCGAGGGGCTCGAGCGCGCCGCAGCCGACGCCTCCGTCAATGCCGTCGTGCTCACCGGAGCGGGGACGACATTTTGCGGCGGGGCGGACGTGAGCGAATTCGGCCTGCCGGCCATGGTCGCCGCGCCTGATCTCAGCGACTTGTGCGATTTGGTGGAGGGCTTTTCGAAACCCGTGATTGCCGCGTTGAACGGTTTGGCGCTCGGCGGCGGATTGGAGCTCGCGATGTGCTGCCATTACCGGGTGGCGCTCGAAACGGCGCAAGTCGGATTGCCCGAAGTGAAGCTCGGAATTTTGCCGGGTGCCGGGGGTACTCAACGACTGCCGCGTCTCGTCGGGCCTGAGCGCGCTTTGAACATGATCGTCAGCGGCATCCCAGTGTCGGCGCGCCAGCTCGCGAACACGGCGTTATTCGACGAAGTTGTCGACACGGACGCGGTGTCGGCGGCGGTCGCCTATGCCCAACACGTGGTCGAGGCGAAGATGCCGCCGAAGCGGGTGCGCGACCTCAAGATCAAGTTTCCCAACGCCGAGGCTTTTTTCGACTTTGCGCGCGGGGCCGTCGCACCGCTCGCAAAGAACTATCCGGCGCCCGGCAAGTGCATCGATGCGGTGGAGGCGGCGGTCTTGAAGCCCTTCGATGAGGGAATGAAGGTTGAGCGCGCCGCCTTCACCGAATTGGTGAACAGCAATGAATCGAAGGCGCTGCGGCACGTGTTTTTCGCCATGCGCGCGGCCTCGAAGATTCCAGGCGTCCCGGCGGGGACGGCGCCGCGCTCCATCGCGTCGGTTGCGATCGTCGGTGCCGGAACCATGGGCGGCGGCATCGCCATGAATTTCGCCAATGCCGGCGTGCCGGTCACCGTGCTAGAGACCAGCCAAGCGGCGCTCGACAAGGGGCTCGGCGTGGTTCGCAAGAACTACGAGGGAACCCTCAAGAAGGGGCGGCTGACGCAAAAGGAATTCGACAAGCGGCTCGCTCTCATCAAGGGCACTCTTTCCTACGACGACCTCGCGCGGGCAGACCTCATCATCGAGGCGGTGTTCGAGGACATGCAGGTAAAGAAGCGGGTTTTCGAGACGCTCGATGCCAAGGCGAAGCCAGGCGCCATACTCGCCTCCAATACCTCGACGCTGGATCTCAACGAGATAGCTGCGTGCACGCGCCGGCCGGGCGATGTGGTGGGACTGCATTTCTTCAGCCCTGCGAACGTGACGAAGCTGCTCGAGATCGTGCGCGGTGCGAAGACGGCCGACGATGTGCTCGCCACGAGCCTCGGCATCGCGAAACAGATGAAGAAAATCGGCGTGGTCGCCGGAGTGTGCGATGGCTTCATCGGCAACCGCATGCTGAACGCCTATTTTCGGCAGATGGATTTTTTGCTCGATGCAGGCCTCATGCCGCAACAGATCGACAAGGCGCTCGAGACATTCGGCTTCGCGATGGGGCCGTTTAGAGTCGCCGATCTCGCGGGCAACGACATAGGCTGGGCGATCCGCAAGCGGCTGTACGCCGAATATCCGGATCGAGCGTTCTCGAAGATCCCGGATCGAATCTGCGAGCTCGGGAGATTCGGACAGAAAACGGGCGCGGGTTGGTACGATTACAAACCCGGTGAGCGAAACCCTCTTCCGTCGCAGGTGGTGACGAATATCATCCTCGAAGAGTCAGGCCATCTCGGCCTCGCGCCGCGCAAGGTTGGCGATGAGGAGATCGTCGAGCGTGCGCTCTACGCCTTGATCAACGAGGGCGCGCGAATCCTTGAAGAAGGCATCGCGCAGCGCTCATCCGACATCGACGTGGTGTACATCGCCGGCTATGGATTTCCGGATTTTCGCGGCGGCCCGATGTTCTACGCCGATACGGTCGGGTTGCCGAACGTCCTGCGCACGATGCGCGCCTTCGCGAAGGGATATCAGCCCGATGCGTGGCGTCCCGCACCGCTGCTGGAAAAATTGGCTGCCGAGAATGGCAGCTTCGCTGCCTGGAGAAAGCAATCGTGATCGACGCAGTCATCGTCTCGACCGCCCGCACCGGACTTGCAAAGTCATGGCGCGGCTCGCTCAACATGTCGCATCCCGTCGCGTATACGGGCCATGTGCTGCAACAGGCGATCCAACGGGCACGCATCGACCCTGGCGAAGTCGAGGACGTGATCGTGGGTGCGACCTTCCTGGAGGGCGCGTCGGGCGCGAACGTGGCGCGGCAGGTGGGCCTTCGCGCCGGCTGTCCCGTCACCACGGCCGGGGTATCGGTCAATCGCTTCTGCTCTTCCGGCTTGCAGACCATCGCCCTGGCGGCGCAACGTGTCATGGCGGGCGAAGGCGAAATTTACGCCGCCGGCGGTCTGGAATCGATCTCCTGCGTCCAGAACCAGGCCAATACCCGGATGCTCAAGGAGGACTGGGTCGTCCAGCACAAGCCCGAGGTGTACTGGAACATGCTGCAGACTGCCGAGACGGTGGCGAAGCGCTACGGGATCTCGCGTCAGGTACAGGACGAGTACGGCGTGCAGAGCCAGCTGCGCGCGGCCGCCGCGCAGGAAGCCGGGCGATTTCAAGCCGAGATCGTGCCGTTCAAGACGACCATGGCCGTGGCCGACAAGAATGAAGGGACGATCGGTACCGCCGAGGTTACCTTGAGTGCGGACGAGGGAATTCGTGCCGACACGACTTATGAGGGCGTGTCGAAGATCAAGCCCGCGATTCCCGGCGGCGTAATTGCGGCAGGCAACGCCAGCCAATTCTCCGACGGCGCTTCCATGTGCATCGTGATGGATGCCAAGCTCGCCGAGAAGAAGGGACTCATCCCTCTGGGCATCTTTCGCGGATTCCAAGTCGCCGGATGCGAGCCCGACGAGATGGGTATCGGGCCGGTATTCGCAGTGCCCAAGCTTTTGGCCAAGGCGGGCCTGAAGGTCGACGACATCGGCTTGTGGGAGTTGAACGAGGCCTTCGCCGTGCAGGTGATCTACTGCCGCGATCGGCTCGGCATCCCGAACGACCGCCTGAACGTCGACGGTGGCGCGATTGCCGTCGGGCATCCGTACGGGGTGTCCGGCTCACGCCTGGCCGGTCACGCGCTCATCGAGGGCAAGCGGCGCGGCGTCAAATACGTGGTGGTGACCATGTGCATCGGCGGCGGCATGGGAGCTGCGGGATTGTTCGAGGTGGCGTAGCTGACGAAGGCGGGCGAATGATTCTCTACGGATATTCGATGAGTTCTGCCGCGTACCGGGTACGCATCGCTTTGGCTCTGAAGGGCATCAAGGTGACCTCGGTCTCGAAGCAGCTTCGCCGCGGCGAGCATCGACTCAAGGACTTTCTGCAAGTGAATCCGCAGGGCCTCGTCCCGGCACTCGAGCTCGACGACGGGCGAGTACTGACACAGTCCCTCGCCATCATCGAATACCTGGACGAAGTCCATCCCCTGCCGCCCTTGTTGCCCGAGGCGCCGGAGGATCGTGCCCGGGTGCGCGGCATGGCTCAACTCATCGCGTGCGACATCCACCCGCTGAACAACCTGCGAGTGCTTCAATATCTCGAGGGGCCGCTTGCGCAGGCACCGGGTACGCGGGATGCCTGGTACCGCCATTGGATCGATGCGGGCTTCGCGGCGCTCGAGGAAATGCTCGGCCGCGATGCATCGAGAGGACGATTCTGCTTCGGCGAATCGCCCACCATCGCGGACGTTTGCCTGGTGCCGCAGGTATTCAACGCGCGACGCTTCTCCGTCGAATTGAGCGCTTACCCCTGCATCGTCGCGATCGATGCCGCGTGCCGCGAGCTAGCGGCGTTTGAGGGCGCAGCGCCGGA
>Ga0182015_10001899_pt1 | contig 26598 bp, 25 predicted proteins | sample 712P3MmetaG_FD_120478 | JGI IMG/M metagenome (GOLD analysis project Ga0182015, IMG submission 120478) | Permafrost microbial communities from Stordalen Mire, Sweden - 712P3M metaG | ecosystem: Environmental > Terrestrial > Soil > Wetlands > Permafrost | place: Sweden: Stordalen | collected...
CACAGGGAGCAGATTCCTCGCTGCGCTCGGAATGACAAATTAAAGGCTGAGGCGAAGAACCCCAGATCCCGGCGCACAATTGAAAGCACAGCGTGCGCCTAAGACTGCCCGAGTGAAAGCCAAAACGGGCGAGTCAGATGCTGACGCAGATGATGCCGGCGAAGATTAGGACGATGCCTAGCCATTGGCTGCGTTCGAGGCGCTCGCGCAGGAAAATCCAGGAAAGCAAAACTGTGACGGCGCCGTACAACGATGCGAGAACGCTGACTACGGAAACTGGGCCGATGTGCAGGCCAGCGTTATTGGCGACGTAGGCGGCGGTGTCCATCACGCCTACGGCGGCAAGTTGCCACCAGATTCGACCGTGCGGGAGGCGGAGGCTTTGGCGCGTTGGCAGCGCGAATATTGCGAGCGATACGAGAGCGGTTAGGCGCATCACCCAGACTGAAACGGCGTCGCCGACGAGCGGGATTACGTGGAAGCCGAGAAACCAAAACATGAAGCCGAAACCTACGGCGGCCAGAATGGCCCACCCTACGCCGCGCGACAATCGCGAAGTGGTTGGCGGGTTAGCTGTTTTCGCGGGGTTAGCTGCATCTGCGGGATTCGCCGCGTCTACGGGCCTAGCTGAGTCTGCGGGATTAGGTGCGTCTGTGGGATTAGCTGCTTCCGCGGGATTCGTCGGCTTGGGCGCGAAAGACATTGCAGCGAGAATGACGCCTATCAGTGTGACTGCAATTCCAATTGCGCGGAGGGCGTTAATTCGCTCGCCGCTCGCGATGGAGAGCGCCACCGTAAGCGCAGGATAGCTGGACGAAACCGGGCCGACGATGCTCATCACCCCGATTTCGAAGGAATAATAAAGCGAGAGCGACGCGGTGACGTTCAGCAATCCGGCAGCCGCGGTGAGCGCCCAGGGTTGCCATCCTGGAGCGACGTGCGAAAAACCGCCGGCAAATTTGAGGTAGATGCTAAGGGCAATGAAGCCGAAAAACTGCATGAAGAACAGCGTGCGGTATGCGCCGACTCGGCGGGACGCAAAACGCGCCGCAAAATCGGCCATGCCCCAGCACACCGCTCCAGTTAATCCGAGGATTACACCCAAAGAATTCTCCGCTGGCCCGACTGCGCTCGACTATTTTCGACGATTCTCGGCTAACTTTGACTAGGTCCGACTATTTTCGACTATTTACCAAAGGTGGCAGGCTACTTGCGTTTTGGCTGCAGACCGAGGACGGTCATTACTTTTTGCAAATCCTTCCAGACTTCACCTTTCGCGTTTGGATTGCGCAGCAGGTAAGCGGGATGATAGGTGGCAATCAATTTCGAGCCGCGAAATTCAAACCACTCGCCGCGAAAACGGGAAATGCCCTGGGTGGTTTGCAAAAGTGTTTGAGACGCGCAACTTCCCAGACAGCAAATTACTTTCGGGCGGATCACGTCAATCTGCCGGAAAAGAAAAGGCGAGCAAGTGTTGATTTCATCTTTCTCCGGCAGGCGATTTTCCGGCGGGCGGCATTTCACCACGTTGCAGATGTAAACGTCCTCGCGGCGCAAGCCCATGGCTTCAATCATTTGAGTCAGCAATTTTCCGGCGCGGCCGACGAATGGCTCGCCTTTGATATCTTCATCGTGGCCGGGGCCTTCGCCAACGAAGACCAATTCCGCTTTCATGCTTCCGACGCCGAAAACAATATTGGTGCGGGCTTTGTGCAGCTTGCAGCGCGTGCAATCACCGATGGTTTCTCGTATGAGCTGAAATGTGTCGCCTGCGATGCGGTCGCTCGCTTCGAACAGAGATGGCGCTTGCGCGAATGGCGCTGCGGCGGAAGAACGCGCGGTCGCTGTTGCCGCTGGCGCAGTTGTCGAAAGACCGAAGGATGAACTTGCGCTGGCTGCTCTAGCTGCAGCGGCGATTGGAGCTTGCGGCTGCTCAGTCAATTGAGCACCGACGGCTTGACTCGTCTCCACCACAACATTGGCCGGAATTCGGTCGCGACAGTACGGGCCCAACTCTAAGTCAGCTCCATAGCGAAGCCAAGCTTCCACACGAGCGCGCTTGTCAGATTCCAACGAGGCCCTCCCAATTGTGAATTGGACGGGAGAACTTTATCACAGCGAACGGAGTTGCGCAGCGCGCCTGAAGAAATTTATTACGAGAGAAAAAAATAAAATGAAACGCTTACTTCGAATTCTTTCGAATTTCGAGGACGCGATCGAGGATTCGATTTGCTACTTCGAGCTTGGTCATCTTAGGCAGCGGAATTTCGCGGCCATCGCGCGAATAGATCGTAACGATATTGGTGTCGGCATCGAACCCCGCGCCTTCCTGGGTCACATCATTTGCGACGATCATGTCCGCGCCCTTGCGCGCCAATTTTCCGCGCGCATTTTCCGCGACGGCATTCGTTTCGGCGGCAAATCCAACCAACACGCGGCCAGGCTGCTTCTCGCGTCCAAGCTCGGCGAGAATATCCGGCGTGGGTTCCAGGCCGAGGGTAAGCCGCCCTTCGTTGCTCTTTAGTTTCTGGTCGTACTGCGCGGCCGGACGATAATCCGAGATGGCCGCGGCCATAATCACAGCGTTCGCGCTGGCAGCGCGTTCGCGAACGGCCTGATGCATTTCCTCGGTGGCGCGGACCGGAACCCAATCCACTCCATCGGGAATTTTCAAATCGGTTGGCCCGCTGACCAGGATAACGTGGGCGCCTCGGCGATTCGCAGCCTCCGCGAGAGCGTAACCCATTTTCCCAGACGAGCGATTGGTGAGAAAACGAACAGGGTCAATGTCTTCGCAAGTCGGGCCGGCGGTGACCAGAATTGTTTGACCGGCAAGATCGTGGCGAAGGCCCAGCACGTCGCAAACTTTTTTGGCGATGGTTTCGGTGGCGGCGAGGCGTCCCGCACCTACCATACCGCAGGCGAGGTAACCTTCATCGGGATCCACTACGTGAACGCCGCGCTCGCGCAAAATTATGAGGTTACGTTGCGTCGCCGAGTGTTCCCACATGTTGACGTTCATGGCAGGCGCGACGACGACGGGAGCCTTAGTGGCGAGATATAAGGTGGACAGAAAATCTTCGGCGATGCCGTTCGCAAATTTGCCGAGAATGTCCGCGGTGGCGGGCGCAACCAGCAGCAAATCAATTCGCTGCGCTACGGCGATATGCTCGATGGCGCTTTCGACGTTTGCCGGAGTAGCGGAACCGCCGGCGCTGAACATATCCGTGATTACTTTCTGGCCGGTGAGCGCGGCGAAAGTGAGAGGAGTGATGAACTCCTGCGCTGAACGAGTCATCACCACTTGCACGTCCAGCTTTTCCTGTTGCAAGCGGCGAACCAGTTCCGCAGCTTTGTAAGCGGCTACGCCTCCGGTGACGCCGAGTGCGACTTTCATATGGTGCGCGGCGGATGTTGCTTTACTTCTTCCGCTTGCCGTCCTTATCCTCGGGCTCTCCGCTCAATTCCTTGGCTTCGTATTCGAGCAGACCTTTCAGCAATTCTTCTTCGGCGATGCGCGTGGTCTTGCGCGATCGCGGGTTATCGACCATGGGGCGTCCGCCGATCATCAACTGCCGTGCGCGGCGCGAGACGACTACAACATACGCAAACTGGCTTTCCGGTGGATCTCTCAACACGGCCATATTCAGATCAGCCTCCAAAGGACTTCAAAATTTCGCGAATTCGATCTTCGTTACGCGGCACCCGGCATCGCGAGCCGAGTGCAATGGCCTGGACTTCTTTTCCTGCGCGCTCGATATCGTCGTTGATGATGGCGTAGTCGTAGCTACTATAGTTCAACATCTCCTGCCGTGCACGTTCGAGCCGCCTGCGAATTTCGTCTTCCGAATCCTGGCCACGCTGCCGGATGCGATGTTCGAGCTCAGTGCGAGAAGGCGGCAGGACGAAGACTGCTACAGCTCCGGGCAGCTTTTGTTTTACCTGCAAAGCTCCCTGTACGTCAATTTCGAGAACCAGATCTTTTTTTTGCTCCTGCGCCTCGGCCACGGATTTGCGCGGAGTGCCGTACCAATTCTTTCCGAACACCTGGGCATATTCCAGGAAATCGCCTCGTTCGACCATTTCCTGAAATTGAGCTTCGGAGACAAAATTGTACCACTTGCCTTCGCTTTCCGTCTTGCGCGGCATGCGCGTAGTGCACGAAACAGACAGCATGGTGCCGGGCAGCCGCAAAAGTTTTTCCACCAGAGTGGACTTCCCCGAGCCTGAAGGCCCGGAGACGATGAGCACCAACGGTTCCGCTTTGCTCATTCTATGTTTTGCACCTGTTCGCGCAATTTTTCGATTTCAGATTTGATCTCCAGGCCGATGCGAGTGATTTCCAGACCTTCGCCGTCGTTTCCGGGAGTTTTAGAGAGCAGAGTGTTGGCTTCGCGCTGCATTTCCTGCAGTAGAAAATCGAGTTTCTTGCCGGCTTCGGAGGAACTGACGAGCAGACCTTCAAATTGTTGCACGTGGCTACGCAGGCGCACCAATTCTTCGGAAACGTCGCTACGCTCCGCAGCTAGCGCGGCTTCCTGAGCCAAACGGCCGGGATCGATTTGAGTTTCGCCGAGAAGCTCTTTCAGTCGTGCTTCAAGGCGTTTTGCGAAAGCGGGGCGTGCACGCTCGGCCAGTGTTGTCACGTTCGAGGCCAAAGCCGCAATGTTTCGAAGTCTCGCGGACATTTCCTGGCGCAGGAGATTGGCTTCTTCTTCGCGCATGCGGTCGAGCTTGTCGAGCGATTCAACCATGCAGCGCCCGAGCACGGCTTCGAGGCGCTCGAGTTCGCTTTCCAGCGATGCGGCGGGCGCGCCTATCACGCCGGGCAGGCGCATGATGGACTCGACGTCCGGCTCGGACTGGATGTTGAAGTCTTTTCGCAGCGAGGTCGCCGCTTTCAGATAGGCCGCGGCCACTTCGTGATTCACGCCGATCGCGGCTGGGCCGGCCAACTCGTAGTGCACCGTGACGTCGAGATGGCCGCGCCGAACGCGCTCGCGAATAATTTGGCGAATGCGCGGTTCGAGCGGTTCGAAACCTTCGGGCATGCGCAAATGCAAGTCGAGGAAACGGTGATTCACGCTGCGAATCGTTACGCGCAGGCTCCAGCCATTTTCCGCGGCGCGCGACTGAGCGTAGCCGGTCATGGATTTCAGGCCAGCACTCGCGGACGGCGCTGAAACGATGTGGATCGGTTTTGGGCTTGAGCCGGACATTTTTATACGGGACCTGCGGTTCGCGTCACAGTGTCAACATCGCGGAACTGCATTTCGTAAAGCCGCGCATACACACCGCCGCGCGCGAGAAGTTCTTCATGCGTTCCGCGCTCACGGATTGTGCCGCCTTCCAGCACAGCAATCAAGTCCGCGCGACGAATTGTGGAGAGACGGTGGGCGATCACGAAGACGGTGCGGCCAGTCATTAGGTTATTCAGCGCATCTTGAACTAGCATTTCGGATTCGGAGTCCAGCTCGGAGGTCGCTTCGTCGAGAATCAGGATGGGCGCGTCTTTCAACAATGCGCGGGCGATGGCGAGGCGCTGACGTTGGCCGCCGGAAAGCCTTTGGCCGCGGTCGCCAATGAGTGTCCGATAGCCATCCGGCATCTGCATGATGAAATCATGGGCGAGGGCTGCTTTGGCTGCGGCAATTACTTTTTGTTCCGGCATGTTGGGCCGGCCGTAACACAAATTGTTCCATATGGTGTCGTTGAAGAGGATGGTTTCCTGCGTGACGATGGCCATCTGCTCGCGGAGAGAACGCAGAGTGACTTCGCGAACATCCTGGCCGTCTATCAGCAAGGAACCTGAAGAGGCGGTATAAAAACGAGGGAGGAGATTTACGAGGGTGGTCTTGCCGGCGCCGCTCGAACCTACGATTGCGACCACTGCTCCGGCCGGAACTTTTAGTTTTAGATTTCGCAGAGTAGGTGCGTCGCCATCGTCGTACGTAAAACTGGCGTCGGCAAATTCGACGGATTCCGAAAGGCGCGGCAACGACTTTGCATTCGGCATGTCTAGCTTTTCTTCCGGCAAGTCGAGAAGCCTGAAAACCTGCGCGGAAGTTCCCAGCGCTTGCACGAAAAGTTGATAAATGTTGCCGATGCGCTTGATGGGCTCGTAGGCTTTGAACAGCGCGAAAGTAAACGCGCCGAATAAACCCACCGTCATGCGACCGGCCTTGATTTCGCCGCGCGCAAAAAAGAGGATCATGGCCACTACTACCGCGCCCAGGACGTCCATGATGGGTCCTGTGGCCGCCATGGCGCGAATCCAGCGCATGTTCTCCCGACGCAAGCTTCTGGCGGCGCCATGGAATTTCCGAATTTCGAAACCTTCCATCCCGAACGCTTTGACCACGCGGTTACCGCTGATGGTCTCCTGAAGGATTTGACTAAGATCGGCAAGGCGGGAGCGGCTTTTTTCGGTAGAGCGGCGAATTTTGCGAGTTAATTTCCCGACAGGCAGGACTACCAAGGGGACGAGAACAGCAGACCCCACAGCCATTCGCCAATCGATACTCAAAAGCACGATTACAAACGCGATCAGATTGAAAAACTGGCGGAAAAAATCGGCCATGTAATCCGAGAAGGCGCTGCGCAACTGTTCGATGTCGCTGATCACCGCGGACATTACGCGTCCGACGGGATTGTGATGGAAAAAACCGACCGGTTGCTGCACGACTTTGCGGTAAACGCGATCTCTGAGATCCGTGACGGCGGAAAGTCCCACATATTGAATCAACGTGCCGCCAAAATATTCCGCAACAGCCTTGAACAGGAAGATAAAAAGCAAAGCCAGCGCAAAGACGGACCAGACGTGATGTACCCGGGACGGAACCAAATCGTTCATGTACAGGACGTGGTCCGTGCCGGGAACTCGAAAGAGGACCAGTTTCTGAAGCGCGGATTGCGGATTCAGCACTACATCCACGGCGGGCGCTATGGCGAGCGGCACGAGGCCTTCGGCAATTCCCATGGCGGCCATCAGAACGACACCAACGGCCAGCAGCCAAGTATAGGGCGAGAGATAACCGAGCAATCGGCGGAATTCTTCGCCCTGCGTCATGGTGTTAACGCCAGCTTTTATTTCAGAATTCAAAATGGCAAATCCTCAGCACAAGAGCAAAAGACGCAAAATTCTAAGACGCGGTCTTATCCAGATCCCGATGAACGACTTTAGACGAATAGCCTTTTTTCTTAATGGCGCGGCTGATCACTTCCGCCATGGCTACGGAACGGTGGCGTCCCCCGGTGCATCCCAGCGCGACTGTTAGATAGCTTTTACCTTCCTGAATGTAATGCGGGATCAGGTATAGCAGCAAGCTTTCCACGCGGCGCAAAAATTCTCCGGTTTGGGGGAAGGAACGAATGTAACGCGCCACTCGCGGATCTTTGCCGCTGAATGGGCGCAAGCGCGGAACAAAAAACGGGTTGGGAAGAAATCGCACGTCGAACACCAAGTCTGCATCGGCCGGAATACCGTAGCGGTATCCGAAGCTGACGAGAGATACCAAAAGCGGACGCCTTCCCGGTTTCTGAAACCGGTCGATAATAAACTGGCGCAGCTCATGGACGTTGAATTTCGTGGTGTCGATCACTACATCCGCCAAGCGGCGAATCGGAGCCATGCGGCGGCGCTCTTCGCGGATGCCTTCGGCGACCGAGCCACCGCGACCGAGCGGATGCGGGCGGCGCGTCTCGCTAAAACGGCGCATCAACGCTTCGTCGCTGGCTTCGATGAAGACTAGCGTTGCGGGGTGCTCGGTGATTAGTTGGCGGTAAATGCCGGGGAGTTTTTCGATCTGCTCACCTTCGCGGGCGTCAACTAACAGCGCAGCGCGCTCAATTTCCACGCCTTCGGCATATAGCTCGCCAAATTTTGGAATCAGCGCGACAGGCAGGTTATCTACGCAATAAAAACCGAGGTCTTCGAAGGTATTCAGGACCGAGCCTTTTCCGGAGCCGGAAAGGCCGGTGAGAAGAACCAGCTGGTGGGCGTCGCGGGTTCGGTTTCTCGGCGTGCGCTTCACGGCAGCGGCGCTAGGCCTTTACACGCCGGCGGTGCGTGCTGGGAATGCGAAGGTCTTCGCGATATTTTGCGACGGTTCGGCGGGTGACGTGGATACCTTCATCGCTGAGTTTCTTGGTGATTTGCTCGTCCGTGAGCGGGTGAGACGTGTCTTCGTCTTCGATCATTTTCTTCACGCGGCGCTTCAGGGAAAGCAGCGACATTTCGCTGCCTTGCGGGCCGTTCACCGATTCGCTGAAGAAGTAGCGCAGCTCGAGCACGCCTTGGGGAGTGTGCACGTATTTATTGGCTACCGCGCGGCTCACGGTGGAAGGATGCACGCCCACTTCCTCGGCGACTTCCTTGATCATCATGGGCTTCAACTGATCCGCGCCGTAATCGAGGAAATCGCCTTGGCGGCGAAGAATCGATTGGCAAACGCGCTGAATCGTGTGCTTGCGCTGTTCGATATTTTTCATCAACTGGATGGCGGCGGTGAAACGTTCTTTCACGTAGTTGCGCACGTCGCGGTCGGCGGCATCGCGCGCCAAGAGACGGCGGTAAGTGGGATTCAAGCGAAGCTGCGGCAGGTCGTCGTCGTTCATGAATGCTTGCCACTCGCCGTCCACTTTTCGGAATTGGACATCGGGCTCAACCAGTCTCGGCTCGGTGCGGTTATATCGCAAACCGGGGCGGGGATCGAGGCGCTTGATGACGTCCACTGCGCGTTTTACCAGCTCGACCGGCCGGTTGAGCGCGCGGGCCACTTCTTTAAGCTGATTGTTTTGGAGAAGCTTCAGGTGATCGGCAATGATTTGCTGCGCCAGGGTGTTCTGCGGATCAACGAGCTTCAGTTGGATGAGCAAACATTCCTGCAAATCGCGCGCGGCGATTCCGGGAGGATCGAATTCCTGCACCATGGCCAGCGCTTCTTCCACGTCTTCCATGGAATAATTCGCCGCTTGAGCGATTTCGTCGAGGGACGCGGTGAGATAGCCGTTTTCGTCCAGGTTGCCCACAATGGATTCGGCAATCTTGCGAACAGTTTCCGTGCAGATGCTTACGCTGAGTTGCCAATTCAGGTGGTCGGCGAGACTCTGCGGAGAGGAGAGGAACTTGTCGAAGGAAGGTTTCTCGATTTCCTCGCGTTCGCTGTTGGAAATTCTCTCGGCGCCGGAATCGAGGTACTGGGTGAAAAAAGAACCGAAATCGAATTCGTCAAACGGGTTCGCCGGAGCTACTTCGGGAACTTTTTCGGTTTCCTTCTTGAGGAAGGCTTCGTCGGTGTAGCTTTCCGCGGTTACTCCGTCATCTTCCGTCGCTTCGTCGAGAACGGGATTGGCCATGATCTCCTGATTGATCATTTCCCGCAGCTCCAGACGGTTCAGCGCCAGAACGCTGACCATCTGCACCAAGCCTGGTGTGAGTATCTGCTTTTGCGCGACGCGTAAGTTGAGTTTGGGCTGGAGCCAATTCATAAAGGTCGTTTCAGTTTAGCCGGAAACCTTCGCCGAGATATATCCTTCTTACTTCCGCATTCTCGGAAAGGTCTCTGGGAGTTCCCGCAAATAATATTTTTCCGTCACTGATGATATAGGCGCGATTGGTCACCGCCAGCGTTTCACGCACGTTGTGGTCAGTTACCAGAACTCCAATTCCGGCGGCGCTTAAGTCCGCGATAATTTTCTGTATGTCCACCACAGTCAGCGGATCGATTCCTGAAAATGGCTCGTCCAGCAAAACAAATGAGGGCGACAACACCAGCGAGCGCGCGATTTCAAGCCGACGGCGTTCGCCGCCCGACAGCACGTAAGCCTGGCTGTATCGCACTCCCTCAAGCCCCATTTGCGCCAACAATTCCTCCACCCGGTCGCGCCGCTGCTCTGGAGTGATCGGCAGCGTCTCCAGCACGGCGAGCAAATTCTCTTCAACCGTTAATTTCCGAAAAACCGAAGGCTCTTGAGGAAGGTAGCTGATGCCGCTGCGGGCCCGGAGGTACATCGGGAGGTCGGTAATATCCTCGCCGTCCAGTAAAACACGCCCATAGTCCGGACGCGCTAGACCGACCAGGATGTAAAACGTCGTGGTCTTTCCGGCGCCGTTCGGCCCGAGCAACCCAACCACTTCGCCTTGTTGAATTTCCAAGCTGACATCGTTAACAACTTTTCGCCCTCTGTACGACTTGCTCAGAGCGGCCGCCTGAAGTTTCAACATGCCGGTTCATTACTCAACTCGGTGCCTGGTTAACGTGCGCGAACCTTCTTGCGAATCTATTAAAATCGTATCATTCGCAACAAAGAAGGTCAACGAATGGCCCGTAGTCGTGTCGCTAGAAGCATCGGTAATTGTTGGTTTTCCGCCGGAAAGGACGAATTTTCCGTCACTTGCGGTGTATTCGGCTTGCTCGGCGGTGCCCCGGCGGTCGGCCTGCTGTACCACCACACCTCCAGTGGCGAGTGCGCGGTCGAGTTGGCGGGGCCCCGTGGCGTTCGCAGGAGGCTTGCCAGCACCCTCGGCCGCCGCCTGGGTGCCTTGGGCTGGGGCTAGAAAGACGTCAAGAACGGGCGATCGCAGGGAGCCCTGTTGGGAGGTGGCGGTTACCCCGCCCTCCAGGTGGGCTTTCCCGGAGTCGCTCCAGTAGGTCAGCACGGGTGCCCTAATTTGCCAGAGAGTGGGGCCCGGGGGTGCTTCGGCATTGGCCTGCGCTGGCTTCGGGGTTTGCGCATGGCCGGAAGGCTTGTGCGGTGCCTTAGGCTCGCTTCCCGGAATTTTTGGGATTTGTCCGGAAGCCTGGGGGAAAACTGCTACCACGCCGCCGGTAGCCACTAATTTCTTTTCGTCACGCCAGACTTCGATCTGATTCGCGTCCAGCACCGATTCGCCTTGCCACATGCGGGCGTGACCGGAGTAAAGTGCGCGGCCAGAGGTGTTCGAAGCGGTGAGCGTGGCCGCGGTAACATGCGCCGGAACCGCGCCCAGGTTCACAGCGGTATTTTGTTCCGACGATAAATATGTGGACGCGACTCCGCCTGTGGCCTGAATTTCTCCGGACTTTTGATCGATCGATACGCTGCGCGCGGTGGTGCGGCTGGTGGAATCAAAGAGCACGGGCGACCCGTCCATGGAAAGATTGTCGGTCTTGCTGACCATTCGCGCGTGGTCGGCGGTAGCTTGGCGGTCGGCCTGCTGGAAATGCACGTTGCCGGTTTCGTCGAGAGTTTCCCACTCGCCGGTGGAACCGAACGTGGCGACGAGTTCGTTCGCTGTCGTAACCTGAGGCGCACCGGAAGAAATCGTTCGTTTTATTTCTGTTCCGGAATGTCCTAGTAATTTTGCCAGGCGGCCATCGGCGTCGAATACTGTCACGAATTTCTTGGCGTGCAGCGCGGTCAGTTCATTCCCGCTTTTCATTTCAATGGTAGCAGGGGCCAGGGTCTCAGCACTTTGCGCGCGGGGCTGGCCAGCTTGTTTTCCAGCGCCGAACGACACGCGTAACGAGGCCGTCTTTAGGGTACGCGATTGGCCAGCTTGTGCCGAATCGAGAACTGTACCGCCGCTGGTGTTCATCGTTCGGACCACATTTTGCGGAGCCAAGGCAATTTCCACGCGCCCGCTGGAAAAATGATCGGTCCCAGCAGACGCGTCGCGCGATCCTTGCACGTTTCCATCGGCGAGCATGCTCTGGATCCATCCTTGCGGATCGAGCGAAGCTTCAAATTGGTTTGCTGCGATGATTACCTTGCCGCCGGCTTCAGTGGAGTGAATGACCGGGCTTCCTTCGGCGGTGACGTGCTGCGCTTTGAAATCGGAATCGAGATCGATGGTAATTTTATCGGCGGTGAGTTCGCGGCTACCTTGGCGAACGTCAGCAGGCGCTGTGAGGAAAAGTTTTCGCTCATCGCGACGAACTTCCAGGCTGCCGCCGGTCACGTTGACCGGCAAACCGTTCGTGCGATCGGACGCGACAAGATCCATGTGCACGTCGTGTCGCAACACGATGAGAGAGTTTTGAGTGCTGTAGGTGACGCCGACGGCGTGGCCTTTCCCTTGCGGGAAGCTAAACGCGACGGGTTCGGGCGTGGAAGCGTCGCCAGTTTCGCGATTAAAGGTGAGGTCGCGAGTGTTTACCTGAATTGTTTTGTCCGCGCTGCCGGCAGGCGGATTGGCGCTGGCGACGTCGATTTGCACATCGCCCTGACAGCGGACCGCGCCTGTCTTCGGCTGATAGCTGCATTCGCGCGTGTGAATGTTGTCGTTACGATTTCCATCGCGGCCATAAATCGTGACCCATACATCTTCCAGAAGGTAGCTGTTCTGATCTTTGTATTCGGTGGCGTGGGATGCGCGCACGGTGAAGATGGTGCGGTCACCTTCCACTTTCGAGAATGTCATCTGGTCGGACTGCTGTTGCACGGTGGACGGAACAGCTTTCGGCCCTGACTTTCGGGCTTCGGACTCGCGTATCGCGCGGCGCGAATAAACACCGATAACGACCAGCGCAATCAGACCAGCCACTATGGCGGACCAACGTGCGTATCGCGCTGCTTCTTTATTCTGCAACTAAATCTCCCGCGCCTTTGCAATCTCAAACCGCAAACGCATACACCAAAACCTAATAGTGACGACCGATCGCTCTTACTTGTTAGAAGCTGAGTATAGGTGAGAGGTTTCCAGCGGACAACTGCGGGGGACTACTCTGCAAGGAAGCGCAAGAGTTTGAACTATTCGCCGCCCGTAAGGACGCCAAGTCCGGTAGCAGCGACGCTATCGCGGGTAGTATTTTTCACCAGATACATGGCCTCGTCGGCGAGATGCAGCAGCTCAGCCTTGGTGCGGGAATCGGTGGGATAGGAAGCTACGCCGACGCTTGCGGTGATGTGAACGTTGATACCCGCGTCTTTCAGCCATACGGCTTCGCGAATCAGTTTATGCAGACGACGCGCCACGCCGTATGCGTTCTCTTTCGATGTCTGGGGCAACAGAACAACAAATTCATCGCCGCCATAGCGGAAAGCCAGGTCAATCAGGCGGCATTTATCTTTGATGGCTTGCCCTATCTCCGCCAGTAATTTCGATCCTGCCAAGTGGCCGTAGGTATCGTTGATGTTCTTGAAATGGTCCAGATCGATGAAGATCAGCGAAAACTCAAAGGCGTAGCGGTGCGAGCGGTAAATTTCCGTGTCCAGCATGAAATTCAAATGCCGGGCGTTGTAAAGGGTGGTGCAGTCGTCGGTGATGGTGAGCTCGTGAATTCTTTGGACGTGGCGGGCATTTTCGATGGCGATTGCAGCGTAGTCCGCGAGCGCTTCCAGAAGAGCGAGGTCGCGTTTGCTGAAACCTTCCGGGCCGACGCAATTTATCAGCTCGATTACGCCGAGACATTGTTCGCGGAAGCGTACGGGGACGGCCACGATGGAGCGCGTCTCCATCTTCGTTTTCGAGTCCACTTGTTTGAAGAACCGCGAATCGGTGCTGGTATCCGGGACTACGACCACTTCGCCGGTCTGCGCCACCCAACCGGCCAAACCTTGTCCCACTTTGATTCGGACATCTTTCAGGGCTTCGGCGCCTTTGCCGGTGGCGATTTGGAAGAAAAGCTCGCCCTTTTCCAGATCCATCAAGAGTAACGACCAGGTGTCCGGCCGCAGCACCTCGTTAATTTTTTCCATGATGGTGCGGAGAACTTGGTCGAGCTGAAGCGAAGAGGTGAGCGCTTTGCCAAGCTCGTGAAATACGGTTACCTCATTAGGGTTTTCGGGTAGGTCCAGACCAAGACCTGCGCTTCGACGTCTTTCTACGCCGCTGAACGGTTTCCCGTCCGTGGCTCTCCGGATAGCCTCACCGGGGACACGTTTCTTCGGGTCTGGAGATTCTGTGGGCAACATATTCATTATAGAGAACGCTTTCCAGTATCCGCAACGGCCTTGAAGGCGGTGATTTTCAATTGGCCAACACCTGATTAAGCTACCCCGTCCGCGCACATTGACACACTCTCGACCCACGCCTATATTTTGTGTGGGAACCGGTCTCGGTCGGATGTCTTCTACGCCCTTCGGCGAACACTTAAAACGCGAGCGAGAAATGCGCGGCGTCACTCTGGAAGAAATTTCCACCGCCACACGCATTGCTCCGCGCTTTCTGGTCGCGTTGGAGAACGAACACTGGGAGGAGCTGCCTGGTGGCGTGTTCAATCGCGGATTTATACGCGCGGTGGCGCGTTTTTTGGGGCTCGATGAAGATACTCTGGTGTCTGAATACGCGCTGCAAACCAAAGGACGTTCAGAACCGGGCGTGGTGGCCGACCCTCCGTTGGAATCCAGCCGTCGCTGGCCGGCGATTGTTTTGGTAATTGTTGTAGCTATTTTGCTCGTCGCGGCTGCAGTCGTCGCCGCGGTGCATTTCGCGCCTCAGATTTCCGCGCGGCTACATAAACATTCAACGCCGCCGGTTACAGCGCCACAGCCGGCCTCTGGAGAACCCCATTAGCGCCGAACTTCGCGAGAGCGTTCGCAGCGGAAAAGCGACCACGGAGCAAAAGACCGCGGTTTTCTCGGGAGGAGCTTCATTAACGCCCGAAGACCGCGCGGAATTACTGACGATCCTTACCGCCGATTCGGATGCGGCGATTGCGGAACGCGCGCAGAGCGTTATTTTGACGCAGCCGATTGAACCTTTTGTTGCGGCTCTGGCGCGTCCGGATACCGACCCGCGCATGTTCGCCTTCTGCGCCGACAACCTTTCTCAGAAGGCCGGGATTGCCGACGCACTGGCGAAGAATGTGGCGTGTCCTTCAGGCGTGATCGCGCATGTCGCTTCACGTTTAACTGCGGCTGGAGTACAAGCGCTTTTGGACAACCTGGACCGGCTTAGTTCTGACGCGCAGTTGGTCGTTGCGCTGACGCATTGCAAAGGCGCAACTCCGGAGCAGCAGGAACTTTTGGCGGATTTACAGAAAACCGAGGGGCTAACGCTCCCGGATATCGAAGAAGTGGCCGCGGAAATTGAGCCGGACAAGAAAAAACGAGTGACGCTGCTTCAGCGGCTCACCCAAATGAACGTGGTGGAACGCATTCAGCTTGCGCTGAAAGGCGGGCGCGAAGAACGCATGCTTTTAATTCGCGACCCCAACAAAATCGTGCAACGAGGTGTGCTGCAATCACCGCGTCTTACCGAGCTCGAAGTGGAAAATTTCGCGGCCATGGCTAATGTTTCAGGAGAAGTTCTGCGCATCATTGCGGCGAGTCGCGTGTTCATGAAGGCTTATACCGTGGCCAGAAACCTGGTGAAGAATCCGAAGACGCCTTTGGATGTATCGCTACATCTTCTTCCGCGAATGAACGCTACCGATCTGAAACTTCTTACCACCAACAAGAATATTCCGGAGACGCTTCGTTCCACGGCGATGAAGCTGCATCGCCAGCGCTACGCCCCCAAGGCTCAGGACTAAATTCGGGGCCAGGTGAAGCGTTACTTGCTGCTCGGCGCTGCAAGCGAAGCGGCGATTTTGGCTTTGTATTCCTGAGCTTTTGCGAGGATTTCTTTTTCGTCGAGCGTTAGCATCTGGCGGTCTTTCATCACAATTTTTCCGGCGATCACTACCGTGCGCACATCCGAGGCCTTCAGGGCGTAAACAATTTCCGAGTAAACGTCGTACATCGGCGCGGCGTGGGGCGCCTCAGTGTCTACCAGGATCAGATCCGCTTTCTTGCCCGCTTCCAACGAGCCAATCATTTTTTCCATGTGCAAAGCGCGCGCGCCGTTGATGGTGGCCATTTCGACCACTTGCTTCGCGGGCAACGCGCGGGGATCCATGCGCGACACTTTCTGCAGCTTTGCGGCGAGATCCATTTCTTCGAATAGGTCCTGATTGTTGTTGCTCGCGGCGCCGTCGGTGGCCACGCCAATGGGTTCGCCTGCAGCTAGCATTTCGGGGACCGGCATCACGCCGGCCGCGGTCTTCATGTTGCTCGAGGGATTATTGGTGCAACCGACGTTGAAATAGGCCAGCGCGGCGATGTCTGCATGGTCCACCCAAATGCAGTGCGCTCCCAACACATCAGGGCCGAGAAAGCCTATGCGTTCCAAATAGCCGACGGGCGTCGCTCCGTGTTTTGCGCGGCTTTGTTCCAGTTCAAATTGCGCTTCCGCGATGTGAATCAAGATAGGCGAATTATTCCGGCGCGCCAGGGCGGCGGAATCCTGCAAAGTTTTTTCGGAGCAGGTGTAAATGGAATGCGGCGCAACTGCGGCAATTATTAAAGGATCGCCTTTCCAATGATCCAAATATTTTTGCGTGTAGGCGAAAGCTTGCTCCGGAGTTTTATTGTCGGGCGCGGGAAAATCGATGATGGTTTCGCCCAAGACGCCACGCATACCGGCTTCTTTGGTTACGCGCGCGACGACGTCCTCGAAATAGTACATGTCGGCGTAGATGGTGATGCCGCCGCGCAACATCTCCAGCACGCCGAGCTTGGTTCCCCACTCCACAAATTCGGGGGTGACGTTGCGCGCTTCGGCGGGGAAGATATATTTTTGCAGCCATTCATCGAGCGACAAGTCGTCGGCCAACCCGCGAAAAAGACTCATGGCGGCGTGGGCATGGCCATTAATCAAGCCTGGCAGGACGAGGGCGCCGTGCGCGTCGATGGTTTGCGCGGCTTCGAATTTGGTTTCGATTTCCGCGCGTGGACCGACGGCTGCGATCGAATCGCCTCGGATGGCGACTGCGCCGTTTTCGATCACACGGCGTTGGCCGTCCATGGTTACGACAGTTCCGTTGGTCACGAGGAGATCCACGTTGTCGTGTTTATCTTGGGCGGTTAGAGTTGGCGGGAGTAGGAAGGCTATGCAAAACAAAGTGAAGGAATGCACCACGAATGAAATTGCGTTTTTCTTTTGCATTGTCCCTCGGGGATGATTTTCAGCGATCCAAAGAATTCTTGGACGACGTTTTTCTTTCTTCACGCTTCGAACTGAATCTCTACAGAAATGATGAGTCAAATGGGCGGGGCAAGAGCTTCGCGGAGCTCTCGCGCTCGATCTTTCCCTTTAAGTTCGCAAGAATCACCGGAACGTCGCCGCAAAATTCCCAAATGATTTGGCGGCAGGCGCCGCAGGGAGGTGTCAGCGCATCCGTTTCCGTGACCACCGCGATGGCGTCAAATCCGCGCTCGCCTTCGGAAAGAGCTTTGAAAATAGCCACGCGTTCCGCGCAGCAGGTAAGCCCGTAGCTCGCGTTTTCGATATTGCAACCGGTGTAGGTGCGTCCGGAGTTCGCACGCACGGCTGCTCCCACGCGAAAATCCGAAAATGGAGCGTGCGCGTTTTCCCGGGCTTGTTTTGCGGCCAAAATCAAAGCGTCATATTCACCCATGCCTGACCTTTCGTATACCGAGTGCTACCCGGCGTCAAATCAATTTTTATCCGCGGCGATTCGCGGTAACACTGCTCGGAGCAGAGCAATAAATTGACTTTTTACGCGTTCGCCTGTCGCCAGCACTTCGGCGTGATCCAGCGGACGATCTAGAATCCCGGACGCCATATTCGTCACGCAAGAAATTCCGAGCACGCGAATTCCCATGTGCCGCGCGGCAATCACTTCCGGAACGGTGGACATGCCCACCAGATCCGCGCCGATCGTTCTCAAATAACGAATCTCCGCCGGCGTTTCGTAACTCGGCCCTAAAAGCGCGGCGTACACACCTTCGTCGGCCGTAATGCCAAGTTTCTTCGCTTCGGCGAGAGCGATTTCGCGGTACGGACTCCAGTACGCCTGCGTCATGTCGGGAAAGCGCGGGCCGAAGCGCTGGTCATTCGGGCCGACCAGCGGGTTCGCGCCCTGCAAATTAATGTGATCGCGAATCACCACCAAGGCACCCTGCGTGAAATCTAAATTGATTCCGCCGGCTGCATTTGTCAGGATGGCAGAGCGAATTCCCAGCCGGCCGAATACTCGCACGACAAAAGCCACTTCGCGAGCTGAATAACCTTCATAGAGATGGACGCGGCCTTGCATCGCGGCAACCGGGATGCCGTCAACTTTTCCGATGACGAAACGGCCGGCGTGGCCTGTGGCCGTCGAACGCGGAAAGGTTGGGATTTTCTCGTACGGAATGCGCAGCGCGTCTGTCAATTCGTCGGCGAAGGAGCCCAGGCCTGAGCCCAACACGAGTGCGATCTTCGGACGCAGCTTCGTCTTCGATAAAATAAATTTGGCGGCGCGTTCGGCTCGCGCGAATTCCGTGGTAGCAGCGGTTGCAGCCGCCTTCGAACCCGCCGGACTCATCGCAGCATGACTCCTACGATGGATGCGGACATCAGGTTTGCCATGGTGCCGGCCAACATGGCGCGAATTCCAAGCCGGGCAAGGTCCGCTCTTTTATTGGGGGCCAGCGCGCCGATGCCGCCGATTTGGATTCCGATCGAACTAAAGTTGGCGAAACCGCACAACGCAAAGGTGGCGATGGTGAAAGAGCGCGGGTCCAACGAGTCTTTGAGCGGCCCGAGCCGCTGGAACGCCACCAGCTCATTTGTCACCATTCGGAGGCCCAACAAATTGCCGATAGTGTGACAATCCTGCCAAGGAATTCCGATCACCCATGCAATCGGCGAAAAGAGCCAACCGAAGATTTGCTCCACACTGGACGGGAACCACGAAATCCCGATGTGCTGAAGCCCGTTGTGAACCGCGCCGAAGATTCCATCCACCAGATAGATTAGCGCGATAAAAGTAATCAACATCGCGCCGACATTTACGGCGAGATTTAAACCGTCAATCGTGCCGCGAGAAATTGCTCCCAGCGCATTGGTGTCGCGCTCCAAGGGAGCCATTTCCACGCGCCCGGAAGTGACGGGAACTTGCGTCTCCGGCACCAGCATCTTCGAAAGCAAAATAGTTCCCGGCGCGGTCATGATCACAGCGGCAAGCAAATGTTTCGCCTCGATCCCGTACGCGATATACGCGGCCATGATTCCACCCGAGACGTGCGCCATGCCGCTAGTCATCACCGTCATCAACTCAGAGTGCGTAAGCTCGGGAAGGAATGGCCGGATCGTGAGTGGCGCCTCGGTTTGCCCCATGAAAATACTGGCGGCGACGTTGAGCGACTCCGCGCCGCTGGCCGCCATCAATCGGGTCATCACACGCGCGGCTTGCTTGATGATGAATTGCATCACGCCGTAGTAATAGAGCAGCGCGAAAACCGCGGCGATAAAAATAATCGTCGGAAGCACCTGGAAGGCGAAGAAAAATCCCATGGGCGAGCCCTTTTTGCCGAGGTCGCCAAAAACAAATTGCGAGCCGAAGAACGCGTAATCCAGCACCCAATTCACCGCGGCGCCCGCTTTCTGAAATAACAAGCGCCCGTATTGCCAGCGCATTACCAAAAACGCGAACACGATCTGCAGCCCGAGGCCCCACGCCACAGTTTTGTAGCGTATGGCGCGGCGATTGGTGGAAAACAGGAACGCCAGGCTCATCATGGTAATCATTCCCAGAAGGCCTATCAGACGGTGCATTCCACGCACGCTCCTTTTTTGTGCAGCGCTCGCTTACTGAGTTTCTGTGGCGCCAATAACTTTTCGCACTAGCGGCGATCGTGGCGGCGGCTTCTCGCCAATTTCAAAACTTTTAGACAGCAACTCCGCCGCGTGCACCAGCCGCGAGTCCAGGTTGTAGTGCGCGGTGCAGAGATTCTCGCCAGCCTTGACCTTATCGCCGACCTTCTTTTCGAGCGTTACTCCCACAGCCGGGTCCACGGAATCTTCTTTTTTCTCGCGGCCGCCGCCCAGCATCATGCTGGCGATTCCGACGTCCTCAGCGCGAATCGCGGTGACGAACCCGGATCGCGGCGAGTCTATCCGCGCGGTATGCTTCGCGCGCGGCAGCCGAGACGGATCGTCCACCACGCCCGCATCGCCTCCCTGCAAACGTACGATCTCGCGGAATGTATCACGCGCGCGCCCCGATGCAATCATTTCCGCAGCCAGTTTGCGACCTTCGTCTACCGACTCAGTCCGCTTCCCCAGGAAAAACATCCAAGCTGAAAGCTCATTGCAAAGTTTGCGGAGATCTTCCGGGCCTTCACCATGTAAAACTTCGATGCACTCTGCCACTTCCAAAGCGTTCCCCACTTTGCGTCCGAGGGGCTGTTCCATGTCCGTGATCAGGGCAACGATTTTTGTGCCCATGCGCGTTCCGGTCTCAACCATTAATTCCGCTAGATATTCGGCGTCTGACTGATTCTTCATGAACGCACCCTGGCCCGTTTTTACGTCCAAGATCAGCGCGTCAATTCCCTCCGCCATTTTTTTGCTCATAATCGAAGCGCAAATCAGGTACGGGCTTTCCACCGTCGCGGTCACGTCGCGCAAGGCGTAAAGTTTTTTGTCGGCAGGCGCGATTTCCGGCGTTTGGCCAATCAAAGCGCAACGGCACTTTTCCAGCACTCGCCGAAAATCTGCGAGCTCTAAGTTGACATTAAAGCCGGGGATCGATTCCAGCTTATCCAGCGTCCCACCAGTGTGCCCCAATCCCCGTCCGCTGATCATCGGCACATACAGTCCGGCGGCGGCCACTACCGGCGCAATCACCAGCGACGTTTTGTCTCCCACTCCGCCGGTGGAATGTTTGTCAACTTTCGGGGCAGGCAGATCGGGCCACGCAAGGACCAAGCCGGACAGAAGCATAGCCTCCGTCAGCGCGGCAACTTCCGCATTGCTCATTCCCCGCCAAACGACGGCCATGAGCCATGCTGCAATCTGATAGTCGGGGATACGCCCGCGCGTGACGCCTTCAATGAGGAAATCGATTTCTTCGCGGGAAAGTTCCGCGCCGTCTCGCTTTTTGCGGATAAGGTCAACAGCTCGCATGAAGAAGAATAGGCGGTCAAGCTAGCATCGGGCGCAAGGCACGTCAATGAGTGTGGCTCGGGCTGGCGAGAAAAAGATCAGGCGATGGGAGGCCGAATATTCGCGATAAGCAGCTACCTACTCGTAGCCGGCGTGATAAACTGCCGGCAATCGTTTTAGAAGCCGCGCGGTAGGGGCCACCGAAATGATTCGTTCCCGTCCGCTTTCGCTACAGCTCAACAATCGAATTGTCTCGTCATTCAGCGCTGCTTTGTTGCTTTCAATGTTCGGCTTCTTCGCAGGCGCGCTAAACACGCCAGCTAAATCAGGCCAGAAAAAGGGAAACAAGAAGTCTGAATTGCGCTGGAATCCGCCCCAGGTGGATTCTGTCCTGTCATCGATTTCCGCCACGCCGCCCTGCGAGATCGCCAACGTTCTGAAACAGGCCGGTGATCGCGCTGAAGAATTGATCACGCACCTGCAGGATTTCGACGCCCAAGAACAGCTTCGCTACGAACAGACGGACGACCTCGGCGTGCCGGAGATGTCGACGACTGCGAGGTTTGATTACCTGGTGGATTTCGGCGAGAAATCCGATACGCCGAAGGTGCATGAAACTCGCACGCTGCTATCGGGGGCTGAAAATGCCGACCTTGGCGCAATTCTCGATCGAGGTTTGCCGGCCCTGGCGCTGATTTTCAATCCTTCTCTACAAAGTGATTACGATATGCGCTGCGAAGGTTTGACGGTGTGGAACGATCAGCCCGCCTGGGTGGTTTATTTCCGCCAGAGTAAAGACAAGCGCGCCCGAACTTTTGGAGTTCGTACAACCTCGCAGGTTATTCCAGTCAGCCTGAAGGGGCGCGCGTGGATCGCCACCGCTTCCGGCCAAGTGATGCACCTGGAAACGAATCTGGTGAATGAGGTACCGGCGATTGGAATGCGGGGCGATTCGGTTTCCGTCGATTACGCGCCGGTAAAATTCCACTCGCAGGACATCGAAATGTGGCTGCCCCAATCGGCGACGGCGTACATCGATTACGGCAAACGCCGTACGATCGTCACGCACACTTTTTCTGATTTTCGTTTATTTTCCGTGCAAACCCAGCAGGTTATCGAGAAACCCAAGAGCCCGTAGGCGAAATTTCCAACTAGCTGGACGCGGTTGATTAGAACTTCGCTGGACGGGCGGCGATTTCTGCTGCAACCTGTTTTACTTCGTCGTGCACCAAGCTGTTGGTCACTAGAACGGACGGACCGCCTGGCTGATAGGGCGCGCCTGCAATATCGGTGACGTTCCCGCCTGCCTCCGTGACGATCAGCATTCCGGCTGCGGTGTCCCAAGACTTCAAGCCAAATTCCCAGAAAGCTTCGAACCGTCCGCAGGCTACCGAACAAAGATCCATGGAGGCAGCGCCATCGCGTCGCACGCCGTGGGAATGCAGCGTAAATTCCCAATAATAATGAATGTTCAAATTGTCGGCGCGCTTGTGAACGGGGAATCCCGTGGATACCAAACTTTCCGCTAAGGTATTCACGGAAGACACGTGAATTGGCTTTTGGTTTAGGTAAGCGCCATCACCTTGCGAGGCATAAAACAATTCATCTGTAACCGGATTAAACACCACGCCGACCAGCGGTTTGCCATCCTTCAACAAGCCAATCGACGCCGCGAAACAGGGGTAACCGTGAGCGAAATTCGTAGTGCCATCAAGCGGGTCCACGTGCCAGATAAAGGAAGAGGTCGAGCTATCTTTGCCGGAGCCTTCTTCCGCCACAATCGTATGTTCCGGAAAATCGCGCCGCAAACGCGCGACTATCGCCGCTTCCGACTTGCGGTCGGTTTCGGTGACCAAATCGACGTCGCCTTTGTAGATTATTTCTTTCGGACGAGCGTGGCCGTCGAGGATGATGGCGCCCGCTTCGCGCGCGGCCTCGATGGCGGTGCTAAGAAATTCGTTCATGATTTTTAGTGTTCGTCGTTCGCGCGTGTAACGAACTTAGCGCGGCGCGTACGCAGTGAAATATTCTTTGCGATAACGCACGGTGTCGCCTGTCGAGACCTTCACCCTAACATGGCGGCGGCTTCCCGGCGGCGGCACTGGAGTAGGATAGTAACCCAACAAGTATTGCGTGCGTAGCTCGCGGTCGATGCGGTCGAACACGGCGTCGAGCGAGTGGGTTTCATCCACCATGAACATCGCGCCGCCCGTGCTATCGGTAATGGTAATCAAGGCGTGCTCGCCTGCGGTATTTCGCCCGCTTTCGTTGGCCGCGCGAATCACCACAGAGTAAAGCAATGCGTCCGAAGCGATTGCGGCTCGCCGGGCGTCTTCGAATTTCCACCTGCTGGTAGTTTCGCCGGCGTCCGTTAAGAGAACAATGGCCCGCCTTCGATCTGCGGGACGCCTGCGAAGCTCATTCGAACTCAGCACAATCGCATCGTATATCGAAGTCCCTGTCCCAGAGGTGATTCGGCGCGCGGCGGCCTGCAGCTTGGGCACGTCTGCCGAAAACTCCGAAAGTTCGGTAACTTTCTCGTCAAATTCAAAGACCGCGAGTGTGTCGCCGGGCCTCACGACCTGGCGGATAAAGTGTGCCGCAGATTCGGTTTCAAACTTCAGATCCTTGTAGGTGCTCATACTTGAATCAACCATCAGAGCGAGATCGAGGGGACGATTCGTCTCGGGTTCGAAGCGCTCGATCTTTTGTGCCACGCCCTCTTCGAAAAGTTGGAACACATCTTGTTTGAGGTCGGGGATGGGCTGCCCGTTGGCATCGATTACGCTGGCCAGGATGCTCACCAGATTGGTCTGCACGCGGATCACGCCTTGCTGTTTCGTTTGCGATTGTGGCGCTTGTGGTGATTGTTGCGCCCGCAAATTAAGGGTGAGAGCGGCACATGTTAGGAATCCAAGAATTGCACAGAGAAGGGAGAATCCAGCCGGCAGGGGTCGCTTCATTTGGTTGTAGGAAACTTAGATTCATCCGGCCGTGAAATGGCTTCCTGCGAAGGTGTTTCACCTCCGGCCCAAACCGCGCCGCCGGCAAAAAATTCCTTCTTCCAGATCGGTACGGCGCGCTTCAAAGTATCGATGGCGTAACGGCAGGCATCAAACGCCGCATTTCGATGTGCCGAGCTCACGGCGATCCAGACGCTGGTCTCGCCAATTTCCAGCCGCCCTAAACGATGAATAATAGCCAGCCGGCGAATCGGGAACTTTTCGCGGATTTGCGTGCCAATTTCGCGCATTTTGACTAAGGCCATGGCTTCGTAAGCTTCGTACTCCAGGTAGAGTGTGCGCTTGCCCTTAAAATTGTCGCGCACAAAGCCGTCGAAGACCACCATCGCGCCGTCTTCCGGAGCTTTCAATTTTTTCAGAAGCTCGCTGGGCTGAATAGGCTTGCGCACAAGCTGGAAGATGTCGTCGTTATCGCTATTTCCCTGCCCTCCACTGACGGGAGGCAGAAAAGCGACTTCATCTCCGTCGGACACCGCAGCCCGCCATTCGGCATATTCCTGATTGACAGAGGGGGCGATCGAACTTCGAAATTCGGCAAGTTTCGGAAACCGTCGCGCGTAACGTTCGAAAAGATCTTCCACGCGGGCGCCTTCCGAGAGTCCGGCGTCTTCGGCAGCCACGCCGACGATTTCTTTTAGTTGTCCAAAAAAAAGCACGCGAACGCGCATCTGGTTGATTCTATCGCGCCGCACGGTTCAAAGCGATTCAAGAGTCCATCGTTGAGGCCGACAAAACAAGTCCTGAACGGCACTTGTTTCATCATCCTTTGCGGAGGAATTGCGGTAATATTTGCACAATGAAGTTAGCGCGGAACGCACCCCCGGCGTCATACCGCTCGACTTCTTCAATAAATAAAGGAACCGCACTCAAGGATTAGGAGGACGAGTGCCGAGCCCTCATTTTTGTCTTTTTTAGTTTATGCAATCTTCATGGTCGACGCGGAGGCTTGCTGCATGAAAGTTCTGGTTTCGGGTGGCTCAGGCCTGGTGGGAACGGCACTAACCGAATCTCTGCGAAGCGAAGGGCACGCGGTGGCTCATCTGGTGCGGCCCGGAGGAGAAGCTTCGCCAGGTGACATTCGCTGGGACCCCGCCAGCGGTTTTATCAACACGAATGCGCTGGAAGGTGCCGACGCGGTGGTGAATCTTAATGGCGCGAGTATTGGAGGAGGCCGCTGGACGCCCGCGCGCAAGAAAATTCTCCACGCCAGCCGTGTAGGCGCCACGCGCCTGCTGGCGGACGCATTCACGCGGCTGAAGCAAAAGCCCCGAGTATTTGTTTCTGCTTCGGCCATCGGATATTACGGCAATCGTGGCGACGAAACTCTCACTGAATCGAGCACTGCGGGAAACGATTTTCTCGCGACCCTGACCCGTGAATGGGAAGCCGAAGCGTTACGCGCGCAATCGAGCGGGATACGCACGGTACTCGCCCGCTTCGGAATTATTCTTTCAGCTAAAGGCGGCGCTCTGAAACAAATCGTTCCTCCATTCAAGCTAGGCTTGGGCGGACGGCTCGGAAGCGGCCAGCAATGGATGTCATGGGTTGCGATTGATGACGTGGGCATACTGCGCGCCGCCATTTCAGATGAGAAGGCCAGCGGTCCGGTAAACGTGGTGGCTCCGAACCCGGTGCGAAATTCAGAATTCACGCGCGTGCTGTCGAGCGTGCTCCATCGGCCGGCAATTTTTCCTGCGCCTGGGTTTGCGCTGCGTTTAATGCTGGGAGAAATGGCCGACGCCCTACTGCTTTCGAGCGAGAAAGTCAGCTCCGAGCGCTTGCCTGCTGCGACGTTTCCTTTTCGATACGAGAATCTCGAGCCGGCGCTTCACGCAATCCTCGCGAAAAAGTAAGCCTCACCGTCGACTTCGCTCGATTGGTAATTCGCTCAGAGTCTTGAAAAAGAAGAAACAGGACGGACTACAGGTCGAGGCGCTCCAACAGCGCCGGCAAGTTCGATTCGTCCACTACAAGGTCCGGGCGCTTCGCAGCAAAATCTTCCACTTCATCCAGCGCCTGAAATAGCCGCATTTTCGCCGCTGCGTACTCTTCGGTTCCGGTTAACACACGCCCGGTTTTCTTGGTCCAATTATTCAGCGCTTCTCGCCAGACGAAAATGCGCACGGGAAACATGGTCTTGCGATCGGCTGAGACGTAATAAATAAATTCATTTCCAGGCACGCCTTCCTTTTCCGCAGGGTGCACGTCTTGGAATTGATACTGGTAAACGTTGCCGCTTTCGGCCGAATAGGCTTTGATGCGCCTCACAGTTTCCGGCTTGGTCATATCGGCATTATTCGGCGGGAGCCACGTAGAGTCAATCTTGGTGTTTGCACTGGCTTGCTCCCGAAATGGAATGGCGGGCTGCCGTTCCGGGAAAGAGAAAAATCAAAAGTCATGCGCAGCCGCCCGAGCGAGAGCAATTTGTCGCGCGTATTTTTCACGACTCGCAAAACCTAAGTTGTGAACGCACCGCGGTTTACAACGACATTTCTGCGCGTTGACGAGGCCAGGATTGAGCTTGGCAAATCGTGCTCCGCTTTGGCACACCTCTTGCCCCTGTAATTTGTGCAATGAACATTTCAGCCCAGCATACGCGGTTCAACTCACGACTTTCGCGCATTTCGGATTTCGCGATCCGTGCCGGCAACATAGCCGGACATCAGAAAATTTTCCGCGTTGGAATGCTCGTCATATTTTCAGCACTCGTCGCGA
>Ga0182015_10001900_pt1 | contig 26567 bp, 25 predicted proteins | sample 712P3MmetaG_FD_120478 | JGI IMG/M metagenome (GOLD analysis project Ga0182015, IMG submission 120478) | Permafrost microbial communities from Stordalen Mire, Sweden - 712P3M metaG | ecosystem: Environmental > Terrestrial > Soil > Wetlands > Permafrost | place: Sweden: Stordalen | collected...
GGGAAAATTGTGGCCCGTATCGATATGCATCAACGGAAACGGAAACCTCGCCGGACGAAACGCCTTCTCCGCCAAACGCAACAACACAATCGAATCCTTGCCACCAGAAAACAACAACACCGGGCGCTCAAACCCCGCCGCCACCTCACGCAACACATGCACCGCCTCAGACTCAAGCGCACCAAGATGCGACACCCGCAAATCCGGACGCGCGCGCGAGCGAAGCTGCACGACGGTCGCCGAATGGCCGGGGCGTGGGGCGGAGCGCCGCGCGGGGAGCGCGGCGGTCTGGCGAAGAGTGCTCATGGACATAGCGACACCGCGGATCCTTGCAGGTTGCGGAGACCCTCAATCATGTTGGCTGCGATTAAGAGTCTATTAAACCGCATGAAGGTCGTGGGTGCAGACCAGTTCGAGCGAACGTGAGCGCGATCGAGCCGACCGAGGCTCGTTGCCGGCCCGCGGCGCGAGCGTGCACGCACGCGACGGCGGTTCGAATCGTCAGGCGAGATCACGACGGTGGCGCGAATGGCCTGGAGGTCCCGATCACCCGGCCGCGGGCGTCGAGCGCCTCGACCTCGAAGCTCGCGTAGCTGTGCGGCAGCGCGATCCCCGTTTCGAACCCGTACTTCGCGGCGGCCGCGACGGCGTGCAGCCGGCCGGCGCTCGGGCCGGCGAGGACACGCCACGAGACGACCTGGGTCGCGCCGTTCCAGCTCGCGTAGACCGTCGTCGTGCCGTTGGCGCGCCGGGCGGCACCGAGCGGTCGGTAGAGCGGCAATCCCACCCACGGCTCGACCATCGCTCGGTAGCTGAGGTCCGAGCCCGGGAAGTATCCGTCCAGCAGTAGCTTTCCTGAGCGGCTGTATTCGGAGATGTAGGGCTGCGACCCCCAGCCGACGAAGACGTTGCCGTTCGGCAGCGGCTGCGTGTCGCCCATGTAGTCGGCGTTGATGTTGCGCGAACCACCGTACTGGTGCGTCAGCGTCGCGGTATGCGTGCGCCGGTCGAGCCGCAGCTCGATCGCTCTGGACGCCCCGGTCGGGCGGACGTAGGTGCCGCCGCCCGTCAGCTGGCAGCAGTGGTCGTCGAACATCGTGACCACGCCGCCGGGCTGCAGAACGACGTCGTGCTGCCACTGGAAGGCTGCGTGGGGGCCGAACGTGTAGCTCGAGCGTTTGCCGCCGAGGGTCCACTCGATCGCGCCGGTCCTGATGTTGACCAGGTACGCGGCCCAGGTGTCTCGCATCGAGACCAGGAAGGTCCCGTTGCCGAGCAGCTGAAGCGCGTTGACGTGGTAGGTGTCCCACGGGAAGCCGTTGGTCGGCAGCGTGGCGTAGGACTGGCTGGGCGAGATGTGATCCAGCGCGTCCCAGGTGCGCAGCAGCTGCCCGGTCCTGAGGTTGTACTCCTGCACGGCCGAGTCGATCAGCGCGCCATTGTAGGCGCCGCCGTAGCTGGAGAGGTTCCGCGGGATGTCCTTGTTCGCGGTCACCCACGCGTCATCGCCGCTGATCACGAACGCGTGCAGGGTGAGCACCCAGCCGTCGCGGCCCCTCAGCGTCGCGATCGTCTGGTAGTGCTGATTGACGACCACATCCTCGCCGCTCTCGGTGGCGCCGGTGTTGGTCACGACGCCCTGCCACCACGCCAGTGCCGGCTTGCCCTCGTAGGTCTGCAGGCTCAGGTTCGACGCAACCACGCTCTCGGGCACGCGCTGGAACCAGACCGGCTGCAGGCTGTCGTTGAGGATCATCGGGCCGCTCTGCCCGACCATCGGCGGGTAGCTGAGGTCATAGAAGTTCGCTGTGAAGATGTAGCCCGGAGCGAGTTCGCCGGGGGTCGCCGCCTGGTCGGTGGTCAGCACCGGCGGGTGCAGCGACGGTTCGGTGACGAAGCTGTAGGTGCCGGCGGTCACGTAATGGCCGACGGGCGCGGCGCGGGAGTTCGCGAACGCGAGGTCGAACGCCACGAAGGCCACGACGACGACGCCGACCGCGGCGGCCAGCCGGCGCGCCTTCGCTCCCATCGCGGCGGTCGGTCGCGGCAGCGCCGTGAACGTCACCACCGCCGCCGCGCCTGCCAGCCCGGCGCAGATCAGGTAGGCGAGGCGAAACCCTTCGGTCAGCGCCTGGGGGACCTGAACGCCTGTGCCGATCAGGTGGCTGCTGCGCTGGGTCGCGAGCGTGACGAGCAACGCGAGCCCGAGCCCGCCGCCCACCTGACGCGATGTGTTCACAAGGCCCGAGGCGAGCCCGGCCTGCCCCGGCTTGGCGCCCTGCGTGGCGGCGATCGTGGAGGGCACGATCGACATCGCGATGCCCGCGGCGGTGAGCAGCCCGGGGATCATCACGTACACGAGCCCGCTGCCACTGGATCCGATCCTCGCGAGCAGCAGCATGCCCGTGGTCAGCATCGTCAGCCCGCCGGCGAGCACCGGTCGCACACCGAACAGGCTCACCAGCCTGCCCGTGCGCGATGCGACCAGCATGATCATCAGCGTCATCGGCAGGAAGATCAGACCGGTGTCAAGCGGTGAGAGGCCGAGCACCTGCTGCAGGTAGAGCGAGCTCACGAACCACATCGGGAACAACGACGCGCTGAACAGCAGCACGATGTTGTTTGCGACCTGCAGAGACTTGGTCAGTTCCTTGAACGGGACCAGCGGTGCGGACGCCAGGCGCGTCTCGATCACTCCGAACGCCACCAGCATCACCGCGCCGAGGATGATCGGAACCAGCGCGGTCGAGGAACCCCAGCCGAACAGTCCCGCCTCCACGACGCCGTAGACCAGCACCATCTGGCCGATGGTCAAGCTCAGCGCGCCGGCGATGTCAAAGCTCGCTCCGTCCTTCTCCTTGCGGCGGTCGCTCACGACCGCGTAAGCCACGATCGCGGCGCCGACGGCGATCGGCGGATTGATCAGCAGGATCCAGCGCCAGGTGAGCTCCTGCGTGATGATTCCGCCGAACAGGACCCCGGCGGCGCCGCCGAGCCCGTTCATCGCCGCCCAGGCGCCGATCGCCCGATGCAGCTTCGGGCCTGGTTCGAACGACGATGTGATGATCGCCAGCGAAGACGCCGCCATCAGCGCCCCCGCGAGGCCCTGCGCGGCTCGCGCGCCGATCAGCATGTCGCGATCCGCGGCGACCCCGCCCGTCAGCGAGGCCAGCGCGAACAGCAGCAGCGCTGCAACGAACATCCGGCGCTGACCGAAGTGGTCAGCCGCACGTCCGCCGAGCAGCAGGAACCCGGCGAAGGTGATCGAGTACGCGTCGACGACCCACTGCAACTCGGGCGAGGAGAAGCCGAGGGCGGACTGGATCGAGGGCAACGCCACGTTGACGATGCTGAGGTCGAGGATGACCATGAATTGCGCCACGCAGCAGACGGCCAGCAGCCAGCCCAGGCCGCCGCCGCGCTCGCGCTCCGGCGCGGCCGACTCCTGCGCTCCTGGGCCGCTCTGCGCCTCGGTGCTCACGTGGCCACGCTCGTCTGTCGCGGTTGACCCGGCTCTGGCCGCCGCGGCCCCTGCCGCGCGCCAACGGGCCCGGCGATCCTCCCCGCGACCCCGGGCCCGGGGGCGCAGTCTAGCGTCCGCCCGCCGCGCGGCCGCGCGCAATCCCGGCTTCCGAGCGTCCTCATCGCGGCCGAGGCGAGCTCGGGAGCAGGGCGGCGTAGCTGCGCACCGGTGCGGCGGCCGACGTTCCCAGCACGGCGCCGCCTGAGTCGAGCGCCTGCACCTCCACGCGGCTGTACCTCGCCGGCAGGATCGTCGAGCTCTCGAAGCCGCTCGCGGGGATCGTCGCCTGCGCCCGGAGCGTGCCGGTGCCGGCGCCGGCGAGCACTCGCCACGAGCTCACGCCGGTCGCGCCGTCCCAGCTCATGTGCACGATCGTCTCAAGGCCGGTGTTGTTGAGGTTCGCGGTCGCGCTCGGCGGGCGCGAAGGGAGTCCGTCCCACGGGTGGCGGAAGGCCCGGTAGAAGATCAGGTCGTATGAGAGGTGGGCGTCGAACAGCAGCGATCCGCTCGGGCTGTACTCGCTGATCTCCGGCACCCCCCCGTAGCCCACGAGGACGTTCCCGTCCGCCAGCGTCTGCACGTTGCCCTGGCTCGCCGCGAGCAGCGGCGGGCTGGGGTGGCTGATCGCCGAGACAAGGCTCGCCTGATGTGTCTTCACGTTCAGCGCGATCCGCACGGCCCTTGACTGCGTGGTCCCGTCGTCGAACATCGTGACGTCGCCGTCAGGGAGCATTCGGGCATCGTGCTGCCACGCCGTCCTCGTGCCGAGTCCCATCGAGAAGGAGCTGTCCAGGCCGCCGAGGCGCCAGAGGATCCGGCCGCTTCCCGCCTGGATCTGGTAGGCGGCCCACGTGTTGCGCGCCGAGATCAGGACGTCGCCGTCGCCCTCGGGGTCGATCGAGTTGAGATGGAACCAGTCCCACGAACTCCCCTTCGGGGGGGAGGTCTCCGATTCGCTCACGCCGACGTGGTCGAGGCTGTGCCACTCCCAGCGCACGAGTCCGGTTTTCATGTCGATCTCCTGGACCGCGGTGTCGGTGATCACGTCGTGGCGCGCGCCCCCGACCGATGAGAGGTTGCAGCTGATCGGGTTGTAGGCGGTGATGTAGGCGATGTCGTGCGGAGCGATCTGGAACTCGTGCAGATCCGCCTTCAGCCCGTTGCCGGCCCTGATCGTGGCGACCGTCTGGTAGGCCGAGTTCATCACGATGTCCTCGCCCTGCCCGAAGCCCCACGAGAGCACCCTGCCCTGCCAGAACGTCAGGTCGCTGTGACCAGCGTAGGTCTGCACGTTGAGGTCCTCGGCGGCGAGGCCGCTGGAGAGCTGGTGAACCCAGACGAGCCGACCCTGCGGCGTGTAGATCAGCGGCCCGTACGGGCCCGCGCCGGGTCCGTTGGTGGTGAACACGTCGCCCGCGGCGGGATCGCGGTCGGGCGAGGTGACGTTCAGGATCGGCGCCTGGACCCCGGGCAGCGTCTCGAAGGTCTGGTAATCGCCGGTGGCCGCCGCCGGGTTCGCGTATTCCGCGATGGTCGCGGTCGCATACGGGGTGTCGACGCCGAAGCCGAAGGCGGCCCGCTTGCCGGCGATCTCGGCGTTGACCGTGACTTGCTCGCCGGGCGCGAACGGCGTGTCGGGGACGAAGCTCGCGCCGTCGCCCTGCGAGTAGGCCTCGAGGCGCCCGGCGTGAACGCCGCTGCGGGCGCCGCGCACCGAGACCACAGCGATCTTGGAGGCCGCGACGCCAAGGAAGCTGATCTGCGTCTGCGGGTTCGCCGTGTCGGTGCCCGGCTCCGGCGAGACATCAACGCCGACGCCTGCGAGCTGACCGCTGTGGTCGAGGGTGGCCGGCAGACACGCCGGGGAGCTGGCTGCGGTCGCTGAGCTGTGCGAGGCGGACGCCGCGCCGCCGCAGCCGGCGGCCGCAAGCGCGCTCAGCGCCGCCGCGGCGATCGCGCCGGCGGCGTAACGGTGGCGGCGCAGCGCGCCGCCGCTGGGCGTTCCGGCTCTTGTGCTTGCGGCTGGCATCGCTCGTGCTCTCGCCTGTCGTCGTACGGGGGAGGTGCCGACCGCACCCTGCCGCTGGGCCCGGTCAGCCGCGCCGGAGCCTAACTGCTGCCTGGCCGGACCGCGCCTGCGGCACAAAACACGCCGGCCGACGGAATGTTGCGCTTTTGTTAGCGGCACGTTACAACATCATTTGTCACGGCCGGTGACGATCCGCGCCGGACTGTGCCTCGCAGCGGCCATCACTCAGGTGCCCGCGAGCAGCGTGCCGAGCGCGGGGCTCCCGCCGTGGAGCTCGTAGGCGAGGAAGCGGCTGAACAGGCGGTGATGGGGCCCGTGGTAGTCCGACGAGGCGCTGCGCAGCAGCCCCAGCGACTCGGCACGCTCTGACAGCAGCACCGTTTGGTCGCGATCGTGGGTGACGTAGAAGCACTCGACGCCGTCGATGCCGGCGGCCCGGTAGCGATCGAGCGCGGCGAGGACATCGTCGTCTGACTCGATGTCCCAGAACGGGTGCGCCCAGAACGCGAGCCCACCGGCGTCGTGGATCCAGCCGATCGCCTCGGTCACCGTCGGCCGCGTGCGCCCGGCGTATGCCGGCATGCCGGGGATCAGGTAGGCGCGGATGAACGAGGTGACGTCCGCGTGGCCCTCACGGCGCAGTTGCTCGGCATTGTCGGGATGGCTGAGCACCGCGCCGGCGAGGTGCGGGCGCCCGACCGGCTTGCCGGCGTCGCGTCGTGCAGCCAGCGCGCTGTCGTCGACCGCGTACCCGGCCTGCTGCAGCAGTGCGGCCATGCGCTCGGCGCGGATCTCACGGTCGGCACGCGCACCGTTCAGCCGCTCGAGCAACGCGCCGTCGTGGTGGTCGATGCCGTAGCCGAGGATGTGGAGGTCTTCGTAGCCGCCGTCGACCGCCGAGATCTCGGTCGCCGGGAGCACGCGGATCCCGTGCGCGCCGGCCGCCTGGAGTGCTTCGTCGACGCCGTCGACGGTGTCGTGGTCGCTGAGGGCGAGCAGCTGCACACCCGCTGCCGCGGCCGCCGCGACCACCTCCTCGACGGACAGCTCGCCGTCGGAGTGGCGCGAGTGCGACTGCAGATCGATCTTCTCCACGGCGCTAGGGCGCATAGCCGTCGCGATGCAGAAACCGCTGCAGCGCGGCGATGAACGCGCTGCCGTGGGGGAGGCCGTCGGCGCTGCGCAGGCCGCCCTGGCGGTTCTGGGCGGCGAGCCTGCGCGCGACGAGGGCGTCGTGTCCGAGCAGATCCTCGTCGGCGGACCAGGCGGCGATGAAGCCGAGCCCGAAGCCCTGCGCGCGATTGCTCAGATACGCGTGGTACTGGCGCCCGGCGTCGAATGCGATCAACGCCGGAAAGTGTCGCGTGACGTCGATGAAGCCGCTGGGGCGCAGGCTCCAGATCTCAAGCGGCAGCCCGGAGAATGCGAACGCGGCGAAGGCGTACGCGAAGCGGTCGTCGGCGGAGACGAACTCGTAGGCGCCGTCGAGCCGCTCAAGGCTCGCGCCCGGATCGCCGAAGTCGCGCTGGAGGATCGCGTAGCTGCCGCTCTGGCGATCGAAGCGGTAGACCTGCAGGATCGTGCAGCAGTGCGCGCCGCCGCTGTAGAGCTCGAGGATGACGTCGGGCGCGCCGCTGCCGTCGGCGCGCGCGACCGCAAGGTAGCGGCTGCCCGGGAAGATGTCAGGCCAGCAGGAGGTCCCGCAGAAGGACGAGCTGACCGCCGCGTCGTAGACGCGGGTGCCGTCGCGGGAGATCGACAGGTGCAGGCTCGAATAGGGGGCGGCTGTGGCGCTGTTGCCGCTGTCCAGGTAGGTGAGCGTCGCCGAGGTGCCGGCGGCGGCCGCGGTGACGCTCCTGCGCACGGGAGTGGCAACCGCTGTGGCAACCGCCACGGCGCCGCTCAGGGCGACCGCCACGAACGTGGCGGCGATCAGCAGACCGCGCGAGGGCGGATGCGACCGGCGCTGCCCGGCGCCACGGCGTCCGAATGACGGCGACTCGGCGGGCTCGCGGCTGCGCACGGCGGACATCCTATGGCGCGGGAACTGCAAACCGCCGCCTGCGATCTCGGTATTCTGCACACAAGCGCCGGCCGACGGCTGGCAGTCGATTCACCCCCTTGCGCTCCCCGGGGCGCTTTTTGCGTTAGTTGGATGAACCGCTCGAAACAGCTCACGACGACAGGCGAGGGGCACGCGGCATGATCGAGGCCGAGCCCGCAACCGGCCACGCGAAGCTGCTCGCCTGGGTCGAGGAGGTCGCGGCGCTCACGCAGCCGGACTCCGTGCGTTGGTTCGACGGCTCGCCGGAGGCCTTCGAATCCCTCTGCCAGAGCCTGCTGGCGGCCGGCACCTTCGAGGCGCTCGATCCAGACCGCCGCCCGGGCTGCTTCCTCGCGCGCTCGGACCCGGCCGATGTCGCCCGCGTCGAGGACCGCACGTTCATCTGCTCCGAGCGCGAGGTGGACGCTGGCCCGACCAACAACTGGCGCGACCCGGCGGAGATGCGCGCGCTGCTGCGCGGCCTGTTCGCCGGGTCGATGCGCGGGCGCGTGATGCACGTCGTGCCGTTCTCGATGGGGCCCCTGGGGTCGCCGATCGCGCATGTCGGCATCGAAATCACCGACTCGGCCTACGTCGCGGCGAGCATGGCGATCATGACCCGTGCCGGCAGCGCGGCTCTCGATGTGATCGGCGAGGGCGGGCCGTTCGTGCCCTGCCTGCACTCGGTCGGCGCGCCGCTTTCACCCGGCGAGGTCGACGTCCCCTGGCCGTGCAACGCGGAGAACAAGTACATCGTGCACTTTCCGCGCGAGCGCGAGATCTGGTCCTACGGTTCGGGCTATGGCGGCAACGCGCTGCTCGGCAAGAAATGCTTCGCGCTGCGGATCGCCTCGGTGATGGCGCGCGAGGAGGGCTGGCTGGCCGAGCATATGCTGATCCTCAAGCTGACCTCGCCGGAGGGCGTCGTGAAGTACGTGGCGGGCGCCTTCCCGTCGGCCTGCGGCAAGACGAACCTGGCGATGCTGATCCCGACGATTCCCGGCTGGCGGGTGGAGACGATCGGCGACGACATCGCCTGGATGAAGTTCGGCGCCGACGGGCGGCTGTACGCGATCAACCCCGAGGCGGGTTTCTTCGGCGTCGCTCCGGGCACGAGCGCCACCACCAATCCCAACGCGATGGCGATGATCGCCGCAAACACCGTCTTCACCAATTGCGCCGCCACCGACGAGGGCGACATCTGGTGGGAGGGTATGACGGCGAGCCCGCCGGCGCACCTGATCGACTGGCGCGGCAACGACTGGACGCCGGGCCCCGGGCGCCATGCTGCCCACCCGAACGCGCGCTTCTGCGTCGCCGCCGCGCAGGACCCGGCGATGGCGCCGGAGTGGGAGGACCCCGCCGGGGTGCCGATCGACGCGTTCCTCTTCGGAGGCCGCCGCTCCAGCGTCGTGCCGCTGGTGCACGAGGCTTTCGACTGGGAACACGGCGTCTTCCTCGGCGCGACGATGGCCTCCGAGACGACCGCCGCGGCGAGCGGTGCGGTTGGCAAGCTGCGCCGCGACCCCTTCGCGATGCTCCCGTTCTGCGGCTACAACATGGGCGACTACTTCGCCTACTGGCTGTCAATCGGGCGCGAGCACGACGTGGCGAAGCTGCCCCGCATCTTCTACGTCAACTGGTTCCGCAAGGACGGCGACGGCCGCTTCCTGTGGCCTGGGTTCGGCGACAACAGCCGCGTCCTGGAATGGGTCTTCCGCCGCTGCGAGGGCGCCGCGGAGGCCGTCGACACCGCGATCGGGCGCGTTCCCGCGCCCGGCTCGCTGAACCTGCGCGGCGTCGAGGTCGCCCCAGCCGACATCGACGAGTTGCTGCGCGTTGACCCCGCGGAATGGCGCGAGGAGCTCGCATCGATCCGCGAGCACCTGGCTACCTTCGGCGAGCAGCTGCCGGGCGAACTGCTCGGCCAGCTCGACGCGCTGCACGCCCGCCTTGACTCCTGATGGCGGGCCTGGGCCTGCCGGCCCCGCCCGCACCGTGAACGCCCGTTAGTGGCGCTCGCCGGTTGAGGCCGGCGGTCGCGACTCCTCGGCGAGCGAGGTCACCTGCAGTTCGCCGCGGGCCGCGCTCTCGAGCACCTCGGTCGCCTCGTCGAGCGAGCGCGCGTACAGCTCGACCAGCAGGTGCACGGTGATTCGCCGGTCGTCATCGTGCTTGTGGAAGCGCACGTGCGTGAAGAACTCACGCACGCCGTGGTCGCCGAAGGCGGCGTAGGAGAGCGCGTCTCCGGCCTCCGGCCCCGAGCAGCTCTCGACGTCGTCGGCATCGACGGTCACGGTGCAGGAGGCCACCCAGGGCGTGCCGGTGACCATCCGCTCCCAGCGATCCTCGATCGGCTCGACGCGCCCGTCGACGAAGCCGAGGTGGGGCTGGTCGTGCATGCAGTCCAGGCATTGGACGACGGCTTCCTGGATCTCGTCCACGACCTCGGCGCGCTCGCCTGTCACGGGGTCGATCTTGTGGATGCCCTCGTAGTGGACCTGGACCTCGAGGTCGCTGGACCAGCAGCGGTAGCAGCGCAGCCAGTTGCGCGGGTCTTCGCTCATCGCTCAGATTCTATGCTGCGGCGATGGGCGACCCTGGACGCGACGCCGCGCGGCTGGCACTCGATCGCGCGCACGTCTGGCATCCCTACGGACCGATGCCCGGCGTCGCGGAGCCGTTGCTCGTGCGCTCGGCGAGCGGCGTTCGCCTCCAGCTCTCCGACGCCCGCGAGTTGATCGACGGGATGTCGTCCTGGTGGTCCGCGATCCACGGCTACCGTCACCCGGCGCTCGACGCGGCGGTGCGCGCCCAGCTGGAGCGCATGTCGCACGTGATGTTCGGCGGCCTCACGCACGAGCCGGCGATCGAGCTCGCGTGCGCACTCGTGGCGCTGACCCCGGCGCCGCTCGAGCATGTGTTCTTCGCCGACTCGGGGTCGGTCGCGGTCGAGGTGGCGCTCAAGATGTGCCTGCAGGCCTCCGGCGGCGACCGAACCCGGCTGCTCGCCCTGCGCGGCGGCTATCACGGCGACACCTTCGGCGCGATGTCGGTCTGCGACCCGATCGACGGCATGCACCACCTGTTCGCCTCCGTGCTGCCCGGCCACGTGTTCGCGCCGCGCCCGCCGGGCGGCATCGACGCCGGCCTCGACGAGCACTACGAGCAGGCCCTGCGCGCACTGTTTCACCGCCACGGCGAGCAGCTCTCGGCAGCTATCGTCGAGCCGCTGATGCAGGGCGCGGGCGGCATGTGGTTCTACTCGCCGGCCTATCTGCGGCTGCTGCGTGAGCTCTGCGACGCGTACGGCGTGTTGCTGATCTTCGATGAGATCGCCACCGGGTTCGGTCGCACCGGGACGTTCTTTGCCGCCGATGCCGCCGGCGTCGCGCCGGACGTGATGTGCGTCGGCAAGGCGCTCACCGGCGGCTACATGACGCTCGCCGCGACGCTCTGCAGCGGCGCGGTCGCAGCAGCGATCGACGGTCCTCTGATGCACGGCCCGACCTACATGGCCAACCCGCTCGCCTGCTCGGTCGCGCTGGCGGGGCTCGAGCTGTTGGCAGGCGGCGAGTGGCGCGAGCAGGTCGCGGGTATCGAACGCGTGATGCGTGAGGAGCTGGCGGGGACCGCCCGGCTGGCGGGCGTGCGCGAGGTTCGCACGCTGGCGGGCGTCGCGGTGATCGAGACCGAGCGACCGGTGGACCTCGCGGCCGCCACGTACGCGTCGCTGCAGTGCGGCGTCTGGCTGCGGCCGTTTCGCAACCTGATCTACGCGATGCCGCCCTACGTCGCGAGCGAGGAGGAGCTGCGGGCGGTGGCGCGCGCGATGGCGGCCGCCGCCACGGCTCAGCCGAAGGTGAACGAGTAGCCGCTGGTTCCGGCCGCGAACTCGAGCTGGATCGAGTGGCGCGAGTTGGTCTTGAAGCCGGCGACCTGGTAGAGGCGCTGCTGCGTGACGTTCAGCGTCGTGCTGTAGCGCCCGTCCACGAACACCTTCACGGCGCCGGCGCCGCGCGCCGGCGGGGACAGCACGATGTAGACGTTCTTGGCCTGGACGTCGGCGTCGATGCTCGCGTGCGCCCCGGCGAGCGCCTGCTGGTTGCCGATCGTCCAGGTGCCGCCGTAGGCGAAGTCGCTGACCGCCATCGTGTAGCCGGGGGCACTGTAGGTGTGCTTGCCGAAGTACGGCTCGTTCTCGATCCAGCCCGCCGCGCGGGCCGTGCCGAGGTAGGTCTCCGGGGTGATCGGCGTCATGGAGGGCACGATCACGCCGTGGGCCTTAGCCCCTTCGCCGAGGTCCTTCGCGCCGGCCTCCGCGAGCAGCGCGCGGATCGCCGCCTCGGTCCTCGTGTAGTCGCCTTCGCCGAAGGTGACGTAGCGGACCTCCCCGGTGGCGTCGATCAAGTAGTCGGCCGGCCAGTACTCGTTCGCCCAGGCGTTCCAGGTGTCGAGGTTGTTGTCCTGCACGACGGGGTAGTTGATGCCGAACTGCTTGATCGCATCCGCGACGTTGCTGGCGCTCTTCTCGAACGGAAATTCGGGCGACTCGACGCCGACGATCGTCAGGCCCTTTTTGGCGTACTTCGTCTCCCAGGACTCGAGGTAGGGGAGCGTGCGGATGCAGTTGATGCAGGTGTACGTCCAGAAGTCGATCAGCACGACGCGCCCGCGCAACGCGGTGAGCGTGAGCGGCCGGTCGCCCGGCGTGTTGAACCAGTCCTCGGTGCCGACGAACTGCGGTGCGGCGCCGTACCGGGGCAGGGCGGGGGTCTTGACGCCCGGCAGCCCCGCGGCCTGTGTGACCGGCGCGAACTTCAGCTTGTGGGTTCGCACCTCACCCAGCCGCGTGGAGACCGCCTTGGAGTTGTCGACGAACGCCGTGATGTTGACCTTCGGGATGTTCTGGGCGATCCACTGGTCGAGCTTCACGTCGAGCATCGTCGCGAGCACGATCGCCGTCGCGACCATCACGACGCCGAGCGAACGCTGGACGATCGCGGCGCGACCTGAACCGCGCAGACGGTCGAGCACGCGCCGGCCGCCGAGCGCGAGTGCGAGCAGCATGAGGCCGGTCCCGATCGCGTAGGCGATCCCGACCACAACCGCGCGCCCGCTCGCGGCGCTGACCGTGATCACGGTCGCGAGGATCGGCCCGGCGCAGGGCGTGTAGACGAAGCCGAGCGCGCCGCCGACGAGCAGGCCCGAGGCGAACCCGTCGCCCTTCGTGCGCGGTCCGAGCCGCGAGAACGCCGCGAGCGGGCGCTCGAGGCGCTCGCCGATTTGGGGGATCATGAGCGCCAGGCCGAACACGATCAGCACGACGATCGCCACGTCGCGCAGCGGGTCGGCGCCGAGGCCCACGTTGCCGACGACATTGGCGATGCCGATGATCGTGATCGCGAAGGTGATCGTCAGCCCGAGCACGATCCCCAGCGGCCGGCGCCGTCCGCCGGCCGCGCTCGCCGAGAGCATCGCCGGGAGAACCGGGAGCACGCACGGCGATACCGCGGTGCCGGCTCCGACGATCAATGCGAAGACGATCAGCAGGAGCATGGCGTCACGGAATTCTTACGCATCACACCGGCGGGCGGGTAGGCAGTGGATCGAGGGCGAGCCAGTCCATGTGGGGCAGTCTCGCCGCGGCGTGAACGCGTTACACCGCGCCCAGCGCGTCGGCTCGACTACTCGCGGCCGCTGAACTCGACGATCGCGACAAAGAGGCACGCGACGCCGATCGCCGCCACCACGCCGGCCTCGAGCAGCGTCGGCACGTGCCAGCCCCACCAGGTCACGCCCGGATCCAGCGCCCTGCGCGCCGCGGCGCTGATGTTGAGATGGTCGAAGACGAGCCGGCGCATCGGATCAACCGCATAGGTCATCGGGTCGAGCCGGTTGAGGATCGTCAGCCACTGCGGCAGCCCCGAGACCGGGAAGATCGCGCCGGAGAGGAAGTACATCGGCAGCATCACCATCTGTGTGACCGCCATGAAGGACTGGATCTGCTTGATCCGCGCGGCGACCATCACGCCGAAGGCGGTGATCGTGAAGGCGAGCACCAGCTGCAGCGCGAAGATCTCAAGCAGCAGCACCGGCGCGTAGGGCACGCCCACCAGCCCCGCCAGGCAGAGCACGATGACGCCCTGGAAGGATGCGACCGTCGCCCCGCCGAGGCATTTGCCGAGCACCAGCGAGCTGCGCCGCACGGGCGCGACCATCATCTCGCGCAGGAAGCCGAACTCTCGGTCCCACACCAGCGACGCGGCCGAGAACATCGCCGTGAACAGCACCGCCATGCAGAGCACGCCGGGATAGACGAACGTCCGCAGGTTGACGCCGTGCGTTCCGGCGCTCGCCAGGTGCGAGAGGCCGGTCCCAAGCACGAACAGGAACAGGAATGGCTGCACGAGCGAGGTGGCCATCCGCAGCTTGTCCTTGGAGAAGCGGATCAGCTCGCGCTGCCACACGATCTTGATCGCGCGCAGATCGCCTCGCAGCGAGCCGGCGGGAACGTGGACCGCCGGGACCGGCAGCGGCGCGCCGGCGCCCGGGCGCCTCGCCTCGCTGGGTGCGGCGGTCGTTGCCATCAGCGCCCCCGCCTGAACATCGCGACGGTGGCTCGGCGCTGCTCGCCGGCGCTCGCCTCCGCGTCGCGGATCGTGGTTCCGGTGTAGGACATGAAGACGTCGTCGAGTGAGGGGCGCGAGACGCTCACCGAGCGGATCGGCACGGTCAGCTCGGCGAACAGCCTCGGCACGAAGTGCTCGCCCGAGGCGACGCCGAGGATCACGGCGCCCTCCGAGCGTTGGGCGGTGATCTGGAAGCGATCGCCGATCTCGGCGATCGCCGCATCGTCGTCGTCGGTCTGCAGCGTGACGCGGTCGTGCCCGACCGACGCCTTCAGCGCGTCGGGGGTGTCGAGCACCACGATCACGCCCTTGTCCATGATCGCGATCCGCTGACAGTACTCGGCCTCGTCCATGTAGTGGGTGGTGAGGAAGATCGTTATGTCCTCGGCGCGCTTGAGCTCTTGGATGTAGCTCCAGATCGAGCTTCGTGTCTGAGGGTCAAGGCCGACGGTTGGCTCATCAAGGAACAGCACCCGAGGCGAGTGCATCAGGCCGCGCGCGATCTCCAGCCGGCGCTTCATGCCTCCGGAGAAGGTCGCGACGGCGCTCTTGCGACGCTCCCAGAGGCCGACCATCTCGAGCACCTGGCGCATGCGCGGCGCCACCAGCTCGCGCTCGACGCCGTAGAGCTCGGCGTGCAGGCGCATGTTCTGCTCGGCCGTCAGGTAGGTGTCGAGCGTCGTGTCCTGGAACACCAGGCCGATGTTGCGCCGCACCGAGTCGCGCTGGTCGTTGACGTCGAAGCCGGCGACCGTGGCCGAGCCGCTGGTCGGTTTGACCAGCGTGCAGAGCATCGAGATCGTCGTCGACTTGCCGGCCCCGTTGGGCCCGAGGAAGCCAAAGATCTCTCCGGGGGCCACGTCGAAGTCGATCCCGCGCACGGCCTCGACCTCGCCGTAGCTCTTGGTCAGGCCGTGCACCGAGATCGAAGCCGCGGCGGGCGGCGCGAGCGCCTCCGAGCCGCCGCCTGCGGCTGCCTCGCTCACGCGTCCTTGCCCTCGTCGCCGTCGGCGAGGATCTTGTAAATCGCGCGTCGCGTCTCTGTCAGCACCTGCTTGGCCTCGGCTATCTGCTTCTCGGTCGCGGTCTGTACGAGCTGCAGTCCAGCCACGCCGACCTGGCGCATCAGGCCGAACAGCTCCTGCACGTCGCTCGAAACGCCGTCAGCCAGGGTATCCCATGGTGCGGGCGCATCCGCTGGGCGCGACGCGATCTGCTCACGACCGGCGTCGGTGATCACGAACTGCTTGCGGCCCTCGGACTCCTCGGAGCGGATCAGCCCCTCATCCTCCAGTTGCGCCAGCGCCGGATAGACGGAGCCGGGGCTCGGCCGCCAGACGCCGCTCGAGCGCTGCTCGACCTCCTGCATGATCGCGTAGCCGTTGCGGGGCTCCTCGGCCAGCAGGAGCAGTGCAGCGGTGCGGATGTCGCCGCGGCGCGCCTTCCCGCCGTGGCGGCGAAGCCCGCGCGGGCCGCCGAAGCCAAACGGCGGGCCGAATCCCCCATAGCGCCCGCCAGCCTCGCCGAAGCCTCCGCGCTCGCCCTCGCCGCGGTGCATCAGCAGCATGCTGCGGTAGTGCTTGAATGGACGGTGGCAGCTGCCACCGTCAGCAAAACTTCCAGTCATCGGTTTCTCCTCGTTTCGTACTTCACAGTACGATCACGATATATCGCAGAGTGTCTTGTGTCAAGGGCTCGATGCTGCAATTGGACGCTGCGAGCGGGCGGTGGAGGTAGGGTTTGCGGTCGGATGGACAGCGCTGAATTGCGAGCGATCGACGTCCGCCAGCTCGGATGCGAGCGCCTGATCTGCTGCTTCCTGCTCGGCGACGTGCTGATCGACTGCGGTCCAGCGTCGCGCGTGCAGACGCTGCTCGGCGAGCTCGGCGACGCGCCGGTGCGCGCGCTCGCGCTGACGCACATTCATCTCGACCATGCCGGCGCCGCGGGCACACTGGTCGAGCGCTGGCCCGATCTGGAGGTCTGGGTGCACGAGCGCGGCGCGCCACACCTGGTTGACCCGAGCCGCCTCCTCGCGAGCGCGACGCGCCTCTACGGCGAGGACATGGCGCGGCTGTGGGGTGACGTGCGCCCGGTGCCGCAGGCCAATATCCGGGTGCTGCGCGGCGGCGAGGTGCTGGGCGGCCTCGAGGTCGCGTACACACCGGGACACGCCTCACACCATGTCTGCTACCGCCACCGGGGCAGCGCGACGGCGTTCGTCGGCGACGTCGCCGGCGTTCGCGTCGCGCCGAGCCGCTACGTCCTGGCACCGACGCCCCCGCCGGACATCGACATCGAGCGCTGGCGCGAATCGATCGCCCTCGTGCGCGCATGGCGACCGGAGCGACTCGCGATCACGCACTTCGGCATCTTCGACGACGCCGGCGCGCAGCTCGACGCGATCGAGAACGCGCTCGAACGCTCCGCGACGCTCGCACACGAGTCGTCGCTCGAGCAGTTCGTCGCCGAGCTGCGCCGGGAGATCGACGCGGATGAGGGCGCTCACGGCGCGGCCGCCTATTCGCTCGGGGCGCCGCTCGATCAGTGCTACGCCGGGCTCGCCCGCTACTGGTCGCGGCGCGAGGGCGGATGACGAGCCGAACCGCTGAGCAGATCCGCCCTGCCGGTCCGCAGGATGCCCTCGGCGGCGCCTGGAAGGTGATCGTGCGCAACGACGACCACAACACCTTCGACCACGTCGCGCGGACGCTCGCCCGCGTGATCCCCGGCGTCACGCTCGAGCGCGGCTACGCCTTCGCCGAGCGCATTCACAACAGCGGGCTCGCCCTCGTCTGGAGCGGCCACCGCGAGGCGGCCGAGCACTACTGGGAGATGCTGCGCTCAGCCGGACTGACGATGGCCCCGCTCGAGCAGGGCTGAGCGCCACCGGCCGCGTCCGCGGCGCCGTCTGCGTCAGTGGCCGGCGGCCGGCGCGGCCGCCGCCTGCGCCGGCGCGTGACGGACCGCCTCACCGCGACAGACGAGGTCGTTCCAGGCGTAGACCACGGGAACCTGGAACCAGCCCTGGCAGTAGATTCGAAAGTCGGTCATCTCAGGCCCGGCCCAGAAGCGGTCCCAGTCGAGGTGCGCGTCGAACTCGAGCACCTGAAGGAACTTGTAGCGGTCGTCGCGTCCACGGTAGACCGCGTAGCTGGTCGCGCCGTAGCGGACGGAGAGGGCCGAGACGCGTTCGAGCTCGGCCTGCAGCTGGTCGCCGCGGAAGCCCGTGGCATACCAGGGAATGTGAACGACGCCGGCCATCAGCGCGCCACCGCGCCCAGCCCCGCCGGCGCGGGCGCGACCGCTGGGCGCGCGTCGCGCCGGAGGGTTGGGGGAGCCGGTTCGGATCGCTCGAGGTCCATCGCGGCGGCAATCGTATATCGCCGCCGCCCACGCCAGCGCCATCGCGCCGCGCCGCGCCGCTCAGGCTGTGCCGAACGGGAGCTCCACGACCGTGGCACTCCCTGCGTGCTCGGCGAACGTCAGCAGCGTGCCCGGCTCGGCCTCGCGGCGCACCAGCGCCAACCCGATCGGGCCGAACCTCGGCGAGCTCGCAAACGAGCCGAGCGTGCCGACCGGACGCTCGCCGAGCAGCAGCTCGGCCCCGGCTGCGGCGGGCTCGCTGAGCGCCAGCCCGCGTAGGTGACGGTTCGGCCTGCCTTTCCAGTAAAGCCTGGCGACCGTCTCCTGCCCGATGTAGCAGCCCTTGCTGTAGGACACGGTGCGCTCGTGCAGGCCCGCCTCCTGGGGCATCGTGCCCTCGTCGATCTCGACGCCGAAGCGGGGCCGTCCGCGTTCGATGCGCAGCGTCTCCGCCGTCGCCTCCTCGATCGCGGTCGCGCCGGCGGCGGTCAGTTGTGCGACGACCGCCGCGACGTCCTCGCTCGCACACAGCACGTCCACGCCGACATCGGTGCGAATCGCGCGCACTCCTCGCCCGGCGATCGAGCCGGCCTGGTGAGCGTGCAACTCGGCGCCCGGCGCGAGCGCGAGCGCGGCGTCGGCTCCGGGGCCGATCAGCGACAGCAGGCCGCACTCCAGCGTGCGCTTGTGCAGCGCCGCATCGTAGCCGAGCCGGAACTGGTGCAGCGCGTCGAAGAGCGCCTGCAGCGCCACGCGCTCGGTGTCAAGCAGCAGCTCCTGCTCGGTGCGCAGCACGCGCACCTCGGCGAGCATGCGTCCGTTGTGGGTCAGCAGCGCCGCCTCCACGCCGCCGCCCACGGTCGCGGCGGCAATGTCGTTTGAGAGCACCGAGTCGAGGAACTCGATCGCTGCGGAGCCGCTCAGCGCGAGCTTCCCGGCCTGAGAGCGATCCAGCAACGCGGCGCCCTCAGTCGCCGCCCGGTATTGGCGATCGAGCGTCGCAAGCGCCACTCAGCGAGCATACAAGACGCCTTTTCCGCACCCTCGAGAGTGCGCGGGTAGGCTGTGGGGAGATGGCGCTTGCCGACACCTTCCAGGGAATCGTCGACTCGCTCCCCGACGACTGGACCGACCTCGAGCTCGACCTGCGGATCGCCGATGAGACGCGCTACGTCGACGCGGCGGTGTTTCTCGTCGTGGCCAACGCGCAGCCCTACTCCAAGCACGACTGGCACTGGCGGCTGCTCGTTGCCCATCGTTTCGGCCACGCGGCCTCGGTGGACGCCGTGCACATGGCCCTCGGCCTGCTCGACGATGCCGGGCTCGCCGGCGAGTTGGCGCTTCGCGAGGTGCGCTCCGGCCGGGTACCCGTCGAGTCCGAATGGGGCCGCCCGCAGTCGCTGCGCGACGAGATGCGCCAGATCAACGCGCAGTAGCGAGCAGCGCGGCCAGCAGCAGCGGGGCTTCGCGCGCGATGCGCGAGCGCGGGACGACCACTTCGATGCCGGCCGCCAGCGCTCGCGTGCGCACGTCGACCTCGACGTGTGAGAAGAACGCGAGCGTCGGCGGACGCGGTGGGGCAAGTGCCGCGATCCGGGCGTCAGCATCGTGGGTGAGGTCGGCGACGATCGCGTCGGCCGCGCCAGGGAGAGGAAGCCCGAGCGTCACGACATGGCCCGCCGCCGCCAGCTCCGCTTGCAGGCGCGAGCCGAACAGGAGGTCGTCGGTGAGGACGTGCACGGTGGCCAACGCCGCGCGATCTTACGGCCGTGCGGCCTCCCGCGGTCATCCGCGGCCTCAGATAGGGTGCGCCCGTTCTCTAGACGAGGGGAGGGGAGTGCAGATGCATGACCGTCGCGAGGCGCCGTACGTCGCGGAGTTTCTCGGCACGCTACTGCTGGTGTTCTTCATCGGCGTGGTTGTCGTGCTTCAGGGTCCGAACAGCGATTTCGCCGCGATCGGGCTGGTGCACACGTTCGTTCTGGCGATGCTGATCTTCACACTCGGACCGATTTCCGGCGGGCATTTCAACCCGGCTGTGACCGCGGGGCTGCTGGCGATCAAGAAGATCTCCCCGCGAGACGCGGGGATCTACTGGGTGATGCAGCTGGCGGGGGGCATCGTCGGTGCACTGCTGGTCGGGTGGCTGATCACCGGCACGCCGAACGCCTCGCATGGCTTCGACCCGGCGGTCGGGCCGGGGCTGAAGGGCGAGTGGGCTGCGGGCGCCGCGTTTGAGTTGATCGGCACCTTTGCGCTGGTCTTCTCGATCGTCGGCCTGGCTGTCAGTCCGAAAGCGCCGGCGGGCTGGGCGGCGCTCGGTATCGGCGCGACACTCGGCATGGCCGTGATGGCCATCGCGCCGCTCACGGGCGCCGGGTTCAACCCGGCGCGCGCACTGGGGCCGGCGATCTCGGCGAACTCGTTCTGGGGCGGGGGAAAGTTCATCCTCGTCTACCTGCTCGCGCCGATCGTGGGCGGCGTGCTCGCGGCGGTCGGCTACAAGTCGCTGGTCGATCTGCGCGCGGAGGAGGGCGCCGTCAGCGCGACGGTCGGCCTGCCGCCTAGCTGAATAGGTCTTCGGCGCGGCTGCGCAGCAGCGCAGCCGCGCCTGGACCATCTTGGCGATCGACGTGCGCGGCCAGCCCGCGGACGATCACGACCGGTTCGCCGGAATCCTTCGCGCGTGCGAGGTCGGCCGTGGCGGCGACCGCGTCGGCCACCGCGATCACGCTGGCGTGCAGCTCACGCCCGCGCTGGTCGTGGCGCCCGCGCCAGTCGTCGATCGGCCGCAGCCCCGCCACGCCGATCGCGGTGTCGATCTGTCCCAGCCGCCATGCGCGCCCGAAGCTGTCCGTGATCAGGACCGCCGGACGGCGGCCCGTCAGCTCGAGCATGCGGGCGCGCAGCTCGCGCGCGGCGCCGTCGGGGTCCAGCGGCAGCAGCACCAGCGTGCCGTCAGCCGGGGCGTTGGATTCGTCGACGCCGGCGTTGGCGCAGACGAATCCGTGATGCGTGCGGACGATCAGCACGCCGCGCTGCGCGCGGATCACCTCCTGGGACTCGTCGAGAATCGCCTGAATGTGTCGCGCGTCCTTGCCGTGCTCGGCGGCCAGCGCCCGCGCACGGTCGCTCGGCTCGATCTCGGTGAGCCTCCGCACCCTTCCCTGAGCCTTGGAGACCGCCTTGTGGGCGATCACAACGACGTCGCCGTCGTCGAGCTCGCCGGCAGCCGCGACGATCAGCGCGGCGAGGTCGTCGCCCTCGCGGATCTCCGGCAGGCCGCTGAGCGCGAACGCCGAGAGCCGCCCCATCACAGCTCCGCCAGCAGGGCGCTCGTGTGCGTTTTCCGCCCGGCGAGGGCCACGCGCAGCGTGGCCAGATCCTCCGGGGTGTCCACGTCGAGCGCCAGGCCCGCCGGCGACTCGACATGCCACGAGGCCCCCGCCGCGCTCGCTCGCCGGCGGTGGCGCTCGAAGCTGCCGGGGCCGAAGCCGGGCTCGATCGCGTCGGGCGGCGTGAGCAGCAGCGCGTTGGTGCCGCTGCCGTGGCGGTCGGCGACGATCGTCACGGCGGGTGGCGCGCTCGCGCGGTCAAGCAGCGTGCGCAGGTCGGCGCGCGCGAGCGCGGGACAGTCGCCGGGGACCAGCAGCGCCCGCGTGTAGGACTGCTCAAGGGCGTGCGCGATGCCGACCAGAGCGGCGTCGCTCTGGCCGGACTCGGCGTCGTCCTCAAGGACAATCGCACCGCGGGCGCTCGCAAGCGAGGCGACGGCGGGCTCGTTGGTGACGACGACGGCGTCCAGTCCCGGTGTCTCGACGAGCATGTCGAGCACGTCCGCGACCATTGCCGCAGCCAGCCGGCGGCGCTGCTGCGGCGCGAGCTGGTCGTGCAGGCGCGTCTTGGCCAGTTCGAAACGCTTGACCGGGAGGATCGCGAGTGTGCGCATCAGCCGCTCAGCGCGTCGGCGAACTCGAGCGTCTGGCCGGCGAGCCGCCGGCGAGACACGGCGTCGTGCATCAGCGTGTCGCACTCGAGCGAGCGCAGTCCCTCGACCGCTTGGTCGGCGACGATGGCGTCGAGCAGGGGAGCGTAGAGGCGCGCGACGCCGGCGGCGTCGGCGCGCTCGCCGGCCCACGCCATGCATGCGGCGGTCGGGCCCTTCAGCACCTCGCCGTCGACGATCGGGCTGACGGCGACGACCGGAGCGCTCGAGGCTTCGATGGCGGCACGGATCGAGTCGATCGCGAGGATCGGACCGATCGAGATGACCGGGTTGGACGGCCCGATGATGATCGTCCTTGCCGAGCGCAGCGCCTCGAGCGCGGCGGGGGATCCCGCCGCCTCAGTCGCGCCCTCGAAGGCGACGTCGTCGATCGGAGCGGCGCCGCTGTGCGCGATCAGGAACTCCTGCAGCGACAGCGTCTGCTCGCCGCTGCGGATCGTCGTGCGGACGCGCTCGTCACTCATCGGGATGACCTGCGCCTGCACGCCGAGCGCGCGCGTGAGCGTGGCGTGGGCCTCGCTCAGGCTCACCCCTTCCTCCAGCAGGCGCCTTCGCTCCAGGCAGAGCGCGAGGTCGCGATCGCCCAGCGAGAACCAGACCTCGCGCCCCAACTCGCGAAGCATGTCCATCGCCGCGAAGGTGTCATCGCGCAGCCCCCAGCCGCGGTCGTCGATCCGATCGGCCAGCCAGTAGCTGACGAGATCCGGATCCGGCGAGACGTGGGCTCCGTGGATCTCGATGTCATCGCCGGTATTGGCGATCACCGCCAGCTCCGCGCCGAGCAGGTCGTAGAGCCCGCGGGCCAGCTTTGCGCCGCCGCTGCCCCCGGAGAGCAGGACCACGCTCACCAGAGCGTGTCGGGAAGCCCGGTGAGCCGGATCCCGGCGTGCGCCTTGTGCCGCACGTTCACGGCAATCAGCAGCGCCGTCAGCGACTCCGTGATCCGCGCCATCTCGAGCCTGCCCGCGTCGACGCAGCGCAGCCCTTCGATGCGGTCAAGCAGCGCCGCGACGCGCGCCTTGTCCGCCCTGCGGTCCCCGGCCAGCAGCACGTCCTCGTCGAGCGGATGCGTGCGGTCCTCGAGCGCGGCGGCGCTCACCGTGTGCAGCGCCGCAACGACGCCGACGCCGTCGGGAACCAGTTCCTGCGCCTGCTGGGCGGCCGAGCCCTGCCAGACGCCGAGCATCCGCGTCGGCTTGCCGCCGACGGCTGCGGCCAGCGGAACGGTCGCGTCGATCAGCAGCTGACCGTCACGCATCGAGGCGGCGATGTGGGTCAGCGTCTCGTGATGGCTGCGAAACGGCACGCTCAGCACGACCAGTTCGTTGGCGGCGGCGGCCGCCGCGTTCTCCATTCCGTTCAGGTGCCCATCCGGCACCGCGGCGCGCGCCCGCTCGGCGGCCTCGCCCGCGCGCTCGCTCTCGCGCGAGCCAATCGTGACGGCGACGCCGGCTGCCGCCAGACGGACCGCGAGGCCGAACCCGAGCGCGCCCGACGCGCCGATGATCGTGACGGAGCTGTCGGGGACGGACACGCGCGGTGAGTATATGCGCCGCCGAATCGCGCGCCCGGGCCTCGCCGGTCGTGGCCGTCCCACGGTCCCGCACGCGCTCTGCGTAAAGTCCGCACCGTGGACGCCGGCGAGTTGCTCGATGTCGCGGAGCAAGCCGCGCGCACCGCGGGCGACTTGCTGCACGCTCGCTTCGAGGCCGGCCGCGAGTCTCGCGTCTCGGCGAAGACGACGCCGACCGACCCCGTCAGCGAGGCCGACCTCGCCTCTCAGCGGGCGATCCGCACACTGCTTGCCCGCAAGCGGCCGCAGGACGGGTTCCTCGCCGAGGAGGAGGGCGCCGAGGAGGCTGGAACGAGCGGGCTGCGCTGGGTCGTCGATCCACTCGACGGCACCGTCAACTTTCTCTACGGCCTGCCGCAGTGGAGTGTCAGCGTGGCCGTCTGCGACGAGCAGGGCGCGCTCGCCGGCGTGGTCCACGCGCCGATGACCGGTGAGACCTTCAGCGCCGTGCGCGGGGAGCTGCCGCGCCGAAACGGCGCTCGGCTCAGGTGGCTCGGGGAGGCGGCGCCGGCGCTCGACCAGGCGCTCGTGGCGACCGGCTTCGCCTATCACTCGCGCGTTCGCTGCGAGCAGGCCGAGCTGCTCACGCGGCTGCTGCCACTGGTCCGCGACATCCGCCGTTTCGGGTCCGCCGCGCTTGATCTCGCGTGGACCGCGATGGGCCGCTACGACGCGTATTTCGAGCGCGGGGTGAAGGTCTGGGACACCGCCGCCGGAGCGCTGGTGTGCGAGTGCGTGGGGCTCGTCGTGCGCGAGATCGACGGCGGGATCATGGTCGCGCCGGCGAGCCTGCTCGAAGCCCTCGCACCGATCGTCGAGGGCTCCGACGGCCAGGCCGGCGCCGCGACCGGGCGCGCACACCGGGTGCCGCCGGACTGAGCGGCGCGCTACGCCGGCGCCGCGGGCGGGCGTCCACAACGGGTGCCGCCGGACTGAGCGGCGCGCTACGCCGGCGGCGCCAGCACGTATACCCGCGTCCCGGGACGCGGTTCGAACGAGAACACCAGCCAGCTTCGGCCCGCGTAGCTGACGGTTCCCGCCGAGGGGATCCTCGCCGGCCCCGCCCCGCCGGTCGAGGCCAGCTGCGTGGTGCCGTCGCGCACGAAGACGTCCGCCCCCGTGTACAGGGTCACGGTCCGGGCGAACCCCGCGTAGTGCTGCGGCAGCGAAACGGCGAGCCGCGCGAAACGCTCGGCGATCCGCCCGAACTCCCCGGCTCGCACCTGTGCGCACGACTGCCGCCCCAGCGCCGGCGGCGGCGGCGCAACGAGGATCACCGCGGTCAGGGTGGCGCTCGGGAACGCCTTGTAGGTGTCGCGCAGCACGCGGTAGGAGACGCCGCCGAGGGCCGCTTCGCCGCCGCGCGGCGGCACCGCGCCAAACGACGCGTAGCGTTCCGCGACGAGCTTTCCCTCGTAATAGATGCCGATCGGATTGCCGACGTAGCGGGTCTCGAGCTTCGTGTAGCCGGTGTCGTCCTGCACCGACATCAGGTAGCTGCCGACCACCCGGCCGCGAGAGCGCAGCACCCCCGGGACCGGCGCGATCACGTAGGGCCCACCGACATCGGCGAGGATCCGCCCCGCGGCGTCGAGCGCCCGTAGACGCACGATGTGCCAGGCCGGGTGGAAGACGAGCCGGCTGACCGCGGCGTGCGCGGCGGAGGCGTCCTCGGCGGCGACGGCGGCCGAAAGGGCCGTGGACTCGGTCACCTCGGTGGAGTCGAAGCTGACCTCGGTGCCGGCCAGCTCATTGGCGTAGATGTCGTCGGCGGTCGCGTTGTCGACGGCGGCGATCGTGGTCACGGTGGCGGCCGCGCAGGCGGGAGTGGAGCCGCTCGACCTCGTTGCTCCGGGTCGCCCGAGCAGCGCCGCCAGGCCGACGGCGCCGGCTGCCGCGACCAGGAGGCCAAGGCGGCGGGCTGCCGAGAGCTGGCGCGGGCGTAGCACGACTGAATTGTCGCCTCCGGCCGGCGCCGGCGCGATCCCGATTGCCGCCGCCATCTCTGGCAGGGTTCGACCGTGCATCCGGTCGGTTTTCGGCGGTCGGCGGACATCCGCACCGTCCAGCTCGCCTGGCGCGATCAGGCCTCCGAAGCGCGTGGCCGGCTGCGCGCCGCCCTCTGGCCGGCCGCTCAGGCCGCGCTCGCCGCCGGTCTAGCGTGGCTCGTAGCCCACGACGTGCTCGGACACGCTCAGCCGTTCTTCGCGCCGATCGCCGCGGCGATCGCGCTCAGCACGAGCGGCGTTCGCCGCGGCCGGCGGATCCTGCAGATGGTCGCCGGCGTGATGCTCGGCATCGGTGTCGGCGAGGCGGCCTCGTCGGTTATCGGGACCAGCGCGCTGTCGGTCGGGATCGTTGTGCTGATCACGATGGCGGCGGCGCTGCTCGCGGGCTTCGGCTTCTTCAGCGAGGGCATGATGTTCGTCAACCAGTCGACCGCCTCGGCGATCCTCGTGGTGGCGCTGCACAAGCACGGCACGGGAGCGGAACGGCTCGTCGATGCGCTCGTCGGTGGTGCGGTCGCCGGCGTGATCGGCGTCGGCCTGTTCCCAGCGGAGCCGCTCGCACTGATGCGCAAGGCCGAGCGCGAGGTGCTGCGCTCGCTGGCCGGCGCACTCGGGCGGATCGGCGATCTGATGCACGGCGGGGTGCGGCCCGAAGCCGACTGGACGCTCGCGGCGGCGCAGGACATCCACAGCCAGCTCGCCGCGCTCGCCGCCGCTCGGATGACCGCGCGCGCGAACGTCAGGATCGCCCCCCGGCGCTGGCGGCTGCGGGGGGCGGTGGCTCTCGAGGATGCACGGATCGGTCGCCTGGATCTGCTGGCCAACGCCGTGCTGAGTCTGTTTCGCGTCAGCGCCGACGCGCTCGACGAGGGCGACGCTCTGGCCGCTGCGCTGAGCTCGAGCGTGATCGCGCTGGCTGAGGTCCTGGGGACGCTCGCGCAAGCGCCGCAGCCGTGGCCGCCCGACGTCTGCTCGCAGGTCGCCGCCAGGGTCAACTCGACGATCGCCGCGGTCGGATCACGCAGTGCCTCCCGCGCTCCGCTGATCGCCTCGATCATCCGCGCGACCGGACGCGACGTGCTGGCCGTGCTGCCCTCGCCGGCGCGCTGAACACCGCCGCGCCGCGGGACGCACATGCCCGGGGTGGGACTCGAACCCACAAGCTCTTTCGAGCGGCGGCTTTTGAGACCGCTCCCTTTACCGATTTGGGCACCCGGGCCGGGCGTCGGATCGTATTGTGCGCGTTCGGACTCACAGCGCGCGCGCCGGCGGCGCTCTGCTAGAACGCTTCGCGAGCGGTGGAGCGCCTGGCGGCTCGGCCGCTGCGCGCGGGCGTGGTGGAATTGGTAGACACGCCGGCCTTAGGAGCCGGTGGGCGAAAGCCC
>Ga0182015_10001901_pt1 | contig 26562 bp, 20 predicted proteins | sample 712P3MmetaG_FD_120478 | JGI IMG/M metagenome (GOLD analysis project Ga0182015, IMG submission 120478) | Permafrost microbial communities from Stordalen Mire, Sweden - 712P3M metaG | ecosystem: Environmental > Terrestrial > Soil > Wetlands > Permafrost | place: Sweden: Stordalen | collected...
CAGCCCACAACACCGGTTCTGCCCGCCACCACTTAGTCGAACGGAGACAAGAAACCCGGCGACGGCATGCTCGCAGATGAAAAGGCGTTCTGTCGAGGGACTTTTTCAACACCCACTCCTGTTGTCAACTAATCTTTTGCTGAAAACGAGTACGTGCCTTCCCCGCTCGGGCGCATGGACCGTGTACTTGAGCGTTGCAATGTTTACAGATTGGACAAGCAGGTGGGACACGTCTTCGCATGAGCCAGGCGCGCTTTGTGAGCCTGCTGATACGCTTCCATTTCTTCTCTTTGATGCTTCCGCTTTGCCTTGTCTGACAGCCTCGGCTTCACTTCATTGCGGTACAGAAAAGAAGTCCAAGCCGCGTGCGTGCGGGTTTCGCGATCTTTTAGCTTTTTGTAGGCAGGGCATTCCGGCTCAGACATGGTGAATTGATGATAGCCGAAAAGTCCGAGTCGCCCATTCCTGTTTTCCGCGATCTCTTGTTAATATGTAGAGTCAGGCATCGGTTCCGCGCGACGTTTTCCCGCCAACCCCGCCAGGTCCGGAAGGAAGCAACGGTAACGGGCTCTTTCGTGTGCAGTGGAGCGCCGGTGCCTGACTTTTCTTTGCCTAGTGTGTTCGTAACAGTTTCTTCGTTATGACCCAACGTCTTTACTACAACAATTCTGCAATGCACGAATTCGATTCGGTTGTAGAGGAGGTCGCGTCTCCTTCAGCCGAGCAGTCGCGTCCGGCCGTCATTCTGCGCGAGACGGCGTTCTATCCCACCAGCGGCGGCCAGGTGCACGATACCGGGTGGCTCACTCTCGAGGGAGCCGAGCGTCTGAGAGTCGTGGAAGTTGCGGACGCAGAAGACGGCAGAATTCTGCACTACCTGGAAGCGCCGCCGAAGTTGCCGATTGCAGGCGCGACGGTGCATGGCAGCATCGATTCCGACCGCCGCCGCGACCACATGCAGCAACACTCGGGTCAGCACGTTCTATCGGCGGCTTTTGTCGAGCTTTACCAGATGCCGACGGTTTCGTTTCACATGGGAGAAGACAATTGTTCGATTGATCTGGCGACGCCGGCAGTAAGTTCCGAGCAGATTGTCGGCGCCGAGAAGCGAGCCAATCAGATTGTGTATGAAAACCGTCCGGTGGGAATTCGCTACGTCACCCGTGCAGAAGCGGAGCAGCTCGGGTTGCGTAAACTGCCTCCCGGCGGGCGCGATGAACTGCGTCTGGTCGACTTCGCCGATTTCGATCTGACGGCGTGTGGCGGAACGCACGTCAGCGCGAGTGGGGAGATCGGTTCGATCTTTCTTCGGAAGAGCGAAAAGGTGCGGCAGGGAACACGAGTCGAATTTGTATGCGGCGATCGCGCGGTGCGCATGGCGCGGCGTGACTACAGCGCACTCACTGAAGCGGCTGCGCTGTTTTCGGCGAAGCTCTGGGATGTGCCGGAGCAGATCCGCAAGAATGGCGAAGAGACCAAGCTGTTGCGCAAACAAAAGGACGATGCGCTCGATCAAATGGCCGAGCTTATGGCTTCGGCCGCTCTTCACGAGCGCCCGATGACGAGTGGGCGAAAAGTAATCGTGCGGATGTTTTCCGATCGCGACATCAACTTTGCCAAACTGTTTGCGCAGAAAGTAACGCGATCAGCGACGCCGGCCATTGCGCTGGTGGCGAGCACGGCGGATTCGGCGGGGATCGTATTCGCACAAACGCCCGCCTCGGGTTCCGATACGAAGTCCGGGGCGGCCGACATGGGCGCGTTGCTCAAGCAGGTGTTGTCATCCGTCGGAGGCCGCGGCGGCGGAAGCCGTGATTTCGCCCAGGGCGGAATTCCGGCGGGCTGCACTGTCAACGTTGAAAAGCTTTTGCGCGAGGCGGCGGGTACAATCGGGTGATCCCGGAGTCGCGGCAGTTCGAGGAGGGGGTAGGGGTCCTTCGACTCCGCCGAAACTTCACTTCGTGAATTTTCGGCTGCGCTCAGGACGAATTTTGGTACTTTCTTCGCTCAGGATGACACTTCAGGACGACATTCGATGCTGGAACCGCGGTTGATACTCGTCAATCTTCTGATTAAGCTGGGCGTGGCTGCGGCCTTCTCCAGCGCCCTGGTACGTTCCAAGGAATTCAAGACTCTGCTTTTTCGCGAGCACCGCGCCACCCGTCACAAGATTTATCTGGCGCTGTGGATGGCGGTTCCCATTGCACTTGGTGTCTGGATACGATGCAGCGTTAAGAGTTTTTCAGCTGGCGATTTGTCGCTCGAAACGGCGCTGCTGCTCGGTGTGGTCGGTGGGCGCTTGTCGGGAGGCGTCGGCGGCGCGCTCATGTCGCTGCCTGCGGTCTTGCACGGAGAGTGGGCCAGCATGCCATTGAATGTGCTGGCCGGAATTATTGCCGGGCAGTTGCGTCGAGCCGCGCCTGAGCAGGAAGACATCTGGGGGTTCTCGCCGTTCATTGATCTCACCCTCTATCGCATGATTCGGCGCAATCTGCCGCGCCCGCGCGTGTTTGACTGGCAGGTCGCTTTTTTCTTCACCATCGTGGGCTTGCGCTTTCTGCAAACCGAAATCTGGCACTTCTGGCCGAGTTCCATCTTCAGCCTGGAAAGTCCTGGCCTGTGGATCAAGGGCGTAAGCGGAAATCTGACGGATTATCTGGTGGAGAGCGCGATCTATCTCACCGTGGTCATGGTGGTTGGCATTGAACTGAAAATCTTCAACAGCGTTCGCATTCAGATCAAACTCGAAGAGCAGGAACGGCTGCTGCTGCAGGCGCGCATGGTGGCTTTGCAGAATCAGATCAATCCCCACTTCCTGTTCAACACGCTCAATTCCATTTCGTCCCTGGTGCGCTTCGATCCCGACACGGCGCGGGAAATGATCCTGAAGCTCGCTACCATTCTTCGCCGGCTGTTGCACAGCGCGGAGTCGTTTGTGGCGCTGCGCGAGGAAGTGGAATTCATCGACAATTATCTGGATATTGAAGTCGTGCGCTTTGGCCGCGACAAGCTCAAGGTAGTCAAGGATCTCGATCCCGCGTCTCTCGAAGTGATGGTGCCCAGCATGGTGCTGCAGCCGCTGGTTGAAAACTGCATCAAGCACGGACTCTCTCCCAAGGTAGAAGGCGGCAGTATTATCCTGCGCAGTCGCGTGATCAAGTCGCGGCTGGTGGTGGAGGTGGAAGATGACGGCGTAGGCATGGGCTCGGCCCTGGCCGTCGCTCGAGATCAAGGGCGCACCAATGAATTCGGCGGTATGGGAATCGGCATGGCCAACGTTGCGGAGCGTCTGAAAGTGCTCTATGGCGATGCTGCGAAGATGATCATCGAAAACCGCGAAGGGGGCGGCACGCTGATCCGCTTGCGGCTGCCGATTTTGTCCCAGGCTCCGGAAGAGCTCATGACGGCTTCCGCGATTGCTCCAGCACCTTTCGGTAAAAGTCTTCGTAAAGCGGAATAATCTTGCTGGAACAGTATTTCGCCATGGCAGCGGCACGCGCCCGTTTCCCCATGGCGCGCAGGGCGGATTCATCACCCAGCAGATCGATGGCGTAACGCGCCATGGTATCGACGTCGCCGACGTCGGCCAGGAATCCGCTCACGCCGTGCTCGATCACTTCCGGCACGCCTCCGGTGCGAGTGGCAATCGGGACCACCTCGCAGGCCATTCCTTCCAGGGCTGCGAGTCCGAACGATTCCAGTTCGCTGGGCATCAGCATCACGTCTGAGAGGGCGAGTTTTTCAGGGATCTGATCCTGTTTTCCCAGAAACATCACGTGCTCGTGAATGCCTTTTTGCACCGCCAGCCATTCCGCCTGCGAACGATCAGGTCCGTCGCCGATCAGCAACAGCTTGGAGGGGATTTTCTTGCGCACATGGTCGAAAATTTCGATCACATCAAGAACGCGTTTCACCGGACGGAAGTTGGAAAGGTGTACCAGCAGCCGCTCGTCGTTGGAGACATACTCGCCACGCTGCCCCAGCCATTCCGGTTTGCGCATGTAGTCGTCGCAGTTCACGAAGTTCGGGATCACTTCAATGTGGTTCTTGATATCGAAAATATTAAGGGTGCGATTGCGTAGATACTGCGAGATCGCGGTCACGCCGTCGCTCTGCTCGATGGAAAAACGCGTGATCGGAAGATACGACCGGTCGAGGCCGACCAGAGTGATGTCGGTGCCGTGCAGGGTGGTGACGAACGGCAAATGCCGCCGCGGCGGAGTTGCCGCCAGCATCTGCTTGGCGAGCATCGCGCTCACCGAGTGCGGAATCGCATAGTGCACGTGCAGCAGATCGAGCTCATAGAGCTGCGAGACCTCGGCCATGCGTGTCGCCAGCGCCAGATCGTAAGGCGGATATTCAAACAGCGGATAGCGCGTGACCTCGACCTCATGATAATGAATGTTAGGTTCCGGTCCGGTCAGGCGAATGGGCTGCGAATAGGAGATGAAATGAATCTCGTGACCGCGGCGGGCGAGTTCCAGGCCCAGTTCGGTAGCGACCACCCCGCTGCCGCCGTAGGTCGGATAACAAGTGATGCCAATCTTCATGCGCCTCCAACGATATCACCATTGGATTCACAGGAAGGCCTGGGGTTGCAAGTAGGAATTCTAACGGCCCGATTATCAGAGGTTGCAGCCTCCGGTGACCAATCTACAATTCACTCGTCCAAACCAAATGCGTAAATTCCTGGCCTTCATCCTGCTAGCCGTTTCGGGCGTTGCTCAGCAACTACCCCATGAAGACGCGGTTCGTATCGCCGAATTCTATCGGCTGTCGGCGCAAATTCAGGATCAAATCTGGCCCGATTGGAGCAAGATTCCGGCACCGCTGCTATTGGTGACCGACAAAACAGAGTTTCTTACGCACCATCCCACGCCTCCAAAGGATTTCACGAAGATCGCGGAAGGTGTTTACGCGCGTCCGCGCCAATTCGACTTCCACTTATTGGCGACGTTCCCGGCATTCGGACCACCGGCGGTCATCGTGATTGGCCAGGCGCAAAATACCGCCGCCAAGAGCAGCACACCGTGGTTGATTACCGTTATGCATGAGCACTTTCATCAGCTCCAGGATGGCCAGCCGGGCTATTTCGAGGCTGTGAAACAGTTGGACCTGAGCGGAGGCCATGCTACCGGGATGTGGATGCTGAATTATCCTTTCCCGTACGATCGACCGGAAGTGGCGCAATCGTTCTCGCAGCTTCGCGACTTACTTTTGAAAGCGCTGGCCCAGACTGATCCTGTGGAGTTCAAGAAACTTGCCGCGGAATACGTCGTACAGCGCAAGAAGGTGTTGGCGCAGCTTTCCGCTAACGACCATAAGTATTTCAGCTTCCAACTCTGGCAGGAGGGAATTGCCCGCTACACACAAATTAAGGCAGCCGAGGCGGCTGCCAGCTATCGGCCGACTGCCGAGTATGCGGCGCTCCCGGACTACGAGTCGTTCGCGGCGTACGCCGCGAAAGCAAAGACTGAGACGCTCAATGAGCTCCGGGAGGGCGACATTGCAAAGTCGAAGCGGGTATTCGTCTACTCGTTCGGGGCCGCGGAGGGGCTGTTGCTTGACCGGCTGAATCCCGAATGGAAGAACGATTATTTCAAACACCCGCTCTCGACCGACCCACTGTTCGAGGTAACGAACCAATAGCCCAGACGTGCGAGCAACAGCACGCCTGGAAATAGTTCATCTTCTTCGCGCCCCCGGTGGGCCTTGCGAAGTCTGCGACGCCAGGCTTTAGTCCTTGCTAGGCTTCTTCGGCGTCAAATCGCAGGCCTGTCTGACTTGATCGAAATTCAAGCCAGCGGGAGAAAATTCCGCGATCTGCCGGCCGCTCCGTGTGGGCATTGCAATGTTGAAAACCTGTGCTCCCATCATGGCCCGAACCGTGCCTTTGTCCATGGAAAGGTAGTTTTGGCCCCAACGCATCCAGTTCCAACCCTTGAAATAGTGGGTATCGTCAACGCGGACCTCCACTTCCAACTGGGGTTGTCCCCACCAGCCGGGACGGTTCGGAGGAGGCAGCCTGACTCCGGGATTGAAATCCGCCAGCTTGAGCTTACCGTTGCTGCAGTACAGATTCACCCTGGGCTTGTAGTCCGGATCTTCCTTAAAATAGTTATTCGACTGGAGCTCAAAGCGCACTTTCTTGGCGCCCGTCATCTTGTCGGTGGAGGCGAACTCCAGCCATTGTCCGCCAGCGCTGACGCCGTCCGCCTCGCCCTGATACGGTGTCATGGCGCCATTCTGGGCACAAACCAAGGTCGCCGCTGCGCCCATCAAAAAGGAAAAGAGAACGGCCCTCGCCGTCACTCCAAAGCCAGATACATCACCAAACAAACGCGATACTTTCAAGGTCGCCTCCAGATCACACCCCTACATACTATTGAACCCGGAAGCGGCCAAAAAGTTGTATCGAAGGTTCCAAAGCCGGAGGGTTCGCGCGATAAGAGCCGCCGTCGAGGATTATAATTCCGGGGCATAATCAGAAGCGTTCGAGAGCTAATTTAGCCTGCAACCGTTTTCAAGGAGTCTTCTTCGATGTCGATGGACCAGCAAGACTGGCCCGCCCTGCCGCTGGAAGAATGGGAGGCCACCTATCGTACTCTGCATCTGTGGACCCAGATCGTCGGGAAAATCCGCATGGCGCTCACGCCGCTCGTGAACCATTTCTGGAATGTCGCGCTATACGTCAACACACGAGGCCTGACCACCTCGGCAATCCCTTACCGTGGACGCACTTTTGAAATCCAGTTCGACTTTGTCCATCATCGGCTGGAGCTTCGCACTTCCGATGATGAGCGCGGCATGGCTCTCGCGCCAAAATCGGTTGCGGCCTTTTATCGGGAACTGTTTTCGTTGTTGCGTGGGGCCGGCATCGACGTTCAAATCAACCCCAAGCCGCAGGAAGTCGCCAATCAGATTCCATTTGATCAGGATGACATTCACGCATCCTATGACGCAGAGTATGCCAACCGTTTATGGCGCATCCTGCGGTCAACCGACATCGTGTTCCATGAGTTTCGCGCCCGATTCATCGGCAAGGCCAGTCCGGTGCATTTCTTTTGGGGTAGCTTCGATCTGTGTTGCACGCGTTTTAGCGGCCGGCGCGCTCCGCCCCGAAAGGGCGTTATCACGTCTGAAGCCTACTCGCGTGAGTGCATCAGTGTTGGTTGGTGGCCCGGCGGCGGAGACGTAGCCGGACCGGCATTTTACGCCTACAGTGCTCCTGAACCACAGGGCTTGAGCGAGGCAGCGGTTCGGCCGGCGGCTGCGGCCTATCAGAACAAAATGCACGAGTTCCTCCTGATGTATGACGATGTGCGCCGGGCTGCCTCCCCACGCGACGAAATCCTGGAGTTCGCGCAGAGCACTTATCAAGCCGGGGCAAACCTCGCAGACTGGGACCGCACATCCCTTGAACGGTGACTGGTGATCCCCATGTCGCGCCGCAACACGGGGACAAGCATGATCGGACAAGCATGACCGTTCGACCCACACGGTCGATCTCGGCGCAGCTCACCACGATGAATATGCTCCTCACCGGCGCCGCCCTGGTGCTGGCGTGTACGGCATTTCTTACCTACGATCAGGTCACCTCTCGTCAAGGATTACTCCGCACGCTTTCGGCCCAGGCTCAGATCATTGGTTCGAACAGTGTGTCGGCATTGTTATCGAACGATCCGTTGTCGGCCTCCAATACACTTTCTGCTCTGAAGAATTCTCCGAATGTCGCCTCGGCAGTTATTTTGACGACGGATCGCCGTCTCTTCGCAATGTATACCCGCCAGGGTGAGGACGAGATGGTGAACGTCCCCACGCTTCGCGACGATCAAATCGAAGCAAACTGGTTCAGGAGGACTCATGCCGTCCTGATCCGCAAGATTCTTTCCGGGGGACAACTCGTCGGCTTCGTTTGTGTTCGCGCCGACTTGGGCGAAATCGACAAACAGTTGTGGCGGTATGTGCTTATTTCTGCCGTGGTGCTGCTGGTTTGCCTGATGTTTACATTGCTCGTCTCCTCGCGCTTTAGCAAATCCGTTAGCGAGCCCATTATTGTGTTGGCCGAAACAGCGCGCAAAGTATCTCGCGACCAGGACTACAGCGTGCGCGTCATCCCGAGCAGCGATCGCGACGAATTAGCCACTTTAATGAATTCGTTTAACGAAATGTTGAGGGAAATTCAGCTCTGCGACAGCGCCCTGCAAAAGGCCCACGCTGAACTGGAGCAGCGCGTTTCGGAGCGTACCCGGGAATTGCTCTCAGCCAATCATGAACTCGAGGCGTTTTCCTATTCGGTATCCCACGATTTGCGTGGTCCGCTCGACGCCCTGAACGGATTCAGCTATTTGCTTTTGAAGAATAATGCTGACCAGCTTGATGCGAATGGCAAGGAATCGCTCCGCAACATCCGCGACGCGGCCAGGCGCATGTCCGATCTTATCGAGGATTTGTTGAATCTATCTCGAATCACGACCAGCACCATGCACCGTGAGGAAATTAATCTAAGTACATTCGCCCGCTCAGTTGTGGACGAGTTGCGCCGCAAGGAGCCCGATCGGCAGGTCGAGTTCGTTGTACCATCAGCTGCGGATGCTTACGCAGATCCGCGCCTTCTGCAGATTGTGATGGACAACCTGTTGCGAAATGCGTGGAAGTACACGTCACACCACGGCTGCGCTCGCATTGAATTTGGAAAGGAAACCAAAGACGGTCAGATCGTGTATTTCGTCAAGGACGATGGCAGCGGTTTCGATCCGCGGTCGGCGGATCGTCTGTTCCAGCCATTCCAGCGCCTGCACTCGACGGCCGAATTTCCCGGCAACGGGATAGGCCTCGCGACCGTCCGGCGAATCGTTCAAAGACACGACGGCCGGGTGTGGGCGGAAGGATTGGTCGAAAAGGGTGCCACCTTTTATTTCACTCTCGAATCAAGACGAAACACTACCCCGTAGAGCGAGAGCCTGCCCAAGACCGCGACGGTCTAGCCGGAAAGCGATCCAGAACACTCCCGTTCGGCGCAACGTCCAGATGAGGAAACGGATGTGTAAAATCGGGCGACGTGCCCTATCATAAGACTGCTGAAGTAAGACAGCCGCGCGCGGGCGTGGCGGAATGGCATACGCAGCGGACTTAAGGAAACTTGAGTGCTCGCCTGGGAAACCGGCGATGCAGAACTGCTCAAATTCGGGGAAACCTCAAATGGCAATCCCGAGCCAAGCCCGGTTGAGGCACCAGCCGGGAAGGTGTAGAGACTAGACGGGCAGCACCTAAGCCCCGGAGTTTCCGGGGGAGGGTGAAGGGATAGTCCAGACCGCAAACCTGGCGTGAGACCTCCCAAGGCCTCACCTCCGGGCGGCGAAAGCCGTAGACGGCATGAAAATCCGCAGGGCTTAAACGGCCCATGAGGGTTCAACTCCCTCCGCCCGCACCACGTATTGCACGGGCAGATTGGTCCGCCTCATCATTGGCGCGATCCCAAACCACTTTACGACTCAGCGGTCGCCGAGACCGCTCATTCTGTCTTTGCTCACATCCTGCGATTATCGCCTGATGCGCTTGACGTTAGTCGCTATTTTGTTATAGTTACTCTCACATTTTACGGACGTGCCGTTGAGGACGTACCGGGAATTGACGCAGGAGGAAGATACATGCCTGGTGCGCTCGCCACACGGAGTGCGGCGGCAGAGATGGAGACACCCGAGGTCGGACTGCGGGAGCGGAAAAAGGCACGCTTGCGGCAACAGATAATCGATACATCCATTAAGCTGTTTCGCAAGCACGGATACGAAAACACTCGGATCGACGACATCGTGCAATCCCTCGAAATCAGCCAGCCGACATTTTTCCGCTATTTCCCCAGCAAAGATACGGTCCTTCGCGAGGTGGGAGAACGCGGGTACGCCTGTATCTGCGAAAGGTTGCGTTCCGAGCTTTCAAGCAAGGCGGAGACCAACGAGCGCTTGCGCCGGCTGTACGTAACCATGGCGCGCGAAGTGGAAGGCGACCGCCAATTATGGCAAGCCGTGGTGTTGTCGGGAGCCATGGATCCGGTGCGGTCCGCCGAACTTCGAGGGCACGAGGAGGCCGCGGTCCGGCTGCTGCGCGAAATCCTCACCCAGGGGCAGAAACGCGGCGAAGTGACGCGCGCGTTTCCAGTCGTGCACCTCGCGGAGTTCATGGAGGGGCTATACAACACAGTGGTGCGGCAGTGGGCGGTCGATTTGACCGGGCCGCACAAACTCACGGATAGAGTGCGGAGTGCGGTGGAATTTTTCTTGCGCGGAGTCCGTCCGTAAAGCTTTTGGGATCTCGTCAAACGCCTTGCTCGCAGATTCGTACCGGTTGGAGAAGAAGAAAGCGATGAAGGCCGCTGTTCTGCACGAATTCAAGACGCCGCTGTCGCTCGAGGATGTGGCTCGGCCGGAAATCGGAGCGGATGAGCTTCTGATCGAGGTTGAAGTTTGTGGCGTGTGTCATTCGGATCTGCACGTTGTCGCCGGCGACTGGGCGCAATTCGCCGGCATAGTGAAGAAACCGCTGATCCTGGGACACGAAATCGTAGGCCGCGTGGTGGAGCGGGGAGCGGCCGTCCAGAGCGCGCAGGTGGGAGACCGGGTCGGTGTGCCGTGGGTGCAGTGGACATGTGGACAATGCGAGTTCTGCCGCGAAGGCAATGAGAATCTCTGCGTCAAGCAGCGGATCACGGGCGTCATGGTGGACGGCGGATATGCGGAATTCGCGAAAGCTCCGGCCAGCCATGTGGTTAAGATTCCCGACACGCTCGCCTCGGAGCAGGCAGCGCCGCTGCTCTGTGCGGGAGTCACGGTTCATCGCGCGCTCAAGCAGGCGAAAATTCGCGCCGGACAGCGACTGGCAGTTTTTGGCGTAGGCGGACTCGGCCACCTCGCCGTCCAGATTGGCTGCGCGGCAGGAGCGGAGGTGACCGCGATCGACGTTTCGGAAGAAAAACTCGCGCTGGCAAAGTCGCTGGGCGCCGCGCGAACGCTGAATGCAACGACCGGCAAAGTAGTCAAGGAAATGCGCAGCGCCGGTGGAGCACACGTCGCGCTCGTGACCTCGGCCGCAAAGTCGGCCTACGACATGGCGTTCAGTTGTGTGCGACCGACGGGCACGCTGCTCGTGGTCGGCCTGCCCGCGACGGACATCTCGTTTCCGCCGATTCTGATGGCGGGCGCCGAGATCGAGATCAAGGCTTCGGCCGTAGGCACGCGAGAAAATCTGCGCGAGATTCTTGCCATGGGAGCGGCCGGAACCGTCCATTGCCAGTTGACGACCCGCCCGCTCGCAGAGGTGCGGGAAGTTCTGGGAGAATTAAGCCGCGGCGAAGTTTCGGGCCGGGTGGTGCTCCGCATGCACGACTAGATATCTCGCAACCTGCGCGGAGGGCGGTCGAAGACTTCAGCGGGGCGGCTCGTTTTTCCTCCGCCCGGTCGACGTATTAACGTTTGTAACTAAAATATGATATTAACTATCACGTGTATATCGCGCACCCGCCAGGAAAGGTCGCTTTGAACGTCAAGAAACTTTTCGATTTGACGGGCCGCGTGGCCATTGTTTCGGGTGGCTCGATGGGCCTCGGTCTGCAGATGGCCGAGAGTCTGGCGGAGATGGGAGCGAATCTGGTACTCTGCGCCCGCAAAAAGGACCGTTGCGAGGAAGCCGCCGAAACGCTCCGCAGCCACGGCATTCAGGTGCTAGCCTTGGCATGCGATGTGAAAGACAAGGCGGCGATTCAGCAGGTAGCTGCAGAGACGCTCGCGAAGTTTGGCCGGATCGACATTTTGATCAACAACGCCGGTGTGTCGTGGGGAGCTCCAGTAGAGGAAATGACGCTCGAGCAGTGGGACAAGGTTCTCTCCACCAACCTGACCGGCACGTTCCTGTTCTGTCAGGCAGTGGGCAAGGCCATGGCTGCCCAAGCGTCGGGCAAGATCATCAACATCGCGTCGGTCGCGGGATTGGGCGGTGCGTCCGCCGATCTGCAGGCCATCGGCTACCACGCGAGCAAAGGCGGAGTGATCGCATTCACCAAGGATCTGGCTTGCAAGTGGGCGCCGCACAACATTCAGGTAAATGCCATTGCTCCGGGATGGTTTCCGACACATATGTCGGGATGGATCATCGGACACCGGAAAGATTCCCTGCTGGCAAAGATTCCGCTGGGCCGTTTTGGCGGCGATCACGACCTGAAGGGCGCAGCCGTGTTTCTGGCATCGGATGCATCGGCGTATGTGACCGGGCACGTGCTGGTGGTCGATGGAGGCCAGAGTGCCTGGTAAGACGCTGTAGATAAGAACGCTTTAACTCAAAACGCTCCAAGACGAACGTTTATGAATATACCCCTGACTCCGGTTCGTTTCCTTCGCTATGCAGAGCAGCAATTTCCTAAGAAGACGGCGGTCGTGTGCCAGGATCTCCGGTTTTCTTATGCCGAGTTTGGCGATCGTGTGTGGCATCTGGCCGGAGCGTTGCGCAGCATCGGAGTAAAGCCGGGCGATCGTGTGGCATTTCTCAGCTTGAACTGCCACCGCCTGCTGGAAGCCTACTTTGGCGTTCTGGAAGCCGGCTGCATTCTGCTTCCACTCAACATCCGCCTGGCAGGCCCGGAGCTGACTTACATTCTGAATGATTCGGGAGCGACGGTACTGTTCCTGGAGCAGGAGTTTGTCGGTCTCGTGGACTCGTTTCGACGTGACCTGAAAACGGTGCGTTCATTTCATCCACTCGACGGTGCATCGCAAGCCGCGTGGCTCGCCAATAAAAACTACGAGCAGATGCTGGCTTCGGCCGCTCACTATCGTGAAGACGTCATGGCCTTTGACGAGAACGCCGTTGCAGAAATCTTTTACACCAGCGGAACCAGCGCCAGCCCGAAGGGCGTGATGCTCACGCATCGCAACGTGTATCTGCACGCGATGAATCTTGCTGTGTACCATCACGCGCGTTATGAAAATGTGCTGATGCACACGATCCCTTTGTTTCATGCGAATGGCTGGGGAGCGGCCCACACAACTACTGCAGTCGGCGGAAGGCACGTCATGCTTCCGCGCTTCTTGCCGGAGGAAGTTTTCCGGCTGGTCGAGCGGGAGCGGGTGAGCGCGTTAAGTCTGGTGCCGATAATGGCCACTGTGCTAGTGAACTCGCCGGCGCGCTCCAGGTACGACCTCAGCAGCGTGGAATGGTCGGTCATCGGCGGTGCTGCGTCTTCTCCGACCTTGATCCGGGAGGTGGAAGAAACATTGGGGTTCAAATGTTTTTCGGGATACGGGCTGACCGAATGCTCACCCTCGCTCGCCACCGCGGAAATGAAACCGGACGTGCATTGCGAAGGCGAGGAGCGGAACGTGCTGCAGGCGATGACCGGCTACGCCTATCCGGGACATGAGCTTCGCGTAGTCGACGCAGAGGACAAAGACATCCCGCACGACGGCGTGACGATGGGTGAAATCATTGCCCGTAGTGACGGAGTGATGGCTGGCTATTGGCAACAACCGGAAGCCACGGCAGAAGCCATGCGGGGCGGGTGGTTTCACACCGGCGACATGGCTGTGGTCGCGGAAAACGGCTACATCCTGATCGTAGATCGCAAGAAGGACATCATCGTGAGCGGCGGAGAAAATATTTCTTCCCTCGACGTCGAAAAAGTGTTGTTGGCGCATCCAGGCGTTTACGAAGCAGCGGTGATTCCGGTAGCCGATCATAAATGGGGCGAGGTGCCGAAGGCGGTGGTGGTTGCGAAACCTGGCGCGCAGCTCAGCGAAGTGGAATTGATTGAGTTTTGCCGGGCGCGCCTTGCCCACTACAAATGTCCGCATTCGATTGAGTTTTGCGACGCTTTACCCAAGACCGCCACGGGCAAGGTTCTGAAACGGGAGTTGCGCCAGAAGTATAAAAGCGGCCTGGCGACGATGCGTTCGACCGATTGAGCGCGGCTGATCGCCGCCGGTCGGATCGAAACGGCCTGCGCACACGGAGAATCAGGATTATTACGGAATGCCTATGAACAATCTCGTGAAGATAACCAAAGACAATGATGTTGCGATCATCACCATCGACAACCCGCCGGTAAATGCTCTCAGTCCCGGCGTGCCGGAAGCAATCGGGGCGGCGATCGACGAGATGAATAATGATCCGTCCGTGAAAGCCGCAGTCGTAATCGGCGCTGGCCGGACCTTCGTGGCGGGCGCTGATATCAAGGAGTTCATCAAGATGACTTCCAGTGGAGCCCGCCGTGCGACCCTGCTTCCGCTGCTGTTACACATTGAGGACAGCGGCAAGCCGGTGGTGATGGCGATTCACGGCAACGCCTTCGGCGGCGGACTGGAGCTGGCCATGGCCGGCCATTACCGGCTGGCATCGCCCAGCGCGCAGGTGGGTCAGCCCGAGGTGAAGCTGGGAATCATTCCCGGGGCCGGCGGAACCCAACGTCTGCCGCGCCTTGTCGGTGTCGCCAAAGCTGTAGAGATGTGCGCCGAGGGCATGCCAGTTCACGCGCGCGAGGCGGCTGCCCTGGGACTGATCGACCGGTTGATCGAGGGTGACCTGCTCGCCGGAGCCGTGGCTTTCGCACGTGAGATCGCCGACAAGGCCGCGCCGAAGACGCGGGAGCGATCGAAAGAGCTGGGAGCGGCTGAGGAGGCCGTGGCGATTTTCGCCGCGGCGCGCGCGGCGGCCCAGAAAAAGCAACGAGGGCAGAAGGCGCCTTTGGCAGCGATTGACGCGGTGGAGGCAGCGACAAAATTGCCGTTCGAGGAAGGCTGCAAAGTCGAGGCGAAACTCTTTACCGAATGTCTTTTCTCCGATCAGTCGAAAGCGCTCATTCACGTGTTTTTTGGCGAGCGTGAGGTGGCGAAGATTCCCGACGTTCCCAAGGAGACGCCCGTGACCCCGGTGAATCGCGTGGCCGTCGTCGGCTCCGGAACGATGGGCGGAGGCATCGCGATGGTATTTGCCAACGCGGGCATTCCGGTCCTGCTCAAGGATGTGGATGAGGCGGCACTCAATCTGGGCATGACCAAAATCCGAAAGAACTACGCCAGTTCGGTGCAGCGTGGGCGCTTCACGCAAGCATTTGTGGACGAACGTTTGCAGCTGATCAAGCCGGTGCTCAACTACGACGAGTTCTCCGGAGTAGACATGGTGGTCGAGGCCGTTTTCGAAGGCATGGCGCTGAAGAAAACCGTGTTCGCCGATTTGGACCGCGCCTGCCGCCCGGGAGCGATTCTCGCCACCAACACCTCGACGCTCAATATTGATGAAATCGCCGCCGCCACGTCGCGGCCGGAAGCCGTCATCGGGACCCACTTTTTCAGTCCCGCGAACGTCATGCGTTTGCTCGAGGTCGTGCGCGGAAAGCAATCGAGCAAAGAAGTGATCGCGACTTGCATGCAACTATCCAAGAAGCTGGGCAAGATCGGCGTGCTGGTAGGGAACTGCCGCGGCTTCGTTGGCAATCGCATGTTCGGACCGTATCGGCGCGAAGCACAATTCCTGATCGAAGAAGGAGCTGAGGTAGAGGCTGTCGACCAGGCGCTCGTCGAATTTGGAAACGCGATGGGCCCGTTGGCGGTTGGCGACCTGGCGGGCCTCGATGTCGGATGGCGCATTCGTAAGGAGTATCGGCATCTGGAAAAACCCGGAATCCGCCAGCCCTTTGCCGAGGATCGTCTCTGCGAAATGGGCCGCTACGGACAGAAAACGGGCAAGGGATGGTACCAGTACGATGAGAACCGGCGCGCGAGCGTCGATCCCGAGGCGACCGCGCTGGTGCGGAAGTGGAGCGCCGAGGCGGGCATCCCCCAACGAAAGATCGCAGCCGATGAAATCGTCGATCGTTGCATCTATGAGCTGGTAAATGAGGGAGCGCGCATTTTGGAAGAAGGATACGCGCTGCGCGCAGTCGACATCGACATCATTTATCTCAACGGCTATGGATTCCCCGCGTATCGCGGTGGTCCGATGTGGCACGCCGACGCCGTGGGATTGCAAAAGGTTTACCAGCGCATTTGCGAATTTCACCAGCAGCACGGAGAACTCTGGACACCGGCACCTCTGCTGCAGCGGCTGGCAGATGCGGGTAAGACATTTGCCGAATTCGACAAGGAACATATTGCGGCTGCATAGCGCCAAAATGTTGGGGACCTCATGAGAGAAGCAGTCATAGTAGCCAGTTCGCGCACGGCGCTGGCCAAGTCGTTTCGCGGATCGTTCAACCTGACGCGTCCCGATGATCTGGCGGCGCACTGCATCCGCGATGTCCTGCGCAAGACGCCGCAGCTCGATTCGAGCGAAGTCGAAGACGTAATTCTCGGCTGTGGGCAGCCCCACGGACCCCAAGGGCACAACATCGCAAGAGTCGCCGCGCTGCTCGCCGGTTTGCCCACTTCCGTGGGTGGAGTCACTCTCAACCGTTTCTGCTCTTCCGGTCTGCAGTCGATCGCGTTCGCCGCGTATCAGGTCGTGAGTGGAGGCAGCGATGTGATGATCGCCGGCGGCGTCGAAAGCATCAGCATGACGCCCCGCAACCACGATCCTAATCCGCGGCTGCTCGAACAAATGCCGGGCGTGTACATGGTGATGGGGGAAACGGCCGAGGTCGTAGCCAAGCGCTACAAAATCAGCCGTCAAGCGCAGGACGAATATGCGCTGCTGAGCCAGCAGCGTACGGCTCGCGCCCAGCGTGAGGGTTTTTTCGCGGAAGAGATTGCGCCGATGCGTGCTACGCGCGCAACTCTCGACAAAAAAACCGGCGAAGTAATCGCAAAAGAAGAAGTGTGCGCGGACAAGGATGAATGCAATCGTCCGGACACAACTCTCGATGGCCTGCTCGCGCTCAAGCCGCACTTCGACCCGACCAGCGGTCAGGGCACTGTCACCGCGGGAAATTCTTCGCAGCTTTCCGACGGCGCTTCGGCCACGCTCGTGATGTCGCGCCAGCGCGCCGACCAGCTGGGCATTTCCTACAAGCTGGTCTTTCGAGGCTTCCAGGTGGCCGGTTGCGATCCCGATGAAATGGGTATCGGACCAGTTTTCGCCGTCCCGAAATTATTGCAACGCGCGGGCGTGAAGTTCAGTGACGTCGACCTCTGGGAACTCAACGAAGCCTTTGCGGTTCAAGTCATCTATTGCCGTGATCGCCTGGAAATCGATCCTGAAAAAATGAACGTGAACGGCGGATCGATTTCGATTGGTCATCCCTTCGGCATGACTGGTTCCCGGATGGTGGGAACGCTCGCGAATGAAATGGCGCGTCGCGAGTCTCGCTACGGAGTCGTCACCATGTGCGTAGGCGGCGGGCAGGGCGCGGCCGGTCTGTTCGAAAGCGCGACCTGAGAGAGTGTGAGGCGATGAGCCACATCATCTTCGCACGCCATGGCCAAGCGTCGTTGTTGGCCCGGGACTATGACCAGCTTTGTGCGAATGGCGAGGCGCAGGCCAGGTTGCTGGGAGAGTATTGGGCGCGGCGTGGCGTAGTTTTCAGCTGTGCTTATTCCGGCCCGCGTGTCCGGCAACGAGAAACGGGCCGGATTGTCGCCGACATATATCACGGCGCAGGCGTTGCTTTCCCCGAGACAACCGTCATGAACGAGTTCGACGAATATCAGGCCGATGCCGTGCTTCGGAAATGCCTGCCGCAACTGTTGCAGGAGAATGGCGAGATCCAGGAACTACACCACGCGTATGAGCACGCAAAGGAATCCAGCGAATCCGCGGCGACGGGCGAGCGTCGCAAGACGTTTCAGAAACTGTTTGAAGCTGTGATTACCAGGTGGGTGGAGGGAGAAGTTACAGCGACCGGCATTGAGTCATGGCACGATTTCTGCTTGCGGGTTGAGCGAGGGCTGGCACAGGTCGTGCGCGATACACCTCCAGCCGCGAACGCCGTGGTCTTCACATCGGCGGGACCGATTGGCGCGGCCATGCGCCGTGCGTTGCATCTATCCGCGGTAGACACGCTGCAGGTGACTTGGATGTCGCGCAATGCCTCGTTCAGCGAATTTCTGGCTTCGGGTGAGCGTTTCACGCTGAGCACCTTCAACGCACACCCGCATCTCGATGGCGATGGGCTGTTGACCTATCGGTAGTCAATATTCCTGTAGTGGAACGACTGGAAGTATGGTGGCACTTTGTGATCAAGCTGGAACGGTGAGAGCAGGCGAAGAACTCGATCTCGCCCGGCTGCAGCCATTTCTCCAGGAGCACTTCGGCGACAGCCAATCGGTCGCAGTCGAACAATTCCCCAGCGGTCACTCCAATCTGACGTACCTGGTGCGGCTGGGGAACCGGCAACTCGTGCTGCGACGTCCGCCTTTTGGCAGCAAGGTGAAATCCGCGCATGACATGGCGCGTGAGTATCGGGTGCTCTCGAAACTCCATGTTGCCTATCCCGCCGCGCCGAAGGCGCTCGTTTATTGCGACGATCTTTCCGTTCTCAACGCGCCCTTCTACCTGATGGAGCCGATTCACGGAATGATCGTGCGCCGCGACCTGCCTGCCGACGTGCCTTTTCCGCGGGAGACCGCGCGGCGCGTGAGCGAAGCCTTCGTCGACAATCTCGCCCGCCTGCACCGCCTGGACTATAACGCGATCGGCCTCGCTGACCTCGGCAAACCGCAGGGCTATCTCGAACGCCAGGTCAAAGGCTGGATCGAGCGCTATCACAATTCGAAAACGCACGATCTGCCTGAAGTAGAGCGCACCTCCGCATGGCTTTCCGTCCACATGCCTGCCAGCCATGAGACTGCGCTGATCCACAACGATTACAAATACGACAACGTTGTTCTCGATCCCGGCGACCCGACGAAGATCGTGGGCGTTCTGGATTGGGAGATGTGCACGCTGGGCGATCCGCTTGCCGACCTCGGGACTGCCCTCGCCTACTGGACCGATCCGCAGGATCCGGAAGAGTTACAGGAGATTCGCAGTGCGCCCACCACATTGCCCGGAACGCTGACGCGGTCGCAGTTAGTAGCACGCTATGCGAACGCCATGGGCCGCGATCCGGGCGACATGACTTTCTATTTGACGTTTGCCCGCTTTAAAGTCGCAGTCATCATTCAGCAGATTTACTACCGGTACGCGCAGGGATTGACGCAGGACAAGCGCTTCGCCGAGATGCCGAAGCGAATCCATGCTCTGCTGCGTGCCTCCTGGCATTGCGCCGAAAGCGGGACGATATGAACGGGCGTCTACCGCGAAGCTCACAGCGGATAATACCGAACCAGCCACTCTGCAACGCAGCAGGGCTTGTCCGAGATACCGCCCTCAACGTTCTGGCTCTCGATATGAATCAGGAAAGTCGCGTCCACAAACTCGGGCGACTCCTTCACCGAAAGCAAAGTCATGCGGGCGCGCACCGCCGAATTGGCGCGAACCGCCGAAGGGAAGCGGACTTTATTCAGGCCGTAGTTGATGGTCAGCGCCAGGCCCGAGCGCACCAGGATCGCCTGCCTGGCAAAGTAGCTGAGCAGCGAAAGCGTGAGAAAACCGTGGGCAATGGTGCCGCCGAAGAGCGACTCGCGCTCGGCGCGTTCCGGGTCGAGGTGAATCCACTGCCGGTCTTCGGTAGCGTCGGCAAAGTTCTGGATACGATCCTGCGTCACGACGAACCAATCGGTCGCGGGGAACTCGCGACCTTCGAATTGTTTCAAAGACTTCAGATCCTCAATTTCAAAAGGCGGCATAGGAGCGTTTCATGACGACATTAACAGACATCTCGCGCAAAACGACAAGAGGAACAGCTTTTCTGATCGAAGAGTCCACGCCGCAAGACATTTTCACTCCCGAAGACCTGAGCGAAGAACATCTCGCCATCGGCCGCATGGTGGACGAATTCTGGGCCAACGAAGTTGAACCGAACCTGCCGGCGATTCGCGAAAAGAAACCGGGCGTCGCGATGAGCGTGCTGCGGAAATCGGTGGAACTGGGTCTGACCGCGATGGCGATCCCGGAAGAATATGGCGGCATGGCGATGGATCTCCCGTCGCTGATGGTCACCGCCGAACGCATGGGACGCGACGGATCGTACGGAGGCTGGCACTCGGCACACACCGGCATCGGCACACTGCCAGTGGTTTACTTTGGCAACGAGCAGCAGAAAAAGAAGTATCTCCCCAAGCTCGCCAAGGTCGAACTACTCGCCGCTTATGCGCTCACCGAGCCCCTGGCGGGATCGGATGCGCTGTCGGCGCGCACGCGCGCCGATCTTTCCCCGGATGGAAAGCACTACATTCTGAATGGCCAGAAAATGTGGATCACCAACGGCGGCGCGGCCGACCTGTTCACCGTGTTTGCCAAAGTTGGAGGAGAAAAGTTCACTGCGTTTCTCGTCGAGCGAAGTTTTCCCGGCGTGAGCAGCGGCGCCGAAGAGCACAAGATGGGCATCACCGGCAGCTCCACCACCGCCGTCTATCTCGACAACGTTCCGGTACCGGTGGAAAACGTATTGGGAGAAATAGGGCGCGGGCACGTGATTGCGTTCAACATCCTGAACATCGGACGCCTGAAGCTGGGTCCAGCCGGAGTCGGAGCGGCAAAGAATATCCTCGCCATTTCCCTGAAATATGCCAAGCAGCGCAAGGCGTTTGGCTCGACGATTTCGGAGTTCGGCGCGATTCAACACAAGCTTGCGGAAATGGCGATCCGGATTTTTGTGGCCGAGTCGATGGCTTGGCGGGTCGTCGGACTGATTGAGAATCAAATGCACGGCGCGTCCACCGAATCCACCAACGCCTCCGCCGGCGGCTCGCAAGAGTTGAAGGCCATCGAGGAATTCGCCGCCGAGTGCTCGATGATCAAGGTCTACGTCAGCGAGATGCTCGACTACGTGGTCGATGAAGGAGTCCAGATCCACGGCGGCTATGGATACCACCAGGACTACGCAGTGGAGCGCGCCTATCGCGATTCGCGCATCAACCGTCTGTTCGAAGGGACGAGCGAAATTAATCGTCTGGTGATTACCGGCATGCCGTTGAAGCGCGCGGCCCGTGGCCAGTTGCCACTGTTCGAGGCCGCCCGTGCCGTCCTGCAGGAAGTCGAAGTCGAACCGCAGCCGACGAATACAGACGACGCCGAGTTCAGCCTGGTTCGCAGCGCGAAGAAAATCGCCCTGCTGACGCTGGGGGTGGCGCACGCAAAGTACGGCGCGCAGCTCGAACAACAGCAGGAGATCATCATGAACCTCTCCGACATCATCATGGAAGTGTTTGCCATGGAGTCGAGCCTGCTGCGCAGCCGGAAACTGGCTGCGAGCGGCGCCGGGGCCAATGCGGCGGATGCCTGCGCGGTGTACCTGCGCGACGCCATCGCCGAGGTTGAATTCGCGTCGAGGACGGTGCTGAGCGCATGCGTGGAAGGCGACGAGCTGCGACGTTATCTTTCCCGACTGCGCGGGTATGCCGGTCACGATCCGGTTAATGCCATCGCGCTGCGCCGCCAGATTGCAAGGCGGGTGTTATCCAACGAACACTACACGGTCTGAAGAGGACACTGCGACGAGGGAGTCACGATGTCACTCACCAATCACAAATTTCTACTGGCGGCGCGTCCGATAGGAATGCCGAAGCGCAGCGACTGGACCTACACCGAAGAGCCGGTCGGAGAGCCGAAGGAAGGCGAACTGCTCGTCCAGGTGCAGTACATCTCGCTCGATCCGGCGATGCGCATGTGGATCAATGACGCGCGCTCGTACATGCCGCCGGTCGGCATCGGAGAGCTGATGCGAGCGCTCGGCCTCGGAGTCGTAACCGCATCGCGCAACCCGCGCTTCGCGGTCGGCGATCACGTTTCCGGATTGTTTGGCATGCAGGAGTACGCGCTCACTGACGGCCGCGGTGTAACCAAGATTGACCCGAAAGCTCCGCTGCCAAAGTATCTCAGCGTATTCGGCATGCCCGGCATGACTGCATATTTCGGGCTCCTCGATACGGGCCAGCCGAAGGCAGGCGAAATGGTGGTGGTCTCGGCCGCAGCCGGAGCCGTCGGCGAGATCGTCGGACAGATCGCCAAAATCAAAGGCTGCCATGTGGTCGGCATCGCCGGGGGAGCGGAGAAGTGCCGCTACATCATTGAACTGGGCTTCAACGCCGCCATCGACTACAGATCCGAAGACGTGAAGCAGTCGCTGCGAAAGCATTGCCCGGAGGGTATTGACGTCTATTTCGACAATGTGGGTGGAGCGATTCTAGATGCAGCCCTCACGCAAATCAGGCGCGGCGCCCGGATTGTGATCTGCGGCGCGATTTCGCAATACTGCAACACCGGCCCAATTGCCGGCCCCAGCCACTATTTGTCTCTGCTGATGAACCGCGCCACCATGAAAGGCATGCTGGTGTTGGATTACGCTGATCGCTACGCGCAAGCCGGCGCGGAAATGGCGAGATGGATGGCGGCGGGCAAGCTGAAGTCGCGCGAAGATATCGTCGAAGGACTCGCCACTTTCCCCGAAACTCTGCTCAAGCTTTTCAAGAGCGAGAACACCGGCAAGCTAATGCTGAAATTAACCTAGATCTGGACTATAGACGCGGCTAGCCGTGTCTCCGCGGCGTTTTATGAACGAAAAAGAGAGCTTCAAGCCTTCATTCCCGGCAAGCATACATCATCATCAAAACAATTCATTTGATGAATTTCGCAATCGCGGATACGCTCACGCCCATCATGAAGGGCGGTAGTGTGGGCTTCTGTTCGTTCTTGTGCAACGTATCCAGGAAGCTACAGAACTCGACAGGAAATAATTCCCGTCTGAGAAGTTGAGCAGGCCGGAAAGAGTCGACTTGAGGCTGGCAAGTGGTCCAGCCTTTTCTTTGTGATTAGCACAAATCTTAGTGGGGGGAATATGGATCTCAAACAGCGTTGTTTGGATCGTCGTGCGGATGCACGATTCGGCGCCCGTTCCTGGAAACGGGCTTTTATTTTTTCCGCGATGAAATCAGTCGCCCTGGTTCTGGCGTGCCTCCTGCTTGCCACTTCCATGTCCCTTGCCCAGGGCGTTGGCAGCTCGGGAGAAATCACTGGAACGATAACCGACGCTTCCGGCGGTGTTGTGAGCAAAGCCACCGTCAATGTGGTGGACGCCGCGACCGGCCTGCAGCGCATGGCAATGACGAACGGCACCGGTCAGTTCCGCATCGCAGGTCTGTCGCCGGCCACTTACGACATCAGTGCCCAAATGTCAGGTTTTGCCACGGAGATTCGAAAAGGCGTCACCGTGGCCATCGGCCAGACGGTAGTCTCCGACTTCAAGCTCAAGCCCTCGCAGGTGTCAACCGTCATCGAGGTCACCGATCAACCGCCCATCGTGGAAACGGAACGAGGCAGTCAGGCCGACACAATCTCTCAACAGTACATCGCCGACCTGCCGGTGGACCGCCGCGATTACCTTACGTTTACCTTGCTCGCGCCCGGTGTCTCCGACTCCACCAGGCTGGCGGGAGATCAGGATTTCCGAGTCAAGCAAACCCCGCAGACCGGGCTTTCCTTCTACGGCAGTAATGGCAGGGGCAACAGCATAACGATCGATGGTGGCGAGACTTCAGGCGACAGCGGCGGTGTGCGCCTGACCGTAAGCCAGGACGCGGTGCAGGAATTCCAGATCAATCGCAGCAATTACGCCGCCGACCTCGGTGCAGCCACCGGCGCCTCAATCAACATCGTGACCAAGGCCGGCACCAACAATGCGCACGGCAGCATCTTCGGTTTTTTCCGTAATGACGCGATGGATGCCCGCGACCCATTCGCCTTCAGCTCAGCCCTCGCGCCCGACCCGACCTTCTCGAATTTCAACACTACTTCCACCGGCGCGCCGATCAAGAACTCGCTCAGCCGTCAACAGTACGGCGGCTCCATCGGCTTCCCCATCAAGAAGGACAAAACCTTCCTGTTTGCGTCTTTCGAAGGCCTGCGCCAGGATTCCCAGAACTCGGTCCCCTTGCTGACCAATAGTTCGATCTTCGCTGGACCCTCGATTGCGGGAAATACTCTCCCTGCCAATCTTCCGGCAAGCGATCCAAGGGTGGTGCAACAGGCAATTATTACCTCGCTAGCCGAGTCCGCCAACCCGAGCGTCCCTTGTATCGCCGGATTTCCCAATGTGCCGGCCCCCTACTGCGCCGGTTTGCTGCAGACTGCCCTCGCGGTCACCCCGGGCCAGGGATTAAGCCCGATCCAGCAAGGCTTGAATGGCTTCCTCGTAAGTCAATTTGAAAACGAGGGCGGAGTCTTTCCCTTCGACTCGCGCGAGTACCAGGGGCTGGCCCGCCTGGATCACCGCTTTAATGTGAACAACGAGATTTCCGTCACCTATCGATATGGGCACGAAGTGGAGCAGTCCCCCGACGTGCAGTCTCTAACCGCACTATCGGCGGGAAGCTCGACCCACACCTACGATCATAATCTGCAGGCTGCCTGGTATCACCAGCTCAGTCCGACTGCCCAGAACGAGGCCCGCGTGCAGTGGGATTACAACAGCTTCAACGTGATTCCTAATGAGCCCGGGCAGGTGGGGATCCAGATACCGGGTTTCATCAATAACCTGGGAACGAACATTTTCATCCCGAACATCACCATCCTGCGCCGCTACGAATTCGCGGACAATTTCACCCTGATCCGCGGCCGCCACACGATCAAGTTCGGCGCTTCCGAACTGCTCCGCGGCAATCACACCGAGTCGCACACCTTTTTCCCCGGCCGCTTTGTGTTCGGATCGCTTCCAGGCGGGCCCGTACTCAGCCCGTGCCTGGCTCCGACCGCTGAGAATCCCTGCGGAGTCGTCACGCCTGGAGCCTTCCTCAGCCCATTGCAATCGTCATCGTTGGGGGTGCCTGAGGTTTACCAGCAGGGTTTCGGAGATCCAACCTACCCCTATTACTCCCGTCCGCTGACCGGGCTCTACGCGCAGGATTCCTGGAAGGTAACGTCCGGCTTCACGCTGAACTACGGTCTGCGCTACGACCTGGATTCGCAATTCAACCCTTTGACCACTTACAAAAAAGACTTTGCCCCCCGACTTTCCTTCGCGTGGGATCCCTTCAAAGATCACAAGACCGTGATCCGGGGCGGCTACGGAATCTTCTACGGGCCAGTTGACGTCCAGATTCCCGACGTCGACTTGAGCCTCGGAGTTGTGAACGGCAACCGTACCGCGGTCGAGAACAAGGCCGGAGCCGGCCAGGTTGCAAACTTGATCTCGACCTGCGGAATCTCCCAGTTCGGCGTCGTGCTAGCCCCCGGCAACAACAGCAGTCCTTGCAACCGGGAGATTTCTATTTATGTAGATCCACTCGCCGGAGTTCCGGCCTTAGGTTTAGCGGGCGCACCCGCCGTTTTCCAGACCCTCTTTTCTCAGGGATTGATTCAGTGCACCACTCCAACCGCCGGCAATGCCGCCTGCATTACGCCGGGTTCTATCGCCCCGCTGGGCATCAACGTTACCAATACCGGTCCCGTCGGTCCATTGCAGGTCGTTTTCGTAAACCAACCGGGCTATCGCCCACCAATCGCGCAACAGGCTTCGTTTGGAATCGAACGTGAGATCGGACCTGGATTCTCAATTTCGCTCAGCGGTATCTATTCGCACACGCAAAGGCTCCCCATCGCGATCGATACCAATCTGCTGCCCGCTCCATTCAGCACCGTAACCCTCGCCAATGGCAAGACGGTTTCCTATCGCAACTGGAATACAACAGCCGCGGGAGCCGATCCGCTGGGCGGCGTTGAGGGCCTGCCCTGTGATAACCCTGCCAACCAATGCTTTGTGAGTCCTCTCGTGGTGCAGAACAACCAATATAGCTCCGAGTCGTCGGCGCTTTATGAAGGCGGTATCCTCGAAGTCAAGAAGCGCTTCCGTGAGCACTTCACCCTGTTCGGGAATTACACATACAGCAAGGGCTTTGACACATCCACGGATTACAACACCGACTACGGCCCGCAGGATCCTACAAACATCGGCCTCGACCGCGGCCTCTCCGAGTTTGATCAGCGCCACAAGCTAGTGATCGCGGGCGTGCTCGACAGTCCCTGGAGACAGAGTGTCTTGTCGGGTTTCCAGCTATCGCCCATCTTCTCCGCCCACAGTGGACATCCTTTCAACCTGCTCGCGGGAGGCGAAGTGAACGGCGACAATCACACCACCAACGAACGTCCCATTGGAGCGCCGCGTGACACCGGTCTGGGTCCCGACTACGTCGACTTCGATATGCGATTAAGCTGGGAACACAAACTGAGCGAGAAGACACACCTGCGCTTTACGGCGGAAGGGTTCAACCTCGCGAATCGGACAAACTATGCGAGCGTAAACAACGAGGTTAGCCCTCTCTTCGGCTTTAATCAGGGTATCCCGGGGGTCGCGGGTTCCGGTTTTACGACGTTCAATGTGAAGGGGATCAAACCAGGCTCAGCCCTCCCCGGTGGCGGGATAGCGACCCCTAGCCTGCTTAATTCACCACGACTGAGATTGGTTTGCGAGGAGTTGCGAATGGGCGTTGATGAAGGGCAGAATCCGTCAGGTCATGGGGCTGGCTAGGACGGTTCGGGGATGCGGCTTGA
>Ga0182015_10001902_pt1 | contig 26536 bp, 22 predicted proteins | sample 712P3MmetaG_FD_120478 | JGI IMG/M metagenome (GOLD analysis project Ga0182015, IMG submission 120478) | Permafrost microbial communities from Stordalen Mire, Sweden - 712P3M metaG | ecosystem: Environmental > Terrestrial > Soil > Wetlands > Permafrost | place: Sweden: Stordalen | collected...
TGGACGGCCGATTTTACGACGACCGCGCCCGCGACGCTCGCCGCGGAACTGGCGGAGTTCGTCGGCTACTTCATGGGCGGCGGCACCCTGCATGCCAGGGGCCTGCGTCTTCGCGTGGAGATGGACGACGCCGACGTGCGCGATCGGCTTACCGAGCTTGCGCACCGGCTCTTTAACCTCGAAGCGGCCATCACCGAGAAGGGTGCGTACGCCGAGATCAACGTGCGTTCCGTGCCTTTGGCGATGTGGTGGCAGGCCTGCGGTTTTGCCAAACACCATCCGAGCAGCGACGGACGCGGCAAGAGCTACGTCGCCCACGTACCCGACGCGATCCTCGCCTCCAACGACCCGGCGATCTACGGCGCGTTCTTGCGCGGTTTGTTCGAAGCCGGCGGCACGGTCGTCAACGGCGCGGCGCATTTTTCAACCGCCAATCCTACGCTCGCCGACGACGTCCGGACCGTACTCCTAGCGCTCGGCATTCCGACGAGCACCCGCATTGACAAGTCGGGATGGAGCGGCGCCGATCTCTACGTTCTGCGCATTCGCAACTCGGTCTACGCGCACCATTTCGAGGAGCGCGTCGGATTCGTCGGCAGCCGCAAGCGCGGCTTCGTTCGACCGTGTGAAACCTGGCAGGGTACCAAGGGCGACCGCGTGTTCGTCCGCAAGGACGTGCTGCGCAGCCTCGTTCCGCATTCGAGCGAGCTCTATCCGCGCACCGCCCTCTATCGCCATCGCCACGCCGGTGCGATCAGTCGGACGACCGCGTGCGAGCTGCTCGAGAGAACCGGCAGCGTGGAGGTGAAGAGCGCGCTGACCTTCTTCTACGACGACGTTGCCGCGAACGAAGACGGCGGCGAACAGTTCACCTACGATCTTTCGGTGCCGGCAAACGTCACCTACTTCGCCAACGGCTTCATCTCGCACAACACGATCGGTCTGGTCATGGATTGTGATACCACCGGCATCGAGCCGGACTTCGCGCTGGTAAAGTTCAAGAAGCTTGCCGGCGGCGGCTACTTCAAGATCGTGAACCAGTCGGTGGACGCCGCGCTGCACAAGCTCGGGTACTCGCACGGGCAAATCGAAGCGATCGAAACCTACGCCAAAGGAACGGGCACTTTAGAGGAAGCGCCGCACGTTAACCGGGCCACGCTCAAGGCCAAAGGTTTTGACGACGAGGCGATCGCGCGCGTCGAAGCCGCGCTGCCAAGCGCCTTCGAGCTGCCCTTCGTCTTCAACAAGTTCGTTCTCGGCGAGGATTTCTGTAAGGAACGTCTCGACCTAACTTCGGAACAGCTCGACGACTGGAACTTCTCGCTGCTGCGCGACGGCCTCGGCTTCACCACGCAGCAGATCGAGGAGGCGTCCGCGTACATCTGCGGCCGCATGACGGTCGAGGGAGCGCCCTCTCTCAACGACGAGCACCTCGCGGTCTTCGATTGCGCGACGCCGTGCGGTAAGTACGGCTCGCGCTACATTCGTCCGCTCGCCCATGTCGACATGATGGCCTCCGCGCAGCCGTTTGTTTCCGGCGCAATCTCAAAAACGATTAATTTTCCGCAGACTGCGACGATCGCCGATGTGAAGGAAGCCTACAACTATTCTCACGACCGCATGATTAAGGCCGTTGCGCTCTACCGCGACGGGTCGAAGCTTTCGCAGCCGCTGGCCGCCAGCTACGATTTCGGCGGCGACACGAGCCAAGACGAAACCTCGCTCGCCGAACAACCGCAGCCCTTCGCGACGCCGATGCAGGTCGCAGAGAAGATCGTCTACCGCTACATCGCCAAACGGCGACCGATGCCGCAGCGGCGCAGCGGTTACACGCAGAAGGCGACCATCGCCGGCCACAAAGTCTATTTGCGCACCGGCGAGTACGAGGGCGGCCAGCTCGGCGAGATATTCATCGACATGCATAAGGAAGGCGCGGCCTTCCGCTCGCTGATGAACAACTTCGCCATCGCAATCTCGCTCGGTCTCCAGCACGGCGTCCCCCTCGAGGAGTTCGTCGAGGCCTTTACCTTCACGCGTTTCGAGCCCAACGGTCCGGTCGTCGGTCACGATCATATCAAGATGGCGACCTCGATCCTCGACTACATCTTCCGCGAGCTCGCGGTGAGTTATCTCGGCCGCTACGATCTCGCGCACGTGCAGCCGTCCATGCAGATGGATGCCATGGGTCCAGAAGCACAGGACGACTACATCGCCGAGGAGGAGGGCGGTGTCAGCGTCCGGCCAGCCGGTGTTGCGGAAATGCTCCATCCCGTCAGCACCCATCTGCACCCCGGACGGCAGACGCCGCCTACTCCGTCACTTGCCGCGCCGGCGTCTCTAGAGGCTCCGGCTTCGGTGGTTCGCAACGGCAGTGGATCTTCGGTCGCAGTGCTCGCGCGAACCGAAGCAATCAATGCCTCGAAGGCCAAGGGCTACACCGGTAACGCGTGCTCGGAATGCGGACAGCTCACCATGGTCCGTAACGGCGCCTGTGAAAAATGCGATTCCTGCGGAGCGACGTCGGGTTGTAGCTAAAAGCTCGAACCACAAAGTGAAAGAAGCCGGCGAGTAGCCTCGTCGGCTTCTTTTCGCTTGCATCTCCGCAATGGGTTGCCGCTAATCCGAAAGCGAGCGCAAGACATCATGGATGCCTTCTCGGACGCGTCCATCGCGGCTATATGCGCCTCAATCGGCGGCGAAGATTCCATTCGGCTTATTCCGCACTTGCAGTTGGATGTGATCCGCAAGCATCCGAAAATCTTCCTTGGCTTGACAAGATGTGTGTGCCATGCACATGGCACTTTTGCGTGGTAACGTAACTGCAGACCGACGGCCGGCCCGACCCGCGAGAGAGCGTCGCTGAAGACGCGCGCGAGCTCTGCGATCTGCGCGCCGACTTCGATTTTCGCCATGGTCCGCGCCGGCCGCTCATTCTTCCGGGCGGGATCGGGCCGCCGTACAAGCCCGGCTACACGGGCCCTCCGTAACAGTCGCGGTACGCTCGACGCTCCTGCGGCCTGCAGGTTTTTGAGGCTCCCATCGCGCGATAGTCGTACCATGAGGCGTCTGTCGTTACTCGCTCTTGCTGCCGCTATCGTTTTGCCGATCGGCGTTCGCGCCACCACCACCGAGCCCGTTCAGGCGCTCATCGCCAAGCTCCAATGGCGCAGCATCGGTCCGTACATCGGCGGCCGGTCGGTGGCCGTCGCCGGCGTGCCCGGCAAGGACCTCTTCTACATGGGCGGCGTCGAAGGCGGCGTCTGGAAGAGCACCGATTACGGCGCGGATTGGGAGAACATCACCGACCGAAAGATTCCCGGCATCGCCGATCCGATCGGCGCGCTCGCGGTCGCGCGCTCGAATGCCAACATCATCTATGCCGGCACCGGTGAGGCGGATATTCGCAGCGATTTCGATACCGGCGACGGCGTCTATCGCTCTACCGACGCCGGGAAAACGTGGACGTACGCCGGCCTGCGGGAGACGCATATGATCGCCAAGATCGTCGTCGATCCCCGCGATCCAAACGTCGCCTATGCAGCCTCGATGGGCCACGTCTTCGCGCCGAATCCGGTGCGCGGCGTGTTCAAGACGACCGACGGCGGAAAATCGTGGCGCAAGGTACTCTATGTCGACGAGAAGACGGGGGCCATCGACCTCTCGATGGACCCGAGCCATCCGGCGGTTGTCTACGCGGCGATGTGGCAGGCACAGCGCGTGCCGTGGAAGCTCACCAGCGGCGGCCCTGGGAGCGGCCTCTATAAGACGACCGACGGCGGCGCGCACTGGACGAAGGTCTCGGACCATCGGGGATTCGCCGCTGGCCTTCTCGGCAAGATTGGGGTGGCGGTGGCTCCGAGTAATCCGCGCATCGTCTACGCAATCGTGCAGGCGCGCGACGGCGGCGTCTTTCGCTCCGAGGACGCCGGGGCCACGTGGAGGCGCGTCAACTCCGAGATGAAGCTGCGCCAACGTGCGTTCTACTACATGGCGGTCACCGTCGATCCGCGCAACCCGCAGGTTGCCTACGCGCCGGAGGTGGACGGCGTGTATAAGACGACCAATGGCGGAAGGACGTGGTCGGACATCAACATGCCGCACGGCGACAATCACGCGGTGTGGGTCGATCCGACCAACTCCAAACTCTTGCTCGTCGGCAACGATGGCGGCGGAACCGTTTCGGTCGACGGAGGCGACCACTGGAGCGACGAGCACAATCAACCCACGGGCCAGTTCTACCACGTCGCCCTCGATGATGAGTTTCCGTTCGACGTCTATGGCGCATCGCAGGACGAGGGCGCGTTCGAAGGCCCCAGCGCCATCGTCGGGCCCGGCATCGGGGTTGGCGATTGGCATACGGTCGCGCTCGGCGAAAGCACCTTCGTCGCTCCGGAGCCCGGCAACGCGAACGTCACGTACGGGAGCGGCTACTACAGCTCCATGGTGCGCCTCGATCGCATTACCGGGGATGCAAAAAATGTCAGCCCCTGGCCGCGGTATATGTCCGGTGCGTCGGCCGCCGAAACGACGTACCGCTTCGGTTGGACGCATCCCATCTTCTTCTCGCCGGCCGATCCGCGCGAGCTGCTCGTCGGGTCGCAGGTCGTTTTCTCGAGCCTCGATCACGGACAAACCTGGCGGATTTTGAGCCCCGATCTCACGCGCAACGATCCCTCAACCGAGGGCTTCTCCGGCGGACCGATCGACAACGATGAGACCAATGCCGAGACGTTTCCCGACATCTCGTCGCTGGCGGTCTCCCCGCTCGACGCGAACGTGCTGTGGGCCGGATCGGCCGATGGCCTCGTGCACGTTAGCACCGATCACGGCGCGCTCTGGAATCTCGTGGCGCCGCCGCAGTTGCCGCAGTGGGCACAAATCAGCTCGATCGAGCCTTCGCACACGCAGCGCGGCACCGCGTATCTGACTGCCTCACGGTATATGTGGGACGATTACCATCCCTACGTCTACGAAACCACCGACTACGGCGCGCATTGGACCACGATCACCAGCGGGTTGCCGGCCGACCAGTACGTGTTCGTCGTGCGCCAAGACCCGCGCGAGCCCCGGCTGCTCTTCGCCGGCACCCGCAGCACGGCGTACGTGAGCTTCGACCGCGGCGCCGCGTGGCAGCCGTTAACCCTCAACCTTCCCGGCGTGCAGGTGCGCGACTTTGCGATCAGCACGCGCGAAGGCGAGCTCGTTGCGGCTACCCACGGTCGCGCCTTTTGGATCCTCGACAATCTCGCGCTGCTCGAGCAGCTCGCGCGCCAAACGTCGTTTTCCACTGCGACGTTGCAGCTCTTCGCGCCGGAGACCGCCTGGCTTTCGCAAGCCTACGGCGGCCCTCCGGACTTTTCACTCCCCGATTACGGTGCGAACCCGGCGTATGGTGCCGCCGTATTCTTCAATCTGCCGCCATCGTATAACGGCCGCGTGCCGCTCACGTTGACCTTCCTCGACGCGGCGGGGTCGGTGGTGCGGCGGTTTACGCTGCATCCGAAGAATCCGCACGAGCGCAAGCTCACGCCCGATCAAGAAGCGTATCTCGACGCCACGCAGCAGCGCGATCACGACCTGCAAACGGCAACGACGGTGAAGGCCGGCGCGAATCACTTCCAATGGGACCTGCGCTACCCGCCTGCCTACGACGTTCCAGGTTTCACCGCGTCGTATACCGACGACTGGCCCAACTCGGCGGACGGCCCGACGATCCTTCCCGGCACATACACCGTCATGCTCCAGTACGGCTCGCAGACGCTGCGCGCGCCGTTTGAGGTTCGGCTCGATCTCCGCGTCCATCCTTCGGCCGCGGACCTCGAAGCCCGCCTCGCGCTGGAAACGCAGATCATCCGCAGCGTCGATACACTCGACCGCGACGTTGCATCCGCGCTCGCCGCGCGCCGAACGTTGCCGCCGGCCAAGGCCGCCGCACTCACCGCCGCCGTGAACGATCTCATTACGCTCGACATCCATTCCAGCGAAGGTGACGTGCTGCACGAGGGCAAAATCCGCGAGCAGTTCGGGTTCTTGCTCAACTCGCTCGATGGTGCGTATCAACGCCCGACGGTTGCCGAGTATGCGACCTTCCGCGACCTCAACGCGCTAGCCGTTGCCGGTGAAGCCCGGCTAAAGGAGATCAAACAATGAATCGACGCCTCGGTGCGGCCCTACTCGCGTTGGGCGCCGGTGTGCTCATCGGCTGCAGCGCGTCCGCTCCGTCTATGCCGGCCGCCGCGCTTGCGCGCGTGCGGCCGCAAACATCGCCGCCCGCCTGCCGCGGACAGCACACCACTGCGAAGTACGCCGGCAAGAGTTTCATGCTCTCCACGGCGGGCGGCCATTTTTGTATTCCGTCGTTCGGCGGCTATGGCGGCAGCGTGCAGTATCCGGCAGTCAATCGCTCAATAGAGCTTACGGTGCACACGAGCATCGCGAACATTTACGGCGAGCCGGATCTGGGCAGCGGATCGCCGCTGGTGTACGTGAACCTGCACTTTCACGAAGGCACCGAGTTCGGCACGGCGTATGCGCAAAAAGGGGGCCTCACGAGTGCGTCGTTGCAGGCCGGTCAACCCTACACCGCCTTCGGCATCGTGGCCGTTGGCCATCTCGACCGCATGTTCACGCCGTGCTACGCCATCGCCACGAGCGGCAAGTACGGCGGCGTCTTCCCCGATCTCGGCGAACTACTCAGCGGCGTCACCATCACCGGCGACGGATTCGGCGTCATCGAAATCTACGCAGGCCAACAAACCTCTACCAGCTGCTAGGTCCTTGGAGGGCTTATGTCGTTCTTTCGTTCTTTTTTTACCGCGTCGCTGCTGGTTGGCGCGGGGCTCGCGCTCTCGGCCTGCGCCCAGAACTCCAACACGCTTCCGCAGCCGTCGCTCGGTTCGGCCAGCCCCGATACGTCGCCGCCCGCTTGCAAAGGTCAGAAAACGCAGAAGCAGTACGCTACGCTGACGGATAAGCTAAAAACGCAAGGCGGCGCGTTCTGCATTCCCGCCTTCGGCGGTTTCGGCGGCACGCTCGACTACCCCGACATCAGCAAGCCGGTCGACCTCACGCTCACGAGCAGCATCAAGAACTATTACCACCAGCCGGTCCTCGGCCCAGGTAAGCCGATGTTCTACTTGCAGTTTGCGATCTCGGGCGCCACCTCGTTCGGAACCAAACTCAAAACCGGCGGCGGTTTGACCGGCAGCAAGATCGTCAGCGGCAAGCCGTACACGTTCTACGGAGAGGCCGTCATCGACAGCCAGCAGATCAAACTCGGACCGTGCTACGCCACCGCGACCGCGGGAAAATACGGCGGGGTTATCGGCGGCCTCGGCACGTTGGTCGAGAGCCGCTCGGTTCCGGCCGCCACCACCGGCGTTTTCGAGGTCTATTCAGGCGAGCAGACCAGCACGCAGTGCTGACGGCTCGTGCTCGGCTGACTCGCCGGCCGGCACGATAATTCCCGCGAGATTCAGGGGATCGTAGACGCCGAGGCGCGCCGCCTCGGCGCTCTCGTTGCTGCGGCGCACCGCGCGCAGCGCTTCGATCGCTTCGGGCGATGCGAATTGCTCGCCGACGAATCCCGCGACGAAACGGCCGCCGCGAATTTCGCCCCGCGCTTCCATTCGACGCAACACGAGCAGCAGCTCGCGCCAGCGCGGCGCTAAGCCTTCGCGTGCGATGACGTCGCGGAACACCACGCCCCAGCGTGCGAGCAGACGGCGCGCGAAGGTTTCCGGCTCGATGCGCTCGGCATCGGCTTGCAAGAGCGTCCAGCGTCCGCTCGACGAACGTGGGCGGGCCCGCAAGCCTCTCTCACCTAGACGCCGTTTTGCATCGCTGAGCGAACGCAACGCATCGAAGCCATCGGCGGTCACGAGTCCGGCCGCTACAAGCTGCCACAGCGCCTCTTCCACGTCGCTTGCCAAGCGTTTCGTGGCGCGCACGATCTCGGCAAAAAACGGAGCTCGCAAAGTTTCGATACTCTCTAACACCTCGCGCGCCGCAGCGGACAGCACGCTGCGTTCGCTCTGACGGCGCACGATCAGCTCGTTTGCGTTCGATCGCAAGAAGAGCCCGATCGGCGCGAGTCGCGTCGGACGCACCCGGCTGCGCTCCGTTTCCGCGCGCGGCACGAGCGCCGGGTGCGGCGAGAGCCTCCCCCACATTGCGTCGCCGGCGTAGCAGAGACGATCGAGATACTCGGGCTTGTAGCCGGCGACGCGCGCGGGTAGCACGTGACCTTCCCAAGCGACGGCGGGAATCTCGTAGCCTTCGAGCTGCTTGATGATCTGCAGCGTTCCGTCGATCCCGTGGAGCCGCGCGGTCGGCGCGACGTGCTGCCAGCGATGGAGAAACGCGACGTACTGCGCGGCCGTCACCGGCTCGATCTCGCGACGCAAGCGCCCGACGGTGCGCCGATGGATGCGCGCCAACACGCGGCGATTGCACCACTGCTCCGCGCTCGCGCCGGCTGCGAAGCGCCCGTGCAGTACTTGGCCCTGCGTTTCGAGGCGCAGCAGCGCCGCTTCGATTGTCGTCTCGTCCAGCTGCAGACGCCGCGCGAGCTGCGCGACCGTCAACGGCCCGCTGGATTCGAGCCAGCCGCGGAGAATTTCGGTTACCGCGGCTTCACGCGCCTCGGTATCGTCGGGGTTGTACGCGGCGCGTGCGAGATCGAGCCGCTCGGCGCACGTCCACCCTTCGACTCCGCTCAGGGCAGGCTGGCTCACGATGGCGCCGCGGCGCTCGGCCACGAGCTGCTCGAACCAACTCCGCCACGATTCCACGGGCGGAAGAACGATCAGCGTCGCAAGCGCATCGTGCAGTTCGTCGGCATCGCGGACGACCGGCCACGACTCCGCCGCGACCTCGTCGATCGCCGTTTGATCCAAGATTCCGGCGCCGTCCATGTCGTCGCGCGTCGTCCGGCGCAGCTGCACCGCGCGGGCGCGCCGCTCTTCGAGGGGAGCGTCGTCGAGGTATGCGTATGGGTTGGCGTTGAGAATCTCGTGGCAGAAGACCGACGGTTCGGGCGTGTCGATCGCCACGGTTCGTACTGCGCCGCTTTCTATATCGCGAAGGATCGCGAGAAAACCGTCGAGGTCCATCGCTTCATGCAGACAGTTGTCCAGCGTCTCTCGCACGAGCACGTGATCGGGAATGCGAACGGGGCCGCTGAGATTCTCGGGACAGGCGGCTTGGTCGGGAAAGACCGCGGCGATCAGATCGTCGGCGCGCATGCGGACGAGTTGCGGGGGCACCTTCCGGCCGCCGCTGAAGCGCAGAATCGCCAGCGCGCGGGTTGCGTTCCAGCGCCACCGCGCGGCGAACATCGGCGCCGGCAGCAGGGCTTGCGTCAGCGTCTGTTCCGCGCTGGCTGAGCGCACGAACGTGAAGACGACCTCGAGCGGAAAGGCGTGCTGGTCGGTGAGCGAAAGCACGATGCCGTTGTCGGTCGCCGCAGCCTGCAGTTCGAGGTTGAACGACCGGCAAAAGCGTTTGCGCAAGGCAAGGCCCCATGCCCGGTTGATGCGCGCGCCGAACGGCGTATGCAGCACCAACTGCATGCCGCCGCCTTCGTCGAAAAAGCGCTCGGCAACGAGCGTTCGATCGGTCGGGACGGCCCCGAGCACTTTCCTACCGGCGCGCACGTATGCGACGGATTGTTCGGCGCCGGCGCGATCGAGCGCGCATTCCCGTTGCAGCCACGCAATCGCAGCCTCGTCTTCGCGTTCGTCGATTGCGACACGTACGGCGCAGACTTCCCGCGAGAGCTCGATCGTTCTGCCGCGTCCTTCGCCGTTCCAAAAAGGTACGGAAGGCGGCGCGCCGTGCGCATCCTCCACGCGCACCACGCCGGCTTCGACGCGGCGGATCCGCCACGAGTTCGTGCCGAGCAAGAAGATATCGCCGGCCATGCTTTCGACGGCGAAATCCTCGTCGAGGGTGCCGATCACGTTACCTTCGGGCTCGAGGATCACGCGGTAGACGGCGGTGTCGGGAATCGCGCCGCCGCTGGTGATCGCGGCCAGACGCGCGCCGCGCCGGGCGCGCAGCTTGTTGTTGACGCGATCGTAGTGGAGAAACGTTCCGCTGCGGCCGCGCGAGGTGGCGATGCCGTCGGCCAGCATGGAAACGACGTCGTCGAAATCGCGGCGCGCGAGGTCGCGATAGGGATACGCCGTGCGTACCAATTCGTAGAGCTCGTCTGCCTGCCATTCGTGTTGGGCGCAACACGCAACGATCTGCTGCGCCAGAATGTCGAGCGGCGCGCGGGGAATCTGCAGCGCATCGAGCGCACCCGCTCGGATTGCACGAACCAGCGCGGCGCACTCCATCAGCTCGTCGCGCGTCGTCACGTAGAAGATGCCTTTGGGTTTCGCGCCGATCCAATGCCCGGAGCGTCCGATGCGCTGGAGCGCCACCGCGATCGCGCGCGGCGAGCCGAGCTGCACGACGAGGTCCACCGAGCCGATGTCGATGCCCAGCTCCAACGACGCGGTCGCGACGACGACCCGTAGCTCCCCACTGCGCAGCCGGTGCTCCACGTCGAAGCGCATTTCGCGCGCGAGGCTTCCATGGTGCGGCATGACGACGCCTTCGCCCAAACGCTCGTTGAGCGCGAAGGCGACGCGCTCGCTCATCCGCCGCGTTCCGACGAAGATCAACGTCGTGCGGTGTTTGCCGATTTCCGCGGCGATGCGGTCGTAGATCTCGTTCCACATTTCCTTGCTGGCAACGGGACCGAGCTCGTCGGCGGGGACCTCGACGCAGAGCTCCATCTCCCGGCGATGTCCGACGTCAACCACCGTCGCGTCCGGGCTCAAGAAGCGCCCCACCTCGTCGAGCGGCCGGACCGTCGCCGAAAGACCGATGCGCTGGGGCTTGCGCCCGCCCGCGCGCCCCACGATGCCGTCCAGACGCGCCAGCGTCAACGCGAGATGCGAACCGCGTTTATCGGCAGCTAGCGCGTGAATCTCGTCGACGATGACGGTTCGCACGCCAGCGAAGAGCGCGCGCGATTTTTCCGCGGTCAACAGAATGAAGAGCGACTCCGGCGTCGTCACCAACACGTGCGGCGGCGTACGGAGCATCGCTTGGCGCTGCGCGGGGGTCGTATCGCCGGTTCGAACCGCGCTGCGGATGGTCGCCAGCGCTACGTCGTGCGACCGGGCGAGCTCGACGATGGCCGCCAGCGGTTTCTCCAAGTTTTCCCGCACGTCGTTCGTCAGCGCTTTGAGCGGCGAAACGTAGACGACGAGCGTTCGATCCGGCAACGTTCCGCCGGTTGCCTCGCGCACGAGATCGTCCAGACACAGGGTGAAAGCAGCCAGCGTCTTGCCGGATCCGGTCGGCGCTGAAATCAAAACGTCGCGACCCTCTCGGATCGCCGGCCAGCCGCGCAGCTGCGGTTCGGTTGCCGCGGTGAAACGAGCAACGAACCATTCGCGCACCAGCCGATGGAAATGGTCGCGCATTCTCAGTCTCTTCAACGGGGCGGTGGGCTCTCCGGTTGCGGGATTAGCTGCTCGGCACGCCGGGCAAAAGGTGCGGCATGAAACAATCCTTCATACTAGCGGCGCTCCTCGCATTCGGGATCGGTCTCGCACCGCACGCCGCCGCCGCGCAGACGACCGACCAAACCACCGCCGCACCGATGGCGACGGCCACGGCGAATCCCGAAGGCGTGACCAGCCCGGCTGCGACCGACACCAGCGGGGCCACCGATCAAACGATGGGCTCGACCGCTACGACCACTACCACCACCGGGGGAGGAGGCTATTGGGGTCTCCTGGGGCTCGTTGGCCTGCTCGGCTTGATGGGAATGCGCAACCGCACGACCATTAACTAAGCAGTCCCGCAGAAGAGCTGCGCGCAGGGAACCGAAAGCTGGCTCATGCGCAGTCTTCTTCTGTCGTTTGCGCTCGTGCTCGCCGCGGCCTCATCAGCCGCGGCGACGCCGGTTCTCGATTTGAATGCGATGTCGCGAATCGTGGACCTCGAGGAACCGGCGATTGCGCCCCACGCTCGGCGCGTCGCGCTGATCCTTTTTCGGCAAAACCTTCGCCAGGATACCGACGATCCGACGCTCGTCATCGTCGATACCTCGACGGGCCGAACCAGCGTCGTCGTACGCGGACGCGACGTTGCCGTACCGCATTGGTCGCCCGACGGCGGCCGCCTCGCCTATCTCGCACGACCGGCGTCGAGCGCAAGCCGGCAACTCTTCGTTCGTGGATCGCACGGGCCGGCCGTCCAGCTCACCCATCTGCCTGGTGAGGTGATCGACGCGGCGTGGAGTCCTGACGGCACGCGTCTCGCGGTCGTCGCCTCCGACCCGCCGAGCAATGCGCCCTTCTTCTACGCCGGCGATAACGACTACACCGCAACGGCGCTCACGCCCGCCGACCACCTGTGGCTCATAGGCGCCCACGGCGGAGCCGCCCGGCGCCTCACGCGCGGCTCGTGGACGATCGCACCGACCGATCCCGGCGGTATCTTTTCGCCGCAGATCGGTTGGACGCGCGACGGACGGCGCATCGCCTTTACGCGCGTGGCGAATACGTTTAGCGGCGACGACGATCGCTCGACGCTCTGGGAGATCGACGTCGCGCGCGGTACGCTGCACAAGCTGACGAACCGCCCGGAGTTCGAACTGACGCCCGCGTACTCGCCCGATGGCTCCAATCTGCTCTACTGGTATCCGCTCGGGGGCGATTACAACGCCGAAAACACGGTTCGTCTCCTCGGCCCGAGCGGCGATCGCGCGCTGGCACCAAACCTGGACCGCAACGTCGCCGCCTCACTCTGGTACCCCGATGGACGCAGCGTTCTGCTCTGCGGCGCGGACGGCACGCAGAACAAGCTCTGGACCGTCGATCTCGCGACGCTAGCAACGCGACCCCTGGCGCTGGCCGACGTGCATCCCGTCTGCGATCCATACTCCAGCGCGACCTTCGATTCGGGCGTCGCGGGCGCTATCGCACGCGATGGAACGATCGCCTTCGTCGGCACGACGGCCGCCCGGGCGCGCGAACTCTATCTCGTGCGGCCCGGAGCGATCAGGCCAACGCAAGTAACGCACTTCAACGACTTCCTCGCCCGCTTTGCGCTCGGCACGATGAGCGAGCTCGATTGGCGCGGCCCCCATAACCTTGCCGAAGACGGCGTCGTCACGTATCCGCCGCTCGCGCGTGCCGACGCTCGCTTTCCGGTCGTCGTGCTGATTCACGGCGGCCCCGGTCTTTCGAGCCAGCGCGATTTCGTGTGGGAGCAGTGGCCGCTGGCGCAGATGATCGCCGCTCGCGGCTACGTCGTCCTGCAGCCCAACTATCGCGGCAGCGACAATCTCGGCAACGCCTACATGACGGCGATCGTGCGCGATACCGTTGCCGGCCCGAGCGATGACATTCGCGCGGGTTTGGCCGCGCTCGAACGGATGCCGGAGATCGACGCGTCGCGAGTCGCGGTCTGCGGCTGGTCGTACGGCGGCGAACTGACGTCGTGGCTCATCGGCCACTACCACGACTGGAGCACCGCCGTCTCCGGAGCGGCGGTCAATAGCGAGTTCGACGAATACGCTCTCTCGACGTCGAACGTGCAAGACCGCTATCCGCTGGGAACGTCGCCCTACACCGACGATGGTCAGCGTATCTATCGCGACAACTCACCGATCACGTACTACGACCAGATCACGACGCCGACCCTGATCTGGGGGACGACCCTCGATCCCGTCGTGCCAATCACGCAATCGTACGCTCTCTATCACGCGTTGCGCGATAACCGGGTGCCAGTTCGCTTCGCCGTCTTTCCCGCGGCCACGCACGGCCCCGACGGCCCACGCCAGACCGCCGAGCTCACGAAGTTGTGGCTCGACTGGCTCGATGCGTACCTGAAGTAATCCGGAACCGCTCGCCGCGCGTTATACGGAATATGAATCGTATTCTCGCCATCATGCTCCTGCTCGGCACGTCGCTTGCGGCCTCGCCCGCCGGCGGTGCACCGCCCACGCAAACCGTCGTGCTCGCCGGCGGCTGCTTTTGGGGGATGCAGTTGGTCTTCGAGCAGCTGCGCGGCGTCGATCGCGTCGTTGCCGGCTATGCCGGCGGGGCGGCGGGGACGGCGCAGTACGAAACCGTCAGCACGGGGACGACCGGCCATGCCGAATCGGTCCAGATCACCTACGACCCGGCGAAGATCTCGTTCGCGACGCTGCTCGACGTCTATTTCAAGGTCGCGCACGACCCGACGGAGCTCGACCGTCAAGGACCCGACGAAGGGACGCAGTACCGCTCGGAGATCTTCTACACGACCGATCGGCAGCGAGCCGAATCGTTTGCCGCGATCGCTCGCCTCACGCAGGCGCATTACTACTCCGCCCGGATCGTGACGATCGTCGCGCCGCTGCGCGGTTTCTACCCCGCCGAGGCCTACCATCAGGACTTTGCGCTGCACAATCCGACAGACCCGTACATCGTCATCAACGATTTGCCAAAAGTCCGGCTGTTGCGCGAAAAGTTTCCGGCTCTCATCAAGCCCAACGTGCACGCGCCCGCCTAAGAAGGTGCGTCGGAAGCGTGCTGCGCGTACGCGCGAGGATCGAAGTACCACTCCGGTAACGAATCCGGGAATACGATGTCGGTGAAATCGTAATCCACGGTGGCATCGCGGCCTAAATAATCGGCATCTTTTTGGTACGTCGGCGTGCCGTGAATGTGGGTAACGATCGGCATAGCGTGCATCCACCCAAGGGTTATCGTAAAGAGCATCGGGTAGACGTGGTTGCCGCCGTCTTCGTCGTAGAGCTTATCGGTTGCGACGACTTCTTTGAGCTCGAGCGTCTCGGCATCGACGTAGAGCTCGCGCAGCCGATTCCGATCGGGATCGCGGCGCGGAATCAAGCTCACGTGGATCTCGTCCCCCTCGTTTGCGATGCGCGTAACGCGGTAGTCGAACTCTCCGAAGACGGTCACGCTGGCGATGACGGGCGGAAGCGTGCCCTTCGGCTCGGGCGTCGGAACGAACTCGCGCGGACTGGTGTGTGGGTGGGTCGGTGCGGGCTCAAAGAGATCCGCGGTCGGCGGCCCCGGATCCCACGGTTCGTTGAACGAGGGGCGAAGAAACTCGAGCGTTCCGCGCGCAGAGCCGCGATAGACGCGCCGGCCCAACGCGGCACGATCCAGCGTACGAGTCCAGATGTGATACGTGTAACTGTTGAGTAAATCGGGATAGCCGTCGTCGAGCGTCTGCTTTCTCACCAGCGTGTACGTCACGTACGGGGGCGGCGGCCGATGCGAGCGGAACTGCCGGCGAATCGCGTAGAGGAGCCGGTCCGGTGAGGGAAGCGGAAGCGGCGTAGGCGTTGCGGCAGCGTGCTTCGGCGCGATCTTTCCCGAGGGCGGCGCACCTTGTTGGGCGCTCGCGGTAATCGCCGCCAGCGCGCACGACAAAGTAAACAGGCCGAAAATAAAGGCTCTCACGATCGAAGCCACTTCGCGGCCGCGCTGCGCATTGCCGCTTGCTCAGGTTTCCGAGAAATCGTTAGCGCGGCGCCATGCGAATCGCGCCGTCGAGGCGGATCACCTCGCCGTTGAGCATTTGATTTTCGACGATATGTCGCGCGAGCGCCGCATACTCCGCCGGGCGGCCCAGACGCGAGGGGAACGGAACTTGCTTGCCGAGCGACTCGCGCGCGGCCTCCGGCAGACCCGCCAACATCGGCGTATCGAAGATCCCCGGCGCAATGCCCACCACTCGAATCTGATGCTGCGCGAACTCGCGCGCGACCGGCAACGTGAGACCCACGACGCCGGCCTTGGACGCCGCGTATGCCGCCTGACCGATCTGCCCGTCGTACGCCGCCACCGAGGCGGTGCAGACGATCACGCCGCGGTCTTCACCCGGCTCGACCGCTCGCTCGATCATCTTCGCGGCCGCCACCCGAATAACGTTGAACGTTCCGATGAGGTTGACGGTGATTACTTTCGAAAAGCGCTCCAGGGGCAGCGGCCCCTCTCGTCCGATGACGCGTTCGGCCGTCGCGATGCCGGCACAGTTGATCGCGCCGTGCAGTCCGCCGAAGGTTGTCGCCGCAAGATCTACCGCTGCTTGCACCTGTGCTGAGTCGGTCACGTCGGTTCGCGCGAAACGTACCCGATCGCCGAGCTCGCTCGCGAGCTCCTTGCCGCGCTCGCTCACGTCGCAGATCACGACGTTGGCGCCCGCCTTTGAAAACTCGGTGGCGCAAGCGGCGCCCAGACCTGAGGCTCCCCCTGAAACCACAAATGTTTTTCCTTGTAATTGCATGGCACCACTGCTACGCCCCGCGGGGCCGATATCCTGGATTGACGAATAGCTAGCCCGTGTCCAGACCGGTCGCGCTTATTGTTGTATTGGCATTTGCCGTGCTTGCCGGATGGTTGCTGCTGCGACCCCTTGCGCGGCACGCGCCGGTGCGAACGATCGTACGCGTTACGATTACGCCGGCAACCGCGCCGCCTGAAGCGGTACCGTCGTCAACGCCGCCATCGCCGGTAACGACGGCGCCGTCTGCCGCCCCGACAGCATCGGCGACGATCGCGCGAAGCGGTCCCGAACTCGCACTGATCATCGACGACTGCGGACAATGGCCGCAGACGGAACGCGCCTTTATCGCGCTCGGCGTTCCGGTGACGCTGTCGGTTTTGCCGCACGTGCGCTATGCAGCGGAGATCGCGCGGGAAGCGGCGCAAGCCGGAAAGGGCGTCATGCTCCATCTTCCAATGGAGACGCTTTCGGGCCAGTATCCCGGTCCGGGAGAGGTAACGACCGAGATGAGCGACGCACAGATTGTCGCACAAGTCGAGGAGGACCTCGCCGAGGTTCCGCTCGCGCGCGGCGTTAACAATCACGAGGGCTCCAAGGCCTCTGCCGATTCGCGGGTTATGCGAGACGTTATTGGGGTGGTGGCCCAGCATCGCCTCTTCTTCATCGACTCGCGGACGACGGCCGCGACGGTCGCAGAGACGACCGCAGTCGCCGACGGCGTTCCGGCCGCTTCGCGCGACGTCTTCCTCGATAATCGCGCCGACGTCGCCTACAGTGAAGGCCAGCTCCTGCAGGCGGCGGCAATCGCGCGGCGCCGGGGCAGCGCCATTGCGATCGGGCATCCCCATCCCACGACGCTGGCGGCGGTGCAGGCGCTCTTGCCGCAACTGGAGGCCTCGGGCATTCGTCTCGTCCTCGCCGAAGATCTGACCCCTCGGAATCCCCGCTGAACCCCTTCCCTCGCGAAGGTGTTTAGCTGCCTACGACTACGGAAAGGGAAGACCATGAGCATCGCGCTGTTGATCGTTCGGTTGCTGCTTGGTTGCAGTTTCATCGCACACGGCACGCAGAAGCTGTTCGGTTGGTTCGGCGGCCACGGCTTGGCCGGAACGGGCGGCTTCTTCGAAAATCTGGGATTCAAACCGGGAGTCGCCTTTGCGCTGGCCGCTGGGCTTGGCGAGACCATCGGCGGTCTGCTCGCGCTACTGGGAATCGGCGGCGCGCTCGGGCCCGTGCTGATCGTGCTCGTCATGCTCACGGCGATCGGGTCCGTGCACATCACCAAAGGCTTCTTCGTTACCAATGGCGGTTGGGAGCTCAACGCAGCCTATATTGCAGTCGCGCTGCTCGTGGCACTCGCTGGCAACGGTATCTACTCGCTGGATAATGCTTTCAATCTGCAGTTCTTGACCGACCCCACGCAGGTCTGCTACGCGCTTGCGGCAGCGGTAGTGGTCGCCGGACTGAGTCTGCTCGCGCGCCGTCCGGCGAAGGCGCAGTAGCGCGTGGAACATGTCGCCTTCTACGGGGCCGGAAACCTCGGCTCGGCAATGGTCCGGGCTATGCTCGGTCGCGGCCTCGAGGTGAACGTTTGGAACCGAACGCCGGAGAAGGCGCGCGCGCTGGAAGCCGACGGAGCGCATGCGTTTGCGGATCCCGCCGAAGCGGCGAGCGGCGTGCAGCGCGTCCATCTCTGTTTGAGCGATGACGCGAGCGTCGATGCCCTACTCGAAGCGGCGCTGCCGGGCATTGCTGGCGACACACCGATCGTCGATCACACGACCGTCTTGCCGCAGCGCGTTGCCGAGCGCGTGCAGCGGCTCGCATCGTCGGGACACTCGCTGCTGCACGCCCCCGTCTTCATGGGGCCGCCGATGGCGCTCGAGCGCACCGGCGTGATGATAACTTCCGGCGAGCCCGCGCGCTTCGAGCGCGTGAAGGCGGCACTGCGCGCGATGTGCAGCGAATTACGCTACCTCGGCGAACGGCCCGAACTCGCCGCCATCTTCAAGCTAATGGGAAATGCGATGATCCTCGCTGTCGTCGGCGGCATCAACGACGTCTTTCGGATGGCCGAAGAGCAGGGGCTCTCGCGACAAGAGGCCTACACCCTGTTCGACTTCTACGATCCAACCGGACAGATTCAGGGCCGCGGCAAACGCATGGCGGCCGATCGGTACGATCCCATGTGGTCCGTCGACATGGCGCACAAAGACGCCGTCTTGATGCAGGGAGCCGCACATCACGAACGCTTGCCGGTCATCGACGCGTTGGAAGTGCTCATGCGCAACGTTTCGGATCGCGGGCTCGGCGATCGAGATCTCGGCGCGGTCGCGCAACGCCCATGAAGGCGCTGCGGATCGAGCACGTCGGCTCGCTAGACGACCTCGAAGTGCGCGACGTTGACGACGAGCCGCTGCAGCCCAATACGGTTCGCATCGCGGTGGAAGCCGCGGGCGTCAATCCGAGCGACGTCGGCGTCGTCTTGGGACACTTCCCGCAGGTAACGCTGCCGCGGACGCTGGGGCGCGACTTCGCCGGGCGGGTCGTCGAAGGACCGCCCGAGCTGATCGGCAAGGCCGTGTGGGGTTCCGGCGGCGGCACCCTGGGCATAACGCGCGACGGTACGCACGCCGAACACGTCGTCCTTCCCATCGATGCGGTGATCGAGCGTCCCGCGGTACTTTCGGCCCAAGAGGCCGCGGTTGCCGGGGTTCCCTACGTTGCTGCATGGAGCGCGCTCGTGGAGCTCGGAGGCTTTGCCGTCGGGCAGTGGGCCGTCGTTTCGGGAGCGGCCGGCGCCGTCGGCGCGGCCGCCGTTTCCCTGGCCAAGGCGCTGGGCGGTCACGCCATTGCGCTGGTGCTGTCCACCGACGATCTGCGCCCGCTCGACGGCCTCGGCGCCGAAGCGGTCCTGCGTTCCGACGCCGACGACGTTCCCGCTACAGTCCACGAGCTGACCGGCGGCAAGGGCGCGGACGTGGCGCTCAACGGGGTCGGAGCGCCGGTCTTTACGATGCTCGCCGATTCGCTGGCCAAATGCGGCCGCATGGTGATCTACTCGGCGGCCGGCGGCCGCGAGACGCCCTTCAATCTCTTCGACTTCTACCGGCGCAGGCAGCAGTTCTTTGGTTTGGATACCGCGCAGTTCGACCTCGCCGAGATCGCGCGGCTTTACGAAAAGTTCAGCCCGCTCTTCGCCAGCGGCGCCATCAAGGCGCCGCCGATTGCCGCAATCTTTCCCTTGGCGCGAGCGCCCGAGGCCTACGAGCTCGTGAAGAGCGGTATCAGCGGAAAGGTAGCGATCGTTCCGACGGGGGCTCCGGAAGGAGGAGCGGCGTCCGCCGCGGCAGCGGCGAGCCCGTCCAAATCGGACGCGGCGTCGGTACCGGCTCTGGCGTAAAGACGGCCCCCGGCGGCACCGACGGCAACGCCGCATCGAAAGGTGTCGGCATCGTCAGCACGCGTCGCGGTGGAAACCGGACGGCGAGCACGGCTTCGCGCGGTTCGAACCTTACCCAGCCGCCCAGAGCTCGCAGGACGGGCCCGACGCTCACGTAGACGCTATCGAATCCCCCGACGACGGGCGCCGAAAGCTCGACCCGGACTCGACGATCTCCGCGCTCGATCAGAAGTGCGGTGCCGTCGCACCACACACGGTCGGCGACGCGCGTCAGCACGGGATCCACCGGCGCAAATACGCGCCCCCCGGCGAGATACGCGCCCAGATAGCCGGCGAGGGGACGGCCATCGAACAGAACCGTAACCGGAGCTCCCGGTGGGAATAGCGGCACGCTACACCGATATACCGCCTGCGATGCGGCGACTCATCCCCACGTTTCGCGACGCCCTCGTGCGGTTCTCGCGCGACGGCTGCGCATTCCTCGCGCAGTCGGTCGCGTTCAACGCTCTCTTCGCGCTGTTTCCCCTCACCGTGCTCGCGCTCACCGGCGCAACGCTGATCTTTCCCAACGCGGAGCACCGAACGCTCGCCGTCGTCGATTCGCTGGCCCCGACGCTGCACGATTTTATCGCGCAGAACCTCCAAACGTATATCTACGGGCGGGGTGTTTCCAGCGCGATCGCCGCGGCCTTCGTCATCTGGTCGGGGAAGAATCTCTTCATGGGATTGGCCTACGCGCTCGATCGCGCATTAAGCGTCCCCAAAGGGCGGCCGCTGGTCCATAATGTGCTGCTTGCATTCGTCATGTTGCCGGTCACGGGCGTACTGCTGATGATCGCGATCGCGCTGCCCATCGTGCTTGCGGTGACCTTTCACGTTGCGGGCATCCACGATCCGCGGCGCATCACGCACTTCGCGGCGTACGTTATTTCCATCATGCTGGTCTTCATCGTCGCGCTCGTCCTCTATCGGTGGCTGCCGAACCGCCGCATTTCCTGGGGATTCGCGCTGCGGGGCGCCACGGTGGTATCGGTTGCATGGCCCGCTGTGCAATATGCCTTTGCCGCATACGTGACCCACGTGGACTTCACGCGGATCTACGGCGCTCTATCGGCCCCCCTGGTCCTGCTGCTCTGGTTTTACTGCATCGGCTCGATCTTTCTGTTCGGTGCCGAATACAGTATCGCGCTCTCGACCGGATATCGGCCCACGGCGGACGAAGAGCGCTAGGTGGTTTTTCGCACCCTTTTTCTTGCTTTGTTCGTCGTCGGCATCGCGCCGGCACCGCAGCCGGCGGCTACGCCCACGCCGACCCCGCCGTCACTCGCGCAGCTGCCGACCATCTTGGTCTATCCATTTGACGTGCAGACCGGCGCCGACCCGAAGCTCGGTATCGCGATCGCACAGATCTTCGGTCAGGAGATGGCCGCCGCCGGGGGCCTTTCGGTGCTCGCAGTTCCACAAGGCGTCGCGCGGGCGAACTTTCTCAGTAACGCCCGCGGCGAGCAAGCCGAGTTTTATATCAGCGGCTACGTGACGCAGGTCGGCGACAGCGCGTCGGTCGTCGAGCAAGTCGTCAGCGTCGATAGCGGCGTGATCTTATTCTCTCAAACGGCGCAGGTCAACAACGTCGCCGACGTCGCCTCCCTCTCGCTGCTGGCGAGAACGGAAATTCTCACCTTCGTCGGACGCAACACGGAAACGTTGCAGACCCAGACGGCCAATACGCCCGCCCCCACGTCGACCAACGGTGCAGCGGTTCCGGTTTCCGGCATTACCAATATCGTCGACTCAGTATTCAAACACAAAAACGGAGCGCGAGGCACGCCGTCGCCGGCGGTGGTCAAACCGCCCCGCGGCGTGATCGTGGCAACCGCAACGGCGGTCGGAGCCGTTCCACCTGCCGATCTCACGAATGCGACGCACGAACTCTACTTTGCGATGAATCGGTATTTCACGACGCAGGCAACCGGCGTCACGAGCGATCCGGCGCAATCCGCCGACGCGATCTGCGGCGCGAATCGCGACAACACCATCGCCGCCGGCACGCTGCAGGAAACAACGGCCGCGCACCGTCGCCCGAACGTGACGTTCGTCCTACAAGTCTACACGTGCTTCGGTGCTCAGCTCGAGCGCGAAACGGGCAAGGGCGCCACGCTGAAGATGGCGGTCGATGCCGCAGTCGCTGCCTATGCGAAGGCGCACCCCGACAACAGCTAGTCGAGTAGTCCCTGCGGCGGATCGACGACGATGCGCCGAGTCGCGACGTCGATCGCTTTGACGATGGCGCTTACCATCGGAACCAAACGCCCGCCGACGACGAGCATGTCGCTGGCGGGATAGTGCTCGACGCGATCGACCGTTCCGTACGGCGTCTCGTCGAGGCCGTACACGCTGCAACCGACGAGGTCGTCATCGAGATATTCGCCCGCTTCCAGCGCCACGTCCGAACGCGCAGCCAAGAGCACCGCTCCCGCGTAGGCGGACGCCGCATCGGTATCGTCGACGCCCTCCAAGCGCAGCAGAAAGCGGGCGCCATGAGGACGAACGCTCGTGAGGCGGACCGGCGATGAAACCTCGCCGCGGCGGCATTGCAGCACCGCACCCGGAGAAAAGACGATGCGACCCGCGCGAGTCGGGTCGCATTTGAGCTCGCCGCGAATGCCGAAGAGGCCGGCGATCCGCCCGACGATCAGCTCATCCGTCGTCTCATTCGTCGTCCGAAGCGCCCTCATCGGTCTCCGCGGCTTCCTCGCTGTCGAGGATATCGACCGCAACGCGTCCCTCCGCGGTCGCCCGGACAATGGTACGCAAGGCGTGCGCGACGCGGCCGCTGCGGCCAATCACCTTCCCCAAATCGTCGGGATGGACGATGAGCTCGATCACCGGCTGCGCTTGCTCGTCGACGAACAGCTCCACCGCCACGTCGTCGGGTTTCTGTACGAGCTTACGCGCGAGAAAGGTCAGCAGTTCGGTCGCGCGGCGGTGTCCGGCCCACGGGTCGCTCGACGACGGGCGTTCGGCACGCCGTGGTGGCCGCTGCGGCGGGCGCTCCGGGCGCGGCGGACGAGCCTGGCGAGGCGGCGGCTCGGCGGGACGGGGCTGGACGTTGGTGCGGCGGGTCGGTTCGCGCTCGGGTTCCTCGACGACGGATTCACCGAAGAGCCCAAACTCGTCGTCGAAGGAGCTCACGACGCGCCGCCTTCGGCGTTCTTGGGCTTACGGCGCGTTTCGGGAATGGGGCCGCGTTCGACGAGCCCTTTTTCTGCGAAGAGGCGCCGCACCGTCTCCGACGGTTGCGCCCCCTTGGCGAGCCATTCGCGCGCTTTGACTTCGTCGACGACGACCGTCCGCGGCTCCGTGCGCGGATTGTAGTGACCGAGGATCTCGATGAAGCGGCCGTCGCGCGGCGCGTGCGCGTCGGCAACGACGAAGCGATACGTGGGTTGTTTCTTGGCGCCCATGCGGCGCAAACGGATTCGTACCATATTGTACCGGTGCTTTCGTTACGATGAAGGGCGCAGCGGCAGCAGCGAGCGCCGCTTCTTTCCGCCCAAGTGTTTGGCCATCTGACGTGCCTGCTCGAACTGTTTGACGAGCCGATTCACGTCGGAAACTTGCGTGCCCGAACCGCGCGCGATGCGCTTACGCCGGGAACCGTTGAGGAGGTCGGGATTCTGTCGTTCGCCCCGGCTCATCGAGCAGATGATCGCTTCCACCTTCGTCAGCTCGCGTTCGGGTATCTCGAAATCCTTGGGAAGCGCGCGGGAGAGCCCGGGAACCATCTTCAGCAGATCCGTCATCGAGCCGAGCTTGCGCACCTGGCGCATTTGCTCGAGGAAATCGTCGAGCGTAAAGTTCTGCTTGCGCAGCTTCTCCTGGAGCTTGCGTGCCTGCTCTTCGGAGTAAACGCTCTGGGTCTTCTCGATCAGGGTGAGCGCATCGCCCATTCCGAGAATCCGCGACGCTAGCCGATCCGGATGAAACGGCTCGAGGGCCGCGAGCTTCTCCCCAACGCCGACGAACTTGATCGGCGCGCCGGTAACGCTGTGGATCGAGAGGGCCGCGCCGCCGCGCGTGTCGCCGTCCATCTTCGTGAGGATGACGCCCGTGATTCCGAGCCGGTCGTGGAAGCCTTTTGCGACGTTGGTGGCTTCTTGTCCGGTCATTGCGTCGGCGACGAGAAGAATTTCCTGGGGCTGGGCAACCATCTTGATTTCAGCGAGTTCCGCCATGAGCGCGTCGTCGATCTGTAAGCGCCCGGCGGTATCGACGATGACTGTCGAGAGTCCCAGCCGTTTCGCTTCGGCGATGCCCTCCCGAACGATGCGCACCGGATTGCTCGTTCCCCGCTCGAAGACGGGAAGATCGATCTGCTTGCCGAGCGTTTGCAGCTGGTCGATGGCGGCGGGCCGGTAGACGTCGGCGGCGACGAGCAGCGAGCGCCGCCCACCCTCCTTGAGACGCAGCGCGAGTTTTCCGGCTTGCGTCGTCTTTCCGGAGCCTTGGAGGCCCACGAGCAGGATGATCGAGGGCGGCGCATCGGCAAAGCGCAGCCGCGCTTGCGGCGAGCCGCTCGGCGGACCGAGGAGCTCGACGAGCTCGGCGTGCACGATGGTAAGAATCGTTTGCGCCGGTGTAAGCGATTCGAGAACGTTGGCGCCGACGGCGCGTTCCTTGACCCGAGCGACGAAGGCCTTTGCAATCGCCAGCGAGACGTCCGCTTCCAGCAGCGCTACGCGCACTTCGCGCAGCGCCTCGTTCACGTCGCTCTCGCTGACTCTGCCTCGGCCGCCGAGGCGCTCGAAGATCGCGCCTAAACGATCACTGAGTTGATCGAACAAGAGTAACTATGACGCCGAGGAGCCTGCCGTCGTCTCGTCGATCCGCTTGACCGCGTCGCCGACCGTTTTGATCTTTTCCGCCTCTTCGTCCGGAATGTCGATATTGAACTCCGTCTCGAAGGCCATCACCAACTCGACCTGGTCGAGGGAATCGGCACCGAGATCGTCCGTGATCGAAGCTTCGGGCGTCACTTCCGACTCGTCGACGCCGAGCTGCTCCACGATGATCTTCTTCACTTTATCGAAGGTGGTGGGCATCTGGTCTCCTTTCAAGACATGTCGTTGGCATCACATCAGGACTCCGCCGTCAACGACGAGCGTTTGCCCGGTGATATATCCGGCGGCATCGGAGCAGAGGAAGGCCACCACTCCACTGACGTCCTCCGGCTTCCCGGCCCGGCCGAGAGCGGCTTGCTTTATCAAAAACTCCCTGGCTGCGTCGGGCATTTTTTCCGTCATCGCGGTTTCGATCAGGCCCGGCGCGACGGCGTTGACTCTTATATTCCTCGAACCCAACTCCTTTGCCAGCGATTTGCACAGGCCGATGAGCCCAGCCTTGGATGCGGCGTACGCCGCCTGACCGGCATTACCCATGATGCCCACAATACTGGTCATGAGGACGATCGTTCCGGCGCGCTGCTTCATCATCGGGCGCGCGACGGCGCCACAGAGATAAAATGCCGATTTAAGATTGACGTCAAGCAGATGATCGAGCGTTTCGGGCTTCAAACGCAGCAGCAACGCGTCGACGGATTGTCCGGCATTGGCGATGGCGCAATCGAGACGCCCGAACCGTTCGACGGTTTGCGCGACGACGCGCTCGAGTGCCGATGCATCGGTAACGTCGGCGGCGAACACCGCGGCCGTCGCTCCGGGGCACGCGTTCGCACAGAACGCCGCGGTTTCTTCGAGCGCCGCGACGTCGCGGCCGACGAGCGCCACGTCGGCGCCCTGCCGCGCGAACTCCGCGGCGATCGCGCGTCCGATGCCGCGGCTCGCGCCGGTCACGAGTGCGGCCTTCCCGGAAAGAATCATACCGTCGCCTCCGCCGCGCGCCCGTCGAGAGCGCGAAACTTCTCGACGCTTGCCCAATCGCTCACGATGGTGACTTTTGGCGATTCATCCATCCGGCGCATCAATGCCGCAAGCACGTTGCTCGCACCGAACTCGACGACGATCTCCGGGCGATAGCTCAGGAGGCATCGCGCGGTATCGTGCCAGCGCACTTCGTCAACCACGGAGCGAACGATATTCCGTTCGATCGTGGCGACGTCGCGATACGGTTGGCCGTCAACGTTCGAGATCACATCGACGTGCGGCACCCGAAAGTGGGCCGACGCCGCGACGGCGGCCAGACGTTCCACGGCCGGCTCCATCAGCTCGCTGTGCCACGCTCCCGAGACGTTGAGGGGAACGACACGCTTTGCGCCGGCATCGAGCATCGGCTGGGCCGCCGCCTGGACCGTCTCGAGATCGCCGCTCACGACGATCTGCGTCGGCGAGTTGAAGTTGGCCATCGCTATGCGGCCGCCGCGCTCGGCTCGTACGCTTGCCAGAACCTCGCGGACCTGCGCCGCTTCCAGACCGAGCACCGCCGACATGCCGCCGCGTGCGCGCTCCGCGGCACGCTGCATGGCTTGGCCGCGCTCGTTGACGATGCGCAGCGCCTCGTCGAAGTCGAGCGACCCCGCTACGACGAGACTGCAGAGCTCGCCAAACGAGTGCCCTGCCGTGACGATCGGTTCGACGCCGCGCACCGCCGCATAGTAGAGGGCGAGATTCGTCGTAAAGATTGCCGGTTGGCTATACTGCGTTTCGCGCAACCGCTCTTCGGGCCCAGCCCGCTGCAACGCCAACAGGTCGTAGCCGAGCACTGTCGCGGCCCGGTCGAAGATCGCCCGCGCGGCCGGTGAATTGGCCGCGACGTCGCAGCCCATTCCCACGCACTGCGAGCCCTGCCCCGGAAAGACGGCGGCAA
>Ga0182015_10001903_pt1 | contig 26534 bp, 24 predicted proteins | sample 712P3MmetaG_FD_120478 | JGI IMG/M metagenome (GOLD analysis project Ga0182015, IMG submission 120478) | Permafrost microbial communities from Stordalen Mire, Sweden - 712P3M metaG | ecosystem: Environmental > Terrestrial > Soil > Wetlands > Permafrost | place: Sweden: Stordalen | collected...
CACCGAGGCGGTGGCCAATTGTTTGAACCACTTAACAGTCTGATTATGTTGCATTTCCGGGCCGGCGGCCCCGCAAGCCCCCCGCCTGTGGTTTAATCGCCGCGAATGTTCCAGCCCGTTCCAGTTTTCGTGGGCCTGCGGTACTCCCTGGCGCGCGAGCACAGCTTTTTTGTGTCGTTTATCACCTGGGTATCGCTCGGGGGGGTCGCCCTCGGGGTACTCGCGCTTATCACGGTACTCTCGGTGATGAACGGCTTCGAGGGCGAGCTCAGGAGCCGCCTGCTGAGCTTATCGGCGCACGCCACGCTCACGGCGGCGGCGGGGGCGCCGATCGCCGACTGGCGCGGCCGGCTGAAGGAGCTCACCGGCTCGCCGGGGCTCGTGGGGGCAGCGCCGTTTCTCGATACCGATGCCATGCTGACCCATCCGCCGGCGATGGGAGGCGCCATCGTGCGCGGCATCGACCCGATCTTGGAGCCCGAGGTATCGGCCATCAACGGCGCGATGCGCGAGGGCAAGCTCGCGGATCTCGCACCGGACATGCATCGGATCGTTCTCGGCCGGATGTTGGCATACCAGCTGCAAGTGGGAGTCGGGGATACCGTCACGGTCATGATCCCGGACAGCACAGCCGGGGACTCGATCGTGCCGCGCTTGGAGAACTTCGAGGTCGCCGGAGTCTTCGAAGTGGGTTTGGAGGAACAGGACAGCGTGGTGGCGCTGGTCAATCTCAAGGACGCCGAGGCGCTGCGCGGCCTCGACGGACCGACCGGAATCCGGCTCAAATTTACCGACGTGCTCAAAGCGCCGCAGCTCGCGCGTGAGGCCGCGGCGCGGCTCCCGGCGTCGCTCACGGTCACGGATTGGACCCAGGAGAACGAGGCCTATTTCCGTGCGATCCGCATCGAGAAGACCATGATGGGTCTGATTCTGATGCTGATCGTGGCCGTCGCGGTGTTCAACATCGTCGCGACGCTCGTGATGGTGGTGAGCGACAAGCGGACCGACATCGCGATCCTGCGCACGCTCGGCATGACTCCCCGGGGCATACTCGGCGTGTTCATGACTCAGGGCCTGCTGATCGGCTGGCTCGGCACGCTCATCGGAGTCGCTCTCGGCGTCGCGCTCGCGTTGCACGTGGGGGCGGTGGCGCAGTTCATCGAGCGCATCTTCGGCGTTCACATCATGGACGATCCGGATGTCTACTACACGACCGGGCTGCCGAGCGATATGCACCCGGGCGATGTGATGTGGATCGCCGCCGTGGCCATGCTGCTCACCCTCATCGCCACGGTTTATCCCGCCTGGAAGGCCTCCAAGACGCAGCCTGCCGAGGCGTTGCGGTACGAATGATGCGCGGCTGGTACGAGGGTTTTCTGGGGTTGAGATATCTTCGGGCATCGCCGAAGCGCGGCTTCGTCTCGCTCATCGCCGGGATCGCCATAATGGGTCTCGCGCTCGGAGTCGCCGTGCTCATCGTGGTGTTATCCGTCATGAACGGCTTCGAAGGAGAGCTTCGAACGAGGATCTTGAGTCTCACCGCGCATGCGACCATCACGGGCCTCGACGGCACCATCTCGAATTGGCGCCCCGATCTCAAGAGGCTCGCGCATTTCCCGGGAGTTGCGGCTGCTTCGCCCTACATCGAGGAGCAGGCGATGATGGCTCACGGCGGCAAGTCCTCCGGCGTGCTGATGCGCGGCGTGTTGCCCGACGCGGAGCGCGGCGTCACGGATCTCAGCAATCATCTCGAGTCGGGCCGCCTCGCCGATCTCGTGCCCGGAAGCTATCGCGTGATCCTTGGCAAAGCGCTGGCGGAGACATTGGGCGCGCGGGTCGGGGACCGGGTGATCCTGATGGTGCCCGCCGGAGATGTCACCCCCATCGGCGTGCTGCCGCGGATGCGCGCGTTCCGCGTCGACGGAATACTGTCCGTGGGCATGTACGAGTACGACCGGCGGGTCGCGATCGTCGCGCTTCAGGATGCCGCGACGCTCCTGCGCCTGGGCGATGACATCACCGGCCTGCGGTTGAGCGTCACCGACCCGTATGCCGCGCCCCGCATCGTGCGCGAGGCCGCGATCGCGCTGCCGAAAGGCGCCGAGGCCTACCTCGTCAACGATTGGACCGAGGAGCACGTCAACTTCTTCCGTTCGATCGAGATCACCAAGCACATGCTGTTCGTGATTCTCTCGCTCATGGTGGCCGTCGCCGCATTCAACATCGTGTCGACCATGGTGATGGTCGTGAAGGACAAGCGACGGGACATCGCCATCCTGCGCACCTTCGGATCCTCGCCGCGCAGCATTCTCTCGGTTTTCGTCGTGCAGGGGAGCTTGATCGGCGGCCTCGGCATCGCCGCCGGTCTGATCGTGGGCGTGCTCCTCGCGGTCAATCTGCAGCGCCTGGTTCACGGCTTGGAGGACATCCTCGGGTTCAAGTTCCTGGATGCCCGCGTGTATTTCATGAGCGATCTGCCGGCCTACGTGCAGGTGGGCGATCTCGTGCAGATCTGCGGCGTGGCGTTCGTGCTGGCCTGCGTCTCGACCATCTATCCCGCCTGGCGAGCTGCGCGCTTGCTGCCGGCGGAATCCCTGCGCAACGATTGAGGGTTTCACCCAGCCATGCCGAATGACAACATAGTGCTCAAGGGCACGGACATCGCGAAGGACTTCATCCAGGGCGCGGTGAAGCTCGAGGTGTTGCGCGGCGCCTCTATCACGGTTCGCTCCGGCGAGCGCGTCGCCATCGTCGGTGCGTCCGGGTCGGGCAAGACGACGCTCCTCCAATTGCTCGGCGGCCTCGATCTGCCGAGCCGCGGCGCCGTCGAGATCGCGGGCTCCGCGATGAATCAATTGAGCGACACCGAGCGCGGCCGATTGCGCAACCGCGCGGTCGGGTTCGTCTATCAGTTCCATCATCTGCTGCCCGAATTCACGGCTCTGGAAAACGTCGCGATGCCGCTGCTCGTGCGGCGCATGGATCCCAAGACGGCGAGGCAGCGTGCGGCGGCGATTCTCTCCCGGGTGGGACTCGCCGAGCGCCTCACGCACCGGCCCTCGCAGCTGTCCGGCGGCGAGCGGCAGCGCGCGGCGGTGGCGCGTGCGCTGGTCACGCAGCCTCAGCTCGTCCTCGCGGACGAGCCGACCGGCAATCTCGACGGCGTGAATGCCGCGCATGTGTTCGAGCTCATGCTCGAGCTGAACCGGGAGTTCGGCACCAGCCTGGTCATCGTGACCCATGACGAGCGCTTGGCGGCGCGGCTGGACCGAGTCTTGACGCTCGCCGATGGGGCCCTGACCGAGCGCTCCCCAACTTAGGGCTGAGCCGCCGCCGTCGCCGGCCGATGACGGTATCTCAAGCCCGGGCGGTCAAGTATCATGCCGCGAGTTTCCAAGAGCTACGCAAAGAGGACACAATGTGGGAGATCATCCGCGCCGGCGGCGGCTTCATGTGGCCGATTATCCTGTGCTCAATCGCTTCGGTGGCGATCATCTTGGAGCGCCTTTGGACCCTGCAATCCAGCCGGGTCATCCCGCGCGACCTCTCTCAGAAGGTCTGGAACTGGATCGAGGCGGATCAACTCTCGGAAAAGCTCGTGATCGCCCTGGAGCAGAATTCGCCGCTGGGTAAATTGCTGGCCATCGGCCTCGCGAATCGCTTCAGGCCGCGCGAGTTGATGGTGGAGCGCCTGGAGGACGGCGGCAGGCACGTGGTGCACGACCTGGAACGGTTCCTCAACACCCTGGGCACCATCGCGGCCATCGCGCCGCTCCTTGGACTTTTGGGGACCGTGGCGGGCATCATTCATGCGTTCAACGCCATTACCGCCAACGGCCTCGGCGATCCGAGGATCCTGTCCGGCGGCATCGGCGAGGCGCTGATCACCACGGCAGCCGGCCTCACCGTGGCGATACCGTCGCTGATCGCGTACCGCTACCTTCGCGGCAAGGTGGAGCGCCTGGTCATCCAGATGGAAAAGGAGGCGATGAAGCTGGTGGATGCGCTGGACGAGCGCGCGACTCTCGCCGCGAGGGCTTGATGCCGTGAACCTGCGTCCGCGCCGTCGAGAGGATCCCGAGATCAATTTGATCAACTTCATCGACGTCCTTTTGGTGCTGCTCATTTTTTTCATGGTTTCCACCACCTTCAACCAGGAAGGGCGCGTCAAGGTCCAGCTGCCGCAGGCGAGCGCCATTCCCGTGCCGCGCGGCAACCACGAGCCGCTCGTGATCACGGTGACCGCAGAGGGCAGCTATCGGGTGAACGAGCGCACCCTCATCAACTCGAGTCCCGACACACTGCGTGCGGCGATCCTGAAGGAGGCGGGCTCGGACCGCGGCCCGATCATGATCCGGGCCGACGCGCGCTCGACGCACCAGGCGGTCGTCACGGCGATGGACGTCGCGGGACGGCTCGGCTTTGCACAGCTCAACATCGCCACCGTTCATCAGGACTCAGCGCCTTGAAAAGCACGGTGTCGCAGGGCGGCGGCGGCCTGACGACCGACACTTCCTGGTCGATCTACCTGCGCCTCCTGCGCTACGCCAAGCCCTACGCCGGGGTCTTTCTCATCGGCGTCCTCGGAATGATCCTGTTCGCCGCGACCAACGCCGTCCTCGCGCTCGTGGTCAAGGATTTCATGAATGGCGCGTTCGTCGAGAGAAACCGCGCCATTCTGTGGGAAATGCCGCTTGCGGTGGTGGTGCTGTTCTCGCTGCGCGGCGTCGGCGATTTCGTCGGCAACTACTATCCGAGCTGGGTGGGCAGGCAGGTGGTCAAGAGCTTGCGGCGCGATGTGTTCGCCCATTATCTGCGGCTCCCCTCGGCCTATCTCGACCGCCAGCAGTCTGGCCACCTGCTCTCCAAGCTCACGAACAACATCGAGTTCGTGGCGGGCGCCGCCACGGGCGCCGCGATCTCCGTGATCAGCGACAGCCTGACCATCGTCGGCCTGCTGTTGGTGATGTTCTATTTGAACTGGCGGCTGGCTGCCTTCTGCATCCTGGCGGCGCCCGTGATCGCATGGCTCATGCAAATCGCCAACCGCAGCTTTCGCCGCTACAGCGTGCGCATCCAGAACTCGATGGGCGACATGACCCGTGTCGCGAAGGAGGCCATCGACGCGCAGCGGCTGATCAAGATATTCAATGCCGAGGATCATCAGGTCGAGCGCTTCGAGCCGGTCAACGAGCTCAACCGCGTATCGAACATGAAGCTCGCGTTCGCAAAATCCGTCAGCAACCCCGTGGTCGGCTGCATCGCCGCGATCGCGCTCGCCGGCGTTTTGTACGTGGTGATACGCCAGATATTCACCCGCAACCTGCAAGTCGCCGATTTTCTCGGCTTCCTGACGGCCCTCACCCAGATCCCCTCGCCGCTGCGGAGCCTCGTCAACATGAGCGGACCTTTGCAGCAGGGGATCGCCGCGGGCCAGAGCGTCTTCGAGATCCTCGATGAGCCCACCGAGGGGAGCGGCGGCGCGTTGCGCATCGCGCGGGCCCGCGGGGAAATCGAGTTTCGCAACGTGTCGTTCGAGTACGCGGGCGACAAGGGCGGGGTCCTCCACGACGTGAGCTTTCACGTGCGGCCGGGCGAGACGGTGGCGATCGTGGGCCGTTCCGGCAGCGGCAAGACCACGCTGGTGGGATTGGTGCCGCGCTTCTACGACGTGCAGCAGGGCACCGTGCTTCTGGACGGCGTCGACGTGCGTGACTATCGGCTCACGGACCTTCGCACGCAGGTGAGTCTCGTCAGCCAGGACGTGGTCCTGTTCAACGACACCATCCGCAACAACATCGCCTTCAACGCGGTGGAGAAAACCGACGCCGAGGTGCAGGCCGCGGCGCGGGCGGCCAACGTGATGGAGTTCGTGGCGCAGCAACCCGAGGGGTTGGACGCCGTACTCGCGGATCGAGGCCAGAATCTGTCGGGCGGCCAGCGGCAACGAATCTCGATCGCCCGGGCGCTCCTCAAGAATTCGCCGGTTTTGATCCTGGATGAGGCCACCGCCGCGCTCGACAACGAATCCGAGCGTCGCGTGCAGGCGGAGCTCGCCGAGCTCATGCGCGGCAGGACGACCCTGGTGATCGCGCATCGTCTGTCCACAGTCGAGGGAGCCGACCGCATCGTCGTCCTGGACAAGGGGCGCATCGTGGAAATGGGCAACCACCGCGAGCTCCTCGAGCGCGGCGGATTGTACGCGGCGCTCCACGGGATGCAGTTCGCCGAGTAGCGCCGCCGCGCCTTGAAGGTGGCGCAACGAATGTCCGCAGAATCCTGGCTCAATCGAATGTGGTATGACCGCGCCGCGCCGCCGTGGTGGCTGATCCCGTTGTCCCTTGCCTACGGGGCGGTCGCAGGCTCGCGGCGTTTCCTCTACGGCAAACGGCTGCGGCGCTCGACCCGCCTGCAGCGTCCGGTCATCGTCGTCGGAAACTTGAGCGTCGGCGGAACGGGCAAGACGCCGCTGGTGTGCTGGCTGGCGGCGCGCCTCGCCGAGCGCGGCTTCACGCCGGGCGTGGTCACTCGCGGCTACCGGGGCTCCTTTCGCGGAGTTCGCCTGGTGACGAGATCCGACGATCCGACGGTGGTGGGGGATGAGTCCGTTCTGCTGGCGCGACGCACCGGCATGCCGGTCGCCGCGGGCCGGGACCGCGCCGCCGCCGCGCAACTTCTCGTGGATGCCGGATGCGACATCATCGTGAGCGACGACGGTCTGCAGCATTACGCGCTATCGCGCGATTGCGAGATCGTGGTGATCGACGGCGACAGACGCTTCGGCAACGGCTGGCTGTTGCCGGCGGGGCCGTTGCGCGAACGGCGCGCGCGTCTCGGCTCGGCGGATGTCGTGGTGGTGAACGGCGGCCGGGCGCTACTCGATGGGGCGCTCAGCATGCGGCTCGAGGCCAAGAGCGCGGTGGCGCTGACCGGTGGCCGCACGAGGCCGCTCCCGGCATTCGCCGGCCTCGAGGTTCATGCCGTGGCCGGCATCGGCCATCCCGAACGGTTCTTCAACATGCTGCGGGCGCACGGCATCGAGGTCATCGGGCATGCGTTGCCCGACCATGCGCGCCTCAAGCCCGAGGACGTTGATTTTCCCGATACCAAGCCCGTGCTCATGACGGAGAAAGATGCCGTAAAATGCAGACACGCGGCGGACGAACGGCACTGGTACGTGCCGGTGAGCGCGTATTTCGAGGGCAGCGAATCCACTACACTGCTCGACATCGTGACCGACCGAATTGCCGAGCGCGGTAAGCCGCGGGGGACCGTCGATGGACAAACGTCTTCTTGAATTGCTGGTGTGCCCGATCTGCAAGGGTCCCTTGCGCACGGCCGGGTCCGGCGGATCTGTCGAGCTCGTCTGTCGTGCCGATCGGCTGGCCTATGCCGTGCGCGACGGCATTCCGATGATGCTGCCGGAAGAGGCGCGGGTTCTGGGAGCCGATGATCCGCTCGTGATCCGGTGAGCGCGGATTTTCACGTCGTCATCCCGGCCCGGTTCGGAGCGAGCCGGTTGCCGGGCAAGCCTCTGGCGGATATCGGCGGCCGCCCGTTGATCCAATGGGTATGGGAATGCGCACGCGCGAGCGGGGCTGCCTCCGTGATCGTCGCGACCGACGATGCGCGCATCGAGACGGTGGCTGCGGGCTTCGGGGCCGACGTGGCATTGACTTCGGCGCAGCATGCCTCCGGGACGGATCGCATCGCGGAGGTGGTGCGCGCGCGCGGCCTGGGCGCCGATGAGATCGTCGTCAACCTGCAGGGCGATGAGCCGCTGATGCCGCCGCAGGTGCTCGCCGATGCCGCCGCCGCGCTCGGCGAGCGTCCGCACGTCGATATCGCGACCGCCGCTGCGCCGATCTCGAGCCTCGAGGAGTTTCTGGACCCGAGTTGCGTGAAGGCTCTGCGCGCGCACGACGGCAGCGCGCTCTATTTCAGCCGAGCGCCGGTGCCGTGGCCCCGCGATCGCATCTCGGACGGACGCCCCGCGGAATTCGGCGGGGCGCTACGGCACATCGGGCTGTACGCGTACCGCGTGAAGAGCCTGCTACGGTTCGCAGGGTGGCCCGCGACGCCGCTGGAAATCACCGAGAAGCTGGAACAGCTTCGCGCCTTGGAATACGGCATGCGCATCCACGTGCTGTTGCTTCAGGAACCGCCGCCGGCGGGGGTGGATACCCGGGATGATTTGGAGCGGGTGCGTGCGGGATTTCGGGATCGATGAGGATCTTGTTCGTTTGCCTCGGAAACATCTGCCGCAGTCCGACCGCCGAAGGGGTGCTCCGCCATCTGTTGACCACGGAAGCGGCGGGCCTCGACGTCGAAATCGATTCCGCCGGCACCGGCGATTACCACCTAGGTGAGCCGCCGGATAGGCGCAGCCAGCGGGCCGCCAAGGACCGGGGCATCGATCTCGCCGGGCTTTCGGCGCGGCAGGTAAGGCCGCGGGATTTCGAAGACTTCGACCTGATCCTCGCGATGGATCGGCAAAACCTACGCGATCTGCAGGCGATGAAGCCCACCGGGTCCCGCGCAGAGGTGCGGCTCTTCCTGGAATACGCGGGTGAGCCGGGAGCATCGGAGGTCCCCGATCCCTACACGGGCGGTGCGGACGATTTCGAGCACGTACTCGATCTCGTGACTGATGCATCGCGACGCCTGATCGGGCGGCTGCAGGCCTAGAGTGGCCCGGCAGCGGCGCTGGGGCCGGTCGGTGCGATCCCCGAGCCTAAGCGGCGTGGCGCTTACAGCAGGTGGCGTAGCAGCCAATACAGTCCGCCCGCCAAAGCGATGGAAACGGGCAGGGTGAGAACCCAGGCCATCAGGAGATTGCGCACCGTGGCCCACTGAAGCCCGGAGCGGTTCGCGACCATGGTGCCCGCGACCCCGGATGACAGCACGTGCGTGGTGCTAACCGGCAAACCATACATGTCGGCGGCGGCGATGGTGAGCATGGCCACGAGTTCGGCGGATGCTCCCTGCGCATACGTCAGATGCGTTTTGCCGATGCGCTCGCCGACCGTGACGACGATCCGCTTCCAGCCGATCATCGTGCCGAGCCCCAACGCGATCGCCACCGCGACTTTCACCCAGGTCGGGATGAACTTGGTCGATTGGTCGAGCTCCGACTTGTACTGTCCGAGCACTTTTTTATCGGCATCCGATACGCCGATGGAGGCGGTTTTGCCGAGCAGCCGCAGTCCCTCGCTCACCAGATACATCTCGTTGCGGATGTTGATCATATCGCCCGCCGGCACCTTGTCGAGCGAGTGAAAGGAGTTGACCTGTGCTTGAATGGTCTTGGAGAGCGATACCAACGCCGGCATGGTTTCTCGCGTAATCGATCGCGTGCGCACGATATCCACCGCGGCGGCATGCGGATCCGCCGGTGCCGGCCCGGTGGCGTAACGGCCCAAAGCGGTCTCTGCTTGCGTCGAGATCGCGACGAATTTGTCCACGTCCTGCTCGTGCATGGTGCGATTCAGGGCGTAGGCGGTGGGCACGGTGCCGATCAGAATCAGCATGATGAGGCCCATGCCTTTCTGCCCGTCGTTCGAGCCGTGGGCGAAGCTCACGCCGGTGCACGTCAGCACCAGCAACGTCCTGATCCAGATGGGGGGCGGCTGATCGCCCTTCGGCTCGCGGTACAGGGACGGAACGGGAATGAGCTTCATCCCCACGAGCAGCAGCAGCGCCGAAAGGCTGAATCCCACCAAAGGTGAGAACAATAGCGACTCGCCGATCTTCGCCGCCTGGCCCCAATCGACTCCGCTGGTGCCGCTGTTCCCCGCGGCCATGAGCTGGTTCATGAGACCGACTCCCATGATGGAGCCGATCAAGGTGTGGGAGCTGGAGGAGGGCAGGCCGAAGTACCACGTGCCGAGGTTCCACAGGATCGCCGCGATGAGCAGCGCGAACACCATGGCGAATCCGGCACCGCTGCCGACCTGGAGAATGAGCTCGACGGGCAGAAGCGATACAATGCCGAACGCCACCGCGCCGCTCGAGATCAACACGCCGATAAAGTTGAATGCGCCGGACCAGACGACGGCGAAATTGGGCGGCATGGAGTGCGTGTAGATGACGGTGGCGACGGCGTTCGCGGTATCGTGGAAGCCGTTGACGAACTCGAACCCCAGTGCAATGAACAGCGCGATGCCGAGCAACACGTACGGATAGGCGCGCGTGTCCCGCACCACGGAAAGGTCGTTCGCGAGGTGAAAGCCTGCGTATATGATGCCGGCCACGACGACGCCGCCGGCGAGAATGTTGAACCAGGGATTCGGCCGGTGACCGAGCAATGGGGAGCCCTGGGAACTCGGAATGACGGCATCAGCGTGGGTGGCCATGGGTGCTCTCGGGGCGAAGTAATATCGGCGCGCGCGAATCTGCGGCCTTTATAGTTTTGTAATATTGCAGCGAGATGACATGCTGAGCATTTGATGCCGTTTACCTTATCGCACCCCGCCGCCGTCCTGCCGTTCGCCCGATTGCTCGCCCGCTGGAGCATCCTGTCCGCCGTGGTCATCGGCAGCATGGTTCCGGATTTCGGGCGCTTCCTGCCATGGCAGCCGGCGCGATTCGAAACGCACAGCGCGGATGCGTTGCTCACCTTTTGCCTGCCCGTCGGGCTCGCCACCTATTGGCTGTTTCAATGGCTGATCAAACGGCCGTTGATCGAGCTCCTGCCTCCCGGGGCTTATGCGCGGTGGCGTGATTCGATCCCGCCCGCGCAGGTATCGAGTCTCAAGCAATGGGCGATCGCCGCCTGCGGCGTCTTGTTTGGTGCGGTGACCCACCTCGTCTGGGATGCCTTCACCCACGAGGGTGCACGGGGAGTGCGCATGTTTCCGGCGCTGGAGGAGCCGATGATCGAATTCGGGGGGCACCGATTGATCGGAGCGCACCTTTTGCAGGATGCAAACTCCGTCGCGGGATTGCTGATGGTCATCGCCATCCTGGGGTACGGATTGCGACCCGGCGGGCCCGCGGATGCGGCGAGGGCCCGTCGCTTGGAGCGCCGCGAGCGCTGGGGCTGGATATGCGCCTATCTCCTGGCGGCCGCCGCCCTCAGCGGGCTTTTTTTCCTGGGACGCCGCCATGCCGTGGCGATCATGCCCGCCATCTTCTCCGGACGCCCCCTGAGCAGCGCCGCCATCGCAACTTTGCGCGGCGGGGCTGCCGCGCTGATCGTGATCGCAGCGGCGCTCAACCTGCGCTTGCGGTGGCTCCGCCGCCGGGCTGCATAGAACCGGCCGGAGCGCCTCCTCAGTCCTCAGCCAGCCCTAGCGGTCATCCGGGCCGCTGCGCGGCGTGTCGCTCGGTGCGGACGACCACACCACGTATTTTTCCTGCGTGGATGACGAGGGTCTGGGAGCCTCGCCGCTCGGCGCTGCTGCCGGTGGCGGAGCGGGGAGACTCGGTGCAGGCGCCGAGGGTACCGAAAAGGATTCCGATGGAGCGGGGCGCGGTAGGGGCGCCGGCTCGGCTCGGAAATCGGAATCGCTGCGCCCATTGTCGGGCCGCGGGCTGCTCTCGGGCCGCACGCCATTCTCGGGCCGCGCGTTGTCATTGCGCACGCCGTTGTCATCGCGCGTACCGTTCGCTGTCCCAGGCTCCCCGCCGGAGGTCGCCGCGCCTTGTCCATTGGGGGTTACCTCACCGCCCTCGCGCCGTCCGCCGCGGCCACGCCGCCGCCGGCCTCGGCCGCCGCGCTCGGAACGCTCGGGGCGCTCGCCGCCGAGCTCGCCGTTGCGGCCCTGCGGTTCGGCGCGGGGGCCTTGCTCGGTTCGGGGTGTTCCGGGGTCACTGCGCGGGCTATCGGCACGCGCTCCTTCGTTGCGCTGGCCTTCACTGCGAGGCGCATCGCTGCGCGGCCCATCATTGCGAGGCGCGTCGCTGCGGGGCGCGTCGCTCCGAGCACCTTCGCCGCGAGGCGCTTGATCCGCGCGGCTGCTTTCGCTGCGGCGCGCGCCTTCGTTGCGATTGTCGCCGCGCGCGCGATCGGTCTCACTTCGAGGTCTGTCGCCTTCCATGCGCCCTCGGCCCTCGCGCCGGACATCCCGGTCGCGGCCGCCATCGCGGGCACCATCCCGACGTCCGTCGCGGTCTCGACTGCGCTCGCGGTCCCGGCCGCGGTCTCGATCGCCGCCGCGATAGCGGTCAGTGCGTGCGTCGCGGTGCGAGGAACGCTCGCGCGACGTCGGCGCGGCGGTGGCCGAAGACGCGTTGTCGGCGGCCGAGGTATCCTGCGCCGGACTGCCGAACAGCCAGCGCCACAGGCGCACGAATATCCCGAGTTGGACCGTAGGGGCCGCCACGACGGCGGCCTGCGTAGGGGCCGCCACGACGGCGGCCTGCGCGGCGGGGGCCTCGGGCTCCGGCATGGGAATGGGCGATGCGGCCACCGGTAGAATGCTCGGCACCAGCGGTGCCTCGCCCTGAGGCTTTTTGTCGCGAGTGCCGATGCTGGAGTCGTCGAGCATCGGCTGCTCGGCGATCTGATAGCTGACGGTCGTATTCTCCGGCAGCTCTTTCTCGTCGTCGCGGATGCGGCGCAGGTTATAGGCCGGCGTCTGCAGATGCGGATTCGGCACGATCACGAGCGACACTTTGTCTCTCGCCTCGATCTGGTTCATCCACTCGCGCTTCTCGTTCATGAGATACGTGGCCACATCGACGGGCACTTGTGCGATCACGCGGCCGGTGCGTTCCTTGCGAGCTTCTTCTCCGATCAGGCGCAACAGCGCGAGCGACATGGATTCGACGCCGCGGATGGATCCCATGCCGCTGCAGCGCGGGCAGTTGATGTGGGTGGTTTCGCTCAGTGCGGGGCGCAGACGCTGTCGCGACAGCTCCAAAAGCCCGAAGCGCGAGAGCCGGCCCAGCTGAATCCTGGCCCGGTCCATTTTCACCGCATCACGCAGCATGTCCTCGACCGCGCGTTGATTGGCGGTCGACTCCATGTCGATGAAATCGATCACGATCAGCCCGCCGATGTCGCGCAGACGGAGCTGGCGTGCGATCTCCTCGGCAGCCTCGAGATTGGTATTGCGGGCGGTTGCCTCGATGTCTCCACCCCGCGTCGAGCGTGCGGAGTTGATGTCGATGGAGACCAGCGCCTCGGTGTGGTCGATGACGAGGCTGCCGCCCGAGGGCAGGGTGACCTTGTGCGAGTACGCCGATTCGATCTGGCTTTCGATCTGATAGCGCGTGAACAACGGCACCGGATCTTGGTAGAGCTTGAGCTTGCGCTGCGCGTCCGGCGGCATGAAGCGCTGCATGTACTCTTGCGCCTTCTGAAACGCTTCGGGCTGGTCGATCAGGCATTCGCCCACATCGTCCGAGAAATAGTCGCGCAAGCCGCGGGTGACGGCGTCACTTTCCTGGAATATCAGAAACGGCGCAGGGCGCCCCTGATGCGCCTGCCCGATGGCGTCCCAGGCGGCTTTGAGGTTGTTGAGATCCCACTGCAACTCTTCGGTCGAGCGGCCGACGCCGGCCGTGCGCACGATGGCGCCCATACCGTCGGGGATCACCAGATCGTTCATGGCTTCGCGCATCTGATCGCGATCTTCACCCTCGATGCGCCGGGAGACGCCGCCCGCGCGGGGATTGTTCGGCATGAGCACCAGGAAGCGCCCTGCCAGGCTGATGAAGGTCGTGAGGGCTGCGCCCTTGTTGCCGCGCTCTTCCTTCTCCACCTGAACGATGAGCTCTTGGCCCTCTTGGAGAAGATCCTTGATGTTGAGCCGCCCGCCCGACGGAGGCTGCGTACGGAAATATTCCTTGGATACCTCCTTCAAAGGCAGGAAGCCGTGGCGCTGAGCGCCGTACTCGACGAATGCCGCTTCGAGGCTGGGCTCTACGCGGGTGATTCGGCCTTTATAGATATTGGATTTTTTTTGTTCCCGAGACGGGATCTCAATCGATAAGTCGTAGAGTTTCTGACCGTCGACGAGTGCGACTCGCAGTTCTTCTTCTTGAACTGCGTTGACGAGCATTCTTTTCATGTGCCCCAACTAAGATGGTGGAGGCCGAGGAGGGTTCGAGAATAAAAGCCGGGGCCGCGATACGGCCCAGCGCCGGAGTGACAACGGCAGCAATGAATAGGGATACACCGGACGCGAGCCACGCGAACGGCATCGATTCAACCCAATTCTGCCAAAACGTATACAGCAAGCCGGGGCCTTGTTCTCGGTTAACGCCTGTCGGAGACCCTCGCGTCATGCGCACGATCTCCGCATTGGCTCATCGGCCGAGCGATGGTCTGGATGTCCAGAACCAACTAATATGCGGCGCCCCCAAATGATCGGGGCCGCCGCCGAAACCGGTGTCGGCTCGTCCTACCCAAATAGATATTCGAGCCCTCGCTCCCCTTCAAAAAGGGTGGGCGCTCGACACGGTACTGAAACAATACCATAGTGGGTCGGTAGGGTCAATGTAATCAATGTCTTAGAGAATCAACAGCGTAAGATGCGGGATATGAAAGAAGAAATTGCGGCACCGATGCAGCCCGCGGGGGCGAAAAGCCCCATCGTGCTGCGCACCATCACCGACGAGGAAGCAGGTCAGCGGATCGATAATTTCCTCATGCGGCACTTCAAGTCCGTACCGCGCAGCCGCGTCTATCGCCTTTTGCGCAAGGGCGAGGTGCGGGTCAACAAGAAGCGCGTCGACGCCGAATATCGAATGGCCGCAGGCGATGAGATCCGCCTGCCTCCCGTGCGCATCGCCGACCCGAACGAGCCCGGCACGCCCTCATCGAGCCTGCAGGCACTCATCGAGAAGTCGGTGATTTTTCAGGACAAGCACTTGATCGTGATCAACAAGCCTCCGGGCGCGGCGGTGCACGGGGGGAGCGGCATGAGCTTCGGGGTGATCGAGGCGCTTCGTGCCTCGCGCCCTCGCGAAACGCTGGAACTCGTTCATCGGCTCGACCGCGATACCAGCGGCTGCCTCTGCGTGGCTCGTGACCGTGCCACGCTCGTGGCGCTCCACGCGCTGATCCGGGACTCCGGCATGCACAAGACGTATCTCGGCCTCGTGTCGGGCAGCTGGCAGCTCGGCACGAAGCGCATCGACGCCCCGCTCGCGACCGACGGCCGAAGTCATGGCGAGCGCCACGTGCGTGTGGCTGCCGCCGGCAAGAACTCGGTGAGCGTGTTCAAGCCGGTCCAGTTCTTCGCCAGCGCGGCGACGCTCATGGAGGTGGACATTCCGACCGGCCGCACGCACCAGATCCGGGTGCATGCGGCGTTCGCTGGTCATCCTCTGCTCGGAGACGACAAGTACGGCGATCGCGATCGGAATGCGGAATTCAAGCGCCTCGGATTGAAGCGCATCTTCTTGCATGCGCAGTCGGTGGCATTCGATTGGCCGGGATCAGGAGTGCCTTTTCACGTGAGCGCGCCGCTGCCCGACGATCTGGCCGCCGTGCTGGACGCCATCACCGTCATCAAGCGCAAAACGCCTCGCCGGCCGAGCGGGCGGCGCTCCTAAACCCGGCGTCCCGAGGGCCCTCGGGTCACGGGATGTCGAATCCGACGTGTCGCAGCAGCTCGCACAGCCGGATCAGCGGCAGCCCGATGAGGGCGCTCGGGTCGTCGCTGTCGATGGAGGCGCAGAGGGAAATCCCGAGGCCCTCGCTCTTGAATCCGCCGGCGCAATCCAGGGGCGACTCTCGCGCGACATATCGCTCGATCGTGGACTCATCGAGCGTGCGGAAGGTGACGCGGGTCGCGTCGACGAATTCGAAGGCGTCGTCATCCGCGCCGCGCACCACCGCGACGCCGGTAAGGTAAGTCACCGTTTTCCCGGAGCACGCCGTGAGTTGTTCCACGCAGCGGGCTCGCGTTCCGGGCTTTCCGAGAATGCGCTGCTGCTGGAAGGGATCCAAAAGGACGGCGGCCTGATCGGAACCTATCACCCAAGCCTCGCGATGCTGTGAGGCGACCGCCCGAGCCTTGGCGAGCGACAGCCGGGCGACCAGCGTAATAGCCGATTCGCCCGCCTGAGGGGTCTCGTCGATCCCGGGCGCGATGCACTGAAAGGACGCGCATACGCGCCCGAGGAGTGCCCGTCGATAGCTCGAGGTGGACGCCAAGATGAGCTGAGCAGGAGACTTCAAAAACAACGACTTGCACCACGGGCTTGTTTTGACAGGGGTGGGGACGGGCCCTATCATACGCGGCCCATGGCAGCCGGCCCGCCAGACCTCGTCGATTGCACCCAGCTGGCCGCAAATGCCGCGGTGCTGGAACGTGTCTACGAACTAGGCGGCTTGGATCGGCTCAAAGACGTACTGACGGACACGCGCGGCGTCGTTCACGCCAGGTTTGCGTTTTCGAGCGCGTCATCGGGCCGACCGGGTGCGAGTATAGAAATTCGCGCAAGGCCGTGGTTGCGATGTCAGCGCTGCATGCAAGGAATCGCGTTTGAGGTGACCGGCGGCAGCGAAATCGAATTTGCAGAGGATGAGGCGGCCGACGCCTCGGACGTTGAGCGCGAGATCTATCGGTCCGAGGAGGGCAAGGTCTCGTTGCGGGATCTGGCCGAGGAAGAATTGTTGTTGGCGTTGCCGATCGTGGCGGCTTGCGATGAGCCGGAAAGTTGCGGCAACGCGCCGAGTCTCTCCGGCGATGCGGAGCACGCGGAAAGCTCGGATGCGATGCGCCGGCCTTTCAGCGGGCTCAAAGAGTTGTTGAAGAAAACGTGACAGGATAAAGCACCCATGGCAGTTCAAAAAAGCAGAAAGACCCCCTCGAAGCGCGGCATGCACCGATCGCACTCCGCACTCGCAACCCCCGCCGTGTCCATCGACTCGAAGAGCGGCGAAACTCATTCCCGGCATCGAATCTCGCGCGATGGGTTCTATCGCGGCAAGAAAGTGCTGAAGACCAAGGCGGACCTCGAAGCCGAAGGGGCCGAAGAATAGATCGCGAGCCGCACGGCGGCGGCTTGCGCCCCGGTTGAGGCTTATTCAAGACGCGCATCCCTTGTCCGCGCCCCTTCACATTGCTATCGATGCCATGAGCGGCGACTGCGGACCCTCGGTCTGTGTGCCGGCGGCGATCGCGGCGGCGGCGGAGTTTCCGGACGTTCGCTTCACCTTGGTCGGCAGGCCGTCGGAGCTCGAACACCGCCTGGGCTCCGCCAAACCGCCGAACATCGAATATCTCTTCGCCGAGCAGGTGGTGGAGATGACCGATCATCCCCGCGAGGCGTTGAGGCGCAAGAAGGATTCATCCATGCGCCGCGCTCTCGACCTGGTCAAGACACGCGAGGCGGATGCCTGCGTGAGCGCCGGCAACACCGGCGCACTGATGGCCATGTCGCATTTCGTGCTCAAGATGCTCCCCGGAGTGGAGCGCCCCGCCATCGTATCGCTCATTCCTTCGCGCGGCGGGCACACGTTCATGCTCGATCTCGGCGCGAACGCTTCGTGCACGCCGGAGCAGCTGTGCCAGTTCGCTGTCATGGGATCGGTGCTGGCCCAGGATCTGGAAGGTGCGCACGAGCGGCCGCGTGTCGGGTTGCTGAACATCGGCGAGGAGGAGATCAAGGGCAATGAGACGGTGCAGAGTGCCCATAACTTGATTGCCTCGAGCGGCGTCAACTACGTCGGATTCGTCGAGGGGCACGATATATTCTCGGACAAGGTGGACGTCGTGGTCACCGACGGCTTCACGGGCAATGTCGCCCTTAAAACGATGGAGGGCGCGGCGCGGCTGATCACCGACACGCTGCGTGAAGAGTTCACCCGCAATGTCGCCCGCAAGCTCGGGGCGCTTGCCGCGGGCACGAGCCTGCGCGCATTGCGCACCCGGCTCGATCCGAGGCGATACAATGGCGCCACGATGGTGGGATTGAACGGGATCGTGATCAAGAGTCACGGAGGCGCAGATCTGTTCGGATTTCAGCGTGCGATCGAGGTCGCCGTGATGGAGGCCCGAAACGGGGTGCCGGCGAAGATCACGCAAAGACTGGGCGCAACGCCCTGAAAAAATAAAGGTCGCCATGTATTCACGAATCGCAGGCACCGGGAGCTACCTTCCGGAAAAGATCCTGACCAACGCCGACCTCGAACGGCTGGTCGACACCAGCGATGAGTGGATACGCAGCCGCACCGGCATCGAGCGGCGGCACGTGGTCGTGGAGGGAGAGACCACCACCGATCTCGCGGAGCACGCGGCGAGGCGTGCGATCGAGGATGCGGGAGTGACGGCGGCGGAGGTCGATCTGATCTGCGTGGGAACGACCACGCCCGATCTGGTGTTCCCCAACGTCGGCACCTTGCTGCAGGAGCGTCTGGCTATTCATCATGGCTGTCCGGCGTTCAGCCTGGAAGCGGCATGCACCAGCTTCATGTACGCCCTCAGTGTCGCCGACAAGTTCGTGCGCCTGGGCGAATCCAAATGCGCGCTGGTGGTGGGTGCCGAGACCCTGACACGAATCGTCGACTGGAACGACCGGGGGACATGCGTGCTGTTCGCCGACGGCGCGGGCGCCGTGATCCTGAAGCCTTCCGAAGAGCCGGGCATCATCAGCACCCGCCTGCATTCCGACGGCCGCTACAAGGATCTCTTGATGTATCCCGATGGCGTTTCCAAGGGATTCCATCTGGTGCGCGAAGGAAAGGCGGCCGTGCAGATGAAGGGGAACGAGGTCTACAAAGTCGCCGTGAATACCTTGGGGCAGCTGGTCACCGAGACCTTGAGCGCGAACAATCTCACCAAGAACGATCTCGATTGGCTGATTCCGCACCAGGCCAATATCCGCATCATCGAGGCCATCGCGCGGCGGCTCGATCTGCCGATGGAACGGGTCATCGTGACGATCGCCGACCAAGGCAATACGTCGGCGGCGTCGGTGCCGCTGGCGCTCGATACCGGTATTCGCGACGGCCGCGTGAAGCGCGGCCAGCTGCTTCTGCTGGAGGCGTTCGGAGGCGGGTTCACGTGGGGATCGGCGCTGATTCGCTATTGACGCCGGGGCCGGGCGATCGTGCCCCCGCGCGGATCCTTTAAAAAAAACGCCGCGGTTGGACCGCGGCGTTCATACGCCAAGTCGAATCCGGTCGAATTACTTCGAGACGGACTTCTTGAACATGCGGTCGATCTTCTCGTTGATCTGCTCGATCGCCTGCGAATTCTGCTGAGCGGTCGATAAAGCCTGATTCGCCGTGCTCTGCGCGCCGGAAGCGGCGGAAGAGGCGCTCTGCGCGGCGCTCATGGCCGACTGAGCATCGCTTTCGGCCTTGGCGGTGTCGCTCTGGAGCTTGGCGACTTGCGACTTGAGATCGTCGATCTGGGCCTGCATCGGCTTCAGATCCGTGCATCCTGCGAACGCAATGAGGCAGGCCGCGGCGACTGAGGCCTTGAGTGTCGTGGAAAGTGTCATAGATAGTCCCCTAGGGTTGTTAATTCATTCGTTTCGGAACATCCGAACGTGTCCTAGCACACAAGTCCAGTCGCTATGTCGGGCTCGAATGCGTCGCAACACAGTCGTACATAAAGCCAAATTCGCGCGTCGATTGCAACTGAAAGCATCTTAATGTCTCGGCTCAGCGCGATTTTACCCAATTTTCGTCCCGAGATTAACTCATCCAGGTGAGATTAACTCATCGTAAGAAAGCCTCGCGAAGGTCCCTTCTGCCCGGCATGTAAGTTTTACAGGCATGCGCAGTGGCCCATCGTGCGCTCAACTTTGGATGAGTTCCATGACTGCTCGGTGACCTTGGTTGATCGCCGAATCGGTATAGGCCGCGCCCCCCGCATCCGAGTTGGCTACAGTGATCCTCCCGAAGCGCGCGCGACCGAGTACATGCGGTTGTTGGGCCTCGGGAAGCTCGGGCTCGAACAGCGGGTTGTATTCGGGCGCGTAGCCGTGCGGCCACCGATTCACGGTGATCGCGGTGATGTCGCGCGCCGGATCGAATCCGCCGTCTTTGAGCGTACGGCCGAGCTGGTCGCGAATGTTGCGCTCGAAGGTCTCGAAAGACGTCGCGAGGAGCTCGGCGCGCCCCGCGCGGTTCTGATCATGCTCGCGAAGACCCGGCTTGCACGGCGCACGCACCATGTGCACGAGAATCGGCTCGTCCGGCGACTTCGTGCTCCGGTAGGAACCGATCGTGACGTGAGGGTTCAAGAGAAAATAGCTGTGATAGCTGCCGGGAGAATAGACGCCGGACAGCTTGAGCGTGGCGAACGCGCGCCAATTGGAGAGCGCCACGCTGGTATAGACGAGGGGGGACTTGACCAAGCTGTGCAAGGCCTCCTTCTGCGGAGCCGGCAGTTCCGGACACAGATAGGGGATCATCATGTTGTAGCATGCGAGCACCACGCCGCGCGCCCGCGCCGTGTAGGCGCCTCCCGCGCGCACGTACGTCACTTCCACCTCGGTGGCGGACGATGGATCTCCCAGATGGCGCGCGCGAATCACCGTGCTGCTCAAGCGCAGGCGCAGCGGCGCTGCAGCGCGGTCGAGCTGCGAGTAGTCGACGCGCGCCGTCACGATTTGCTCCGCGCTGTCCGCCGGCTTGGCCCGCCCGCCGACGGCTTCCGGTATGAGGTCGCGCACCAGCGAGCGGGCGATGGTCGCATTGCCATCGGGGAAATGCAGACGATAGGAGCCGCCGGTGTCCTCGTAACCCGCGGGCGTCGGCCCCATGCGCGAAATGGAGCCCTTGGCGAGCTTCATGCCCTGGAAACCCGGCATGTCGAAGCCCCAGCAATCGAGTGCAGACACGGCATCGGTGCCCACGCCCCATTCGCCCATGGTGCTCGCGTGGTAGTACCTCGTCACGGCCGGATCGACCTTCACGACATCCCGCAGGAAAGCTTCATAGCTCATGCGCGAGAGGCGTTGCTTCTTGTCGGCCGACGAAATTCCCGGCATGTAGTCGATTTGCGCGGTCTCGATCTGCACGATTTCCTTGCGTGCCCGGGCGGACAGGGGCGCCTGCAGGACCGCCTGAGCCAGCGAGGACTTGTCGGGGCGGTTGCCGCCCATGCCCAGAACCAGCTTGTCGGTGCCGAACGTCTCCCGATCGAAAAACGCGCCCTGCTTGAGGCCCATCTGTTCGTAGAAGTTCAGGTGCTGCGTGGTCTTGATGAGCTTGTCGACATGGATGCCGAGCGTGCGCAACAAACCATCCGCAACCTTGCCGTAAGGACGCGGGCTGTCGATTTCCAGCGTGCCGCCGTTCAGGAGATTGAGATGGCCATCGAGGTTGAATTCATTGCGCTTCGCATGGCCGCCGAAGTCGTCGTGGTTGTCTAGAATGAGGATGCGGCTCGCGCGGCCGGCATGCTCGCGGTAGAAATGCGCCGCGGCGAGACCGGATATGCCCGCGCCCACCACGATGAGATCGTACTGCTCGCCGGTATCGACGGGCGCCGGCGAGGGCTTTCCGTCACGCAGAGCGTGGGCGGATTCGAAGGACCCGGGGTGACTTCCGCGCATGCCGGTGAGCAGCGGCGGGTAATAGCCGGGGGTGTCCTGAGCCGCCGTGGAGGCCGGGGCGGCAGAGCCGGCGCTTGCGGAAGGCGTCGCCTTAGGGGAGGCGGGGGCATCGGCCAGCAGCGGCTCTGCGGCAAGTGCCGCCGTGCCGATGGCGACGCCGTTAAAAAAGTCGCGCCGCGTGATCGGGCGATCCATGCCGAGTGCCTGATCCGGCGAGAGGTCTTTTTTCATGATTTTCCCGCAGTTATATCTTTTTGGAGCTTCGGCAAGTTACCGCGCCGCAAGGGCGCTTGCCAGCCTCCGTAAACTGTATATAATGACAGTAACTGGCTGCATATACAGGTGACGTCATGACAGACCTTACGCCTCGACAAACGCAGATCTTGAGGCTCATCCAAGCCTCGATTGCCGAAAACGGCATGCCCCCCACGCGGGCGGAGATTGCACGCACCTTGGGCTTCAAATCTCCGAATGCGGCCGAGGAACATTTGCGTGCCTTGCAGCGCAAAGGCGTCATCGATTTGATTCCCGGCGCTTCCCGCGGCATTCAGCTCAAAGATATTTTGAGAGAACAGCTCGGGCTGCCGCTGATCGGCCGAGTGGCCGCCGGCCGTCCGATCCTCGCTGAAGAACATATCGAGCGGCACTATCAAATCGATCCTCAATTGTTCCAACCTGCGCCGCACTACCTATTGAAGGTGCGCGGCATGAGCATGAAGAACGCCGGAATCTTGGATGGCGATCTCGTCGCCGTGCATCGGACTCCCGAGGTGCGCAATCGTCAGATCGTCGTCGCGCGACTCGAGAACGAAGTCACCATCAAGCGTTATCGGCAAGAGGGCACCATCGTATGGCTGCTGCCCGAGAACGCCGATTTCGAACCCATTCGCGTCGATTTGAAAAAAGAGCCCATGATGATCGAAGGGGTGGTGGTCGGCGTGCTTCGTCGCGGTAAAGACGTGGATGCCGCGTGAGCCATCCAAGCTCGACAGTCTCCTGGCTGATGCACGTGTCTGGAAGTTAAAAGACGCCTCGGCCGGCCACTCGTCGTCTCGTCCGGTTTGGTCCACCGGACAAAGCGCGCTCGATGCCCGCTTACCGGGCGGCGGCTGGCCGACGGCGTCGCTCATCGAGGTTTTGCTGGAGGCGCCCGGCCTTGGCGAAGTTCAGCTTTTCCTGCCCGCCTTGGTGCAATCCCAAAGAGCCGAGGGCGAGACTCCCTGGCTGGTTTGGATCTCCCCTCCGCATGAGCCCTTCGCACCCGCCCTGGCGCAATACGGAATCGATCTCGACCGGCTATTGGTGGTGAGGCCGGGTACCGCGACGGAAGCCTTATGGGCCGCCGAACAAGCGATGAGCTCGGGAGTATGTGCGGTCGTTTTGCTGTGGCTGAAGGGTAGTCGCTGGCTGAGCTTAAGGCGTTTGAAATTGGCTGCCGAGGCGGGAGGCACTCTGGGTGTGCTGTTTCGGCCGGAACGGCATCGGTTCGAGTCTTCGCCGGCGACCTTGCGTCTGTTGCTCGCTCGAGGAGATGAATACCCGCGTCTGGATATCATCAAGGTGCAGGGCGGACGCCCCGGCCCTGTGGAACTCGAATCCGCGCCCCCCATCGCGCGCTCGCCCGGCGAGTGCCGCCACCTCGAGCTGACATGAGATCGCGCCTCAAGAAATCCGCGACGACGGATTTGTTCGCCGCCGCGCAGGCGCCCGCCGCACGTCATCCGACAAGACCGTCGGCGGCTGCCGTTTCGCCGCCGCCGCCGCCACAGCAGGAGGCCTCGCGCTCGCGCTCGAGACACCTCTGGTACGCCGTGGTGTTTCCGGCACTCGGCAATCCGGAAAACACGAGCCGGATCCTGGAGCGGTTGTGCCTGTATGCCCAGCGATTCACGCCGTGGGTGAGTATCGATCAGCCCAACGCGCTGTTGCTCGAGATCAGAGGCAGCGTGAAGCTCTTCGGCTCGCTGGAGACACTGCATGCGGACATCGATGCGGTATGGAGCGGATTGAAACTTCGTGCGCAAAGCTCGACGGCACCATCGACTTTGGCGGCGCTCTGGCTGGCCCGCGCCGGCGAAAAGGCCCTCATCGAGGATCCCGGCTTGCTCGCGGGCCGGCTCGCGAAGCTGCCCGTGGCGTGCACCGCCTGGGATCGCTCGCGGCTCTCCACCTTGCGCACCATGGGCGTTAACCGGATCGGCGAGTTGATGCGGTTGCCGCGCGCAGGAATCGCGCGGCGCTTCGGCCCGGCATCGGTGCTCGATCTCGATATCGCGCTTTCGAGGCAGTCCGGGCCGCGCCGCGCTTTCGTGGCACGCGAGCGTTTTCGAGAACGCTGTGATTTCGAGACGGAAGTCGAGACGGTCGCCTATGTCCAGAAGGCGCTCGAGCCTCTCCTCGAACGCTGTGCTCAGTTCCTGTGCGAGCGGCAGACAGGCGTTCAGGCCCTGCAGCTCAAGCTGAAGCATCGTACGGAGCCCGTCACCCGGGTTCGCTTGGGATTGGCGAGCGTCACCGGCGATCTGGCGCGCTTGACGGATGTCTGCATGCAAAAGCTGCCGCGCCTCGAGCTCGCCGCACCGATCCTCTCCATGGAGCTTCTATCCGGTCGGCTGGAGCCGCTCTCGGCCGATTCTCTCGATGTGTTTGCCTGCCTGGGCGGTGCCGACGGCCGCGATACGGCACCGCAACTGGTGGAACGTTTGCGCGCCCGGCTGGGTGAGCAGGCGGTCTATGGCATTTGCCCGGTGCCCGAGCATCGCCCCGAAGCAGCCTGGCAGCGTGTGCGTGCCTTGCATCATGCGCCGCGCCCGGGCCGGCGGGCTCATCGGAAGGCCGACGGCCAGGAGATGCCGCGGCCCGTCTGGCTATTGAGCGAACCGGCGAGACTTCAGGATGTGGATGTCGAGCGGCTGCATCGAAGCCCCTCGATGCTCGAGGAAGGGCCCGAGCGCATCGAAAGCGGCTGGTGGGACGGCAAGGATGTCGCGCGCGATTACTACGTCGTGCGCCAAGCGGGCGGTGCTCGCCTGTGGATTTTTCAGGAGCGGCGATCGAAGTGCTGGTACGTGCACGGTGTGTTCGCTTGAGGCTCGCGAATGTACGCCGAGCTTCATGCCTTGAGCAATTTCTCCTTCCTGCGGGGTGCCTCGCAGCCTGAGGAACTGATCGAGCAAGCCAAGGCGCTCGGCTACCGGGCGCTTGCCCTGACCGATGAATGCTCGCTCGCGGGGGTGGTGCGTGCGCACACCGAGGCGAAGCGATGCGAGCTGCCGCTCATCGTCGGCGCCGAACTCAATTGCGGCGCCGACGATCTCAAGCTCGTCGCGCTTGCCACCGATCGGGCGTCCTACGGCGCGCTCTGCCGCTTGATCAGCCGCGCACGGCGCGCCGGCGCCAAGGGCACCTACCGGCTCGAGCGTCAGGATCTCGAGAACGCCCTCGACGGATGTCTGATCCTATGGCTGCCGCCGGCCGGGCGGATTCTTTTGCCGCGGCAGGAAAGCGATGGCCGCTGGCTGCGCGAGCGCTTTGCCGGGCGTCTATGGATAGGGGTCGAGCTCTTGACCGGCGGCTTCGATGCGCGCCGCCTGGCGCTCTTAGAGACGCTGGGCAACGCCCTCGACCTGCCGCGGGTCGCCGCCGGCGACGTGCACATGCACCGGCGTGGCCGCCGCGCGCTGCAGGATGTGCTGACGGCGATACGCCTCAAGGTTCCGCTCAGCGAGGCCGGCACGAAGCTGTATCCGAACGGCGAACGGCACTTGCGTCCGCTGCCGCGCCTCGAGGAGTTGTATCCGGCCGCGCTCTTGGAGGAAACCTTGCGTGTGGCCGAGCGCTGCACGTTCCGGCTCGACGAGCTGCGTTACGAATATCCCGAGGAGATCGTGCCCGCAGGCGAAACGCCCACCAGTCATTTGCGCCGCCTGACCGAACGGGGTTGCGCCAAGCGCTGGCCGAGCGGGGTGCCCGGCGCCGTTCGAGAGGGGATCGAGCACGAGCTCGCGCTCATCGCGGAGCTCAAGTTCGAGCCGTTTTTTCTCACCGTGCACGATGTGGTGCAGTACGCGCGTTCTCAGAACATTCTTTGCCAGGGCCGGGGTTCCGCCGCCAACTCGACGGTGTGCTACTGCCTGGAAATCACCGAGGTGGATCCTTCGCGCATGGCGATGCTGTTCGAGCGCTTCATTTCCAAAGAGCGCAACGAGCCTCCCGATATCGACGTGGATTTCGAGCACGAGCGGCGCGAGGAGGTGATTCAGTACATTTACCGCAAATATGGCAGGGAGCGCGCGGCACTGGCAGCGACCGTCATCCGCTACCGTCCCCGAAGCGCGTTGCGTGACGTGGGCAAGGCGCTCGGCTACGAGCCCGACGAAGTCGACCGGCTGGCCCGCGGCATGCAATGGTGGGACGGCCAGCGCATCGACCCCGAGCGCATCCGCGCCTCCGGATTCGATCCCGGCGATCCCAAGACCCGGCGTCTCATGGCGCTCTGCGCCGAGATCCTGGGATTCCCCCGCCATCTCTCGCAGCATGTCGGCGGCTTCGTCATCGCACGCGGCCGCCTGGATGAGCTCGTGCCCATCGAGAATGCCGCGATGCCGGAACGTACCGTCATCGAGTGGGACAAGGACGATCTCGATGCGTTGGGACTTCTCAAAGTGGATGTGCTGGGACTCGGCATGCTGAGCGCGATCCGCCGGGCATTCGGGTTGATCAACCCGTTCCGAAGCCGGAACGGTTTCGGTGTGAACCCGAACGCGTTCGGCGGCTCATCGAGCGGGGCGGGGCCTCTCACGCTCGCAACGGTGCCGAGCGAGGATGCTGCCGTGTACGACATGATTTGCCGCGCCGACACCACCGGCGTCTTCCAGATCGAATCGCGCGCGCAGATGGCGATGCTGCCGCGCCTTCGGCCGCGAAATTTCTACGATCTCGTGATCGAAGTGGCGATCGTGCGCCCCGGGCCGATCCAGGGCGAGATGGTGCATCCGTATTTACGCCGCCGCAGCGGCGAGGAGGCGGTGAGCTATCCGAGCAAGGAAGTGGAGGAGGTGCTG
>Ga0182015_10001904_pt1 | contig 26515 bp, 23 predicted proteins | sample 712P3MmetaG_FD_120478 | JGI IMG/M metagenome (GOLD analysis project Ga0182015, IMG submission 120478) | Permafrost microbial communities from Stordalen Mire, Sweden - 712P3M metaG | ecosystem: Environmental > Terrestrial > Soil > Wetlands > Permafrost | place: Sweden: Stordalen | collected...
CAAATACGTCCGCGACCTGCTGTATGAGGGCAGGCTTAACGCCGAAAAACTTGGTAGGACATGGCAAATTGATTCGAAGTCGCTGGAAGCCTTCAGGCAGAAGCGGGGGCAGCAATGACTATCCCAAGGCTTCTCTCTTTGTCTGAAGTGGCGGACTTGCTTCGCGTCAGCCCGCACACAGTCAGGGCATGGGTCCGCCGAGGCCGCTTGCAGCCCGTCCGTATCTGCCGCCGTCTGCTTTTCTCCCCGGATGTGGTGTCGCGCTTTGTCAGCGTTGCGGAGCCACGTCAGTGACGGCACTACCCCGCGAAGTCATTGAGGCAAGCGCGCGCGGTTGGCGAATTCATCCAGTAAGAGTGCGTTTGAAGGTGGCCCGCCTGAAAAACTGGCCGCACCTCGCGACGGCCGACATTCGGCAAATTGAATCGTGGGCTCGCCAGTATCCCGGTTGCAATTGGGGTGCGGTGGCGGGGCCTGATTCTGGCTTTTTCGCTGTTGATGTGGATTCGCCCAAAGCAATGATGAAGTTGGAAATTGAATTCGGGCTGTTACCGGAGGGCCTAACCAACGTCACATCGAGGGGCTATCAACTCATTTACGAGTGGCCGCAAAATGCGGACGTGCGCTCGGCAGGGAATCGCCCCTGCCAGGGCATCGACATTCGCGGGCGAGGTTCCTACATCGTCATTCCGCCCAGTGTCCATCCGAGCGGCCATGTCTACCACTACTCAGATGATTCTCTGCCCATTCCGCCGTGCCCGGCATGGCTGCTGGACATGATCCTCAAAGGTTCGCAACAAGGCGCACAGGACCGGCAGGGCGCACCAGCGGTAGGCACCGTAGCAAGTAAGCCGATCGGCGAGGGTAGCCGGAACAACACCTTGGTTTCTTTGGCCGGGACCATGCAACGGCGCGGAATGAGCCTGGAGGCAATCGAAGCGGCTTTGCTGGCGGAGAATTGGGCAAGGTGTGCCCCGCCCTTACCGGAGGCGGAGGTGCGAACAATCGCGGCGGGCATTAAGCGGTATCCAGCCGGCGCGCCTAATATGCCACTGCCGGATGAATGGCCGGAGCCGGAACCTTTGGCGGAATCTCTGCCCGATGTAGCGCAATTTGATCCGGAGTTGATGCCGGAGTCTTTTCGTCCGCTGGTGAAGGATGTAGCCGAGCGTATGCAGGTTCCGCTGGACTTGCCCGCCGTGGCCGCCATAGCCACACTTGCGGGAGTGACGAATCGGCGGGCTGTGATTCAGCCCAAACGGAACGACCACACTTGGACGGTAGTGCCTAACCTCTGGGGCGGGATCGTAGCGCCGCCAGGGATGCTCAAATCTCCTGTGCTTGCCTGCATGACGCAACCGGCGCGGGCAATCGAGAGCGAATGGCGCAAGGCACATGAATTCAAAGAGCAGCTCTACCTGAGTGGGTTGGAAAAGCAAAAACTTGAGATTGCGGCATGGGAGCAAGACTTCAAAAGGGCTGCGAAGAAAAGAGACACCAAGGAACGGCCTGCGAAGCCTGAATCCACTCTTGCACAGCCCACGCTTCGCCGCCTTGTGACCAGCGATGCAACCTTTGAAAGTCTCCATCATGTTCTTTCAGAAAATCCAGCCGGATTATTCGTGATCCGAGATGAGTTGACCGGATGGCTGGCCGGACTGGAGAGACAGGGCCGGGAACAGGAAAGAGCCTTCTTTCTGGAATGCTGGAATGGGGATGCAGCCTTTACCGTTGACCGGATAGGGCGCGGAAGCGTTCATGTTCCCCATGCCTGTATCTCGCTGTTTGGCGGAATCCAGCCCGCTCGTTTGCGAGACTATCTGGCCGATGCAATGAGGGATGGACCGTCAAACGATGGACTGGTGCAACGCTTTCAACTCATGGTCTGGCCGGACATACCACCAGCATGGCGCTACGTTGACCGCCAGCCCGATACGGACGCTCTGGAGTATGCCGCACAGGTCTACCGCCGCATGGCCGCGCTGGAAGCCGCAGACCCGCTCCGCTTGCAATTTGACGATGAGGCTCAGGCGCTATTCGAGCAATGGCTTACCGACCTGGAGCAACGCATCCGGGGCGAAGAAGTTGCACCAGTCATGCAAGCGCATCTTGCCAAGTACCGTAGCCTGATGCCTTCCCTTGCTCTGCTGTTCGCTCTTGCCGATGGGCACACGGACTGTGTGCCGCTTTCTCAGGCGAAGCTGGCCTGTAACTGGTGCGACTATCTGGAGACACACGCACTCCGCGTGTATTCCGCTCAGGCGCGGCCAGGGCATCACGCGGCAATCGCCTTGAGCAAACGACTGTCAACAGGCTGGAAGCGGGAAGAAGGGTTCTTCACCGTGAGGGACGTGTATCGGAGCGGATGGACCGCGCTTGATTCACCGGACGCGGCGCGGGGCGCATTGCTGGTACTTGAAGAATACGGCTGGGTAAGGCGTGAGACTGACACACAGGCTCCCGGACGGCCCAGCGAAACCTATCGCATCAATCCGAGGATAGGGGGAAACCATGCTGGCAAGTAGACGGTGGAGAGACTGGAATCCGCCTGCAATTTTTCAGGAATGCCCAGAGCGCGAACTGACGAAACCGACAGAACCCCTCTCGTCTCCAGTTTTGTCATTTTTGTCAGTCCCTACTCTGCCCGTTTCGAAAATAAATGCTCCATCGGCCAGCACCGACCGAAGCGACCAAAGCGACCGAAGTATGGCACACCGATCCGGCGTAAGGAACCACTCTCCGCGCGGCGTAGTGCCCAGCCCGCGTCCGATTCACAGCTCATTCGGAAACCATCTCCCGTCGAATGTGGCGGGCGGAGCGGCAGGCGTGAAGTGTCTTCAAAACGCCCGCCCGGTTTGTGGTAGGATTCGGAGCAAAAGAAGGGGCTGGATTCGCGGTCCGGCCCGTTCGGTGCGAATTGCTTGCGGCTGCCTGGTGGTCTTGTCGCTCCATCGCTCCCAAAGGCCTGCAAACGCGAATAGCGAGCGCGCAAAGCCGTATTGTGCGATTTACACGCCAGAACCGGCTTCGATGGCGGGCCGAAGTTTGTAGCAATTCAACACGGTTGCAGATTCTCCCACAGCCATTTCCGGAATTGCTCGCGTACTGACGGCGGAGGTTTGACGGGTACACTCGGTGCGCTATGTTCACAACTACAGATCGTGGTGTGTGCGTAACACTTTGGCAGGGGGTTATGATACGGATACAAATCCCAGCTTAGCGTGGGCACCTTCTCCGATGGCTTTATCATTATCCCCTTGGGAAGATCGCCTACAAGCAGAAAGTAGACGGTGGTATCTGGGCATTGCTTGTCCTCAGCGCAGTCGAGATGTAAAGCGTCGGAAAAGTGAGCACAATATTTGCCGCGCAAAACCGAGGTACATTCCGGTGGGTTTTTCTCAAACTTGAGTCCGTTGGTAATTGCCAGCAAACTCAGTTCGCCCTCTTCGATGTGCGACATCGGCACGCGACGAAACAGAAGCTCATCGGCAGCGAAAGTCTGATCGGCGAATCTGCCATCGGTATGTTGAGGAGGCACGGCTCTACAGGTACTCCTCTAGCCGTTGAAATATTCTCGGCAAGTCGGTGTTCGAGTTGAATTCTGAACTCTCGATGGGATGCCCTTTTCCGTACAATATGTACGAAGAGGTGCCATCATTGAGCAGTTCGAGGACGGCTCTCTTATTGGCGCTTCCGCGAAATGAAATACCTACGCCTCCATCCGCAGAAGGAAGCACAGAGTATGGCGACAGTTTCGAGTCTCGCACTCTAGAGAGCACTTCAAGCGTTCGAGTAACGGATGTGTCATTGGGAGCGGAAGCGTCATAACCGTCCCATCCCTTCTCGAAAGCCTTCGCTTTGCGAGTTGATTCCGTCAGCTGCATGAACTGACGCTCTCTCGTCCAAAAGATGCTCGCGGACTCCTTAGGAAAAACATCGGTGTGCTTCATCCAGAAAGCGGATTGCGTAACTTCCATACGATAGACAATCGCGGGAGGTTCGTTTTGAATGGGATTCTGAACTGGCGGTGCGATGGGGATCATAGGTACTCCTTCATCAGTTCGTCCGAGATCGACGCAAAGAAGTATTGGTTCTTCAGTTCTCTTGCTCTCTCTAACAGCGCCCAAATGTCTGCTGTTTTCTCTGTAACGGGAAACTGTAGATCATGATCTAACGCGATTGCGACGAACTGAGGTTTCTCCGGCGGAAGCTGCGCCTCCGTCACGATCAATATCCCTGGCGGTTCCGGAATGGCGATCTGGAGACGCACGAACACACTAAAGGTGTTTTGAGGAAGCCCTTCTGCGATCTTCGGATACGTGAATACGGAGTCGAATATCTCGCTTCCCTCACGAAGCCAAATCTTATTGATATAACGAACGGCGACCTTTGTGACTTGAACTTCCCCAAAAGAAGCAAAGACCTCCCACAAGCGCTGAAACTCTGATCGCAGCGATTCCCAGTTCTCATACGGATGCAGGCGCGAACAGATGAAAGTGTGCTCGCTGATGGCACAGACATTCTTCCCGTCCGTAGATACGCATCTTGAACCAACTTCATTCGTCTTCCCGGTAGACCCCTCCGGGTTGAAGGTGACCTCAGCCTTTTGAATGGGCGTTTGGGTCGGGTATTCAACTTGAATCTGTTCGACGAACGATCGTCGAATTTGCCCTAATTCGCCCACAGAAATGACGAAATCAAACGCAATCATCGCTTCGACGATGGGTGCGTTTTTCAGATGCTGGGGCTCAATTGCCATCATTCAGAATAATACCGTCTCCGGGAAGGATACGTTCACATATCCAGCGTTTCGCAACTCATGAGTAACAGTCCTCCAGCGGCTGATGGTGCCGAGTACACGAATCCGCATAAACCGCATCTCAACCCCCGTGCTACTCAAAGAAACTTCAGCCGTGTGACGGGTCCAAATGATCGGCCGCCCCGGTCCGCATTACGCACCCTCTTCACACGCTGGAAATGATGGCCCTTAAAACACTGTTCCCGTGCATGGAAATATAGCTCACCACGGCGATTGGTCCGTCCGTAGGTGACTCGCTAAGAGGTTTACAGGTCCAAGTGCCTCACGGGGTTTTTCTGCGCCGTTTTGGGTCTGTTACTAACCTTCCCCGCGCGAGCCAGCGCCATCACGTCTACGCCTGCGCGGCGGTGCCGGCGCTGTGCGGCCTTGCCTCCTTTGACGGCGAACATGTGCCGGGACCATGCGGGGCCAAGGGGATTGACGGCTAACCGTTTGGCCACGCCGGTAAGAATCCCCCGGCGCCAGGGCGGGAGATCCGAGCCCCATCGTTTACAGAATTTCCAGAAGAGCTGCTCGGCCGCCTGCTGCTGGGGCCAGGGGAGGTCGGCGAAGGGTCCGCCGGGCGGGGCAGGCTTGCGGTAGGGGGCGAGTCCGGGGATTCGCTTGTTTCGCTTTGGAGCCATCTGCCTGCTTCCTCCATGTGTCAATGATGCGCTTAACGATCCGTTACTGCCTGTCTACGCCTCGTCGCCTGTTGGCGGCATCGGGAAGTCGGTCGCCGCGATTGTGCGTCACCCAGGCACTAGAGGATTGGGTAACCAATACAAGCTACCGCAAGGACTTAGATTGGAGAATCTGATACGTGGGGTTCTCCTCTTTGTCTCTTGTGTTGATCGCATCAACCTGTATGCCTTTATTTGTGAAGCGAGCATTGAAAGTATCTCCCGCCCGCAGGGGAGCGCACTTTGACCACGCCCATGCTCTATCGCAAGCAATGATGTAGGAATTTCCATCAGAAGCTTCGACGAACATCACATTGAGAACGTGGGGCCATCTGATGGTTGTGTCATAGGAGTTGCAGGTCATCTGCTGATTGGAGTTTGTCCTGGCGTTGCCATAGGCGCTGTTGCCATAGGCGCTGACGTAGGCTGAGGTATTTGCTGTGCCAACGATGTTGCAGCTTGTCGAGATGCCCCCGCCCGACTCCTGAGTGTAAGGAACAGATTGTGCTTGTAGAACGCTAAGGGTGAGACCTTGCGATCTACCTTGTGCCTGTTCGGCATTAAACTTATTCGGCGAGGTGGGAGTAGGGGCAGTTTCTTGGGGGTGACACCCATCAGCGTATCCGCCATCACAAGCCTTCTTGAGGAGCGCGTTTGCTTGCGATAAATCTTTGCTAACACCCCACCCCATTCGGTAATAGACGGAAAGGCTGAAGCAGGCCTTCATATCTCTGGCCTCGCATCCAAGTTTAAAAGAGGTTGCTCGATCCGCATCGGTCGGTACTGGAGTTGGGTTGCGTTCATTTGGACTGCGGATTTGGGAATCACCAGGCGCAGAAGAAGTCTTATCCTCCTCGTGGCCACATCCATTCGAACTTCCCCCGTCACAGGCCTTCTTGAACAGCGCAGTCGCTTGCGATAAATCTTTGCTAACACCCCACCCCATTCGGTAATAGAGGCCGAGATTTCCGCACGCGTCCATGTCCCCGGAGTCGCACCCGCGTCCATAGAAAGCCGCTCGGTCCGTATCAGTCAATCCAGGGGAAACAGCAACTCCATTAGCCTTCGCATTTGTCGGCTGTTGAACAGAACCCACCTGCCCCTTGCGCTCCCCTGACTCCAGCATCGCGTTAAGCACCTGATCCGACACGCCCCCGCCCTTGAGGGAGATCAACGCAAGAGGGGAGGTGTCGAATTTCACAGGCCCACGCTGGATAGCGAGTATGATCGTTTGCTCGCCAATTCCGGCTTTGGTCATGCTGACTACGTCAGAGTTTGTGATTTCGGTGGGGGTAGCCTGCCCCATTACAAGCTGCGACACAAACAGGCAGAGTGCGAAGGCCGCGAGTCTAATCCTCATATCACTCGATCCTTTCCGCCAAAGAGTGTATGCGCTAAATATAGCGCAAAGGCTAACCCGATCATGGACGCATGGCAAAGGACATCTGTGCGGCGACGGGTGAGCGGATCAGGAAGCTGCGCCGCGCCCGGAACTGGCGACAGATTGACCTTGCCGAGCATTCAGGCGTCCATGAGGTGCACATTTCCGACCTGGAGCGGGGAACCCGCGAGGCGGGCTTGCGGACACTCAGCAAGATTGTGAGCGCGTTGGGGACAACCCTGTCTGAAATGTTGAGGGGGCTGTGACTCCGGCGCGGGCCGCAGAGCGGATCGCCAAGGGCTGGGGGGACTCGCTAGGGCGGGGGGGGATCAACTCGGACAGCCCGCCGCCTGTGCTCTGGAATTAAATTGCAACCATCGTTCCGAAGGTCTGGTATCTGAGAGCCTAGCAGGAATCGAGCCGCCTTCCCGAGTTGGCGAGCCGGGGGCTTGGCAAACCGCGTGGATGGAACCATAGGGGGTCCACTGCCCTGTGTCGTTGTTTGTGTCGTAACCCGGCCATCCCTGCCAGTGTCGGGTCGTCTCGGGCCGTATCACTCAGGCACACACACAAGGCAGTGAACGTGCGTGAAACCCGCATGGACACTGCCTCTCGGTGTCGATTCGTGTCGCTCGACTCTCTTCCGTATCAGGCCACCCGGCGATTTGACACGGAAGAGGTCGCTGGTTCGAGTCCAGTCGTGCCTACCATATTTATCAATAACTTAGATGGGAAGCGAACCCCTTTCAGCAGTCAAATCTTTGCCGCCTCCGCAATTCCCGTTCACCCCCAAATGGTCTAGAAGCTGGTTGCTGCCTGCGCTCCCTTATAAGCAACTGTGGCCTCGGCCGTTGCCGTCTCGCCGATGCCCACGCCGTGTCCCTTGTCCACGAGCACCACGCGGAACTTTCGCTCTGCCAGCATCCCTGGGAAACTGCCCTCACGGGCCCCGAGCGTCAGCTTCTTTGCTGCATCGTTCCAATGCATCGCGATGGTCGCATGGACACCTTTTTCGTAGCGGTAACTGTCGTTCTCATCCTCATATAGCGTGAAGTCCCCATCGGCCCCGGGATAGATGCGCAGCTCGATCGGATCAGCTGGCTTTTCAGTCGTCCACTCCATCTTCGGTCCCATGGGCACAATTCAACCAGCGCGTACGTACAGCGGCAGTTTGTCCAGCGGTGCGTCTGCCTGAATGCGCTTGCCGCCTTCCTGCTTGTCTCCCGTCCAGAAGTCATACCACGTTGCCTGCGGCAGATACACGGTTCGGCTTGTCGCGCCCTGGATGTACACCGGGCTCACCAGAATCGCCGGCCCAAACAGATATTCGTCGCCCGTGTTCTGCGCCTCCACATCGTTCCGCCAGTCCATCACCAGCGGTCGCATCAGCGTTCCATGCTGGCTGGTCACCTGCCATGCCTGGGAGTAGATGTACGGCATCAGCCGATACCGCAGCGTGTCGTAGTCCACAAGAATCTTTTGTGCGTCCGGCCCGTACGACCAAAGCTCGTTCTCACTTGGATTGCGCGTGCCATGCACTCTGAAGATCGGAGAGAAGGTTCCGAACTGGAACCAGCGCACAAACAACTCGCGGAACTTCGGATCGTTCAGATCCCCGCCGGAGATGAATCCGCCAATATCCGTTGTCCAATAGGGCATGCCCGAGATCGAATAGTTCAACCCTGCCGGAATCTGCCGCTGAAATGTAATCCAATCGCTCAGCACATCGCCTGACCATGCCGTCACACCAAATCTCTGTGCACCCGCATATGCTGACCGCGACAGGATGAAGACACGCTTCTCATCGGAAGCAGCCCGTTGCCCTTCCGACACTCCTCCTGTGTGAAAAAGCGGATAGACATTCGCATAACGTGCTCCCGATCCCACAAACAGCTTGTTCGTGGTCAGCAGGTTGTCTTCCCGTCCTTCCGTCTCCGGCTCATCCGTATCCAGCCACCACGCATCCACACCCTTTTGAAACAGCGCCGTGTTCGCATTCGCCCAATACTGCTTGCGCGCCGCCGGATTGGTCGCGTCATACAGCGCCTGCCCTACCGGATGAAAACTCGGCTGTACCGTCTTCGCAATGAACCAGCCATTCTTGTCGAACTCATCGTAGGTCGCGCTCCCCGGCCTGAAGTAAGGCCAGATTGAAACCATCAGGTGAAAGTGCTCCTGGTGCAGCTTGTCGATCATGCCCTGCGGATTGGGATAGTGTGGGTTCCATTTCATCTCGCCCATGGTCACCCACCAGAACCAGTCCTGCACAATGTTGTCCACGGGAATGTGCAGGTCCCGGTACTTTGCCGCAACCGTCTCCACTTCCTGTTGCGATTCATATTTGTTCTTGCACTGCCAGAAGCCATACGCCCACCGACCAAATAGCGGTACCTCCCCGGTCAGCTCGCGATAGCGCCCGATAATCTGGTCGGGCTCCGGCCCATAGATAAAGTAGTAATCAATCCGGTCGGCAACCTCCGCGCTTAAATAGAGCGCATGCACAAACCGGTTGTTCACGCGGCTGCGCGACGCATTGTTCCAGAAGATTCCATAACCGTTGGTCGAAACCAGCAGCGGAATCGCAATATTCGTGTTTTCCTGCGACAGATCCACCGTTTCCCCGCGGTAGTTCCACACCCCAGCCTGGTGCTGTCCCAGCCCATAAAGGCCCTCTTTCGATCCATAGATCGAGAACACCACCTCTGCGTGAAACGTGCTTTCCCCGTTTACTTCCACTGGCCTCAGCGATCGGTAACCGTCAGTGGTGAGCATCTTGCCCCGCATCGGCCCGCCCGTCGAACCCGGTCCAGTCGCTCCGCTCCCCGTTGCACCTTCAGTCGCGACATAATGGAGCGTCCCGCTCTCCTTTTCAATCACCGCTTTCAGTTTCGATGTAGAAAGCACAATTGCCTTCTCGGTGGAGCTGACATCAAACGGTGCTCCCGGCCCATCCTTCTTCACCACAACCCAGTCGGACGCCCGCTCCGGCGAAGCAGCATCGAGGGGCGAGTAGGTCACATGCAGCACGTCTTCGGAGTTCACCACGAGGCGCAGAATCCCATCATGCTGGCGCACTTCAAGGCCATCTGCCTTCTTCTCAAAGCTCACCACCGGATTCGGCTTGTTCCACTGCCCCAGCGCTGCTGTCGCCGTCAATCCTGCCATGCCTACCCAGGCACAAATCCCCAGAATTCCAATCCGCCTCATCGCAGAAATCCCCTCTCAAGCTCTTTTCGGGCCCGCACCAGTCTACGCCAAGCAATCCCTTCCGCCCCCCTCCGCCCTCGCCAGCGGCTCGAGCGTCGCAAAGGCCAAACCTGCCCCCGTTTTGGCTTCCCATCCGCTTGTTACTTTCGAGTGTGATAGTCCGCACAGAATGCGCCGCTTCCAGCTGTTTGCCCTTGCTCTTGCTCCTCTTTCAGCACAAAGTAGAAGGTAGAAACCTGATCAATATTGAACAGGCCCACAGTTACACTGCCTTTTGCATTGACGCAAAGGAAAATGCATGCGCACCGGCCTCGCCCTCTGCAGGATCGTACTTTTGCCGTTTGGCTTGTTTTCTTCCGTTGTCTTATGCGCGCAGTTTCAGCCGCCGACCCAGCAGCAACTCGTGGTACCCGCTCAGCTGCGAAGGGAAACTGAACATGCGTAACCTGAATCACAGTTTTCGTCTGTTCCGCGCGGTAAACTTCCCCCCAATTTTCTGTCTGGGAGAAATCATGCGGATTTCCGTCTTCATGCGCACTATCCTCTTGTTTGCCATTGCGTCCTCGACACTTCTGTTCGCCCAGTTCCAGCAGCCCACCGCTGACGAGCTCAAGATGACCGCGGACCCCAAAGCCCCGGGCGCCGCCGCTGTCTACCTCAACATCGAAGAGATCAGCAACGACCCCATTCACTACCGCAGTCTTTATGTCCGCATCAAGGTGCTCACGGAGAAGGGCAAGGAACTGGCAACGGTCGAGATTCCCTACGGGCGCAGAAGCTTCAAAGTCAGTGACATCAAGGGTCGCACCATTCACTCTGATGGGACCGTCATTCCGATGACCGTCAAGGCCGAGGACCTGTTGATCTCCAAATCCGCCGATCTACAGTTCAGCCGCAAGGTCTTCACGTTGCCGAGCGTCGAAGTCGGCAGCATCATCGAATACCGCTACCAGTTGGACTACGACGACAACCAGGTCTCTTCTCCATATTGGGTGATTCAACATCCATACTTCGCCCACAAGGCACACTACGCCTTCACACCCTTTAAAGCGTTCCTGCCCGGCATCCAGAATCAAACTAGCCAGTTCATCACGGATAATAAGGGATATACACTCAATACCCTCATGTGGTGGCCCCTCCTCCCAGAGGGCGTGCAACTCAAAACCGATGCCCTCGGCACTTATAGCGTCGACCTCACAGATGTTCCGCCGAGCCCCAACGAAGAGTGGATGCCCCCAATTCAAAACCTGCTCTATAAGGTGCTCTTTTATTACACCTATGCCCACAATGCCGCCGAATTCTGGACTACAGAGGAAAAGCACTGGTACAAAGAGGTCGATCACTTCGCTGAACCCACCAAGGCAGTCCGCGAGACAGTGTCCGGCCTCATTGCTCCCACCGACGGCGATCTCGATAAGGCAAAGAAGCTTTACATCGCTGTGCAGGCTCTCGATAACACTGACTACTCCCGGGGAAAAGGAAAGTCAGAACTCAAGCAGCTCCATTTGAAGGTCGAAAAGCGCGCTGAGGATACGTGGAATCAAAAGGCAGGCTCAAGCGAAGACATGGCCTTGCTGTACCTGGCCATGCTGGGGGCCGGCGGGCTAACCGCATACGCCATGAAGGTTGTCGATCGCGAGCAACGCGCATTCGATCCCGCCTTCATGGACTTCGATCAGCTCGACGACACACTAGTGATCCTCTCCACGGGCGGCAAGGAGATTTACCTCGATCCCGGTGAAAAGATGTGCCCATTCGAGACCGTGAATTGGAAGCACTCCGGAGCCAGCGGCGCTCGACAGAGCTCGGATAGCCACAACGCCGGCATCACTCCATTCCAGCCCTACACAGCCAACGAGACGCAGCGAATCGGCGATGTAACCGTGGACGAGCACGGCGCTATCACCGGCAACTTTCGCATCATCATGAATGGGCAGGAAGCCCTCCGCTGGCGACAGGCAGTTCTCGTGAACGATCTTGACGAAGTGAAGAAGCGGTTCGATCGCTGGCTCGAGACCATGGTTCCAGACAGCACGCAAGCCCACCTTGACCACTTCGTGGGACTCGATGATCCGTACGTTAATCTGCTGGCCATGGTGAAGGTGGAGGGAACTCTCGGCACGGCTACGGCCAAGCGGCTTCTCCTCCCCGGCTTCTTCTTTGAGGCTCGCGGGGCACACCCATTCATCGCGCAGGACAAGGGGCTTGAGCCCGTTGATATGCACTACGGAGATGTCGTTACCGACCAGATGACCTACCGCTTGCCCGCCGGCTTCTCAGTGGAAGGCGCGCCTCAGGATGCAAAGAACTCCTGGCCAGGCCATGCGATTTTCGCCAACCGCAATGCTATCGGCCCTGGCCAGATCACCATTGCTCGTACACTGGCCCGCGCCTTCACCTTCGCCAAACCAGAGGAGTACCAGGACCTGCGCGCCTTCTACCAGAAAGTGGCAGCCGCCGACCAACAGCAGCTTGTCCTCACACAATCCCCAGCACCGAAAGGCAACTGATGACCACGCGCCTTCGCATTCTTCCGGCCCTTGCTCTTCTCGCTGCAGTTGCAGCTTTCACTGGCGCTGTCCCTGCCGCAGCTTGGGATAAGCACGAGCCAGCTCCCCAGTGGGCCGTGGATGCCGCAAAAACGCCCACTCCCGCCAGCGCCAAAGATTCTCCAGCGGTTGTTCTTTTCGATGAGTATCTGATTACCTTTGACAATGACAACCACGCTATTGAGCGCGAGCGCGAGGCCATCCGCATCCTCAAGCCACAGGGCCGAGGCTACACTCACTGCTCCATCGGTTACGACATCGACGAGAAGCTCAACTACTTCCGTTCCTGGACTATCACTCCTGACGGACACCAGTTTCAGGCCATGGAATCGGACTTCATCGACCACGGCGCGTACGAGGCTCCCGAGCTGCAATTCACTGAGCGCATCCGTACCGTGAATCCTCCGGCCAGTGACCCTGGCTCCGTCGTGGTTTGCGAAACCGAAGAACATCTCCGCCCTTACATGTACGAAGAAGAGTGGGATATCCAGTCATCGATCCCGTTTGTCTTCGAAGCACTCGAAATCGACCTTCCCCCCGGAGGCCACTACGCGGACTCATGGGGCAAGTATCCCCCCATGAAGCCTGTCGAGGTCGGCTCCAACCACCTTCGCTGGGAGATCAAAGACATGCCCGCACTCGATCTTGAAAACATTCACGCCACCCCTGTGTGGGGAGCGCTTGCGGCACGCATGTCAATCAAGTGGGGAGACGACGCTGTCAACGGCACAGACAACCAGTGGCGCGCGATTGGACTCTGGCAGGAGCAGTTGGAGCAGCATCGGCCCGATCCAACCCCGGAGATTACCGTTAAAACCCAGGAACTCACGACTGGCGCGACCGATTTCTACACCAAGCTCAGCCGCATTACTGACTACATCCAGAAAAACATCCGCTACTTCATCGTCGCCAAAGGTATCGGCGGCTGGCAGGCGCATTATGCCGGTGACATCTATCGCAATCGATACGGCGACTGCAAAGACAAGACCACTCTGCTGATTTCCATGCTGCAGGCAATCGGAATACGCGCTTATTATCTCCACGTCGACAGCCGCCGCGGCATCATCGATCCCAAAGATCCATCCCTCGCCGGCAATCACATGATCACTGCCATCGAGGTGCCCGATGGCGTAAACGACCCTCGCTTGATGGCGCTGGTCAACGCGGTCAACGGCAAAAATCTGCTCATCTTCGATCCCACCGACGAGGAGACTCCTGTCGGCCTGATCCGTGCAGCGCTGCAGGGAGCTTACGGCAACATCTCCAATGGAGCTGACAGCCAGGTGTTGCCTCTGCCCGTGCTGCCGCCGGAGTCCGCTGGCCTTAGCCGCAAAGGCACCTTCACCCTGACGGCCGATGGTGCTCTTGCCGGCGACGTCTCTGAGGTCTTCACCGGAGATGATGCCACCAATGAGCGCTGGTTCATCAAAGACAACGACTCAAAGGAGATCCACGAGAAGCTTGAGAACGGACTTGGCTCAGATCTCCCCGGCCTCACCTTCAAAGGGTATGAATTCCACGGCGCGGCAGATCTCGACAAACCACTGGATCTCGATCTGCACATCAGCGCGACTGGATACGCCCATCCTGCCGGCCCTCTTCTTCTTCTGCGCCCGCGCGTCCTCGGCAGTCATGCGCATGCTGCGCCTGACGTCATGGAGGGCAAGCCCCGCGCCTACTCCATCGAACTGGGCCATCCCGGCCGATGGCACGACAGCTTCGATATTGCAATTCCCCCTGGCTACGTCGTGGATGAGACTCCCGACCCAGTCAGCTTGGATGTAGACTTTGCCAGTTATCACTCCACCATCACTTCAAAGGCCAACACCCTCCACTACGAGCGCGACTACGTCGTCAGGCAGGTTGAGATTCCGGCCGACAAGGCCGCATCTTTCCGAACGCTGGAGAGCGTAATTCTCTCCGACGAAAAAGGCACCGCCGTCCTTAAGAAACAGTAAGCAGCCAGCAATCGACGGCCAACTCGATCCTAAAAGCCGCCCAAAGCCTGGTGTCGCCGCGAACATTCTAGAAGGGATTTGCTAGACGCTAGCCGGTTGCCCATGCATGGCGCGCACTTTGCCACATGGGTGTGAAACGGAGCAGTCGCTGGCCGCGCTTTTGGCAGCTTTGCATCCCAAGCCGCATCTGGTCATCTAAGGGACAATGAGCCATCCTCTTTTTTCGCCCTTTCAACTTCGTTCTGTCATCTTTCCCAATCGCATCGGCGTATCGTCCATGTGCCAGTACTCTTCGCAAGACGGTTTCGCGACGGACTGGCATCTCGTGCACCTCGGCGCACGCGCACAGGGTGGCGCCGGCCTGGTGATGGTCGAAGCCTCAGCCGTTACGCCTGAGGGCCGCATCTCCGACGGCGATCTCGGCATCTGGAAAGACGAGCACGTCCCCGCACTCGCGCGCATTGCAGGTTTTCTCCACTCGCAGGGTGCTCGCGCCGGCATTCAGCTAGCTCATGCCGGACGAAAAGGCAGCATGACCGTGCCCTTTCGAGGAGAGCGCCTGCTGCTACCCCAGGATGGCGGCTGGCAACCCCTTGCTCCAAGCCCGCTGGCCTTTTCGTCCAACTATGCCGTGCCGCAGGCTCTTGATCAGGACGGCATCAACGCCACAATCGAAGCCTTCCGTCAGGCTGGGCACCGCGCCGTCAAGGCAGGATTTGACGTTGTCGAGATCCACGCCGCCCACGGCTATTTGCTTCACCAGTTCCTTTCGCCCCTTGCCAACCAACGCACTGATTCTTACGGCGGAAGTTTTGAAAATCGCACGCGGCTCGTTCTTGAAGTCGTTGACGCCGTCCGCGCCGAATGGCCTGCCCACTTGCCCCTCTTCGTGCGCATCTCCGCCACTGATTGGGCTGAGGGTGGGGTCTCTGGCGACGGGTCTTCGTCGCAGGGGTCGCACGTTGGCTGGACTCCGGATGAATCCGTGAAGCTCGCTGCCTTATTTCGCGAGCACGGAGTCGACCTGGTTGATGTTTCCTCTGGAGGGCAGATCCCCAACGCCAAAATCCCTGTTGGCCCCGGCTTCCAGGTCGGGTTCGCCGCCAGAATCCGCACCGAAGCTGCAATCCCAACCGCGGCGGTCGGCCTCATCACTCAACCCGCCCAGGCGGACAGCATCATCGAATCTGGTCAGGCGGACCTGGTACTCCTTGCCCGCGAGTTCCTCCGCGATCCCTACTGGGCGGTGCATGCCGCGGCCGCACTTGACGATTCCGCCAGCTGGCCGGTCCAGTACATTCGCGCAGCGCCCCAACATTCTGCCACACGTGCACCAGTTACCCGGCCCGAGCCGGCCTGATCCCGGCGCAAGAGCCACAAATCAGGTCGGGACCCCTCGCGGCCTGACACTACCTGTTGTATATCCAGGCTCCCTTTCCACGATTATTTCGGATTTGCACCGCTTTTGGTGCAGCTTATGCCCTATACTCCGCTTAGAACGAGGCCTCAGCCTCAAATGCGGGCCGCCTCCCTAATACTCCCCATGGCTACCCAACTCGCACAAACCCGCGCTCTCGATAGCACTCCAGCGATCCCAGACCGCCTCTACTTCAAGATTGGCGATGTGGCGCGTATTGTTGACCTCGAAACCTATGTCCTGCGCTTTTGGGAGAGCCAGTTTCCCCAGCTCCACCCCAATAAGAGCGGAACCGGCCAGCGCCTCTACCGGCGGCGCGATGTAGAGCTTGTCCTCGAGATCAAGCGCCTTGTTTATGCCGAGGGATACACACTCGCCGGCGCTCGCCATGCTCTTGAACAGGTGCATCGCCCCCCCGCGCCTCAAGCTGGCCCGCAGCGCGATCCGCAGCCCACTCTCCAGATGGATTCACAGCCGCGCCTGCCTCTCATGACCACTGCTTCAACGCAGCGGCTTGAATCGGTTGCTGCGTCCATCAGCCACATCCGTGCCGAATTGCTTGAGATTGCGGGCTTGCTTGGCGCGCCAGCTGCTCACCAGCCGCGCAGACGCACGCGCATGACCGCCCTGCCCGCACCTGCAGCTTCGCTCTTCCCGTCCTAGCGCTTCCCACGGCTTGATCCATGAGCACTGGGCCTGGGCCGAGTGTGTCTGCCTGCCTCAAACAAGGTCCAGACAAGCATCCAGCATGGTCACCCTCACCATTTTCGTGCTAATTTAGAGCCACTGTGGGGTGCAAGCGATCCCGGCGCGGGATTTACCCTACGCGTTTCCTCACTCGACCATCAGTCTCTCTTTCTTCCCAATGGAGCCTGACATTGAAGTGCGTCTACTGTGATTCCACGAACTTTCGTGCATCCAGATTGCGGACCACGGACATCGCACGCTTGATCCTCTTGCAATATCCCGTGCGTTGCCGCAACTGCGATGCGAGGAAGTATGTGGACATTTTTCAGGCATACCGCTTTCATCGCGCCCGCAAATTGCGCCACCAGGGAGAGCACCGCCGCCAAGACTCAGGGCAAAGGCCCACCGCACCGCCGGCCTAGTTTGACGGTGTCTGGAATTAGTTTCCCCCAGCTCAATCGCACTGAGTACACGAATCTCAAGGTGTCGGAATGCATTAAGCCGCTGGCTAGAGCAGCGGCTGCTTTTGATGATTGCGATGAGGAAGATAATGGTCGGGACGGGCAGATTTGAACTGCCGACCCCTCGCACCCCAAGCGAGTGCTCTACCAGGCTGAGCCACGTCCCGACACAATCGAATCGGTTCGCCGCGGCGAATCGGATTCAGGGTCCTGTTCAGTTTACACCAGCCTGGCCCGACGGACGACCTTTGCCCGTTGACACGCGGAACGGCTACACTGTCCCCCAAATGCGAATTGCCGCCGATTTCCGCTCTATCCTGCAGCGCCCGTTCCAGTGCCTTGCTGCCGCCATTGCCTCCCTTTTGCTGCCTCTCTGCTGGCTGACCCTGCTGCAGCCGCAGCGCCTCGCTGCACAGACATCGCCGGGAAAGCACCTGCTCATTTATTCCATCGATGTCGAGGGAGGTCAATCCACTCTGCTCGTTTCCCCGTCCGGAGATTCTCTCCTGGTCGACACCGGTTGGCCCAATGTAAAAAGCCACGACCCAGATCCCTCCCCAAAAGGCCTGCACGATTCCGGTTTCCCTGACCAAACCGGTCGCGACACGGCACGCATTCAGCTTGCCATGAAAGATGCCGGGATTACCCGCATCGACCACGTACTCATTACTCACTTTCATGTCGACCATGTCGGCGGTGTGCCGGAGTTGGTAAAGCACGTCCAGGTCGGCGAGTTCCTTGATCACGGAGAGAACCGCGAAGACTCCGATATTACTCGTCACGACTACGCCGCCTACCTCAAAGCCATCGAAGGCAAACCCCGTCGCATCGTCCATCCCGGAGATACCATCAGTATTCCCGGACTCGAGACCATTGTGATCACCGCGGACGGCGAACACATCGCCGCTGTGCCAGGAGTGAAGCCTTCGCCCAATCCCTGGTGTGCCACCGAACCCCAATGGGAGCTCGATACCACTGAGAATCCCCGCTCGGCAGGAATCCTCGTCACCTTTGGCAAGTTTCGCTTCCTCGATCTTGGCGACCTGACAAAGGCCAAGGAGATCCCCCTGGTCTGTCCCGCCAATCTCATCGGCACAGTCGACGTTTACTTGGTCAACCATCATGGCTTCAACTTGTCCAACTCCAAAGCCTTCGTCGATGCGATTCACCCGCGCGTAGCCATCATGGACAACGGCGCTCACAAGGCGGGTAGCCCTGAAGCCTGGCAGACCGTTCATGAAAGCCCAGGCCTTGAAGACCTGTGGATGCTGCATACCGCGGAAGATTCAGATGCCGCCCACAACAGCCCTGCGGACCAGATTGCCAATCTGAAAGGCGACGCCGACGGTGCGTGGCTCAAAGTCGTTGCCTCTCGCGACGGCAGTTTCTCCGTCACCAACGCTCGCACCGGACAAACAAAGGAGTATCCCGGCAAGTGATGCACCGGTGGTCGGAGTAATTGCGGCAGAAAATGTTAGTTGAATTTTCAAGCAGCGTACGGTTGCATGGGGCAACCTGCGCCCAATCTGGCTGTTCAAGTTCTGTTAATGTTCAACAATGCTTTCAGATCGCATACTGGAGCCAGGGGAGACGTCATGTTTCTGGTAGAAGTGCCGGTGCGCCAATGAGTTTCAGATACTTTTGCTCAAAACTGGCACTCCTTCTCCTGCTCATGCTGACCGCTTCGAGGCTGTGCGCGCAGGCGGGTCCGCCCTTTCAGACCGATGACCCAACGCCGGTAGACCTCGGTCATTATGAGTTCTACATCTTCGGAACGGTCGATGGCACACCGGCCGAGCTTGATTCAACAGGTCCCGCCTTTGAATTCAATTGGGGCGCGATCCCCAATATTCAGCTCCACGCCATCCTGCCTTTCGGCGCTATCGTGCCGTCAAACAACCCTGTCTATGCTCCCGGTGGAACAGGTCCGAGCGCCTTCGGCCTCACTGATATGGAGTTGGGCGTGAAATACGGATTCATCAAACAGACCCCGCACCGCCCGCAGATCGGCAGCTTCACCATGTTTGAAATCCCAACCGGCAGTTATACAAAGGGTCTTGGCGTTGGCAAGGTCTGGTACAAGCTGCCCATCTGGGTAGAGAAGGAGTTCGGTCCGTGGAGCCTGGTCGGCGGCATGGGATACACGGTGGTACCGCAAACCGACTATAAAAACTTTCTCTACGGCGGATTTCTCGTCAAGAAGGAAGTGAACAAAAAGCTGGAACTGTCAGCTGAAGTCTTCTCTCACGCGCGCGAAGGCTTTGCCGCTGCGCAAACAGAATCATCAACAATGATCGATGCCGGAGGCTATTTCCACTTCAAGTCTCCCGGCCTGCAATTGCTTTTCGCTTACGGGCACTCAATCGCTGGGCAAACTGAGAACTACGCCTATCTTGGGCTCTATAAGACGTGGGGCAAAGACAAGGATGCTGACAACAAGACCGCTGCAGACGCAATGTTCTCCGCTCAACCACACATCAACTCGCCCCATTGACGCGCAGCGGTAAGAAAAGCACTGAGGGGAATCGTTGAATGGAAATCACTTTCCGCAGCCTCTGGACCATCATTCATGGCATGGGATTCGGCGCGCTCTATTTGCTGGCGTGTTCCGGTGCGCTGATCGAGCTGTATCGTCTGACCTGCTCGTCAGCTCCGTCCGAATCCACACCCGGCCAAACGCGCTTCCTCAAGATTTATCTCGTCACCATGACAGCACTTGCCTGGGCCGCCGTGCTGACTGGCGCATATGTCATCTACCCTTGGTACCGGGCAACCCCGCCGCCAGGAACAGTCGATCTGTCCATGTATCCCCAACGCCTGTTGATGTCGCGTCCATCCACCAGCGGTTGGCACTCGCTGGGGATGGAGTGGAAGGAGCACGTCGCCTGGGTCGCACCTATCTCCATCACCATGGTCGCTTTTGTCTTCATCCGCTATGGCCGCGATCTGGTCAATCACAAACGACTTCGTGCTGCTGTGCTCGGGTTTGCCGCGGCATCGTTTTTAGCGGCAGGCCTAGCGGGTTTCTTCGGAGCCATGATCAACAAAGCCGCACCGGCACAAGGCGGACCCACCATCCACCTCCGCGAAGGAGCAGAAAAATGAGCTCAGCGAATCCACTCACCTCATCCAAAGGCCCAGCCCTCACCAACGGATCAGGAGCGGCAGCCATGCTCGCTGCTGGTATCGGCTCTTTCACTTTGGCCGTCCTCGCGCTGGCCGCGGACAAGCTGGCTCCCATCAAGAGCGCCCTCGTCTTCTACAAGCCGACCGGACCATTATCCGGCGTGACCACCGTAGCCATTCTCGTTTGGCTTTTAGCCTGGGTTCTTCTTGAAATGCTCTGGGCGAAGAAGACCGTCGCCGTTGGCCGCGTAATCTTCGTCGCATTCGTTCTACTCGGCCTGAGCTTCCTGCTGACCTTCCCACCCATTGGCGACTTATTCTAAGTGCAGCCTGCAGCAGAATTAGCTTCTGCGCTTCGAGGATCGTGATGGAACAGAATCTTGAGAACACAACTTCGCTGCTCGCGCACACTCCGGGAGCTCTTGACGGTTTGCTTCGAGGCCTTCCGGAACGCTGGACACATCAGAATGAAGGGGAAGGCACCTGGACTGCGTTTGATGTTGTCGGCCACCTCATTCACGGCGAACGCACCGATTGGATTCCGCGCGCAAAGAGGATTCTGGAGTTTGGGGAGTCGCGCCCGTTCGAGCCCTTTGATCGCTGGGCCCAGGCAGGAGAGAGCCAGGGCAAGTCGATGGACCAACTATTGGATGAGTTTGCTTGCCTGCGAGCAGAAAACCTTGACGCATTGCGTGCGTTGAATCTCCGCCCACAGGACCTCGCTCTGCGCGGGCGGCATCCTGCGCTCGGAGTTGTCACTCTTTCGCAACTCCTGGCAACCTGGGCCGCGCACGACCTCACACACCTGCACCAAATCTCAAGGCTGATGGCTCACCAATATCGTGAAGCTGTGGGTCCGTGGACCGCATTCCTCGGAGTGCTGCAATGCGCCGGCCACAGCGCTTAACCAACACCAGGCTTTGCAATCTGCTGAAGGGAAATCAAGATTCGGGTGCTTGGCCTGCAACTTGAGCGAAGATGCTGTGCCGCGTCATTTCGTAAAGTTCTTCCAGCGCATCGCATGCTGACCCGACCCCGTCTTCATGGGCCATCCGCTGCGCCACGAGCTTCGCGCGAAGCGCAAACATCGGCTCGGCAAGCATCCCCTTCAGCTTCCGCGCCACCCTCACCGGCGTATAGTTGCCTCGCTGAATCACACGCGCCACTTTCAGCCGCTGCACACGCCTGGCGTTGTCCGGTTGGTCATGCGAGTAGGGCATAATCAGCATCGGCACTCCTGCCCGCAGGCACTGCGCCGTCGTCCCCACTCCGCCCTGATGCACCACCAGCGCCGCTCGCGAAAACAGCTTGGAATACGGCGCATACTCTGCCACGCAAATCGTATCCAGCATTGTTTGCCGTGGTCGGTTGCGTGCGTCTGCACCAATCAGCAGCACTGCGCGCACCCCCAGCTTCATCGCCGCCTTCGCTGAGAACTCAAAGAACCGTCCCGCCGTCATTACCGCGGCCGACCCCAGTGTGAACACCACGGGCGGTGGACCGGTCGCCAGAAATGCTTCCAGGTGCGGCGCCAGTGCGCTGTTCCCTGAATCCGCGTCGTAATAGCAAAACCCCGTGATCTTTACGTTCTGCGGCCAGTCTTTTTGTTCACGTCCCATCACGCGCGAAAACAGCGCCAGCACCAGGTTTGGCGAGTGCTTTGCGTCGAAGAGCGGATTCGTGCCCTTTTCCAGTCCAAGTTCGCTGCGCAGATCGTAGATAGGCTGTGGCCACTTTCGGCTCATAAACCGCACCAGCCGTTTGATCGCCACCCCCATCCCAGGTACCGTCTTGTCCGCACGTGCCAGCCGTGGATACATCGGCAACACCGGCGGGTCATAGGCAGAGAAAAACGAGAGGGGCGCAAGCACATAGCTCGCCGACGGAATTCCCGTCACCTCTGCCACCAGTGGTCCTGCATAGTTCAGCTCGCCCAGCAGCAGCAGGTCTGCCCGCTCCGGATGGATCGCCGCATCCAGCAGATCGTCGAATGTCTGTCGCAACGCCGGAAACAGAAACTCCCGCAGCCCGCGCTCCGTGCCTTTACGCACGTCGTAGACCATCGCCGCCATGGCCGTGTTTTGAGGATCGATATCCGGACGAACGGCGTGAAACTCCAGCCCCAGCGGTGCAATCTTCGGGCCGAACACCTCCGGCACCGCCATCACGGGCACATGCCCCCGCCGCTTCAGTTCCAGCGCAATCGCAATCAATGGATTGATGTCGCCGAGAGTGCCTATATTCGAGAGAACTATGCGCAAGTGTGCATCCCCAGCCCTACATCGGCTTGCAGATAAGAGGGTACCGCATCAGACCTTGGTCAAGCCCTGTTCTGCCGTCACACCACGGTAATCCCAAAGTGATATTCTTGCACCGTTCAAATTCCATTCGGAGTCCCAATGTCTATCCATTCCAGCATCCGTCGTCTCATCCGGCCTATCGCGGTTGCATCCCTGTTATGCGGCTCTTTTGTCGCCCCTTCCATTCTCTCGGCACAGCAGCCTTACAAGATTATTGACCGTTGGAAAATCGGTGGCGACGGCGGTTGGGACGACCTGCACGCCGACTCGCAGGCGCATCGCCTCTACCTCACCCATGGCACACGCGTCGATGTCGTTGACACCCAGACCGGCAAGCTCGTCGGCTCCATCACCGGCCTCCATGGCACCCACGGCGTAGCTCTCGACGACGCCGCCAAGTTTGGCTACATTTCTGACGGCAGCGGCAACGCAGTTGTCGTGTTCGATCGCGCTTCTCTGGCCAACGTCGCCACCATTCCTGTCGGAAAGAATCCCGATGGCATCGTCTTTGAACCGGCTACGCAAACCGTCTGGGCCTTTGACGGCCGCAGCAACGAGGTCTCCGTCATCAGCGCCGCCTCGCAGAAGGTGGTTGCCACCATCCCTCTCCCCGGCAAGCCCGAATTCGCCACCACTGACGGCAAAGGCCTGATCTACGACAACATTGAAGACAAGAACGAAGTCATCCGCCTCGACGCCCACACAAACGCCATCACCGCCGCCTGGCAGCTCACCGGCTGCGACAGCCCCAGCGGCCTCGCGATCGACGTGGCCAGCTCTCGCCTCTTCTCAGTTTGCGACGGCAAGCGCATGGCCGTTATCGACGCCAACACCGGCAAGTCGCTGGCGAATCCCATCATCGGCGATGGCCCTGACGGAGCTGGCTGGGACCCCGTCCACAAACTTGCCTTCGCCTCGTGCGGCGGTGCTGGCACTCTCACCGTCATCGACGCCAGCGCCGCATCCTACCCCGCAATCGAGAATCTGCCGACCCAGCGCGGCGCCCGCACCATGACCTATGACGCCGCAACCGACCGTGCCTATCTTGTCTCGGCTGAATTCGGTCCCCGTCCCGACCCAACGCCCGACAATCCTCGCCCCCGTCCGCCAGTCCTGCCGGGCAGCTTTGTCGTCCTCGTCGTAGGCCGCTAAGCGCCTCCACACCCAAACCCGGCTGCCCCCCGGGTCTCGATCGTGAGACCTGGGGCCTGACCCCCAAATCCCAGCCCCTATGAAAATCCTTCTCATCATCGTCGCCGTCACGCTCGTCGCCACCTCCATCTACGCCGACTACAAATGGAAGCAATGGATCGCCGCTCGAAAAGCCGAGCGAGAAGGCGACGTCCCAAACCATCCCACCCACCGCGACCACCACTAAACCAATCCCCTCTCCGCTCATCTCCAGTTACAATCACTCATAGGGAGCCGTCAAATACCTATGTTTCGATACCTTTGCCTTCCCCCTTCTGTTCGCTTTCGTCCCAACCGTGCATCGCTGTTCCTCGCCTTGGCTGTCGCCGCGTTGCTTCTCCTCGCCAGCCCCATGGCCCAGGCCCAGTTCGCCGCACCTTCTCCCGGAACCCATGTCATGGACACCTCCGCGCTCCACCCGCCTCCCGGCGCACGTGTAGCCATCGTTGAATTTGTTGATATGGAATGCCCTATCTGCGGCTCCACCAACCCCATCATTCGGGCGGCTGCCGCCAAGTACCACATCCCCATCGTTCGCCACGACTTCCTCATCCCCGCGCATGCCTGGAGCCCCATAGCCGCCGTCAATGCCCGCTGGTTCGACCTCAAGGGCAACGCCCTCGGCGATGAATACCGCGACCAGGTCTTTGCCGATCAACCCAACCTCTACAACAACCCCGAGCTGCTCCGCCAGTTCACTGAGAAGTTTGCCCAGAGCCACGGCATCACCCTGCCGTTTTCTCTCGATCCGCAAGGCAAGCTTGCCGCCGACGTAAAGGCCGACACCGACCTGGGCCGCCGGACCGGCATTGACCACACCCCCACCGTCTTCATCGTCACCGCCGGCGGCAAGGGTCCCGCGTTTGTTGAGGTCCAGCGGCCCCAGTCCGATCTCTACACCATGATTGATCAGGCCCTTGCCAACACCCCTCAGGCCGCCCCAGCCAAGACCGCCGCATCCAAGCCCGCGGCCAAAAAGCCCACCACCTAGCACCCTCCGTCTCCGCCAAAACGCAAAACGGCGTCCGCCAAAGCGGACGCCGTTTCTGTCTGCATCAAATCTTGTCTGCTCTAATCCCCAGTCTGTATATTCACCAGCACATCCGCCCCGTGCCCGCCGGGTGAAACCGTATCCGTCTGCGGCGCCCGCCAATGGTCGATATGGCTGATCCTGTGCACGCAGCCAATGGTGCAATTGGGCGCGCAGCTCTTCGCCGTCAAAAACTCCCGCTTCACATCCGCCGTCGTGTACTCCGCAATCGGAACCCCCGGATACCCGCGCTGCTGGCTGCAATAGTGCACCAGCCCGTCCTCGCAAATATATAAATATCTAGCCCCCGCTCGGCAGCGCCAGTCGTTTTCGCGCCCCTGCACAATCGCTTCCTGAAACTTGTCGAACTGCGCGTAGTTCGTCTTCTTCCGGTTGGTCATCGCAAAGTAAACCTTGGCCTCGTCGTCCTTCAAAGGCTTCAGTTGCCCGCTGCCGTCGTGGATAATCCCGATCGTCGACTCAAACCCCAGCTCCAGCGCCCGCTTGCCAATCACCAGCGCGTCGTTCGGATCCTTGAAGCCCCCGCCCACCACCGAGTTGATGTTCACGTGGAACTCGGCATGCTCGGCTAGCATCTGCAGCTTCTTGTCCAGCACCTTCAGGCTCTTCTTTGACACCTCGTCCGGTTCCAGATTATCGATGCTGATCTGCATGTGGTCCAGTCCGGCCCTATTCAGGCGCTCGATCCTCTCCACATTCAACAAGTAGCCGTTCGTAATCATCCCCGCAATCGCGCCCGTCTTCCTCATCCGGCGAATAATTTTGTCCAGCTGCGGGTGGGTTAGTGGCTCGCCGCCCGAGATGCCGATCATCGCCGTCCCCAGGCGTCCCAGGTGGTCGATCCGCCGCCGCATCTCGTCCAGCGGCACCGGCTCTGAAACCTTGTCATACTCGTTGCAATAGCCGCAGCTCAGGTTGCAGAACCGCGCCGGCACAATCTGTGCCAGCACTGGATGTCCCGTATGCGCCAGTGCCCGCGCCACCATGGCATACTCGCGCGCCTTCCGCGTAGCCGCCAGCCACCGCCCGCGCACCGTCGATCTCCGGGGAATCGCCATCCTTACTATTGAATCACATGCGGAACGGAAGCCGAAATTGCTTGGCGGAACATTGAGGGCTTCCTCCGGCTCAGGAAGTCAGCGTCGGCTATGCCGCAGGCGCCGGCAGCCTCTTCGCCTCCACATTTTGCGCCACAATCCACGCTCCGGCAGCGAAAGTCCACGAGATAAAGAACGCCGTCCACGCCATCCGCGTCTTCGGTCCGCTGACCACCGCCGGAACCCAGACCAGAAGCGTGTACAGCGTGATCTGTCCGGCCTCAGCCCACGCCGCCGCCCGCGGGAACACCCGGAACATCAGGCCGAGACCGCTGGCAATCTGTCCCGCGCCCGTCAGGTACGCCCAGCCAACGCGGTAGGGAAGCCACGCCGGCACGTAGGTGGCCGTGACACCCGCATACATCAGGTGCGACAGCCCGATGGGGGTGATCCAGAGCCCAAAGTAGAACCGCGCCATGCGCACCGCGCGTTCGCTCGCGGCAAACGTCAGCGGCGATCCGTCAGGCTGCGCGCCGAGCCGCGCAAACAGCCAACATATCGCCCGGCCAATGCCGCCTGCCCCGCCCGACACGAGCGCCACCTGGCCCGCGAACAATCCGGGCGCATAAACGGTGGGGTGGATGGCCAAAGCGGCGTCGTCGAGGCCGA
>Ga0182015_10001906_pt1 | contig 26490 bp, 22 predicted proteins | sample 712P3MmetaG_FD_120478 | JGI IMG/M metagenome (GOLD analysis project Ga0182015, IMG submission 120478) | Permafrost microbial communities from Stordalen Mire, Sweden - 712P3M metaG | ecosystem: Environmental > Terrestrial > Soil > Wetlands > Permafrost | place: Sweden: Stordalen | collected...
GATTGCTTACTTGAACCGCCGCTCGCCGAAGAACACTTCGGACCCGAGGTCGTTGCGCGACGATCAATAGACCAACAACATCAATATCCATACACAACGTAATTGCGGTTTAACGAAAGGCCCGGGGCGCTATCGCCTCGGGCCTTTTTTTCATCGGAAATTCGCTAAAGAGTTTTCTTAATCTCATACCAGTATTCTCAGCAACACCTTCAGCTCGCCCTACTCAGAGAACAAACTGGGATCTGCACGCTTCCGCCTTCATCCCTGTCGCTGCGGAGCGCCAGAGACATCTGGGCACAAGGCGCCGCTCTGTTCCGCTTTTCCCACGGTCTGGTCGAAAAACCATACTCTTTTCGTATCCGCGCCACGCGCTCTGAAGCTTTACGCCGGTATTCCTCTGGCGCGTATCCATTTTTCGCGTACCACTCCTGGTATTGCCTGGCCAGCCGCGGAAACTTCTCACGCACAAACGGCAAAAATTGTTTCAGCGACGACGGCATCAGAAACAGCACACCTGAAAAGAACCACTGTGCACCCGCGGCTCGTACTGCCGCCGCCACGGCCTCCAAATCACCCTCCCGATCCGTGATTCCGGGGATCAGCGGAGACGCCGAAACTCCCACGGCTAATCCCGCGTCGCTGAGTTGCTTCACGGCTTCCACGCGTAAATCGGGGCGGGGAGCCCGGGGCTCCAGCAGCCTCGCCAACCGTGTGCGCAAAGTCGTAATCGTCACATTGAGTGAGAGCGAGGAACGCTCTGCAATACGCTTGAAGACATCGACGTCCCGCACGATCTGGTTCGACTTGGTAATCACCGAGATACTCAAACCCTCTCGTTTCGCCAGTTCTTCCAGGCAAGCGCGGGTGACGCCGTATTCTTTTTCGGCAGGCTGATAGGGGTCTGTCGCTGTGCCGATCGCGATGTGATCGGGGGACTGACCTCCCGACGCTTGCGATTGATAGGAATATTTGTGTCCCACATCCCAGGCCAACAACGCAGCGGCATCTTTTTTAACGAAAATCTTCTTCTCAAATTCGCTGCCATCCAGCTCCATGTATTCGTGGGTATAGCGCGCGTAGCAGTAGTGACATCCAAACTCGCATCCGCGATAGGGATTGATCGTCCATTCAAACGGAACGCGTTGCGAATCACAGCGGTTCAGGATCGACTTGACCGGCAAGACGAAATATTGCGGACGCTCAGCGGAGGTGCGGCGGCTTTCCGCTGCGGGAGATTTTGCTGCGAGGCGGGCTATTCCGACCAGCGGCGCGTTGATGCCGCAGGCCGGCGCCGCAACGGCAGCACGGGTACCGGTCTCTGCCTGGCTTTGGGGGCCAGGCAAGACCGCTGGTGGCGGGGGGCAATCCGCCACGTTCGTACCCGTGTTGCCGCTGCGTGGACCGCGAGCGACCGGGGCAAGGTCTGCGATCCCATTCTTTGGGTCATGCGCGTCAGGGCTAAAAGGAAAGAGTGATGGAGCAGTTGGTGGTGCGATGCGCCTGCGAGGGAAAATCCTCGCCGGCGTGGGGGACAGCACTGGGGACATAACCCACCTCGAAGCACGGCGCAGTATTTCGCTTTTTCTTCGCTATGTCAATAGCTGTTTTTGCTTTTTATTCGTTGCTAATCCTGGGCGACGTAGTGTCTCATGGCGTAAGGATTCCGCCGAATTGCCTCGTTCGTCCCTGAAGAGTATCCTGCTGTAGCTTCAAGGACGTCTTCGCGATGCCTTTGGGAGGCCCACGGCGAGTATGCAGCTCCGTTCTTTCGTCCTACTAAGCTCGTCGATCGTACTTGGCACCGTATGTTCTAGTCCAACCGTCGCGCAAGCGCCGTCCAACACCCCGCCCAAGCCCCCAGCACAATCGGCCAAGACGCCTCCGGCGCCTGCCAATCCACAATCTACGCACTATCCCATCCTTCTTTTCGGTCACGGGACGGAAGCTATTCCCTGGAGTGTCCTTATCGGTCAGAAAGGGCCCGAACGGTTCGAGCGCGCCAACTATCCGCCCATGGCGCTCGACCCGGTCTCCGTCAATAGCGAAGGAACCGGCCAGGCTTGGACGTATCACGCCAAAGATTCCGCGACGGGCGCTGACGTAACCATTCATCTCGCCCGCGAAGCGTGTACCGACGTCGGCAATCCACCCGAACCTTCAACAAAGACTGCGAGCACAGGCAAAACCGCCAGCGCAGAAGCCGCGCCCGCAAAAAATGCCTTCCGCATCTCAGTCGAGCATGCTCAGGTGGGTACATTCAACGGCTGCGCTCGAATTGCCGCCGAGCTGTTCCCCAAAATCGTCAATCAAAGCGAACAGGATGACGACGACACGGATAAAAAAAAACCACCGGTAACGACAATCACCAATTTCAAGTCTCCTACGGCGATAGCCTTTGTGAATCCGGCTGGCAAAATCGTATTTAGCCGCGGAGCAGCCAAGAAGGTTGTTCCGGCCTCGGGCACCGACCTGGCTCTATCACATGACGGCAAAAAGCTGCTGTTCACACGAAACGACTCAAAAATGGGCTCCGATCGCACCATCGTTCTCTATGATTTCGATAGCGGGCGCTCGAATGACTTGATTCGCGGTACCGTTCGCGAAGCCTTCTGGTCTCCCGACGATACGCGCATTGCGTACCTGCAATCGCAAGAGCAGAAGTGGCGGGTAGTATCGGTGCTTCTGAGCGCTCCGGAGAACGCTGCTCCGCTATACAACGGCAGCGTCGAATCGTTGGACGGTTGGGTCGATGCTCACTCACTGCTGGCTGGCGACGCGCAACTGCTGTACTGGGTTGGCGACGATCGCCCGCAGCAAACCGTGCCGCTGAAAGATATTTATGGAGATACCTTTCGCATTTCTGATTCCGACACCATTCGCGTCAATCTCGTGAATTCAGACCTGCTGTTGGTTTCGGCTAAGTACAGTGCTCCGCCAACCGGTGCGCCTGCCGATGCTGCCGCTGTGTTCCTCTATGAGATAAAAGCCAAGCGCCGTGTGACACTGACTCCGCCCGAACAAGTCGCCAATCACGGGGAATGGTCTCGCGACGGCATCCAGATTTTCTACACTCGCCGACTATCGGCCACCTCATCGGTAATTTACCGCGTCTTCTGGGACGGCAGTGGCGTGCGCCGCTACCAGGAGGGCAGCGAACTTGTGGTCGGCCAATAGCCAGGCGGGTTAGGTCGAGTTAGGTTTCAGGAGAACGATCATGATGAAAAATTATTGGGCTGCTTCGATACTCAGAACCGCCGTCGCTTTCTCAGCGCTGGGGCTATCGTTAACTTTCTCTTCCATTAGCCAGGCGCAACAACCCGACCCCACTCCGATTCCCCCGCCATCCCAACCCGCACCCGCTTCTCCAAACGCTCCCACCGAACCGGTTCCTTCCACCGCTCAACCATCCGGCGCCTCGCCCTCTTCGCACCTGATGCGCACCTGGCGCCGCCTGACCTACACCTGCGAAGGGGATGCAAAAGTCGTGGTGAATCTTCACGCCAAGGAAGCTCGCGTGGTCTACAAAAATCATACTTACAACATGAAACAAGTCGATGAGTCGGACGGCCAGAAATATACCGACGGCTCTTTTGTATGGCGCAACAAGGGTGAAGAGGGCTCTCTCGAACGCGCTTCCAAAACGGGTAGTGATGCGAAGGCTCTGGCCACCAGCTGTCACCTGCAAAGCGCCGGCACAAACCCGCCAGCAGCTACTCCTAAAAATCCAGCCAGCCAACGCTAAAAGTCTTACTCAGGCGCGAGCAGTGAATTCGAGATTGGTCAAAATCAGCTGGCCTGCCAGACAGTTCATTGGCCGATACGCACCACCTGTACCGAATTGAAACGTTCGCTCGACCCTGCCCTCTATACTTGATGGATGGGAAGCGATCCCTCCAGCCCTGCAAAGATTCGCCAAGTCGGCATCCTGGTCCTTGAAGAAGACGCCGAGAACGCCGCCGGCGTCCGCCAACTTCTTGATTCTGAAGGCTGGCGGGTTAACATCGTCCCCGATTCCAGCCTTCTTCTATCTGAACTCAGCAGCGGCGAATGGGCCCTGGTAGTGGCCAATGTCGCGGTTACCGGAACGGAGGGCGCGGCCTTCGGCACTTTGCGCGAACTCGCGGCCGTCGATGCCGAGGAGGGCGGCCGCGTTCGGGTGCTCTATATCGTTCCAGAAATGACCGGCAGTAAATACATTAAGGCGCTGGAGCGCGCACATCTCCCATACGTTACGCGCCCCTTCCATTTCCACGATTTTCTTGAAAAGGTGAGCGACCTGCTGTTTGAAGTACACGCCATTGCCGTTCCGCTACGGCAGGTCAGCTACGAGCTCGGTACGGTCCGCAAAAAGAAATTGGACGCCACGCGCACCAATACCATGTTTGCGGCCCGTGACGCCTATTCCTACAGCGAGGAAGAAGTTGCGGAATACGAGCGCCAAGAAGCGAGCGCAGGCAAGAGGCACAAGCCGCGCACCAATCTCGGCGATCCCAACAAGTAGCTCGCGACTCTTCTGCAATTTTTCTCCCCGTAAGGCCGCAACCTGACGCTGCAAGAATCTTGGCCAGCCCCGTTCTAACCCCGTGCACTTACGCACGGGAGGTTTCACATGGAACGCTCGCTTCTGGGTGCCCTCACAGGCACCCTGCTGGGAATCAGCGCGCTGGGCAGCATGGCCTTTATGTGGGCCGGCACCGGATCGCCGGCTCCGCAACCCAAACCGGAAGGCGATTGGCGTCTTCTGGATCCCATCACTTACGAAAATATCTCCATCTTCCCGGTAGTCAGCGCCATCGCTCAAGACAGCAGTGCTTTCGTTACATTGGACGACGGGCTCTCCTCCGGCGACGTAGTCGTACGCGAACAAGGCGGCGACGGCATGGCTCGCAGCCGCGATGGGCGCCCGGGTGGAGAGCAATACAATACCGGCGCTTCCGTCAATCAACTGGTGCTGATCAATCGCGGCAAGCGCCCTGTGCTGCTGCTTGCCGGTGAACTCGTCAGCGGCGGCAAGCAGGATCGCATCATCGCCAAAGACCGCATCGTCGCACCCGATGCTGATCCACTCCCGCTCGATGTTTTCTGCGTCGAGCACGGCCGCTGGTCATCCGGGTACGAGTTCGGGGCCGCCAAAACCATGGTCCATCCCAGTGTTCGGGAGCAAGCCGCTGTCAATCAGAGCCAGACCGACGTGTGGGCTTCAGTGCGAAAAGGTTCGACTGCCGCGGTCCCTTCCGCCGCGCCTGCGCCACGCATCGCTTCCTCGGATCTTGCCGCCGTCATGGCCAACAGCGCCCCCACCCAATCGTACGCAAAGCTATATACGGAGAGCCGCGTGGGAGCATCGGTTGACGGCTTCGTGGACGAAGTTCAACGCCGTTTCGCGCGCGCTACGCAAACTGCCAAAGGTGAACACATCATCGGAGTCGTGGTGGCGTACGGCGGGGAAGTAGCCTGGAGCGACATCTTCGCCTCCAACGATTTGTTTGAGCATTACTGGAGCAAGTTGGTTCGCAGTTACGCCGTCGAGGCCTTGGCGCGGCCCACACTTCGCGAAGTCGCTTCGCGGGAGGATGCGCGCGAGTTTCTGCGTCGCCTGAATGGCCGGGAACAAATCGAAAGCGAGCCGGGAGTCTACCGCTGGCGCGAAATCACCGAAGGCCGACTGGCGCAGATTGAGCTGGACGCTCTGGAGCCTAAAACGATGACGCTTCACCGCTTGTTCGTCCATCGCACGAGCTAGGCTTGGTGAACAAACTGCAAGTTTGATCGAAACGCGGAATCGGATGCCGCACCCTTCGCTTCCTAAGGGTGCGGTTCCTTGCGCCTAGCTGAGCGTCCAGGTTTCGTTTTGTAGGAGCCTGTTCTTCCAGAGCGATTTTTAGTCGGTTCTCTTTACAACGCTCTGGTCTGCAAGGTTCTTCAGCAATTCCGCAGCACTACCGTTCCACGACGGATGTTTCAAATCCGGCGAAATTTCTGCCAGCGGCTTCAACACAAATCGCCTGGAAAGCATTCGCGGGTGGGGCACCTGCAACTCCGGCGCGTCAATCGTCTGCTGCCCATACAACAGAATGTCTATGTCCAGCAGCCGCGGTCCGCGCGCGACTAACTTCTGACCACCCATCCGTTGTTCGAGCGCTCTCAATTTTCGCAGCAGCGGTATTGCCGGCGTACCTGTCTGTCCCTCGACGACACAGTTCAAGAACCATGGCTGATCCAAGTAGTCCACCGGCTCGGTTTCGTAAATCGAAGAAACCCGCTTCACGGTAATTCCGGCTCCCGCCAAAGCGGCGATCGCGGTACGCAGATTTTCCTTTCGGTCGCCCACATTCGAGCCCAAGGACAAAAAAATAATTTCAGAGGCTATTGTATGCTCCAATTTCTCTCTCTTTCGCTCCATCGACGGCATCACACACACATTCCACGAGGTGACACGCATGAGCAACACACTAGACAACGGGATGGTTCACCTCAGTAGCCCCTATCCAGTGCCCGAAACCCTTGACCGTCTGGAATCACTCCTGACGGCTAAGGGTCTCACAGTATTTTGCCGCGTCGATCACAGCGGCGAAGCCGAAAAAGTTGGTTTGAAAATGAATCCCACGAAATTAATCATCTTTGGCAGCCCCAAAGGCGGGACGCCATTGATGGTTGCTTCACCGACGCTGGCCATCGATCTTCCGCTCAAAGCCTTGATCTGGGAGGACGCCGGCGGCAAAGTGTGGGTCTCCTACAACAGCGCGGAATATCTGGAAGCGCGGCACAACATCAGCGATGAGCTGATAAAAAATATCGCGGTGATCGGTCCGCTGCTGGAAAACGTAGTGAAGTAAACGGTAAGAACTTCACGACACGAACTAAGCCGCATGCAGTTCGAAATCGCGAGGCCTGGGCTCAAAATAGTCGCGGCTGGCGCCTCGGCAAATCGCGCCCAAAATATTCATAAGCCCGCGGAGTCGCAACTCGCCCGCGTGGAGTGCGGTCGATCATTCCAATCTGCATCAAGTACGGTTCGTAAATTTCCTCGATGGCGTCTTCTTCTTCGCTCAACGCCGCCGCCAGGGTGCCCACGCCTACGGGTCCGCCTCCGTATTTGTCGAGCAGCGCCAGCATTAAATTGCGATCCACTTCATCCAGCCCCCGCTCATCTACGCCGAGCATGGACAACGCTTCCTGGGCCACCGCTTGGGTGATGCGTCCCGCCGCGCGCACTTCCGCGAAGTCGCGTGAGCGCCGCAGCAAGCGGTTGGCGATGCGTGGCGTTCCACGGCAGCGTCGCGCGATTTCTTCGGCGCCAGCCTCATCCATTTCAATATTCAGAATCTTGGCCGAACGCCGAATGATGATCAGTAAATCCGCGGGCTCGTAAAAATCCAGGCGGTGAACGATTCCAAAGCGCGAGCGCAACGGCGCGGTGATCAGTCCCGCGCGCGTGGTGGCCCCGATCAACGTGAAATGTCCCAGTTGAAAGGGATGGATGCGCGCGCCCGGCCCCTGACCGATGATCAGGTCCACGCGGAAATCCTCCATCGCGGGATACAAAACTTCCTCCACGGCCGGCTGCAAGCGGTGAATCTCATCCAGAAAAAACACTTCCTTGCCTTCCAGCGAAGTCAGGATGGCCGTCAAATCACCTTTGCGTTCCAGCAACGGCCCTGCACTGGTTTTGATCGGCACTTGCAGTTCGTTAGCAATAATCTGCGCCAGTGTGGTTTTCCCCAGGCCCGGCGGGCCATATAACAACACGTGATCCAGCGCTTCACCGCGGCTGCGCGCCGCTTCAATGGCAATCTGAATATTTTCTTTGACGCGCTTTTGACCGATGTATTCATCCAGCCGCTTGGGCCGCACGCTGGCTTCAATGCGTGCGTCTTCATCAAAAGGTTGCGCCGATACGATGCGGTCTGTGGGTTTGCGGATCATTCGTCTGGCCGTTCCATCCGGCATACTAAGAAGTCCTCGAAGCGGCTCGACCCTTGGTCTGGCTCAGCGCCTGCAATGCCGCGCGCAGCAATTTTTCAAAGTTGTTGGCGCCGACGCCGGATTCCTTGCGCGCTTCCTCGACCGCTTTTTCCGCTACGCGTGCTTCGTATCCCAGATTCACGAGCGCCGAAACCACATCGGCTTCCACGCCGGCCGGCGAACTCGCCGCGGGCCTTTCGACTTCGATGACCACGGCTTCCAACTTATCTTTCAGCTCCACCACCATACGCTCGGCGGTCTTTCTTCCTACTCCCGGAATTTTCGTCAACCGCGCCAGATCGTTTCCGCGAATTGCGGGAACCAATTCATCCACGCTCATGCCCGATAAAATTTTCAGCGCCAGGCTTGGCCCCACGCCGGAAGCCGAAATCAGCAATTCAAATAAATGTTTCTCGCGCGAAGAAACAAAGCCATACAAAGATAGCGCGTCTTCGCGCACGTGCGTATGAATCAGCAGGGTAACTTCAGTGTGTAGCTCGCCGAGCGCAGCAAAGGTCGAGAGCGGAACCAGAACTACATATCCCACGCCACCCACGTCCACTAGCACCTGGTTCGGTCTTTTTTCCGCGAGCTTGCCGCGCAACTGGCCAATCATGGCCTCAAAGTATTGACGACGCTCCGCGCAGTGTCAACGCGGCCGCGAACTAGGTTACAGAACGAGGAAAGAGTTTATAAAGTGGCCGGGTTGCCAACGACATTTCACTTCAGGGTAAGCGCGTTTATGGGGCACGTTAACGTTTCTGAGCGCGCAACGATAGGACCGAACAGCATAAGACCAGAACTATGTTTCCCCCACCGTTATAACTAGTATATTTCTAGTCGAATTGGACGCGGTCCAAGAAATGATAAGAAACGTCTTCGAAAAATTACTGGTGGCAATGTTGGTCTTCGCCGTGTCGGCGGCAACCAGCGGGAAACCTGAGCTCAGACTTTTGTACGAAAAGCACCGCTGGTTCGACCTTCGTGAGGCAATGAAGCGCAACGAGCAGAACGTCCCAGATTTGTATCTGGGCGCAGTGGCTTCCGCGTTCAATAATCGCGAAGATGCAGAAAAACATCTCCGCAGGGCCATCGAGCGAGCGCCCGACTCTAAAGACGCAATCGAAGCACACGAAATGCTTGGGTATATGTACGCTCGTTCCGGGCAATACGGTGACGTGGTCGAGCAGTTTGACGCGATGCTAAGGATCAAGCCGGATCGACCAGACGTAAAGAATGTGCGGTCCATGTATGCGTCATTCAGCCGTCATCCAAATCAATCAGTCGATAAGCATCCGGTGACTACGAGCAGCGCAGAAGTCAGCAAAGACGGCATTGTTCTTCCCGTCTCCATCCACGGCAAGACGGTGCACTGGGGGCTCGATACGGACCTCAACGTCTCGTTGATGAGCGAGTCAGAGGCACACTTTTTGGGTGTGACGGTAGAGGAGCCTCTCGTCCAGGCTGTGGATACTGACGCGAACGTCACGTCTGTGCGCACTGCAGTTGTCGATGAACTTACCCTTGGCAATGTGAAACTCCATAATGTTGCGTTCGTTGTCTTGCCGGACACTCAGTTGCCCACTGACGAACTATCGCCAGGCAATCGAGGTCTTGTGGGGTTCCCTGTTGCACTCGCGTTCCAGGCCATCGGGTGGAAATCTAATGGAACGTTCGAGATTGGGTTTTCAGCTCGTCCTGCTGCGAATGCTGCTGGGAACCTGTTCTTCGACGGTTTCAGCCCGGTGGTGCGTGTGAATTTCGAAGGCCAGAACCTTGATTTCATCTTAGATACAGGGAACCAAGCGGGGACCGAACTTTGGCCTCGATTCGCTGAAGAGTTCGCTGCTTTCATCAAACAGCACGGAACGAGAGGTAAGCGAACATTGACGGGGATTGCGGGCTCAAATGAAAGGGAAACGGCCGTACTCCCCGAGATTCGCTTGCGAGTTGGGGGATTAGAAACATCGTTGCGATCCGCCGAAGTTTTTTCGAAACCGGTGGGGGATGATTTCCATCATGGACTTCTCGGCTTGGACGTGCTTACTCAAGCACGAGAAGGACACATCGATTTTCGATCTATGACGTTGGAACTCTTGCCGTAAAGCCAATCATTTGAAACTCATCATCGCCGCTAGCTCGCGGTGATCTAAAACTGCGACAGACGGATCCGGGAAGGAGGGTGTGCGGTCGATCAGCGGCGGGTGCGATCCTTGCGGACCGCCTCATCAATCAAAGCGCCAAGTTGGCTGCGCGTCAGCGAGACATGCTCGCCGGCAGAATCGCCGCCATCGCTGGTGATGGGCAATTCCGCTCCTCCGCCCGGGGGCGGAGCGACGAAATACCTGGAGCGGGACGCCATCAGCTTGGCCACTTCTCGGCTCGAAAGCAGTTGCGGTTCACCGACGGTTTCCGCGGCGAGAGTAATTTTCGCGGAATGCTCGATGGTTTCCATGCGAAAAAACGCGGTAAGCAGGTCCGGACCGCACGTAACCGCGCCGTGATTCGCCAGCAGCAGCGCGTCGTAGTGCGGAACAAACGGCTCGATGGCCGCGCTTAATTCCGGCGTTCCCGGCGTCGCGTAGCGCACCAGCGGAATTTGACCCAGCCCAATAATCACTTCCGGCAACAACGCTTGATCGAGCGCGCGCCCCGCCACTGCGAATCCCGTAGCTGTGGGCGGGTGCGCATGACAGATGGCCTGCACATCCGGCCGCATACGATAAAACAAAAGATGCATGGCCACTTCCGACGACACTTTGCGGTTCCCGGAAATATGTACGCCATTCAAATCCGTAACCACCAAATCTTCAGGCGACAACGTGCCCTTGTTCATGCACGTGGGAGTATTAATGATTCGGCCGTCGTCCAGGCGTACCGACAAATTTCCTTCACACGCCACAATGTAGCCGCGCTCGTACAGCCACCGGCCCGCGATACAAATCTCGCGTCGATGCTGCTCTTCGGTTTTCGCGGAACCCGGTAGTAACGCGTCGGTAGTCATGGGCAACCTCTCCTCACGTCAAAATGACGACGCAGGCATAAGTAAACAGCGGTATTTGCAACTCTGGCGGAGACGCAGAGGTGCAGTTTCTCTTCGGGGCGCACGTAAGATGGGAAGAAGCTAATACAAGTCCGTCCAAGATGCTAGGCGTAAATTCCGCGCAGCTTCAGGGCGCTAGCAACCCGGTCAATGGCCAGCATGTACGCAGCTATGCGGTTATTTACCTTGTGCGCTTCGGCATAGCGAACCACTTCGTCAAAGGCGTGCTCCATTACATCGAGCAGCCGTTCATTTACTTCACTCTCACGCCAGAAAAAGCCCTGACGATCCTGCACCCACTCGAAATAGCTGACGGTCACGCCGCCGGCATTGCCGAGAATATCGGGAACGGTGAAAATTCCTTTGGCATCCACTATGGAATCCGCTTGCCAGGTAGTGGGCCCGTTCGCGCCCTCGCAGAGAATTTTCGCCTGCACCTGGTGCGCATTTTCCGCGGTGATCTGGTTCTCGATGGCCGCCGGAATAGCAATTTCGCAGGGCTGAAACAGCACATCGCGAGCGGTCATCTTCGTTCCGCCGCCGGGATAATCCTGCAACGCTTTCTTCTGCACGTACACCCACTCAATGACTTTGGGAATGTCGAAACCATTCTCGTCATAAAGTCCGCCGCCAATATCCGCGAGACCCACAATTTTGTAGCCCGCTTTCTGCATCAGATCCGCAGCCAGCGAGCCGACATTTCCAAATCCCTGAATCACCACGCGGCAGCCTTGTTTTTTGATACCCGTTTTTGTCAGCGCCTTGTCGCAACAAATCATGACGCCGCGCCCGGTGGCTTCACGCCGTCCCGCGGAGCCCCCCAGTTCAATGGGCTTGCCAGTCACCACCGCGGTGGTCGCCTGACCAAGATGCATCGCGTAAGTATCCATGACCCAGGCCATGGTCTGTTCGCCGGTGCCCACGTCGGGTGCGGGCACATCTTTCTCGGGCCCCAGCCAATTCGCTAGTTCAGCGGTGTAGCGCCGGGTCATGCGCTCCAGTTCGCCACGTGACATTTTTCGCGGGTCGCAAATGATGCCGCCCTTTGCACCGCCAAAGGGAATATTTACTACTGCGCATTTCCACGTCATCCAGGTGGCCAGCGCGCGGACTTCATCCAGAGACACATCGGGAGCGTAACGAATGCCGCCTTTGCCGGGTCCTCGGACGGTGGAATGCAGAACGCGGTAACCGGTAAACACTTCGAGCTGCCCGTTGTCCATTCCAACTGGAATGTACAGCGTAATTTCCTTGCTGGGATATTTCAGGTAGCGATAGATGCCTTGCTCGAGGCCTAATTTATTGGCCGCGACTTCAAAACGCGCTTCTGCGTTTTGATACACATTCATTTCTTCCGGTGTTGGACCGTGCGCCATGCAACCTCTCCTTCGATTTCCAGACTGCGCCTAGCTCCGTCGCCGGTCCACACGAAGACCCGCGATTTTTTCGCCGTTTAAATTGAAGGCCAACTGAAAAGGGGAATTGGCGGGCTACCCACCCGCCGTCTGTGTGGCCGGCGTCAGTATACGAACCCTGACGGAGACCCGCAAGCCGCACGTAGTCGTGATTGCTCTCACCGATACAGTTAGGCTGCTAGCGGGGCCATACTCCTATTTAGAGAGAATTGCTCTTAAGAGAAAATTGGTCCGGAACCCGACGATACAGGCTGGTAAGGCGCTTGCTCAGTTGGCCTATGCACGCTTCGTGGTGTGCAATTTTGAACAGACGAAATGCCAAGCCGGAGTTACCTTCGGTTTTAGATGTTGGTGGTATACGCACGGTGCCGGAGCAAAACGCTTCCGGGGACGCCATCGTGGGTATCCCCTCGCGGCGGCCAGTGCCTAAACCTTAGCACTCCGGCCGCCGCGTTCATTTTGCGGTCTGCCGGCGTTCTCCACTACCCCGCTAATTACTTCCATACGCATGACGTTTACGAATATTTATAGGCTGACAGGCGCGAAGAGGCGCCCGTGAGGACGTGCTGCCGCTTGCCTGTGACGTGCGGGCAGGTACGTTGAAATATCAGTTGGCGAGTTTAAATTGAACGGTCACGGTGGCATGCATCGCCACAGCTTTGCCATCTAATTGCGCCGGTTCGTATTTCCATTGCCGCAACGCTTCCATCGCGGATTGCTGCAGGAGGGGCGGACCGGAAACGATTTTCATGTTGGAAACGTGACCGGTGGTATCTATCAGCGCATCGATCGTTACATCCCCGCTTACTCTCTGACTTCTTGCCAGCTTTGGATAGATGGCAGCGGACGTCGCAACCAGCCGCGCCGGCTTTATCGTCCCAGCCACCAGAGGGGCCGGCGGAGCAGCCGGCTGCCTGGAATTGGAGACCAATCCTGACGCCAAGCCTTCGCCGGGGCCAACCTGGCTGGAAGCTTCAAGGCTCAGTGCTTCTTCGGTGTGTTCCTGGCCAACTGCGCGTTCCTTGACGATGGGAGCCGACAGGTTCACGGCACCAAGCGAAGACTTCTTCGGTTCCGGGGTCAGAGCTTCGGGCACCGCGTCTACCGTCGCTGTTCTCTTATTGGAGGGAGAAGTGTTGGGTTCCACCGCATTCGTGGATGTCGGAGCCGAAACTGCTGTGTACGTCCCGGTTGGGGTTGCTGTCGAAGCTGGCGATTGAGGTTCGGTCTGCGTTGCACTTGCTGAGGTTGGTGCGGCATTCGGGGTCGCGGAAGTGTTCACTGCGACGTTGTCCGCTGGTTGTTGGCGCACATACCACGTCGTGCCACCAGCCAAGAGCAGCAATCCAGCTGCAACGGCACCGTACATCATCTTTTTGTTGGAGCCCGACGAATCTTTCGCCGACAGGGGATCGATCTCCTCCGCCAGGAAATGCGTCCCGTAACTCGAAGCCGGCACTCCAGGTGTGGAAACCTTGGGCGTATCGGCAACCTCGGTAACCGCGAGGTCGTCTACTTCAACGGCATCGCCAAAATCATCGAGCGGCTCTGCTGGAGTGAGCTCGGGCAGCGCAGCGGAAGCGGCCGCGGCGTTGCGTGCCAGCGGCTCTAGCCACGAGGGGATTTTAACCTCATCGGAATCCAGCATCGACTTCGCCAGTTCCGTGGACTTTGGTGTGGGCGCATGTGCTTCGGTCGCGGAAGTTCTGCTTTTGGAAATCTCCACTACCTTTGAAGGTTTATCGCTTGTGGCCGTATTTCGAAGTGTTGAAGGTTCGTCGTGAGTGGTGCTAACAGAGCTGAGCGGCGAACTTTTTTGTATCGGCGCCGCGGGCTGGCCGGCCGCTGCGGGATTAGCGGAGCGCGGCGGCACGTTTGATGAAGTGGAAACATTTGATTTCACGTTGGAGCGGCCTGCTGAATCGTTTGCCGACGAATTCGCTTCGATCGCCGGTTTCGATCCAGTTTGTAATTTCGGATCGTGAGGAACGGCCCCCGAAATCTTTGGCGTCGTCTCCACAGCAGATGCCGCAACTTGCGGAGCTTGCGCCGGAGCCGTGGCCGCCGGAAAACGCATTCCCCAGAAACCGGCGACGGACTCGGTGAACTCCAGCTCCACGTAGCCGCTGACGTTATGATAATTCTTCGATTTCACGACCTGGCAGACCACTTCTTTCTTGGTCTTCTCGTTAGTCAAGAACAGCAGTTGACCGGGAGCGACGGACGAAGACAAACGCACGACTGCACCGTGTGCAAAAATCAGAACTGTTTTTGTCGACTCGGAGAATGGCTCGCGTTTATCGCTCCCGGATACGGTTCGCGCGCCATTCACGGTGACGGGAACTTCGAGCGCGACAGGTTGAGGACGCGAAGATGCATCCGTAGCCGGAGCCGCCGTGGGCGTAGCTCCCGGCCGCGTCGTGCCGGTTTCGGGAATGGAGGCGAGAATTTCGTTATCTTTGACAACTGAGGACATGTGGGCACACTCGGGAAAACAGATTGCCCCGGCGCTCACAGATACAGATAGCGTGGTCGCGCGGAACACCACTAGTTTCGTATCGGGATAGGCGGCTAGCTATAGTACGGGCGTACTAAGGGTGGAAATTTGCGCTGAAAGATAACGCACGCTGGGAGCATTTTTTCATCAATCCCAGACCGTGGCTCATTTCTCAATTCCTCAATTTCAGACCTGAACTATTGGACAGGTGGCAGCGGTCCCTTGAATTGTTCGTCGAGTTCCACTTGATAGCCGGTGACGATCTTGTTGGTTTCGTTGGCCATGCCGATCACCGCTTGCAGTTCATGAAACATTTCGTCGGTCATGCCTTTTTTTCGAGCGGAGGCAGTGTGCGACGCAATGCAGTAGTGGCAATTGTTGGTGACGCTTACGGCGACGTATAACAATTCTTTTGTTAATGGATCGAGCGCCCCGGGACCCATGATTTGTTTTAGCGCTTCCCAGGTGCGCTTCAACGTGGCGGGATCGTGAGCGATGGCCTTCCAGAAATTATTGATCCAGTCGATTTTACGCGTGGCCATGATGTCGTCGTAAATGGCGCGAACTTCGGGGCTGGCATCTTGGTATTCAATCAGGGCGAAAGTGGGCATAAGATCTCCAGGATATTTATTTTGTGAAGGCCGCGGACTATGTCGTCAGGCACGGGCGGAGCGCGCGAGCCTGGAAACAACCGCGGTACCAAGTTGGCCGCTGCAACAGAATTTTTCCAGCAGCAGCCGCGCAAGGCGCTTGTGATTGTGTCGAATGACGCCACGCTCATCCAGCAAATTATCGAGAACAACTTTGCATCCGAGTTTGCGCAATTCAGGAAGATCGACGGCCACCGGCTCAGCACCTTGTGCGCGATACCGCCGCGCCACATCGGGAGAAACCGGCTGGCGATTGGCGACAACATAATCGACCAACCTGCCCGGGGCGTGATTCTGAATGGCGCGCAGGTGATCGGCGAGTGCGTATCCCGCAGTTTCGCCAGGCTGCGTCATGAGATTGGCGATATAGACGCGCGGCGCTTTGGAATGCGCGATGGCAGAAGCAACTTCAGGGATTAAAAGATTGGGCAGTACGCTGGTGTAGAGCGAACCGGGGCCGAGAAGAATCAAGTCCGCTTCCTTGATAGCTTCGATGGCCAGAGGCAGCGGCCGCACCCGCTTTGGAGAGAGTTCGAGCTTTTTTATGGGGACACGGCTGGCGGTGATGCGCGTTTCACCGCGCACGCGGCGGCCATTCGTGAGTGTGGCGACGAGATGTACGTTGGCAAGCGTGGATGGAAAAATGCGCCCGCGAATGGCCAGGACTTTGCTGCTCTCGCGAATCGCTTCGGTGAAATCACCAGTGATGTGCGTGAGAGCGGCAAGAAAGAGGTTGCCGAAATTGTGGCCGATCAAACCGCGGCCAGCATGAAAGCGATATTGAAACAGGCGGCCCAGCAAAGCCTCGTCGTTGGAAAGCGCGACCATGCAATTACGGATATCACCGGGAGGGAGGATCCGGTTTTCGCGGCGCAAGCGCCCGGAGCTCCCGCCGTCGTCCGTTACGGTGACGATCGCGGCGAGATCGGAAATTGGAAGATCCGGAGTGGGATTTTTGTCGCGATCACGAATGACGTGCTCTTTCAAGCCACGCAACAGCGCGGATAATCCCGTGCCGCCGCCGAGAGCGACGATGCGAAATCCGCGAGAAAGACTTTTGGAGCGAGCGTTTTTCTTCTTCACGTGGGGGCGCAATAAACCAGGGCGATCTATAGGTGACTGGAAGGTTTTCTAAACGATCAGCCGGCAGTGCCGTCTTTCTCAGGATAGAGCAATTCCGTGAAGCGCGGATCTTCCTGAAGAAAGGCAAAATCTTCGTCGTTGCGCGCATGGTAGCGATTTTCGGACTTCAACTGGATCGCAACTTTGAGATTAGCCATGGCGGAGTCTGCTTCACCGGTCAAACAATCGAGCGCTGCAAGCGCGTAATGAATATGATCGGCCTTAGGCGCCGCTTTACGAGCCTTATCGAGGCTTTCACGGGCGTCGTCCCAGCGACCGACATTCATCATGGCTACACCGCGCTGATAATGCTCTTCGGCAGTGCGAGGATTCTGATCGTGAAGCGGCTTCATGCGCTGCTCGGCGATTTTCACGTGCATCCGGGCGCGATCGGCCAACTCTTTGCTCGGACCGTCGACTACTTTCTCAAGCTCCTGTTTGGCACGGGCGAATTTCTGCTGCCGAAATAATGCCAACGCTTCGTCGTACAGTTTCAATTGGGCTTGGACCCGGGGATCAACGAGCTCAACGCCACCCCGCTGCGCTGGAGGAGGCGGAGGTAAGACTTTTTTCTTCTGCGACTTAGAGCGGGAACTGGCAGCGCTCTTGGCGTGAGAGGAGGAACCGTGAGTCGGCTTACGCGCTTTTGCCATGACGCGCATGCTACCAGAGGCCATATGGCGCGTCAATGCAAGCAATCCCGGACTTCTGATGCGACGGCTTCTAGGTAACGATTGGTCTCGGCGGCCAGATGCAAATGCACACCACTTTTTTTACCAAAGAGTTCACATCTTATTGCAAATAATAGACATACTACCGTTTCACAGGGCAAAAAGAGTTCATAACTTATTGAAGACAAAAGAGCCGACTTTTTACTAATGGTACAAGAGTTCATAAAGTGCTGTAAAAATTGGGGATACACCGTTTTGCGCGACGCCAAACATAGTTAAGTTCTTGACCCCAAGGAGAAGTCATTTGGCCAAGCGGGAAACATCCCTGAACATCTGCTTCGACGTCGGCATGCTGTAACACCTCGGCGATACAAGGAGCCTACTCGAACTGGGATGGCTTTCAGAGAGAGGTGGTGACGCCCGAAACCAACTTGGAAAGGTCAGAGCCAACAGAACGCACCCCTCCCATGTCATCTTAGTAGAGTATTACTATTATGTAAAGACGCTAATAAGCATGCATGGGTGGGCCCGGATACGAACACAAGACTGATTCCTAAGTGTGACGTTACCTACCGGAGGCATGGGTCGAAAATAGAGCATGGCATTCGGGGGAAGTTCGCGGACACTGTGGGTGTAGTTGAGGGCCAGGGGTATCGCGGGCCGGACAGTCAACTACGCAAAAAAATAACGAAGGCGATTAGAATCATTTAAGATTCGTTATAAAGTAACGACCAAACCAGTAAGGAACAGAATCAAACAGACATGGAGGCGCGAAGGCGAGCTGCGGTGTAGCGAAAGCTGCACGATTTTGGCCGCATTCGAACAGAGGACCAGTGCCGTTTATCAATTTTCCTGCTCGCGAAATTAACTGCAAACTTGTGTACTACGGTCCAGGTCTAGGCGGAAAGACCGCCAACCTGCAATGGGTGTACGACCACACGGGACAGAATCAAAAGGGCAAGATGGTGTCGCTGGCAACAGAGACGGACCGCACTTTGTTCTTTGATTTTCTTCCGCTGGACTTGGGAACGGTGCGCGGATTCAAGACGCGCTTTCACCTGTATACCGTACCGGGACAGGTATTTTATGAGGCCAGCCGCAAGTTGATCCTGAAAGGCGCGGATGGAGTGGTGTTCGTGGCGGATTCACAGGAAGAGCGGCTGGATGCGAATTTCGAAACGATGGAAAATTTGCAGGAACATTTGAAAGAACACAACCTCAAGTTCGAGTCGATCCCATACGTGCTGCAATTGAACAAGCGGGATTTGCCGAACGTGATGAGCGTGGCGGATTTGACGAAGGAACTGCAGCAAAAAGGCGAACCGGTCCTTGAGGGAGTTGCCGTCACCGGCCAAGGCGTGTTTGAGACGTTGAAAGAAGTGGCCAAACTGGTGTTGGCAGAGCTGAAGAAGAGCGGGTAGGTCACTACCCGCAAAGCGTACACTATGCGCCCTCGATTTCAGGCGTGACCGTTCACGTGCTGCGATCCAAGACGGATAGAACAACACTTCCGTTCGAGTATCCCATCCAAAGAATCCCGCCTAGTACTCTCCGCATTTTCGTGCTTCGGGACCTGATCGACGTGCGCCTTAATCTGCTCGAAGTACAGCTTCCGTCATGCGCCTTACAAACCAACGAACAGTCTCGCTAAGCGAAATTGGCGAGAGCGGCAGACTCGGATTCGAAGGCGGGTATGGCTTCGATGAGACGGGTGACCGTGAGGGCGTCGCGGACGCGGCCGTGACCACATACGAGACGGAGAGTGCCGCCCTCGCGAGCGAGCTGGATGGAGATGCGCACCAGGGTGGAGATCCCGGAGCTATCAATCTGGGGAACGCCATTGAGGACCACGACAACTTTGCGGGCGCCCTTGGCGATTACAGATTCCAGGGCATCGTGAAGTTGTTCGCTGGATTCACCGATGGTGAGACGGCCGTGTACCTCGAGAACGGAGACGGGGCCGCAATCGCGAATCTTGATTTCCATTGGAGCGTGATCGGTCATTGGCAGTGAATTCTCTAGCGGCGCGGGCAGACGCCGTCGGGACGGCGTGTTTCCCGTGCGCGTGCATTATACGATGAAGGAGCGGAAGGGGCGAAGCGATTGAGTTGACGGAATTTGAAGACGATTTGAACGGAATAATGAAGGTTAACAGCGGCCTAGCAACATTTTAAAACTCCGGCGGATAACGTGGATGGTAAGCGATTTTTTTCTTTGATGAATCAATTCTATTTATATGCAAATCAGGAGGAGCTTGCATATAATCGGGCGCAAATCGAGGGTGCCGGGCCCATGCATCCGGGTGTGTTTGATTCAAGATGACCAGACGGTTTGCAAACTTGCCGACAAATTTATTGACGCGTGGTTCGCGCGCGAATCGAAACGCGATGCGATGCCTGCTGCTAATGACGCTAGTGCTCGGCCTACCATGCCTCAGTTCCGGGCAGGCTGTTCCCAGCGCTGACACGCAAAAATTAAGCGCCAGTGAAAGATTGAACCAACTCGACCAGCGAGTGACCGCAGCGCAATCTTCCGCGGACAACGCGTGGATGCTGGTGAGCGCGGCATTGGTATTGATGATGACGGGACCGGGACTGGCGCTTTTTTATGGCGGGCTGGTGCGACGCAAAAATACGCTGGCCATCATGATGCAAAGTTTTGCGCTGATGGCGCTGATCACAGTGATGTGGGCGCTGGTGGGCTACAGCTTATGTTTCGGCGGAAATGGGCCAGTGATCGGCGGATTCGAGCATGCCTTTCTGCGCGGTGTAGGCGCGGAGCCGAATGCGGACTATGCCGGGACGATTCCGCAAACAACGTTCATGGTTTACCAACTGATGTTCGCAATCATCACGCCGGCGTTGATCACCGGAGCGACGGCCGAGCGGATGAAATTCAGCGGGTCGATATTGTTCATGGCGCTGTGGTTTGTGTTTGTGTACGCGCCGCTGGCGCACATGGTGTGGGGCAAGGGGGGCTTCCTGAACGCTTCACTGGGAGGCAGATTTCCGACATTGGACTTCGCGGGCGGCACGGTGGTGCACATTTCGTCGGGAGTATCAGCACTGGTGTGCGCACTTTATCTGCGGAAGCGCACCGGTTACCCGCAGCAGCCCATGCCACCCCATAGCCTGGTGCTGAGCTTCATCGGCGCTTGCTTGTTGTGGGTGGGGTGGTTTGGATTTAACGCCGGGAGTGCGCTGGCCTCCAATGGTTTGGCGTCGAGCGCTTTCGTCGCGACACATTTCGCGGCGGCAGCGGCGGCACTGGCCTGGAGCGCAGCGGAATGGCTGAAGAACGGGCGGGCCAGCGCGTTGGGCGCGATTTCGGGTGCCGTGGCGGGCTTGGTGGCGATCACGCCAGCGGCGGGATTCGTCGGGCCGATGCCAGCGTTGGCGATCGGTGCGCTGGCAGGCGGGCTTTGCTACTGGATGGTGATTCGCGTTAAGGCGATCTTTAAATATGACGACGCGCTGGATGCGTTCGGGGTGCATGGCGCGGGCGGGACGATTGGGGCGCTACTGACAGGCGTATTTGCGCAGCAAGTGATCAATCCAATTTATGGCGCGGGCAAACCAGTGGGCGGATTGGATGGCCACTGGGGCCAGGTAGGAAACCAACTGGTCGGCGTGCTGATCGCATGGGCATTCGCACTGGTAGGAACAATTGTGTTGCTAAAGATCGTTGATATGATCACCGGGGTCAGAGTCAGCGCGGAAGAAGAAGTGGAAGGGCTGGATATCACGCAACACGGCGAAGAAGCGTATAACCTGGAAGCGTGACGAGGCAGAGACCGCGCGGCGCGGATTGCCAAGTCGCCGGACCGGTGGAACGCAATTAGGGTGTATTGGATGCAACCTCAATGATGAAAATTGAAGCCATCATTCAGCCATCGCGATTTGCTTCGGTAAAGGACGCGCTGCAGGAAATCGGTATTGAAGGTATGACGGTGACCGAAGTACGCGGCCATGGGAGGCAAAAGGGTCACACGGAGATTTACCGTGGGCGAGAATATACCGTCGATCTATTGCCCAAAATGAAGCTTGAAATGGTGCTACCCGACGCCTTGGTGGAGAAGGCGCTCGCAGCGATCATGAAAACAGCCAAAACAGGGATGATCGGCGACGGGAAGATTTTTCTGTCAAAGATCGATGAGGCAATCCGAATCAGGAATGACGATCGCGGGGAAAACGCGCTGTAGCTCCCTGGCTGAAAACCAGTCCCATGTTGGACGTCGCCGGCCGTCTAGAAAACCAATCAACAAAAATATCTATCGGTTAAATGCAAAATTCCGCATCAGGGTCCGGTGCGGCTCGACTACATTATCACTGCGAATTGACGTTGGATGCAGGGTGCTCGGGCACTGTCCAGCCCACGGGTTCTCCCGCAAAGGATACTGAACCGCACCCGGTGATACCGCGACAGGCGCACGCCGACCGCGGGACCTTGGCACAATGTGTTGATAGGGACGCTGCCGTAAGTACCGGCAGGTCGCTCAGTGGACACAATGGAAATGGTGACGAACACAAGGAACATCCGGGACGCTAAGATATTCGTAGCAGAGATTATCGGGGCCAAAAAACAGTTAGCGAAAAACGCAGCAAGACGGCGTGGTAAGAATTTATGAGCGCCCGTTACGGTTTGTCCCTAGGAGTTTCCGGCCAGCGATCTCCCAAAGCGATGCAAGGATCCATCACGCCTCTATCTACCCTCGGTCCGGAAGCGGACGGCGAGCGGCAACGAATCCGAGAGCAATTCGAAGCGGGTGTGGGTGCGAAACAAACGTTGCGCGCGCTGTGCGAGTTGGCGGACCGAAACATACAACGGGTCCTGGCTGAAGTTCAGCAGGGTCACAATGCTGAAACTCCGGGGCTTGCTCTGGTCGCGCTGGGAGGTTACGGCCGGGGGCTTCTGTTCCCGTACTCCGACCTGGACATTCTATTTCTATTTGGAAACGAAAAGGTCGAAGGGGAATGCAGGCCGCTGATCGGAGAATTTTCGCGCAGGCTGTGGGATTCGGGGTTTCGGGTGAGCTCCGCCGGGCGCACCGTCGATGAATGCAAGCGCATAGAAGAAGACAACGCCGAATTTCACCTGGCGCTGCTGGACCGAAGATTTCTGGGCGGAGACAAGACGCTTTTCGAAAAGCTAGACAGCAAAGTGCTGCCGGGTTCGGAGCGGCAAGCTCGACCGTTTTTGCTGGCGCAACTACTGAAGCTGACCAAAGACCGATTGGCACGCTATGGCAATACAATTTTTCATCTGGAACCTAACGTCAAGGAATCGCCGGGAGGGCTGCGCGATTATCAGGCGACCGTCTGGCTGGAACAGATCAGCAGCGACAAAAAAGAATCACGGCCCACGCTGGCGGCGGAAGACGAACTGGTGGCGCGCGCCGTGGATTTCATGGGCGAAATCCGCTGCTTTTTGCATTACAACAATGGACGGAACGACAACACGCTGACGTACGAGCTGCAGGCAGCGGCGGCAGCCCGCTCGCTGGGAATTGCCGGCGCGCTGGGCGGGGAACTGGACGCCGCGGAGTGGATGCGCATGTATTTCCGGCAAGCGCGCAGCCTGAACCGGCGGTTGTTGCGAACCATGGAACAGCGCGCGCCGATCACAGCGCTGTCGCTGCGAGAACGAATTTTCAGCGCAGGGCGGACGCCAAAATTGGAGACCGGCAGCAATAAGCCTTTTGTGGTGCGCGATGGCTTGCTGGAAGTGATCAGTCCTGGAGCGTTGTCGGATCGCGCCGTGACTTATTCCGTATTCACCGCGGCAGCGACGACGGGGATCCCTCTGAGTCGCGAGGCGGAGCGCACCATCGCCTACATTCTGAGCCACCCGGAAGTGCCGGCGCACAATACGAAGATTTCGTGGGCAACGCTGCGGGAAATTTTAAACGCGGATTATCCGGGAGTAGCGCTGAGATCCATGCAGCGCCTGGGGTTATTGACCGATGTGCTGCCGGAATTCGGGCACATCGATTCGCTGGTGGTGCGAGATTTTTATCATCGCTATACGGTGGACGAGCACACGCTGCGGACCATTGAGCATTTGCAGGAACTTGGCGAAGCGTCGGACGAACTAGGCAAGAATTTTGCGCCGCTATGGAAGACCCTGGAGCGCAGGGACCTGTTGGTGTTCGCGATGCTGCTGCATGACGTGGGCAAAGGAATGTCGGTAGAAAATCATGTGACAGGGAGCCGGCAGGCACTGGAGAGCGCGGCAAAGCGGTTGGAGCTTTCCGCGGAAGAAAAGGCGGAAGTGCACTTTTTGATCGAGCATCACCTGGAAATGTCGGCCACCATGCAGCGGCGGGACATTTTTGATCCGGGCACGGTGACGCTGTTTGCCAGAACGGTGGGAACGCAAGAGCGGCTGGAGCGGCTGACATTGTTAACGTACGCGGATATTCATGCTGTAAATCCGGAAGCGCTGACGCCGTGGAAGGCGGAAATGCTGTGGCAGCTTTTTGTGGCTACATCGAACCATTTCAGCAGGACGCTGGATCGCGACCGGCTGCATGCGGCCACCGAAGTTTCACTGCTGGCGCAAGTGCGTGCGGAGACGCGAGGAGCGAGCGAGGGGGGCATCGAACGGTTCCTGGAAGGATTTCCGCGACGGTATCTGGCGGTGCACACACCCGCGGAGATCGCAGAACATTTCCTGCTGTACCAGAAATTGAAAGGACAACCGATTCAAACCAGTATCAAAGCTACGCGCCACGGTTTCTCTCTGGCGGTGATTACGGCGGACCGACCGGCTCTGTTCGCGAAGATCGCCGGAGTATTGGCGGGTTGGGGAATGAATATTGTGAAGGCGGATGCGTTCGCAAATGCCGCGAACGTGGTGCTGGACACCTTTCAGTTTGTGGATTTGCATCGGACGCTGGAACTGAATCCCAGTGAGATTGAGCGCTTTCAGAAAAATCTTGCGGATGTAGTGAACGGGAAAGCGGCGCTGGAGCCGTTGCTACAGAGCCGAGATAGCGCCACACGGTCGCGAGCGCCAAAGATTGTGGTGGATACGCGGATTTCGTTTGATGATTCGTCTTCGCTGCACAGCACACTGCTGGAGATTGTCACGCAAGACCGGCCGGGATTGCTTTACGAAATGGGGTCGGCGATGGCCAAGCAGGAATGCAATATAGAGGTGGCGTTGATCGATACCGAAGGGCAGAAGGCGATTGACGTGTTTTACCTGACGTCGAATGGGAAAAAATTGACGGAGCAAAAGAAAGCGGAGCTGGAGAAAGCGCTACTGCAGAATTTTTGATTTCGCGCGGTGAGATTGCGAACAGATGGCGCCATCGGCGTTCCTGCCCACAGTAATCTCTCACAATCGATTTCAGTTTGCGAAATTTACTCTGCGAAATTTCAGCCCGCGGCTTTTTTGAGATTGCTCAGGTTGAGCTGAATCCCGATCGATGTGGATTTTGAAGTCAATGCGCGGATTTCCTTTTGAGGTGGGCTGAAGGCCGGTACACTCCAGGGCGATTCTGTCTCCCACTTCGAGATCTTCGACTTCGGCGGATTGGAGAGCCATCCTCAGACCAGTTAAATTTCCGAGGGCTACCTCTCGATTGGAGTCCCCGTTGAGATCCACCGGGCGTTCGTCTCCAACGCATAACAAGGCCCATTGACGCTTTCGAATTGGGGGCACGACGGTCGCATCGATGCCGACCCCCAGGGCGCCAGAATTCCGAGCCCAAGAAATTATTAGCGACGTCTGCGGTGCGGCCTTCGAGTTTGTTTGCCATTTAGCATCTCCCAATAAAAAAACTACCGTAACTTGTAGCGTAACTTACGGCGGGCCGCGCAGCGTATCCGGTGAATACGGAAGTACTTCGAGTGGGAGGTCGAATTTGAAGCGATAAGAAAGTCAGGGACTAACGGACCGAGACGTTCGTCGCGTCGTCACTTGTGGCTGTCATTGTGCTATGTCAGTGCTAAGTCATTGCTTTTCCATGCCGCGAGCCAGCGGTTGTGGGCGATGGGCCGCAACTCCGGGACGAAAATTCGCCAACGGGCGTTCGGAATAATTCTGGTCTGGAAACCCGCGGCTTGCAATATTTTGTCGCAAGCGACTTCCAATTGTGGCGAGTGAGTTTCGATCAGCCAGCGAATTCCGGGAAGGTTGTTAAAGTTGCGTGCGCCGTTGAGAACCTGCTCTTCTCCGCCGTCGACATCCAGTTTTACGAAACAAGGCGAGCGTATCGACGGCGCAAGTGCGTCCAGGCTGATTTCGTTCTGGTTGACAGAAGCTCCCAAAAATTTTGTGGAAAGCTCCAGGCGTTCCGAAGGACCCAGTCCATTCAATCCGAGATTCTCATGCAGTGCCGGCATGCAGGTGAGGTCAGGCTCAAATGCGAAAACTTTTGTGGCTCCGGTTTTCCTGAGGAAATAGACGGTGTACTCTCCGCGGGCTGCGCCAACATCGATCGCCGAGGAAATGCCTTTGGACAGGCGTTCCAGCCACGGATAGGTCTCGCGTTCAAACAGTCCGAGATACAACTGCGCCTGATGCTGTAAAGACAGGTTCATGCATAAGCCCTTAAACGGGCCGGTGAGAATCCTTCGCGGTTTGGACGCGGCGGGTACGAGCAAATTCTTGAGGCCGGAAACCAGTTTCATTCGGTTCCTGATAAATTTTCAGAAACGAGAGGTCTTACACAGAAAGTTTCAGGAGAACTCAGACGGTTGCGGAGCACGTCGCGCAGTATAACCGATGTGTCAGGTCCAAGTTTCGGTTAGGAAATCGGGTTTAGTTCCAACCATCGGGTCAAGTTTATCGTCCCATCGGACTGCGGCTGAGATCCGTTTTAAAGGGAGCGACGAGGAGAAATCGCCGAGTTCGAGCGCAGGCGCGCGAAGCGCAGAGTGGTTGTACTCATAGGTCCGTATATCCGGCCAGATGTTCAAATGCAATTTCACTTATTTTCTGCCAGTATTGCCGCTTTCTCTGGCCTTACATATAGGAGTCAAAAGGGAGTTTGGCAGTTCTCGATTGCGGACGATTGCTCTAGAATCTATATAGTTCCTCTGTGGGCGTGTAGCTCAGCTGGGAGAGCACCTGCTTTGCAAGCAGGGGGTCACCGGTTCGATCCCGGTCACGTCCACCA